>Ga0335085_10006896_pt1 | contig 17810 bp, 13 predicted proteins | sample Lox_Sample_45_FD_206712 | JGI IMG/M metagenome (GOLD analysis project Ga0335085, IMG submission 206712) | Soil microbial communities from Loxahatchee National Wildlife Refuge, Florida, United States - Lox_Sample_4.5 | ecosystem: Environmental > Terrestrial > Soil > Wetlands | place: USA...
AGAGAGCCTCACGGTCGCCCGAACCTATCTGGGCGATCAAATGTTCGTCGTCGTTTGGTTCGATGCTGGCGCGCGGAGCAAGAGCGGCATTCGGATCATGCCCTGTCGTTAAAGGCAGAGTCGTAAACCGCGCTGCGGCAGTGTCGCTCAATTTGGTTCCAGGAGGTCAGTCCGTGCACAACACTAGATAATGCTACCATTAGTAAAACACCCTCTCAATTGTGATTTGGGGAGGCGCTTAGCTCCTGCCGAGAATCCGCCGCGCTCGTTCGATCGCAGCCAACGCAACAAAGCTGCTTAGACTGCGGGATTCACGTTCCGCAGCTTGTTCCAGTAGCTGACGTTCCTTCTTTGTGTAGTAAGAGAACACTTTCTCTCTCAGCGGCTCTCTAGCAGTGCGCCTAGATGGGACATTGGAGTCGCCTTTGGGCACCGCAAGACAATGGTAGCACTGAATATTCGGGCACTTACGGGTTGTCCTTAATTACAGACACTGGCCGGTTTGGCCACCCATAACTGGTAGACATAGAACATAATTGGCAATCTCAGAACGGAAGGTATCTTAGGTGGCGTTCTTCCAAAACGCACTCAAACTGATCCGTTCAGGCTATGGTTTGGAGCGCCTGGGTGGACGAATATGCACGGCAGCACTCGCAACTTCTCTTGGCGTTGTGTCATTCACGTTGGCAATTGACGTCTACCGTCCCCGTTTTGCGCCAACTCTTCTGCCATTTCTCTTTGCAGGTCTCACGTTGGCACTTTTCCTCGCCACGCTTTCTCTCTGGCGCGTCCGAAGCGAGCATCGCAGTACCGATCAAGCCTTCCGCGATACCGATTGTGAATTTGCGTCGATTTTTCGGAACGTCCTCGACGGAATCTTCATTTTGGACAATGAAGCAAACTGCTTGGATGTAAATCCCGCAGGGGCGTCTATTCTGGGAATTGCGAGAATGGACCTGATCGGGAAGAACGTGAGCGTCTTCTTCAAGAGCCCCGAAGTGTTCATCCAAAAATGGAGGGAGTTCCTTCAAAGCGGCACTACTAGGGGCCGCACCCAACTGCTAGCTGGTCACAACGCCCATGTGATGATCGATTTCTCTGGTGCGGCACGTCACTTCCCAGGCAGACACATCTTTATTGTCCGCGATGTGACAGAACAGACCCGCGCAGAAAAAGCTCTCCGAGAAAGCGAAGAGCGTTTCCGCTACGTGGCGGACAACATCCAAGAAATTATCTGGCGGATGAATGCCGAATCCAAGCAAGTGGTCTATGTAAACAACGCATATACTTCGGTCACTGGCCGAAGTATAGAGTCCCTCTATCGAGAACCATCTTCGTACGAAGAGCTGATATACCCGCAAGACCGCATACGTGTTCTGTCCAGGCTGCAAGAAGCCGTGGTCTCAGGTCAGTTCGACGAAGAGTTCCAGTTCATGCACGCCAACGGCACAATTCGCTGGATATGGGTAAAGGGCTCTCTAGCCCCAGGGGTCGGGAACACTCGGTGGCTGGTAGGAACTGCCATGGACACTACAGCGCGCAAACAAGCGGAGCAACAGATTTCCGAACATCTGGACGCGGCCGAGGCGGCTAGGTCCGAAGCCGAGGCCTTGCGAAAGGCGACATTAGCGCTCAGTCAGAACTTGTCGATGGACTCTGTGCTCGACACCCTTCTGCAATGCATAGCGGAACTGGTCCCCTTCGATAAGGCAAGCGTCTTATTCATAGACGACCCGGAGCACATGTTCGTAGCGCGTGAAGCACCTCGAATGCCAACCGGTAGCCCGATTTGCGTACTGAGTGCCTCAGATGCCCCGATTCTTCGGAAAATCCTGTTTGAGCACAAGTCTTTGGCTGTCACCGATACCGCAAGAGAATGCGAATGGAGGGATACACCACCCTTTGAACGGACGCGGTCCTGGCTTGGCATTCCGTTAGTAGCAGCTTCCAAAGTCATTGGCGTGTTGTCACTAACGAGCCGCACGCCGGGTTCGTTTAATGCCGAGCATCTTCGCCTTGCCAAAAACCTCGCCATCTCCGCCTCCGTTGCAATCCAGAACGCAAGGACGCACGAGCTCGCTGCAATCTGTGCGGCCGAACTAGAAACACGGTTACAGGAATTGAACGAGGCGCAAAACGCGTTGCAGTCTGCCATGAGGACCTCATCCGACAGAAGAACCATTTGACTGACGCGTTCCAAAGAAGTCCAAAACCATGGGTCCTCCCGATTGGAATCCGTGCAGTCAATTCGCGGTGAGTCCGTCGCTGGGCCATGGGGCCGATTCCCATCGCCCGCTCCAGTAATCTCGTCTCGCTTCCCTTAACAACCTAGCAATTGTGGTCGCGGCGGCAAAACGCGATTATAAGCGAGCTTCGACCACGCCACCGCTAGCTCCTGCCGAAGGCCCAATCACCATTCGGGACTTCGCTGAATTCGGGCAGTTGCTCGGCAGAGTAGCGTTGAATGGGGCGGGCGGGATTAGAGAGGCGCTCAGCCTGATAATCTGGCTGGTTCCCTCACTCAATCATTTCTTGGCAAACAGAAGTCGCACCATCGCGCGACACCCAGCGGCAACCTCGGGATTCTCTTTCACGAAATCTTCCCACACCTGCTTCTCAATGACTCCCTTCGTCTCAGACCAAGTATTCAACACTTTATACCAATTCTATTCTTCCCGCAGGAGTAAGCCGTGTACTACGCCCGCTCTAAATATTCGTTCTTTTTGTCAAACGCATTCTCAGGTTCTCCCAAGTTCCTCTTCGTGGCGTGTTCGCAGAAACTTGATATAGGCACTTCCGACCTGAGACAAAGTTATCAGCGTAATCAAAAACTGGCACAGACAATAGGTGCAGAGGCCTGCAAGCAAGGACACGATCCATACCCGAATCCCGGAGTGCCCGGAAGGAAGTAATGATTGAGATCCGTCAGCCAGTAAAATGACAACGAACATTGCCACTACCGCACACCAATGTGCGATGGCTGTCCATGAGAAAACAAATAGCAAGTCAGAGTAAGGGCTGGTCTTCTCAGAAACCTGGGACATTCGAGCAGTGAATTTTGCGTCAGGAAACGTCAAAGAAATCGTTAGCCCGGCAATGCAGAACCCTAACGCTATCGACGCATAGGCGATCAAACCGGTAGTGATGTCGCTCACCTTTGGATATGACGTAAACAATTGGTCTCCATACTTGGCAAAAATCCCAACGACAACCACCGTCACCAAACATTCCCAAGTGAAGACAATCTGCGGCCAACGGGGAAGCCCCTCGTCTCTTAAGTATTGCGCAACTGGTTTCAACATCGCTATGGCTCCCCGTCCTGGAACGGAATGTTTTTTAGATAGCTCGACAACTTTGTTCGCACATCACTCTCGCTCGGTAAGTTCGTCTCTGGATTCGTCTCCAGTGCAGTATCAAAATGTTGTATGTGCTTGCTTAAATCCAGCGTTATCAAACCGGGCTCATCGCCAAGAGACCCTGTGATTCTTATCTTCTTGAAGATGGACCTTGCTGATGAAGCACCAGATTTTATGAATTCAATTATGCCGTGCTCTTTTGAAAGTCCCTTACCTCTTTTCGCGCGCGCAGTGACGTCAAGCGCTTTAGCGTCGGATTCTTTCGCAACTTCTGTTAACTGTGCATGGCGGTCCGTCCAATCAACATTGGGTCGAGTGATCGTGATTGTTGCCGACTTGATTCGACTAAACTCATCAATTCTCACGAGGAACTCTTCGTCCGCAATCGGGCTAAAAGACAACTCCAAATCTTTGAACTCGCTGTTCTTCCGCAAAAACTCCTCAATGAGTGCGGACAGCGAAAAGGCATTCAAGCCCCCCTTTCGGGTTTCAATGGCAAGAAGTCTCTTGTCTACGTCAATCAACGCGTGTGTCTTTCGAGCTAGAAATCGTCCGGGCTTAATTGATTCGGTCAGCTCCACCTTCGCTGCAAAATCAAAGAACAAGGTGCTCTTTTCCGAGCTACCTGTGTATATCACTAAGAATAGTTGTTTATCGGATAGAGTCGCCTGACCAACATATCTGTGATACTCCGCGCTAGTGGAATGATATCCCCGCAGTCCAACCAATGCGGTTACGATTTTCAAATAATCTGCAGGAGCGTCGTCCATATGTGCGTGAAGCGAGTAGAATTCAAAATGAAACGGTTTCTTTGGCATTTACGGGTGATATTATCACCGACATAGCTATCCGTACGGCGCACGTATATAGATGGTTATGAATGGAAAGGGAAGGGGTTAGGAGCCGTTTTAGCTCGTGGTGCTCCCCGGCCGAGCCGTAGAAAGCACTAAAAATTGCTCGGAAATCCCAGCGGGGCGCAGGTGCCGGCTAGGGCCTGTTTAATTGGAACTTCCGAGAAGTCAACCATGCGGAAAGGCTTAATAACTAGAACTTCAAGCCGAAGGTCGTGAGTTCGCCCCACACCGTCCCTACAAACCATTCGTCTGATGGCTAGGAACTTACCAAAACCCGCGGGGCCACAAAGGCGCAAAAAGGACTGATCATCCGGTTTTTGCAACAATTCACAACAGCACCAGTGACAGCCTAGTTTTGCACCATCGAGCAACGTCTTCCCAATCACTTCGTGGCGCCTAGACCCCGATGGTCCGCCTAAACCCAAATCAATCACGAAAGAATGACCTTTACAATTGCCCTCAAATGATGTAAAAAAACGTGCAAGAAAGGATGGTCATGGAAAAACTCAATGTGTATTCCGAGCCCGGGGATGTGCACAGGCGCCTTGCGGATCTTGGCTTGAAGGCCGCGACTCTCCAAGAGGCCGTACAAAGAGGTTTCGCTTCCTGGGCAAGTTGCACTGCGAACCATCCTACCAACTACCCTGGAATATCTTTCTGGGCGGACACAATTGCCGCACTGAGAGAGCTTCTGCACCCACATGGTTGGACTCGTCGAGATGACGGCAATTTACCGCTAACAGCAGATGCCAAGGGACGAGTCTCAATTGTGGTTTCCACCGGCGACGAGTACACGGGGTTGCCTGACCTTACTCCCAGTACGCAGTCCAGCAAAGGGCCAAGAACTGTCAGTGTTGTCGAAGTGAACGCGCAACAAATTCCGCTCTTCGACTTCAAGAAACACCCCGAGATTGTGAAGCAGGGCGAGGAGCGGCTAACCTGGATTCTGTTGTTCCATCGGCACAAAACCTCAAATGAAGTTCGCTGTGAATTGTCTTGTCCAGTCAAAATGAACGAAGACGGTCAAATAGATGCGTGGGCTGAGCGGATTATCTTGCCTTCCATTCCGTTCGGCGGCGATAACGTTGAGGTTCGTAACGATGTCCCCAAGACTCCCCAAATCGACGTTAAGATCAAGCGCAAAAAGCGTGGCTAAGCCTGGACGATTCTTCAACCCATCTAGGCTTACGGTTGCGCGCAAGCGCAAGGGCTTGACCAAGATTGAATTCGCAACCCGGACGGGGATTCCGCTCCGTTCGTTCAAGGCGTACGAATTAGGGGAGTATCCTCCTCCTGAGGATCTCTTACCGAAGTTCGTTTCAGTGTCCGGCTTTCCCTTGGAATTCTTTTTTGGTCACACGCTGGAAGAACCGCGCGAAGAGACCGCCAGCTTCAGGTCCATGGCCAGAATGAAGTCTTACCAGCGGGACATGGCGTTGAGTCAGGGAGCGCTTGCGCTGCATTTGAACGAATGGTTAGAAGAACGATTTGAGCTTCCATCCGCGGACGTGCCGACCCTTCGCCATGAAACGGCCCCAGAGGCAGCGGCTGAGGCGGTCCGTCATCATTGGGGCATTGGAGAGTTGCCGGTCAGCAATATCATTCATCTATTAGAGTCCAAAGGCGTCCGCATCTTTTCGCTGGCAGTTGATGCATTAGAAGTTGACGCGTTCTCGCTATGGAAGGAAGGTACTCCGTTCATTTTTCTGAATACTGTTAAGACAGCGGAACGAAGCCGGCATGACGCAGCGCACGAACTAGGGCATCTCGTGATGCACCGTCACGGGGGGCCAATAGGACGCCAAGCGGAGGAACAAGCCAATGCGTTCGCATCTGCGTTTCTGATGCCTCGGTCTAGCATCCTTGCTAACGTTCCCCGATTTGTGAATCTTGCCACCCTGGTGAAGCTCAAGAAAATCTGGCAGGTTTCCGTGGCGGCACTGGCCTATCGCCTTCATGCACTCGGGATTCTCACTGATTGGCAGTATCGAATGCTTTATATTCAAATTTCGAGAAATAAATTCCGGAGGCAAGAGCCGAATCCGATTCCGCGCGAAACATCGTTGGTCTTGCCAAAAATATTTGCCGCCTTGCGTCAGGACGGATTCTCTCGTTCAAATGTGGCCAAGGAATTGTGCATCCCGCCATCGGAGCTTGAAGCACTTATGTTTGGGTTAACGATGGCAGGTATAGAAGGCGGTGGCAAGAGCACGGCAACGCGCTCTAAACTGTTGCTTGTCTAAAGCTTATCGCCAAAACTCCCAACCGGTGCCTACGATGACTAATGAACCGATGCCGGGACGGGCTATGGAGATTCTGAACCACAAAACATCCATGCAGGCTGCACAGGTCAGAACGAAGAAAAGAGTCTCGGATCATGGCGAGGTGTTGACCGGGCGACGCGAGGTCAACGCCATGCTCGATCTAGTGAAGCAGGAAACGGAACGAATCGACTCCCGTTTCCTTGAACCTGCTTGCGGCGACGGGAACTTCCTCGCTGTCATTCTGGAGCGCAAGTTAGCGGTTGTAGAGAAGCGCTACGGCAAGTCGCAACTGGACTTTGAACGCTATGCCGTCCTAGCCGTCTCCTCGATCTATGGTATCGATATTCTCCCCGACAACGTTTGCGTTTGCCGATGCAGACTCTTCGAAATATTCGACGCAAACTACACGCGCCTCTTCAAAGGAGCTAGCAAGGAAGCGTGCCGGGAGGCGGTAAGGTTCATCCTTCGGCGGAACATCATTTGGGGCGATGCCTTGACGCTCAATACAGTAGGTGAGAAGCCCGGCCACATCGTCTTTTCAGAATGGTCGCCGGTCAACGGGAGCATGCTCAAGAGGAGGGATTTTACATTCAGCGAATTGCTTCGGCATGAGGGAGCCATGCAAGCCCCTTTGTTCCCTGGTTTGGACAGCGAAGAGCAGTTGCCCCTCTTCTCCGATCTTGGCGAGCACGTATTCATCCCCACACCTGTAAGGGAATATCCCCCCGTCCATTTCATGGAGATCGCCCGTGTCGGAGAATAGCTTCAACCCCGACGTTCTAAGCTGCATCGCGAATCTGAGCAGCGACGAAGTCTTCACGCCGCCGCCACTGGTGAACCGGATTCTTGACGTGCTCCCGCCGGACCTCTGGAGCGACAAGAAAAGCACCTTCCTTGACCCGGGCTGTAAGTCGGGCGTGTTCCTCCGAGAGATCGTTAAACGCCTCGACAAAGGACTGGAGAAGCACATTGCAAATCGCCAGAAGCGGCTAGACCACATCTTCAAAAATCAGGTATTCGGACTCGCCATCACGGAATTGACTGCCTTAATCTCGCGGAGGTCCCTGTACTGCTCTAAGACCGCCAACGGGAAATATTCAGTATGCGAGGCGTTTAGCAACTCGCAAGGCAATATTCACTTCAACCGTGTTGAGCACACTTGGGAAAAAGGCCGTTGCAGGTATTGCGGAGCCAACGAGGAGAACTACGAGAGGGGCGGCGAACTGGAAAGCCACGCCTACCGGTTTATCCACACGAACAAAGCGGAGGAAATCTTCAACATGAAATTCGACGTGATTATCGGCAACCCGCCGTATCAACTTGGGTCAAGTGGTGGCGATTCACAGGGCAGCTTTGCAATGCCAATCTATCAGAAGTTTGTCCAGACTGCGAAGAGTCTCGACCCGCGATACGTGGTAATGGTGACGCCGTCGCGCTGGTTCGCGGGTGGACGCGGACTCGATGAGTACCGTTCCGAGATGCTTTCCGACACGCACCTTCGGGAACTCGTCGACTTTCCAGATGCGACCGACGTGTTTCCGGGCCTGGATATCTCAGGTGGCGTTTCGTACTTCCTTTGGGACCGCTCGCATGATGGGCCTTGTAATGTGCAGACGTTCATTGGGGGAGTGTCTAGTGGCGTCGTCGCCCGCCGCCTCGACGCATACAATGTGTTCGTCCGGTATAACACCGGTGTTTCCATTCTTGAAAAGGTCTGGCCCAAAGGCGTCGACGTGGGTAAATCGCTCGCGGTCAAGGTATCGCCTACGCAGCCGTTTGGCCTGCGAACATCTTACCGCGGCGCGCCCACGGCCAAAGGGTTGAAGAAGCCTGTCGTAGTTCGGTCCAGCGAAGGCGAATCGTGGATCGCTCGTGCTGACGTCCCACGGAATGACGCATGGATCGATCAGTGGAAGGTCATTCTTGGACTCGCGTATGGCGAGCGGGGAGCTTTTCCTTACTGGATTACCTCGTCGCCTGAGATTCTTGGACCAGGGACAGCGTGCACGGAAACCTACTTGGTTATCGACCGCTTTGACAGCAAGCCAAAGGCCAAAGTGTTCGCAAGCTATCTCCGCACGCGGTTTGTGAGGTTCCTGATTTCCCTCCAAAAATACACGCAGCACTTATACAGTGAGCGCTTCTCGTTCGTTCCTGATCTCCCAATGAACCAGACATGGACAGACGAGAAGCTCTACAAGAAATACGGACTGACAGAAGACGAGGTTGCTTTCGTCGAGTCCATGGTTCGCCCCATGGATGCCAGCGATGAGTAAGGACTTCTTCCCTCCGCGTCCTGCATCCTGTCCGACCATCTATTCGTACGAGGATACAAACCCGCAGTACGCGGGCCTGCTGAAAGTCGGCTATACAACCGTGGATGTGCAGACACGCGTTGCCCAACAGTATCCAACGTTACGTCCCGGCAAGCTCCCATACCGAATCGTCCTGGAAGAACCTGCCATGCGGAGTGACGGAACGGTGTTCACTGACCGCGATGTACATCGGATGCTCCGACTCAACGGCGTTAAGAACCCGGACGGCGAGTGGTTTCGATGCACGGTGGATAAGGTCAAGGGGGCGATCATCGCCGTGCGGGAAGGCCAACTGAACGAAGAAAACCGGTCACTTGACTTTGCAATGCGGCCGGAGCAGAAAGCGGCTGTCGAAAAAACCGCCACCTACTTTACCAGCTGGCGAAAGGAAAAGGACAACCGGAACAAGCCGCCACACTTTCTTTGGAATGCCAAGATGCGTTTTGGAAAGACCTTCGCCGCTTATCAGTTGGCGAAGAGGATGGGATGGCGAAAAGTTCTCGTCCTGACGTTTAAACCGGCAGTGCAAAGCGCCTGGGAAGAAGACTTGAAGACTCATGTGGATTTCAAAGGCTGGCAGTTTATTTCACCCGGCGGTTTGTCGTATGCGAAGGCCGACAAGAAGAAGCCGTTTGTCTGTTTTGGCTCGTTTCAAGATTACCTCGGGCGTAACCCAAACACCGGTGGCATCAAGACGAAAAACGCATGGGTGCACTCCACGAATTGGGACTGCGTGATCCTCGACGAATACCATTACGGCGCGTGGCGGGAGAATGCGAAAGAGCTCTTTGAAGCCGAGGACAAGGACGAGGTTGAATTCGGGAAAGGCGAAGGCATCGAGGACTTCGACGAAGACATCATGCCGATCACAACGGATGCCTATCTTTATCTATCCGGAACCCCCTTCCGAGCGATTGCCTCCGGCGAGTTCATCGAGGAACAGATCTACAACTGGACTTATTCCGACGAGCAACGGTCGAAGCGGGACTGGAAGGGTGCCAACAATCCGTACGCCGCATTGCCCCGCATGGTGCTCTTGACGTATCAACTCCCAGACGCGATCCGGGAAATCGCGATGCAGGGCGAGTTCAACGAGTTCGACTTGAACGTGTTCTTCTCAGCCGAGGGCGTTGGCGAAAAGGCGAGGTTCAAGTATGAGGACGAAGTTCAGAAGTGGCTGGACCTAATTCGCGGGTCCTTTCTGCCGACCACTGTTGACAACTTAAAACTAGGTGCGCATAGGCCGCCTTTGCCGTACTCAGATGTTCGGCTCCTGAGCGTGCTTTCACACACGTTTTGGTTCCTTCCCAGCGTGGCTTCCTGCTACGCAATGAGCAACCTGCTGGCGAAAAAGCAGAACCGGTTTTATCACGATTACAAAATTGTCGTCGCGGCTGGGAACGCCGCTGGCATCGGCGTCGCGGCTCTGCCTCCGGTGTTGGACGCTATGGACGAGCCACTGAAGTCGAAGACTATCACCCTCTCCTGCGGCAAACTCACAACGGGCGTGACCGTCAAACCATGGACTGGCATTTTCATGCTCCGCAACTCATCCAGCCCAGAAACATACTTTCAGGCGGCGTTCCGTGTGCAATCGCCTTGGACCGTGCGGAACCCAGACGGAGACTCGCCAAATAAAGAACAGATCATTAAAGAAGAGTGTTATGTTTTCGACTTTGCTCCAGACCGGGCGTTGCGGCAGATTGCGGACTACAGTTGCCGCCTGAACGTCGATGAGACAAACCCGGAACAGAAGGTGGCGGAGTTCATCAGCTTTCTGCCTGTTCTCGCGTACGACGGCAGTTCCATGAAACAGATTGACGCCGCGGGAATTCTCGAGATGGCGATGAGCGGAACAACTGCAACCCTTCTGGCCCGACGCTGGGAGAGCGCGCTACTGGTCAATGTCGATAACGAAACGTTGCGCCGCCTGATGGGCAACAAGACGGCGATGGATGCTCTCATGAGCATCGAGGCATTCCGTAATCTCAATCAAGAGATCGAGACCATCATCAACAAGTCGGAAGCAGTGAAGAAGGCCCGCAGGGAGGCCAACGACGAGGAGCTATCTGACAAGGAAAGGAAGGAGCTAACTGAACAGGAAAAGGAATACAAAACCTTGCGGAAACAGATTCAGGATAAGCTCATTAAGTTCGCGACACGCGTCCCGATTTTCATGTATCTGACCGACTATCGTGAGCGGTCGCTGAAAGATGTTATTACGCAACTGGAGCCCGGCCTGTTCAAAAAGGTCACGGGCCTGACCGTAAAGGATTTCGAGTTACTTGTCAGCCTGGGACTGTTCAACAGCGCACTGATGAACGACGCGGTCTACAAATTCAAGCGCTATGAGGATGCCAGTCTCAGTTACACCGGCATTAACAAGCACGAAGAAGAGGAAATCGGGCTGTACGACACTGTGATCACCCGCAAGGAAGCGCAGGAAACGTTTGAGAATATCCCCCCAAGGGCGCGCTAAGGCAGCCGACCAGGGCCGGTGTCAGGGCAGTCCTAAAATGGCTAGAAGAGAGTGCCGCACCGCTCTCAGATGAAGGAGCGGTCCCATTCGGCGAATCGCCTTGGGTAGACCACGGAGCACTTTCTAAGTAACGTGTTTATTGTGTAGGTCTATATAATTTCATCAAGCAACAAACGGCATCCTACATTCCAATGAAGATTCGCCAGATTCGCATAAAAAACTTCCGCTCTCTAGCCGATGTAGAAATCCAACTGGGAACCACCACTGTTCTCGTGGGAGAAAATAACGTTGGTAAATCAGCTGTTCTAGATGCGATCCGTGCAGCGATGTCCAGGGGCTCTGACCGTCGAACTACAAATGTCGCCGAGTACGACTTTTATATGGCCAATAAGGCTGCAGACCCCACGAAGAGCCCAGGCATACAGATCGAAATAACACTTGCTGAAAATGAGCCGAACGAATGGCCGGACGGCCTGATTCAGGCCCTATCCGAGATCGTCCAGACCGATCCCATTGCAGACATCGACCAAATCACACTTCGCTTTACGTCCAAGTACAATGACATCACCAAGAGCTTCGAATCTGCCGGCGAGTTCCTGTCATTCAATGGAGAACCACTCGGCGGGCGATCCGGCTCACTGCTCAACTCATTTCTTCGGTACGTTCCAATCTTTTCGCTCAAAGCGTTACGCGATTTATCTGATGAATATTCTTCTCGCTCACAATTCTGGAGGAGGCTGCTAAAGGCCGTTGAAATTCCGGAAGATAAACGCGAAGAAATAGCAGAAAGCTTAGAAAGACTAAACACAGATCTCCTCAAGGCAGATCCCCGAATGGTCCGCGTAACGGCCACACTAGGCAAAATGGGCGAAGTCATCGCGAGTAGCACGAATCAAGAAGTTTCAGTGAGGGCCCTGCCTCTGAAACCGTGGGATCTCATGGAAAACTCCGAGATTGTCGTTCAAGGTCAAGGAAGCGACGCTCAGTTCCCGCTAGACAGGCACGGCCAGGGGGTCCAGAGTCTTGCGATCCTTCTTTTGTTCCAAGCGTACGTGGAACACCTCCTGGAGAGCGCCTTCGAGAAGGAAAGCGAGCCGATTCTCACTCTCGAAGAGCCCGAAGCTCACCTTCACCCACAAGCTGTCCGAGCTCTCTGGGGCGCAGTAGACTCTCTAGCTGGCCAGAAAATCGTCACGACACATTCGCCCTACTTCGTCCAAAATGTTCCGTTTAGGAATCTAAGAATTTTGCGACGCAATGGCACTCAGACGGTTGTCTGCTGGCTACCAAAGCAATTTAAGCAGAACATATCCAAGACAAACGCCCTAAATGAATGGCTGGCGCATCACACTGATAGGTACTCTTATGACGATTCGCGAGGCGAATTGGTAGTAACGGGCTCGGTCGAAGAATCGGAATGTCGAGCACTAATGACTTGTTTTACCGAGCCTACCACTAGGGACGCCGTTCACGCGGACCTCAGAGCGCTCCAGAAGAAATCGTCGCTGTACGTGTCAGATGAGGATTTGGATTCACTTCAAACGTTCGTCCGCAGGATGCGAGGAGAGATTCTGTTTGCTAGGTGTTGGATTCTATGCGAAGGCCAAAGTGAGTATCCACTTCTGCATCAGTTCGCCGAAATGGAAGGTACTCCATTTGACGCTCACGGGGTAGCGGTCATTGATTATCAGAACACAGGGTCACCCGCGGCATTCGCAGTATTGGCGCGCGCCCTGGGGTTTCCGTGGCTAATGCTGTGCGACGGGGATTCAGGTGGGAAAACGCATATCGAACAGATTCGGAACAAGGGATTTGACGAAGCGGAAATAAAGAAACGTATTAGGCAATTACCCAAAGACTTCGAGGCTTGCGTATCCGAATCCGCGCTTGCCCAAGAAGCACTTGACGTAGCTAAGTCCTTGGGTGCAAAGCTCAAGACCAAGCCTGGTGACTCCGCATTTACGGCTGAACTGGCAGAATGTCTTCGAACCAGGAAACCAGCATGGGCAAGCCAACTTGCAAAAGTTGTTCGGTCAAAAGCTGCAAAGCCGGAGAGCACACCCGAGATCTGCCGCCAACTTATCGCGGATGCATTGAAGGCTGCCAATGAATAGTCCGATCACCTTGTCAGGCGCCCTCGACGGCCTCACCCAAATTCAAAGACGGGCTGCTGAATGGAACGACGGCCCACTTCTAGTCCTCGCCGGTCCGGGCTCTGGCAAAACTCAGGTGCTCACCTGCCGTATAGCAAGAATCTTGACCGAAACTCAGGACAAGAATTTCCGAATCTTGGGTTTAACTTTCACAAACAAGGCCGCTGGAGAAATGCGGGAGCGAGTCGACATTTTTGCCCCCGGCCAGTCGCGCAGGCTTTTCTTAGGCACGTTCCATTCATTCTGTGCAGATGTCCTTAGGCAGCACGGCACTCATCTCGGCATCAAACCGGATTTTCGAATCCTAGGCTCTGATAGAGAACAAGCCTCCGTGATGCGCGATGCCGTTAACGAAGCGAAGAAAGCGAACTCACTCATCACCGACAATGACGTCAAAGTGCTGCCCGTAGTTTCTAGACTCCTGGCAGATCTCGTATCACCTGAAGAAGCTCCCTCCCGCGTGTTGGATCCGAGCCTTAAGGAGCGAATAAAAACCTTATATCACGCTTATCAGAACCAGCTTAAAGTCAGCAACGCTCTCGATTTCAACGCGTTGGTTTTCAGCGCCCACACACTCTTCCACAGATTTCCCGCGATTGCGCGGCGATATCAGACGGTGTATTCCTACTGGTGCGTTGATGAATTTCAGGATACAAACGCTGCACAATACGCTCTCCTAACGGCGATGGCGGTAGGCACCTTCAGAAATCTCTTTTTAGTTGCAGACGACGACCAAATAATTTACCAATGGAACGGAGCTAGCCATAAAAGGATTGACGAATTTCGCCGTGACTTCCAGCCAGAAACAATTCAGCTCCCTACTAATTACCGCTGCCCTCCCGAAATCGTTGATTTGGCGAATAATCTGATCGCGCATAACTCGCTACGAACCTCAGGGAAGCTGCCCCTGCAAGCGGCGAAATCTCGTCAGGCCTCCGGCGAAGCCGTCGTTCGGGTTGTGCATTTTTCGTCATACGAGGACGAATCAAGTGGAATTGCAAAAGACATAAACCGTCTTCATCGGCAAGATCCGCACGCTGTCGCAGTGCTCGCCAGGAATCGCAGGCTTTTGGAGGCTGTCAAAATCGATCTCAAGGCTCTTAATATTGAGTCCGTTATCTCTCAGAGGCGCGACGATTTTTCAAGTCAACCTTTTACTTGGTTGCACGCCTGCTTAAGGCAGGCGCTGAAGCGTAACGATGCCGAAAATATCGACGTTGTTGCGGGATCTTTTGCCGTCTTAACAGGCGCTGAAGTTGACGTGCCCGCACTGATTGCACAAGCAGACGCGAAACATGGAGATTATCTCAAGGAATGGTGCGAGGCGGTCCGAGCTGGCTATCCAGATAAAGACTCCACAATAGCAACCCAGGAGGTGCTGGCGCGATTAGTAAGCCGAATCGATTTCAAGCAGTTCATCACGTTCGCATTGAAATGGTTTCACGAATTGTCGTTGGTCGAGCCGAAGACACAAGAGGAACGCTTTGCCGGATACAACGAAGACAAAAAAGCCTGGGTCGAGCTAAATGCTGAAATTGGGCACACAATCGGAGACACCCCGACACTAGAAGCCTTTCTCCACGAGCTGGACATGAGATCCAAAGAGCCGTCGCCGCCTCCGTCCGCGGCCACGCTCATGACTATACATGCCGCAAAAGGTAAAGAATTCGACCATGTCTACTTGATTGGAATGGCTGAGGATATGATTCCTTCATTTCAGAGCAAAAAACGGGGCGAAATGAGCCCCGACATGGAGGAAGAGCGGCGAAATTGTTTTGTCGCAATTACCCGCGCCAAGAAGACGCTTACCCTCAGTTTCGCCGATGAGTACTTTGGTTGGTCCAAGCAGCCATCTCGTTTCCTTCACGAAATGGCAGTCGTTTGAATCACCCTAACGAGTGCCCGTCGAATTTCGACTGCGTCTTGCCGCGTTCCGATTCCCTATAAGTTGAGCATTTCAATTTACGGCCTGTTGAAGAGGTATTGATTTTATACCATATCGAAAGGACACTGGCGGTAGTTCTCGCTTCTGTCTACCGAAAGGGCATTTATGGAATACCTGCTCACGGCGCCGTGGTCTGTCAGCCAGCTAATCGATAACTTCTTTGAAGGAAGGATTGCGATACCGGAAATTCAGCGGGACCTCGTCTGGTCGTCTGACCAGGTCAAATCCTTGCTGGACTCGATCTACCAGAGCTATCCCTGTGGCTCGCTCATCCTCTGGGAGCCACGAGACCGTGACGCCAAGCTCATGCGAGAGATAATCCGACCTGAAAGACTGGAGTATTACCAAGGGAAGCTTCCGCGATACTTCCTAATCGACGGCCAGCAGAGAGTTACGGCCTTGGCATCTGTCATGCTCAAGCCAGGCTTTCTGAGGGAGGTGGAGCCTGAAATCGAAAATGACCTGGGCTCGTTGTATGTGGACATCAAGAAATTTCCGAAGGAGATGCAGGTCGCTACTGATGGCGAGCCTTACAAATTCCCTTGGGTCTCCGTCAATGACGTATTCACTGGTCGTCTCAAGGAGCTACCAGAATTTCAAAAGCTTACTTATGAGCAAAAGCGGGCCATGGATCGTGATGTCCAGAGAATACGCGACTACACATTTCCTGTGCAGATAATCCAGGAGCGGAACTACGCCACAGTGGGAAAGATATTCACACTGGTTAATTCACAGGGAACGCAACTCACCGGCGCTGAGATATACGTAGCAAGCATAATTCCTTTCTGGAGGGGAATTTCTGCCGAATTCCGAAGGTACCGGCGAGACTTGCGCAGTGAAGGCTATGACCTGGACCTCACATTCCTAATGCGATCAATTACGGTAATTACGTGTGACGTTCCACAAATTAAAAGACTGGCCGATAGGGTAGCCCGCCGCGACTTGACGCCGACACAGTTGAATCGCCTGTGGTCCGAAAGCCGACGGGCCATGAATCGGGTGATCGAAACGTTGAAAGATGGATTACACCTAGATAAAACCAAGTTTTTCGCTTCGAAGAATGCGTTGGTACCTCTCGTGTATTACGCTGCCAAGGTGCGTGGAAACCGCCTTGACCGCAAAGCTGTGATGAAGTATTTCCTCGTTTCCCAGTTGGGCGGTCACTATAGTGGTGCCGGCGAAACTGTCTTGCGCCGCGACTTGCGATATCTTTCCGAGCCCGACGTTCGACCTTCCGAAGGGCTGCAAGACCTTCTTGATGTCGCGGTCAAAGAAGCTAAGCAGCAGTACCGTGGTCTGAAGGTCCGCCACGATCAGATCGAAGGCGTGGCGTCAAAGAACGTCATGCTCCTCCTAATGTATGTCGTGATGCGAAAACGAGGAGCTACCGATTTCGGCCTGCAAGAAGCCGCGCCAACCTTGGCTCAGATTTCAAGTAAGGACCTGCAGCTCCACCACATTTTTCCATTTGACTTCATGATGCGCGATCAAAAGGCTAGGAGCTACCAAGACCGAGCACAGCTCTCCTCTTGGGAGTACCGCGAACAAGTGAATGACATTGCGAACATAACATTTATCAGTCAGCCGAAGAACGCCCAGATCGGAAATCTTTCTCCATGGCAGTATCTAGAGAATGAAACTACAAAGCAGATTAGGAAGGCGCATTTTATTCCGGAAGATCGAGACCTTTGGAAACCCGAGAACTTCGGCAAGTTCCTCGAACGCCGGAGAAGATTGCTTGCTAAAGCTATCAATTCTGTAATTCGGGCTTTGGGCTGATACGTGGCTGTGTAGCGATCCTGCCCTGCCTTAGAGCAGATATTTTCGGCGTATCCGTAACAGTAAAGCCAGCTACGAGAAAAACAGGGCTGACTGCTGGCCGTCCGTGTGGGATCTCTGAGAACGCCGAAACGCAACTCCTTCCTGGTTAACTTCAGACCGAAAAACGAGAGATCGCCCTCAACCCGGCGTTGGAATTCTCCTCCTGTTTCGGATGGCCGGCGCCCCCGAGAGGTGTGCTGCCCAGAGCGCAAAGCAGCAAGGTTTGCTTCCCCTTAACTCCGCAGCTTTCTCTAGGCCTTCGCTCCGGACATCCACGTTTCGTTCTTCCCTGAGGATTTCTCCTTTCTTGCCGCTCCTTTTCCTGGGCACGGCTTCGGGCTAATTCCTGCGCCCTGCAGCTTCGCGCCTTCTGCTTTCTCGGTTCCTCCCTGTGGAGCCTTTGGGTCCCTCCCAGAATGCAGCCACTCGCCTTGGGAGCAGAAGCCCTCGCTTCCGGGTGCCCCAGGAAAACGGGGCAGAAAAAGGAGAATCAATCCATGTATCTATATGTTAAGTGGAATAGCTTTGAGTGGCTCGGCTAACCGTCGAATGATTAGAACACGTTCGCTGGTTGACATGCGACTCCCGGAGCACAGGCCTGCGCCGCCGTGGGCGGCGCGTTT
>Ga0335085_10006897_pt1 | contig 17807 bp, 11 predicted proteins | sample Lox_Sample_45_FD_206712 | JGI IMG/M metagenome (GOLD analysis project Ga0335085, IMG submission 206712) | Soil microbial communities from Loxahatchee National Wildlife Refuge, Florida, United States - Lox_Sample_4.5 | ecosystem: Environmental > Terrestrial > Soil > Wetlands | place: USA...
CGAACTGGCGGCCGGGCTGGCGGCCGGGCTGGCGGCCGGGCTGGCGGCCGGGCTGGCGGTGGCCGGGCTGGGCGGAGGCCCGGAGCGGGCCGTGGTCATGACCCGCTCCGCGGCCGGGACGGGGGCCGGGGGCGGAGTCGGCTGAGCGGCCGGTGCCGGTGCCGAGGCCAGCCGGCTCCCGATCGGGGTCACGGTAGCCCGCACCGGGGTCATCGGCGACGGCCCCATCGCGGCCACATCGGCTTCCGGCAGCGACAGCCGGGCCGCGTCGTCGTCGGCCGGTGACACATGCCGGCGGCGCGGGTCGAATGACCACTCGGCCATCTGCGGCCGCCCGCCGAGCGTGAACATGAGCTGGACCTGCCAGATGTTGTCGCCCCGTTTGCGCGAGTCCCACTGTGCCTCTTCGGCGGGCACGCCGAGCTCAGCCAGGCGCTCGGCCACGATGTCGCCCAGCCGCGGTCCAGGGCCCGAGTCCCCGGGCTGCCGGATGGTCGCGCCCTGCGCTTCCTGCGCCCGGTACGCCCGTTCCGCCAGGACCGGCCCCTCGAACCGGCGCACGCGCTCGATAGGCACGCCCGCGGCGTCAGCTATCTCTTCCGCGGTCTCTCCGGCACGAATCCGGTCCTGGATCTCCTTGGGTCGCAAGGGACTCTCCACTTCGATCTCGTACTGCGCGAGCCGGGAGAACTGCCCCCGGGCCACGATCCGCAACCGGTCGTCGATCGGCAGCGAAAAGCGCCCGCCGCGCCCCGGTACCGCGAGAACGGCGTAACTGCCGTCCTCGCTGACCGCGACGATGCGCAGTTCCTGCATCGGCGTCCCTTCTGCACCGGCCAGCGGGCTGGCCGGCGTGCTGCCGTGCGAGGGCGTAGCTCGGACTTCCCCCGTGGACGAGTCTGTCGGTCGCAGGCACTCCTGGCCAGTACCGGGCCGGCATGTCCCGCAGATCACCGCACACTATTTGCCGCTGGCGGCGCAGATGGCCATATCGCGGATAGTCCGGCCGGGCTGGACGAGCTAGCATCGAGCCAGTTACATTCGGTGACAGAATAGTCAGGCGGAGGCGGCGCGGTGTATTGTTTATCTCTACTTAACTAGTAGCTATACTCGACTTTGGCCCCGGGCGGCGACGCGCGGAACGACGAAAGGGCCTGCGGTGCATTCAGCTGACCTTGCCGATGCGGTATCCCGGCTGCGCCGGGCCATGCGACGCGCCGCCCGGGCGGCGGATCCATCGTCGGGGCTGTCCGTGGCCCAGCTGGAAATGCTGTCCTGCATCGGGGAGAACCCCGGGTCACGGCCCGGGCAGCTGGCCACCCAGTTGCGGCTGGCGCCCAGTTCAGTGGCGACGCTGGCCAATTCGCTGCGCCAGGCGGAACTGGTCACCAGGACCGGTGGGGCCGGTGACCGGCGCACCGCCTCGCTGGATCTCACCCCGGCCGGCGAAGCGGCCGTGCTGCGCTGGAAGACGGTCAACGAGCGGCTGCTCAGCGTGGCTCTGGGCAGCCTGCCCCTGGCCAGCCGGAGCACGCTGGAAGACGCGCTGCCCGCGCTGGCCGACCTGGCCGGGGCCGTCGACGCGCTGGCCGACGACCCCCAGGCCCAGCCGGCTGCTTCCTAGGCTCAGCCTCCCCGGCTCAGACCGGGGCCTCGTCCGGCTCCCGCGGCGGCGCGACCGCCGGGGGCTCGGTCCGCGGCCGGCTCATGCGGGAGGGCCACCAGTTCCACCGGCCGAGCAGCAGCACGGTCGAGGGGACCAGCAGGGTGCGCACCAGGAAGGTGTCCATCAGGATGCCCAGCGACAGGCCGACGGCCAGGTTGACGAACTGGCTTCCACCCGCGGTGCGCGCCCCGACCAGGGCGAACACCCCGAACGTGCCGGCCAGGACCAGCCCGGCCGAGGTGACCGTGGTCCCGGTCGCGTTCAGCGCACGGCGCACGGCCTCGCTCAGCGACAGCTCCTTGGCTTCCTCCCGGATCCGGGTCATCACCAGGATGTTGTAGTCCTCACCCAGGGCCAGCAGGAAGATGAACATCAGGAACGGCAGGATGAAGGTCAGCCCGGCCGACCCGCCGATGTCGATGAACAGCAGCACGGCCAGGCCCAGCGCGGCCAGGTAGGACAGGCCGACCGATGCGATCAGGTACAGCGGGGCCACCAGGCTGCGCATGACCAGCGCCAGCAGCACGCCGATGACCAGGATCGCGACCGGGATGACCCGGGACAGGTCGCTGTCCGAGATGCTGCTCACGTCGTACAGGGCCGGTGCCTCGCCGCCGACTCCCGAGTCGACCGCGCCGATGTCGTGCTGCACCCGGGTGGTCTCGGTCCGGATGGCCGGCACCGCGTCCAGGGCCGACGTGCTGGCCGCGTCGCCCGCCCTCAGCCCGGTGGCGAACTGCACTGTGCGCCCGTCCGGGCTGACGAACTGGGCGGTGGCCCGGTACAGCTGGTACCCGGCGGCTGGGATCTTCACCGAGGCGGGCGGCACCGGTGGCAGCGCCTTGGCCGGCCCGAGCAGCCGGTGCAGCGCGGTGTACTGGGCCGGGGCCAGCTGATAGCCGGTCGGGTTGAGCGGGCCTGCAATCTTGGTGAACAGCCCGCTGCCGGACAGCTCCTGCCCGGCCCTGGCCAGCATCGCCGGGTCATCCCAGGCCGGCTGCCTGAGCTTGAAGACGATGTTCGTCGGGTTGGCCGTGCTGCTCGGGAAATACTTGGTCAGCAGCGCCTGCCCGGCGGCCGAGTCGCTGTGCGCGGGCGCGTTGGTCTCGCCGCCGAACCCGGCGCCCTTATACCCGAACGAGGCGAACGCCAGCCCGCCGAAGATGACCAGCCCGATGCTGAGGATGATGGCGGGATGCTGGGTGATCCGGCCGGCCACCCGGCCCCACACGCCGATCTTCCCGGTGCCTTCCCGCGTCTTGCTGGGCCAGAACGCGGCCCGGCCGAACACGGCCAGCAACGCGGGCAGCAGGGTCAGCCCGGCCAGCAGCATGACGCCGATGCCGATAGCCAGCGGGACGCCCAGCGTCGAGTAGATCTGGAATGTGGCCACCAGCAGCGACAGCAGCGCCGCGATCACGGTGGCGGCGGAGAAGGTGATCGACTCGCCGACCCGGGTCAGCGAGGTGATCACGGCTTCCCTGGGCGCCAGCCCGCCGCGCAGCTGCTCACGGACCCGGAACACCAGGAACAGCCCGTAGTCCGTGCCTGCGCCCAGCACCAGCACGATGAGCAGGATCTGGGCCAGCTGGGAGACCTTCAGCCCGGCCTGGGCGGCCTCGGCCACCAGCGGGCCGGCGATGGTGATGGCCACGAACGCCGGGAGGAGCGTGATCAAGGGGGCCAGTGCGGCCCGGAAGATCAGCAGCAGCAGGACGATGATGAACAGCACCGACAGATCCTGGATCTGGTTGCCGGTGTTCCCGGTCTGGTTCTGCTGGTCGACGGCGATCGGGATGGCCCCGGCCAGGTGCACCGCCATCCCGGCCGGCGGGCTGGCCCGGCTGATCGCCGAGCGCAGGCCGGCGACCAGGTTGGTCACCGCCTGCGAGTCGCCCTGGGACACGTTGGAGAGCACCTCGAGCTGGGTGGCGTGCCCATTGCTCGACAGACCGAGATCGCGCACCAGCGTGACCGTCTTCACCTGGTGCAGGCTGGTCTGCAGGCTGGTCAGCCAGGTCTGATCGGTGCTGGTCAGTGGGCCGGCCGTGCGCGCGGCCAGCACCAGCACGGGCACCTCGTTGGAGCCGCCGAACGGCTTGGCCAGCGTCGCCGCGTGCTCGCTGGGCGCGCTGGCGGGCAGGAAGTTGGCGTTGTTGCCCTGGGTCACGCTGGCCAGCGAGGGCAGGAAACGCGGCACGGCCACGGCCGCGATCACCCAGGCAGCGATGATGAACCAGCGGAATTTGACGGAGAAGGAGCCGATCCCCCGGAAGACTCTGTCCATATGCACGCGGGCCAGGGTACGTGAGGCCGGCTGAGGGGGCACTGAGATTATGCGTCGCGAAGGTTTCACGGCCGCCGGGGGCGGGAAAAGGCTGGTGTCGCGGGGTGGGGTGGCTGTGACCGCCGGGAATGGCCGTCCGGGACGCTGGTCACAAGACGGTCAAGTAGAGTCGTTCGCCGTGATCCGCAGCTAACCCGGCAGCTGAAGGTTGGTGATCACATGCTGCGACACCTGATCGGCTTGGGCCTGGCCATCGGTCTGGCAGCAGCGATCTTCTTCGGCGGCGGCTGGGGCGTAGCCAAGATGACCGTGCTGGCGGCCCAGGGCACCAGCCTGACCAGTGTCACCGGGCTCAGCGCGCTGGGCGCGCTGCTGCTCACCGGGCTGTTCCTCGGCATCCTGCTGGTAGCGCCGCTCTCCCCGGTCAGCACCCTGCTGCCCGGACTGGCCCTGCTCGCCTGGACCGGATTGTTCGCGCTGAACACCCAGCTGGCCAACCGGGCCATGCCGCCGCGCACCAGCCAGGTGGCGGCCGGGCTGCACCTGCTGCTGGCCGACGGCGTGCTGGCGCTGCTCGGCATGGTGCTGATCTGCCCGGCGTTCGTCCCGGCGCGGTGGCGGCCGGCCAGTGAAACGGACCTCGGCCTGGACCGCGGCAGCGGCGGCGACGACGAGGCGCCGGGCCTGCCCACCCCGACCCGGCTGCTGTCCTGACGCTCCGCTGTCCTGACCTGGGCCGCTCTGCCCAGGTCAGGACAGCCGTACCGGGGTCAGTGCGCCGCCGAGAACTGCTCGCTCTCGGTGGACCCAGCCAGCGCGACGGTGGACGCCTGCGGCGTGATGGCCGAGGTGACGAGGTCGAAGTAGCCGGTCCCGACCTCCCGCTGGTGGCGGGTGGCGGTGTAGCCGCGGGCCTCGGCGCCGAACTCCGCGTCCTGCAGCCGCACGTAGGCGGGCATGCCCTCGGCCGCATAGCCCTGAGCCAGGTCGAACATGGAGTAGTTCAGCGCGTGGAAGCCGGCCAGCGTGATGAACTGGAACTTGTAGCCGAGCTGGCCCAGCTCACGCTGGAACTTCTCGATCGTCCCGTCATCCAGGTGCCGGTGCCAGTTGAACGACGGTGAGCAGTTGTAGGCCAGCATCTGGTCCGGGTACTCCGCCTTGATGGCTTCCGCGAACTCGCGCGCCTCACCCAGGTCCGGGGTGGAGGTCTCCATCCAGATCAGGTCGGAGTACGGCGCGTACGCCAGGCCGCGGGCCACGCACGCGGCCATCCCGTTGCGCACCCGGTAGAAGCCCTCGGCGGTCCGCTCGCCGGTGATGAACGGCCGGTCGCGCTCGTCCACGTCGCTGGTGATCAGCGTGGCGGCGTGCGCGTCGGTCCGCGCGATGACCAGGCTCGGCACGTCGCAGACGTCGGCGGCCAGCCGGGCGGCGTTCAGCGTCCTGATGTGCTGCGAGGTCGGGATCAGCACCTTCCCGCCGAGGTGGCCGCACTTCTTCTCGGAGGCCAGCTGGTCCTCCCAGTGCACGCCGGCCGCGCCGGCCGCGATCATCGACTTCATCAGCTCGAACGCGTTGAGCACCCCGCCGAAGCCGGCCTCCGCGTCGGCCACGATCGGGGCCAGCCAGTACCGCCGGTCACTGCCACCGGACTCGGCCCAGCTGATCTGGTCCGCGCGCAGCAGCGCGTTGTTGATCCGGCGCACCACCTGGGGGACCGAGTTGACCGGGTACAGGCTCTGGTCCGGGTAGGTCTCGGCGGCCAGGTTGGCGTCCGCGGCCACCTGCCAGCCGGACAGGTAGATGGCCTGCAGGCCGGCCCGCACCTGCTGCACCGCCTGGTTGCCGGTCAGCGCGCCGAGTGCGGCGACGAAGTCCTCTTCCTGCAGCAGGGTCCACAGCCGCTGCGCGCCCAGCCGGGCCAGCGTCCGGTCTTCCTGCACCGAGCCGCGCAGCCGTACCACGTCATCGGCGGTGTAACTGCGCTCGGTGCCGCGCCACCGTGGGTCGGTGGCCCACTGCCGTCGCAGCGCCGTGGCCTGCTGCTCCGCCGGGCTCGGCCCGGCCGCGGTGGCCTGCGCCGTGCTGCTGGTCGTGCTGCCGTTCGTGCTGCCCTCGAGGCGACGCTCGTTCACTGGTCCTCCTGACGTCTGCCGTCCCCTGGGTGATAGTCCGAGCGTGCGGGCAAGAACTGGGCAAAGCTAGGGACATAGGTCCTGAAGAATTGAGAAAATTCATCTAAGGTGAAGATGTGACGGACTTCCTTGAGAAAGAATCGTCAACGTTGACGATAAGTGGTCTAGACCTTGCGACGTTCGGTCAGCGGCTGCGGCATCTGCGCCGCGCTCGGGGGATCACCCTGGCCGAGCTGGGGGAGCGGGTCGGCCGGGCCCCGTCCGCGCTCTCCCTGCTGGAGAACGGCCGCCGGGAGCCGAAGCTGTCCCTCATCGACGCGCTGGCCAGGGCGCTGTCCGTGCCCGCCGAGGAACTCCTGCGGCACCAGCCGCCGAGCCGCCGGGCACAGCTGGAGATCGCGCTGGACGAGGCGCAGCACGACCCGGTCTATGCCGAGCTGGGCCTGCCACCGCTCAAGGTGGGCGCCAGGGTGCCCAGCGACGTGCTGGAGCACCTGGTCGCGCTGTACACCGAGCTGCGCAGGCAGCGCACCCGGCCGACGGCCACGCCGGAGGAGGCGCGGCTGGCCAACGCCGGCCTGCGCGACGCGATGCGCGAGCGGGGCAACTATTTCGCCGACATCGAGCAGGCGGCGGCCGGGGCCCTGGCCGCGGTCAGCTACCGCGGCGGCGCGCTGTCCCAGGGCGCCCTGCTGGCCATCGTCAACCATCACGGGTTCGCCGTGCGTTACGCCCAGGACCTGCCGCGCTCGGTCCGCTCGGTCACCGACCTGCGGCACCGGATCATTTACCTGAAGCAGGAATCCATGGGCATGCACACGCCGCGGACGATCCTGCTGCAGACGCTCGGGCACTTCGTGCTGGGCCACGCCGCGCCGCGCGACTTCGCCGACTTCCTCCGCCAGCGGGTGGAGGCCAACTACTTCGCGGCCGCGGTACTGGTCCCGGAGCGGTCGGCGGCCCGGTTCCTGGCCGAGGCCAAGGAGGCGCGTGACCTGTCGGTCGAGGACCTGCGCGACGTTTTCTCGGTGTCCTACGAGATGGCCGCGCACCGCTTCACCAACCTGGCCACTCATCACCTGAGCCTGACCTGTCACTTCGTGAAGAACGACGAGAGCGGGATCATCTACAAGGCGTACGAGAACGATGGCCTGGTGCTGCCGGCCGACGCCACCGGGGCGATCGAGGGGCAGCGGATGTGCCGGAAGTGGTCCGGCCGCCAGGTGTTCGGCTCGGCCGACCGGTTCTCCCCGCACCATCAGTACTCCGACACCCCGGCCGGCACGTTCTGGTGCGTGGCGCACATCGACCCGGGCCGGGAGCGCGGGATGGCCATCACGCTGGGCACGCCGTACCAGAACTCGCGGTGGTTCCGCGGCCGGGAGACCACCAAGCGGATGGTGTCCAGCTGCCCGGACGGGGACTGCTGCCAGCGCCCGCCGGCCGGGCTGGCCGCCCGCTGGGAAGGAATGGCCTGGCCGTCGGCCCGGGCGCATTCGCACATCCTGTCCGCGCTGCCGACGGGCATCTTCCCGGGGGTGGACGAAGCGGATGTGTACGAATTCCTGGACCGGCACGACAGCGAATAGCCCGCACCGGGGGTAACCTACTCATTAGTAACTAATTCGTGCTACTCTCCAGTAACATATGTTCGGGACGGACCGGTTGACCCCCCGAGGAGCAGCATGAGCAGCGCCCCAGACGCCCCTGCCGGTTTTTCCCTGGAACCTGGGCCTGACCTGCGCGAGATGCGCGGCTGGGTGCACGGGTTCGCGGACGAGGTGATCCGGCCCGCGGCGGCCGAATGGGACGAGCGGGAAGAGACGCCGTGGCCGATCCTGGAGCAGGCGGCCAAGATCGGGCTGTACTCGCTGGACTTCTTTTCCGCCCAGTGGCTGGAGCCCAGCGGGCTGGGCATCCCGATCGCCTTCGAGGAGCTGTTCTGGGGTGACGCGGGCATCGCGCTGTCCCTGGTCGGCAGCACGCTGGCGGCGGTCGCGGTGGCCAGCAACGGCACCCCCGAGCAGGTCGGCGAGTGGCTGCCGGAGATGTTCGGCGAGGCCGGGGACGTCAAGCTGGGCGCGTTCTGCGCCTCCGAGCCGGGCGCGGGCAGCGACGTGGGCTCGATCCGGACCCGGGCCGAGTATCAGCCGGGCACCGACGAGTGGGTGCTGAACGGCACCAAGGCCTGGGCCACCAACGGCGGTATCGCCAACGTGCATGTGGTGGTGGCGTCGGTCGATCCCAGCCTGGGTACCCGCGGCCAGGCCAGCTTCATCGTGCCGCCCGGCTCGGCCGGGCTGAGCCAGGGCCAGAAGTTCCGCAAGCTCGGGGTGCGGGCCTCGCACACCGCCGAGGTGGTGCTGGACGGGGTCCGGGTGCCCGGCCGTTGCCTGGTCGGTGGGAAGGACCGGCTGGACAGCCGGCTGGCCCGGGTCCGCGGCGGCGGGCGGGGCGGTGAGCAGGCCGCGATGAAGACGTTCGAGGCGTCCCGGCCGAGCGTGGCCGCGATGGCGGTGGGTGTGGCCCGGGCCGCGCTGGAATATGCCCGGGACTACGCCGCCGACCGGGTCCAGTTCGGCCGGCCGATCGGGCAGAACCAGGCGGTTGGCTTCATGCTGGCCGACATGCAGGCGGCGGTGGACGCGGCCCGGCTGCTGACCTGGCGGGCCGCCTGGATGGCCCGGCAGGGGCTGGCCCTGGACCACGCCGAGGGGTCGATCTCCAAGCTGGTCGCGGGCGAGACCGCGGTCCGGGTCACCGACCAGGCCATCCAGATCCTCGGCGGCAACGGCTACACCCGGGATTTCCCGGTGGAGCGGTGGCACCGGGACGCCAAGATCTTCACCATCTTCGAAGGCACGAGCGAAATTCAAAGGATGATCATCGGGCGGGCTGTGACCGGCCTGGACGTCCGCTAGACGTGCACGTACCTGACCCGGGGGTCGAGCACCGCGTACGCGACGTCGGCGAGCAGTGACCCGACCACGGTGGCCACGGCCACCACCACGGTGATCCCGAGCAGGACCGGGTAGTCCGAGTTGCCCGCGGCCTGGTAGAACAGGTAACCCATGCCGGGATAGTTGAACACCGCCTCGGTGATCAGCGCACCGCCGAAGATCCCGGGCAGGCTCAGCCCGAGCAGGGTGATGATCGGGATCAGCGAGTTGCGCAGCACGTGCCGGAGCAGCACGCGGCGCTCACTGGCCCCCTTGGCCTTGGCCGTGCGCACGTAGTCCTCGGTCAGGTTGTCCAGCACCGATGAGCGCATGTACCGGCTGAACAGGGCCAGCGTGACGAGGGTCAGTGCCGTGATGGGCAGGATCAGCGCGTTGAAGTTCGTGAACAGCACGCCCACGCTCTCACCCTGCGGCCCCTCGGGCGGAAAGAGCGGGATCTTGATCGCGAAGGCCAGGATGAGCAGGATCCCGATCAGGAAATCGGGCATCGCGTAGAGCACGGTGGAGAACCCGTTGAAGAAGTGGTCCACGAACTTGTTCCGGCGCACCGCCTGGATCATCCCGAGCGGCACCGATATCAGCAGGGCCAGGACCGTCGAGATGCCGACCAGGAAGATCGTCTTGGGCAGGTAGCTGCCCAGCAACGTGGCCACACTCTGGTTCAGCCGCCAGGAGAAGCCGAGGTTGCCGGTCAGCAGGTGGCGCAGCCACAGCCAGTACTGGCTGTACCACGGCAGGTCGAACCCGTACTGCCGGTCGAACTGCCGGATCGCCAGCGGGTTGCGGAACGAGTTCGGCCCCAGCACGGCCACCGCCGGGTTCCCCGGGATCGCCCGTAGGAGCCCAAACGTGATCACCGTCACCAGCAGGAGCACGACGATCGACTGCAGGACCCGGCGCAGCATGAACAGTGTCACCAAGTCCCCCAGTGGCAGACCGCCCACCGGACCTCAACCCTGTGCAGGGGCGCCGGCGTCTGCCCATCATGGTCGCAGGGAAATATCTCGGGGCAGTAAACCGGGGGACCGGCCAGGCCGCCTGGTCTTCAGCGGCCGGGAGGGTCGCGGTCCGCCGCCTGGGCCGCCGATCTGGCCGATCTGGCCGATCTGTCGGCCAGCACGGCCCCGAAGATCCAGGCCAGCCAGAGCAGCAGGGCCATCACCAGCCCGAGCGCTACCCCCCACCAGGGCGGCACCAGCCCGGATCCGACCAGGCCGAGGCAGATCGTGACGATGCCCGCCGGCCACACCACGAGCTGCTTGTTCCGCAATCTGAGCTTGCTGCGCGATGGTTGCCCGTCCATGCCGTCACGCTAGGCCGCGGCCGTTCCGTCATCGTTACGGCGTGGTCCGGCGTGGCCGGCAGGCACAGTGAGGACAGGCCTGGCAGGAGAGGCTGGGCCATGAGCGACGACGCCGTTTCCCGCATAGCCGATACGCGGCCGCGGCCCAGAACGTGCCGGCGAAGGCGCTGGCCACGGCGGGTACGCTGCCCGGATGCTGAGCCTGGCTGGCGGTGATGGCGTGCGGCAGCAGGATCGCGAACAACGCGGTGCCCAGGGCGCCCGCGATGCGCTGCAGGGTGTTCAGCGCGCTGGTGGCCCGGGGCATCTCGGCTGGGGCGACGGACCGGAACGCGGCGGCCATGGACGGCGAGATGGTGCTGCCGATCCCGGCGCCGGTCACGAACAGCGCGGCGGCCAGGTAGGCCTCGGGCGTATGCGCCCCCAGCTGGGTGTAGCCGAGCGTGCCGAGCAGCGCCAGCAGCAGGCCGGGCGCCGCGCTGGCTGCGCGCGGCCAGCGGTACGTCGCCGCGTTCTGGCCTCAGCTGGCCAAGCTGCGGGAACTGGGCGCCAGCGGCATCGTGGCGCTCCAGCCGGACGCGCTGCGGCCGGCTTAACCCAGGCCGTCGGCCGGCTCGTCCGCGGCCACCGGCTGCTCGCCGCGCCGCTGGTCGGGCCAGACGCCGATGTGCCCGGGCAGCGCCTCCAGCCGGACCCGGTCCCGCATGCCGAGTGGCTCGGTCATGTCCCGTGGCAGCTGCAGCCGCCCGGCCCGGTCCAGCACGGCGTACTCCACCGCGTGCTCGGACCGCCGTCCCTCGGCGTCGGTGGTCTCGTGCCGCAGCGTCTCGGTGGCGGTCCGGCCGTCCCGGATGGCGATCACCCGGCGCACCATGGAGGACACCGCCGGGTCGTGCGTGACCACCAGCACCGTCACCCCGAGCTCGGTGTTGGCCGTCTGCAGCGCGCCGAACACGTCGGCCGCGGTCGCGCTGTCCAGCTCGCCGGTCGGCTCGTCGGCCAGCAGCACCTTGGGCTCGTTGGCCAGCGCCACCGCGATCGCGGTGCGCTGCTGCTCGCCACCGGACATCTGCTGGGGCGAGCGGTCCGCGCAGTGCGCCACCCCGAGCACGCCGAGCAGCTGGCCGGCCCGGCCGCGGCGCTTGCGCCGGCCCGTCCCGGCCAGCCGCATGGGCAGATCCACGTTCTGCGCCGCGGTCAGGTAGGGCAGCAGGTTCCGCGACGTCTGCTGCCAGACGAAGCCGACCACCCGGCGCCGGTACGACAGCCGCTGGCGCCCGTTCATCCCGCCGAGGTCGTGCCCGGCCACCCGCACCGACCCCGCGGTCGGGGTGTCCAGCCCGGCCAGGATGTTCATCAGCGTGGACTTGCCGCTGCCGGACGCGCCCACCATCGCGGTCAGCTCCCCGCCGGCCACCGCCATGTCCAGCCCCTGCAGGGCCTGCACCTCGATGCCCTCCGCGGTGTAGATGCGGACCAGACGGTCACAGGCAATCAGCGGGTCAGCGACGCTTCCGGCGGTCATGACCTGCTCCTCTCCGGGGCTTGCTCAGCCTTCAATACGCAACGCTCCTGCCACGCCGGTGCCGCGCCAGATGCGCGCGGCCAGCGCTGCCGCGACCAAGGCCACCAGCAGCAGCCCGGCCACCGGGATGGCCAGGGCCGTCCAGTCGGCACGGACCGGGACCGGGTACCCGGTCCCGGTGAACACGGACAAGTTGAGCGCGCTCGCGGTCAGCGCCGGCAGCACCAGCGCGCAGGCCGTCCCGGCCACCGCCGCGGCCAGCAGGGCCGGCGCCTTTTCCACCAGGACCAGCCGCCGGGCCTGCCCGGCGTCGACCCCCATGGTGGCCAGCCGGGCCAGCGTCTGGTGCCGGTCGGCCGCGCCCAGGGCCAGGTCGGCCAGCAGCGCGGCCAGGCCGAACGCGGCCGCCGCGGCCAGCACCACGGCGAACAAGACGTACGCGCCGTGCTGCAGCGGCGCGTTGCCCAGGCTGGCCAGCACGTCCGAACGCAGCGTGATGGTCGCGCCCGGGCCCAGGCGGCGAGCCACGGCGTGCAGCGCCGGGCCGTCGATCCCGCCGCCGCCCAGGAGCATCAGGTTGGCCGGGGCCGGGGTGGTGGCCGTGCTGCCCGCCGCGGCGCGCAGGGGCAGCAGGACGAAGGCGCCGCCGCCGGGCAGTGCGGGCGTGCCGGTGATCAGGCCGGCGACCCGCACCGTCAGTGAGCCCGCACTGACCGCCCCTGACACCCCGCTGAGCTTGCCGGGGCTGCCGCGCAGCGCGGCGGCCGCAGCGGGTGACGCCAGCACCGGCACCGGCTGGCCCGGGCCGGGCCGCGGCCGCCGCAGCAAGGCCAGCTGGCTGGGCCGCAGCGCGGGCCACGGCACGGCGGCCAGCAGCGCCGGGTAGCTGACTGGGTCGATCGCGACGGTGCTGAGCTGGCCGTGGCCGGGCAGCGCCCACTGGGTGACCTGGACGGCGGTGGCGTGCTGGACGCCGGGCACGGCCGCCGCGGCGCGCTGCGCGGCCGGGCTGATGCCGGCGGGGGACAGCTCGGCGTTGAGCACCGCGTCGGCCCCGGTGGCCCGCCACGAGGCGGCGGTCTCGCCCCGGCTGACCGCGTCACGGAGCATGCCGGTGAAAGCGGCCAGCGTGAGCGCCAGCACCACCGCGAACAACGGCAGGATGGTGGCCGCCGGGGCCCGGGCGGCCTGGGCCAGGCCGAGGAAGCGGACCGGGCCGCCGCGGCGGGCGGACAGCCGGAGCAGGCCGCGCGCCGCGAGCGGGCACAGCCGCATGGCCAGCAGCACCGCCGGCACCGCGACCAGGACCGGCGCCAGGCTGGTGTACAGGTCGAGGCCCCCAGTGCTGCCTGGGGTGGCCGCCCCGCCGGTGGTACTGCCCTGAGCGTGCAGCACGACCAGGCCGCCGACGGCCGCCGCGGCCAGCGCGACCTCGGCCACCAGGCGGCGGGCCCGCCGGCCGAGCAGACCCCGGGCGGGCCGGCCGGACCTGGCCGCGTGGCCCGGGTGCTCCGGCCGGACCACCCGGTGCTGCCAGGCCACCGCCAGCGGCGGCCCGATGATCGCGGTGAGCACGGCCAGCCCGCCGAGCCACCAGCTGGCCCGGGCCGGCTCGCCCGGGGTGACCAGGATGCCCAGCCCGGCCCCGGCTACCGCGGCCGGCAGGCACACGGCCACGGTGCCGCGCAGTGTGCGCACGGCCAGCTGGCGGACGGTGGCGCCGCGGGCCCGCAGCACGGTGAACTCGCCGGACCGGCGCTGCGCCAGCATCCACGCGGCCAGCAGGATGACCACCACCCCGGTCGCGGCCAGGCTGGCGAACAGCAGCGACAGCACCGAGTTGACCTGGTCCGCGGTGGCGAGGAACTGGCCCAGGACGGGGCCCAGGGCGCTGGACACCACGATCGTGGTGCTGGCCGGGGCGAGCGCGCCGGCCAGTGCGGGGGCCTGCGCGCTGACCTTGCCCAGCCGGCCCTGCAGCGTGGCCGCCTGGTCGGCCCGCAGCCCGGTCAGCGTGAGCGGATACGTCCACTGGAGACTCATGCCCAGCGAGCCGAACAGGCCCTGCAGCTGGCCCAGCTCGCTGGGCCCGACGAACGCTCCGGACACCCAGTACGGCGCCGCGTTCGGCGGGTGCTCCTCGACCGGCTGGGCCGCGGTCGGGTCGGCGGTCCAGAACGCCGAGCGTGGCTGGTGCTGGCGGACGATCCCGGTCACCACCAGCTTGACCGGTGCGCTGGCCGCGCTGATGGCCAGGCGGGTGCCGACGTGCGCGTTCAGCTCCCGGGCGGTCTGCTGGGTGAGCGCGATGCCCAGCGGGCCCGGCTTGGACCTGCCCTGGCCGGGGTACTGGCCGGCGGCCAGCGTCGCGTTCCGGGCCAGCGGGTCACGGTAGATCAGCTCCAGCCTTTGGGCGACGGTCGCGTTGGGCCCGGGTGGCACTGTGGTCAGCGGCAGGATATGGGTGGTCAGGCTAGCCCAGTCGGTGCCTGGCGCGGACAGTGGCAGGCCAGCGCCGCCGAAGTCGCTGGCTAGCTGGCCGGTCACGGTGCCGAGCTGGTTCGAATAGAGCAGCGGGGCGACCCCATTGGCCCCGGCCAGCGCGGAGGTGAAGCCGTTCCAGTCGGCGGTGGACAGCACCGCGGTGTCCACCGGCGGCGTGGTCCGCAGCTGGGCCTGCAGTGCCCCGGTCTGGGTGTGCTGGCTCTGCCGCGGGCCGGCCACCGCGATGAACGTGCTGCCGAGCACCAGCACGGCCAGGGTCAGGTAGCTCGCGGCGGCCGTGCCGCAGAGCCCCCGCACGACACGCTGCACTGGTGCCCAGATCACGCCGACTCCGCGGTGCGCAGGGTGGCGGCCGGGTCGGCGGTGCGGGCCGCGGTCGCCGCGGCCACCACCACCGGCAGCAGCACCACCAGGGCGGCCAGCCCGAGCGCCGGGGCCCAGGCGAACGTGGTCAGCGCGGGCGGCACCGGTGTGGTGGCGGCCGGGGTCAGAGTGACCGCCGGGACCAGCAGCACAGCGAGTGCGCCGCCGAGCAGCAGCCCGGCCAGCGCGGCGGGCACGCTGAGCATCAGTTCCTGGGTGCACAGCTGGGCGGCCTGGGAGCGCTGGGTCACGCCCAGCGCGGCCAGCAGCGCGCTTTCCTGCCGGCGCTGGGCCACGTTGGCCGCGATGCTGACGAAGAAGCCCGCGATGGCCAGCAGTGCGGCGGCGATGGCCACGGCCAGCACGGCCTGCTGCGGGGCCGCGGACAGCGGGCTGTCGAGCAGGCCCGCGGCCAGATGGTCCCGGCTGGTCAGCGACGACCCGGCAGGCAGCAGCGCGGCCAGCCCGGGCGGTGTCCCGCCGGGTGTGGCCAGCCACCAGCTGTTCGCCGGGGCGGGCGGCAGGCCCCGGCTGAGCAGCGCCTGCTGCACCGCGGACAGATCGACGATGAGTGCCCTGCCCGACGTCACGGTGGGGAACGAGGGCACGGCCGCGACGATGTGCACCGCCACAGTCAGGCCGTTCACGCCGTCATCCACGGTGGCACCGACGCTGGTATTGCTGGCGGCCAGGAACGATTGGGTGGCGATGGCCGGGATGGCTGCCGCGGTGGGGGCAGTGGCGGTCAGCGTCAGCTGGCCGAAGACCGGCACCGGCGGGCCCGGGCTCGGCGGCAGCGCCGCGCCGAAGCCCGGGGTGAAGGACAGCCGCTGCTGGTGGCCACCACGTGTCCAGGCCAGCCGCCGCGGGCGGGCGGACGCGCTGGCCACCAGGTCCGACTGGGTCTGCAGCGCGACCAATTCGGGGGCGGCTACCCCTGCCGCCCAGCCCGCGAGCACGCTGCCTGGGACGGTGGCGGCCGCCGCGGGGGCCGCACCGGGAGCGGTGATGCGCAGCACGTGCAGCGCCGCGTCCGACGACTTGGGGTGGACCGGCAGCTGATAGTTGGCGGTGATCCCGATCAGCCGGAGCGGCGCGATGACCTGACCGCGTCCCGGGCCGGCGCCGAGCCGGGCGGTGAGCAGGTGCGGGCGGCCGTCCGCGGTCAGCGTGCCCGCGCTCACCTGGTACACGTTGCCGTCGGCATCGGCCACCGACAGCATCACCGTGGCCGGGGCCAGCCCCAGCGACGCGGGCCCCAGGCTGGCGTCGAGCCGTACGGCGGCCGGGTGGCCGGGCAGCACCACCCCCGGCTGACGGCCGGGCGGCTCGATAGTGCGGAACAACGCCTGGGCGGGCTGGGCCGACTGGTCCGCGCGCAGCAGGACGGCACCGGCCGCGCTGCTGGCGTTCAGAGCAAGAGTCTCGCTGGTGCCGCCGGTCAGCGTGGCGACGGGGGTAGCGTCGCGGACCCCGGGCAGCGTGGCCAGCCGGCCCGCCGTGCTGGCGCTCAGCGGGGTGGCCAGGCTGACCCGGGTATCCGCGCCCGCGCTGAACGAGGCCTGGTCCGCGGCGGACCGGGCCCAGCTGCGGTGCTGGGACAGCGCCAGCGTCCCGGTGGCCACGGCCAGCACGATGAGCAGCGCGCCGGCCGCCTGGCTGAGCGGCCGCCGGCTGAGCTGCCAGCAGCTCAGCGCGGGGGACAGCCGCCGCCCGCGGGAGGCCAGCCGGTCCGCGGCCCGCGCGGCGGGCGGCAGCACGCGCAGCGTCAGCGCGGTGCCGCCGGCCAGCGCCAGGGCCGGCGCCAGGACCAGCACCGGGTCGACGCCGCCGGGGCCGCTGGCCGAGGTGACCACGGCCGAGTAGTGCCGCAGCTGCCAGCCGGCCAGCACGGCCAGCGAGATCAGGGCCAGGTCCGCGCCGGCCCGGGCGATACCGGAGACCGCCGCCTGGCGGCCGCGGCGCTGCCGCGCGATGCCCGGGGCCAGCGTGCGCAGCGTGGGCCAGAGCAGCACCACCATGGCGCCCGCCGCGGTCACCGCCAGGGCCAGCCAGACGCCGGGCGTGATCGCGGGCAGTCGCAGCCCGGCCGCGTGCAGCGGCCCGGCCGAGGCCAGCACGGCGGCCAGCCGGCTGCCGGCCAGTCCGCCGGCCGCGGTGGCGGCCAGGCACAGGATGACCGCCTCGGCCGCGTTCAGCCGGGCCAGCTGGCCCCGGGCGGTGCCCCGCGAGGCGAGCAGGGCCGACTCACCTTCCCGCTGGTCGGCCAGGTAGGCCGCGGCGGTGGCCAGCGCGGCCACGGCGACCAGGGCCAGCTCGAGTGCGCCGATGACGAGCAGCGAGCGGGCCACGGCCAGGCTGGCGGCGGCGCTGTCCAGCACCGCGGGCAGGTTCGTGCTGACCTGCAGGCTGGGCAGCGCGCTGGAATTGGCCAGGGCCTGGCGCAGCGCCGTGGCCCGGGCCGCCGTGCTGGTCAGCTCGCCGGCCGGGATCCGCCCGGTGTCCGGCTGGGCGACCCAGCTGGCCGCGTTGACGGCCAGCTGGCCGCGGAACGCGGCGGGGCTGACGGCCAGCGGCCCCAGCGTGGTGAACCCGCCGGCCGTGCTGGTCCCGCTGGCCCCGACGGTGTTCATCGCCCAGTAGCTGGCCGCGGCCCGCGCGGCGGTCTGCGGCCGGAACACCCCGGTGACCACGAAGCGCGCGGGCCGGCCGGACACCTGGTCCCGGGTCTGCAGCTGCGCCCCGGGGGAGAGGTGCGCGAGCAGCGCCGCGGCCTGCGGCAGTGCGGCCTGCACCGGCTGGCCCGGCTGCGGCGCGCCGGGCCAGTGCCCGGCCACCAGCACGGCGTGCGACCGGATCGCGCCGAACGCGGCCGCCTGGGTGAGCAGCACGTCGCCCTTGCCCGTGAGCCGGGCCAGGGCCGCCCCGGCCGCGGCCAGCCGGAGCGGGTCCGACCACACCGACTGGTACAGGGTGACCGGCACGCCGGGCAGACCGTGCCGGATGGCCGCCTGCAGCCCGGATTGGTAGCGGCCGATCTGGCCGCCGGTCACCGAACCG
>Ga0335085_10006898_pt1 | contig 17804 bp, 13 predicted proteins | sample Lox_Sample_45_FD_206712 | JGI IMG/M metagenome (GOLD analysis project Ga0335085, IMG submission 206712) | Soil microbial communities from Loxahatchee National Wildlife Refuge, Florida, United States - Lox_Sample_4.5 | ecosystem: Environmental > Terrestrial > Soil > Wetlands | place: USA...
GCGGAGTTGGACATATGAGTCTTTTTTGTTCCGTGGGAAGCACCGAGACCGAACTTTCGGAAAAGGAACTCAAAGAACTGCTGGTGGGGAGCCTGGCCAAGCTGGGCAAGCGGACGAACGTGCTGGCCGTGCCGCCCGACCAAAGCCGCGAGCACTCACGGGCCGGCGACCTGACGAGGTTTGCTTGGGAGCACTATGGCGACGGGTTGAAAGCCGTGCTGCCGGCAATCGGAACGCACACGCCGATGCGGCCGGACCAGATTGCGCACATGTTCGGGAAGATGCCGCTGGAATTGTTTCGCGTGCACAACTGGCGCACGGATATTGAAACGCTGGGAGAGCTGCCGGCGGAGTTCATCCGCGAACAATCGGAAGGCAAACTGAATTACGCGTGGCCGGCGCAGGTGAACAAGCTGATCTCGCAGGGCGGGTTCGATCTGATTCTTTCCATCGGGCAGGTCGTGCCGCACGAAGTCATCGGGATGGCGAACCACTCCAAGAACATTTTGATTGGCACCGGCGGGCGCGAAGGGATCAACCGCAGCCACTACCTGGGCGCGGTGTATGGAATGGAGCGGATCATGGGGCGCGCCGGGAACCCCGTGCGCAACGTGCTCAACCGGGCCTGCGAAAAGTTTCTGCGGCATCTGCCGATTGTTTACGTTCAGACCGTGGTCGGGCGGGGCAAAAACGGCGGGCTTGCGGTGCGCGGGCTGTTCATCGGCGACGATCTGGAATGCTTCCTCAAAGCGGCAGAGCTAAGCCTGAAGGTGAACTTCGAAATGCTCGATGAGCCGATCAAGAAAGCGGTTGTGTACCTTGATCCGAAGGAGTTCCACAGCACGTGGATCGGCAACAAGGCCGTGTATCGGACGCGGATGGCCCTGGCTGACGGTGCGGAGCTGATCATTCTGGCGCCGGGCGTGAAGGAATTTGGCGAGGACAAGGGCATCGACGCGCTGATCCGAAAGTATGGTTATCACGGAACACCGGCTACGTTGAAGGCGGTGGAAGAGAATGCCGACCTGGCCGCGGACCTGAGCGCGGCAGCACACCTGATTCACGCTTCATCGGAGGGGCGGTTCACGATTCGCTGGTGTCCGGGTGAATTGAGCCGCAAGGAAATCGAGAGTGTGGGATTCGAATATGGCGATTTGAAGACGATGACCGCGCGCTACGATCCGGAGAAGTTGCGCCACGGCTGGAACCAGGTGGGTGGCGAAAAGATTTTCTTTGTGGCGAACCCGGGTCTGGGCTTGTGGGCACACCGGAGCCGATTTGAAAGCTCGGGCGCACCGGCTCTGGCGCACAGTCACGCGGGATAAGGAACTGCGAAAGCGGAGCAGAAGAAGAATCTATAAATTCGCAATTGGGGCGGATATGGGGACTGAAGGACTAACACTGAATCAATACTCGGTGGGCACGGGTGACCGGTTTGCGCATCAGGCCAAGGCACAACTGCAAGCATGCATAAAGGCTTTGGACCATGGGATTGAAGTCGTTCCGGTGTGGAACAAATCGAATCGCGAGCATTTGATCATCGGGTCCGGGCCGGAGTCTGTCCGACAGGCGGCCGATGCGGCAGTGAAGGCGCTGGGATGGAAGCTGCCGTACTTCTGCGACGCGGACCATATTACGGCTGCGACGGTGGACCGCTTTCTTGCGCCGTGCGATTTTTTCACATTCGATGTGGCCGATTTCATCGGGCAGCCTGCACAACCCGCGGACATTGAAAACTTCGTGAAGCGGCATCCAGAGTTGCAGGGCAGTATTGAATTGGCCGGGGCCGACGAGACTTTTGAGATTACGCCGACGATTCTTCGATCGACCGCGGAAAAGTTTCTAGCCGCTGTGAAGCAGGCCGGAGATGTGTACCGGCGGGTGTTGGGCGCTCGCGGCGCGGGCAAATTTATTCCAGAAGTTTCGATGGATGAAACAGATCGCGCGCAGAGCCCGGTGGAGTTGCTGATTATCCTGGCGGCGATCGCCGACGAAGGCATTCCAGTGCAGACGATCGCGCCCAAGTTCAGCGGGCGGTTCAACAAGGGCGTGGATTATGTGGGCAACGTGGCGCAGTTCGAGCGGGAGATGGCGCTGGACGTTGCGGCCATTGCTTACGCGGTAAAGCAATACGGGCTGCCGGGGAATCTGAAGCTGAGCGTGCACTCGGGCAGCGACAAATTTTCGATTTATTCGGCGATCCACTCGACGATGAAGCGCCTCAACGTGGGCGTGCACCTGAAGACGGCGGGAACGACATGGCTTGAGGAACTGATCGGCCTGGCCGAGGCAGGCGGCGATGGATTGGCGCTGGCCAAGGAAGTGTATGCGGAAGCATTGGCGCATCGCGAGGAGCTATGCGCGCCGTATGCAACGGTCATCGACATCGATCCGCAAAAGTTGCCGTCGGCCGCCGAGGTGGGAGGATGGACCTCGGAGCAATACACTTCGGCCTTGCGGCACGTGGAGGGTTCGCCGGCGTACAACAGCAGCGTGCGGCAGTTGCTTCACGTGGGATTCAAGGTGGCGGCGAAGATGGGGCAGCGCTACCTGGCGTTGCTCGAAGCGAACGAAGCAGTGATCGCCAAGAACGTGACGGAAAATCTCTACACGAGGCACATTGCACCGGTATTCTTAGGGAGCAGCGTTTGATGCGGGCGTGGGCCCTTCGGCTCCGCTCAGGGCAAGCTCTCGCATGACAGCCGGCCAGAGGCCGGCGCTACAATTCCCCACGGAGATCGCATGAAAGACTCGTTATTCAGCCTTGAAGGTAAGGTTGCGGTTGTGACCGGAGGGACCTCCGGGATTGGCCGGGCCTTGAGCCTTGGTTTGGCGGATGCCGGCGCCGACGTGATCGCCACGGCTCGACGTAAAGAGCAAGTGGACGACACAGCGAAAGAGATTGAGGCGCGCGGACGAAAGACGCTGCGCATGGCCTCGGACGTTGGCGACCGGAGCACGCTGGAAACGGTTTTGACGGCGGTGCTGGAGCGCTTCAGCAAAGTGGACATCCTGGTGAACTGCGCGGGAATGATCAAGCGGACACCCACGCTCGATTTGCCCGAGGCCGAGTGGACCAACATCCTGAACACGAATCTGACTGGGACGCTGCGGGCCTGCCAGGTCTTCGGCAGGCATATGCTGGAGCGCGGCTACGGGCGGATCGTCAACATTGCATCGCTGAACAGTTTTGTCGCGCTGAGCGAAGTGGCGGCGTACGCGGCGAGCAAGGCGGGAGTGGCATCGCTGACACGATCGCTGGCCGTGGAGTGGTCAAAAAAAGGCGTGACGGTGAATGCAGTGGCGCCGGGGGTGTTCCGTACCGACCTGAATGCGCAGCTGCTGGACTCGACGCCGCGTGGGCAGGAGCTACTGATGCGGACCCCGATGGGCCGGTTCGGCAGGACGGATGAACTGATCGGAGCGACGGTCTATTTGGCGTCCGACAGCGCTTCGTTTGTGACCGGGCAGATTCTGGTGGTCGACGGCGGATTCCTGGCGAGCGGAGTGAATCAGTAAGAGCAGAGAAGAGATCTGAGCTTGTAGACGGAAAGGCTGCGCCGGGGAGCGCAGCCTTTTTGTTGTGAGTAGAGCTTACGGCTGGTGCGCGCTACTTGAAGGTGACATTGGCGCCGGCCATTTTAATGATCGCATCGCCTTGTGCGGCTTCGACTTTCACGTTCTCGCCGGTCACGGTTGCGTAACCGATCGAGAGTCCCTTTTCGCCGCTGAGATTGACATTCTGAAGCACGATATCGGTGACAGGTGCCTCAGGCAGTCCGACAATGGCGCCGGCCATGGCAGCACCGGTTGCGGTGATGTTCTGAAGCACAATGTCATGGAAGTGCGGCGTGAGGCGCGTGACGGGTGCGGGCGCCACGGCGCCCTCCGATGGAAGTATGCGGGGATAGTACTCGCTGATCACAATCGGGTTCTTCACGTCCTTCATATCGATGTCGCGGAAGACGAGGTTGGAGACATCGTTGCCGCGATCGCGATTAGCCTTGACGCGAATGCCGTTGTCAGTGCCGTCGAAGTGAATGCGCTCGGCGAGAATGTTATTCGCGCCGCCGGCGAGTTCACTGCCGATGGAGAGACCGTGGCCATGGAGGAACGTGCAGTCTGTGATGGTGATGTCGCGAACAGGATCGTCGCCGCCGGGCGAATTGCTTGCGCCCGATTTAATAGCGATGTTGTCGTCGCCGGTGTCGGCATAGAGATGATCGATACGAACATTCGACGAAGAGAAGGGATCGACAGCATCGGTGTTGGGCGACGGATATGGCGCAAGGACGCGGATGTTGTGGATGACGACGTCGTCAGAGTAATAGGGTACGAGCTGCCACATGGGCGAATTCTGAATGGTGACGCCCTCGATGCGGACGTGCTTGCAATGGTCGAAGACGACGAGACGCGGACGCGGATGGACTCCCATCACTCCGGCATTTTGGACGGAGCGCACCTCCTTCCACCAGCTCTCGCCATTTCCATCGATTGTGCCTTCGCCGGTGATGGACACATTCTCAGCATTCGTCGCGCTGACCAGTGCCTGAACGCCCGGCAAGCGAAATTCGGTGATCGCGGGATAGTCTGCATGATCGGGCGAGCCGAGAAGCGTTGCGCCCTTGTCAAGTTGGAGAGTGATGTTGCTTTTGAGGACAATGGGAGCGCTTAGGTACATGCCCTCCGTGAGTTGAACGGTACCGCCATCCTTGGCTGCGCAGGCATCGATCGCTTTTTGAATCGCTGCTGTGTCCTTGGTGGTTCCATCGGCCTTAGCGCCGAAGTCTCGCGGGTTGCAGGTGCGGGCCGCGTGGAGGGGCGAAACGGATGCGGCGATCAAGGCGATGGTCAGAAGCGAAACGGCGTATCGCGATTGGAGCGGTTGTTGTGTCTTCATCTGGGCGACCTCAGTGGGACGGAATACTTGCGGAGATCATCATATGACAAGAGGGTGACAGTGGTCATACCACTGGAAACTGGTCAGTGATCAGAGAAAAGAGAAAGGAGAGAGAACAAGGAGAGGGAGGCGGTTGCGGCTCATGGAGATACACAAGCAAATGCAGATCCTTCGGTCGCTCGCCGCGGCGAACTACCGAAGGATGACACATGATTTGTTTGAGGCGAATTTCAGGCGCCGGTTACGGCGTCGAGGCCGCGATAGTGCGGGGCAGGCGGACGATGAAGCGGGTGTCGCCGGGTTGGGATTGGACTTCTAGTTGTCCGGAGAATTTTTGAGTCACGATGCGGTGAACGATTTCGAGGCCGAGACCGGTACCGGAGCCCTGCGGCTTGGTGGTGAAGAAAGGCTCAAAGATGTGCGGAAGAACGTCGGCCGGAATGCCGGAGCCGTGATCGCCGATGCAGACGACGAGCCATTCGGGTTCGGACCAGGTTGAGATTTCGAGCTTGGCGCCATCGGGAGACGCATCAATGGCATTGTCGATCAGGTTGGTCCAGACCTGGCTGAGGGCAGAGCCGCGCGTGCGAATGGTGGAGGGCGAGGCAGCGAAACGTTTCTCAACTTGAATCTGCTTGATACGAACCTTGTGGCCGAGGATGGTGAGGGTGCTCTGCAGGCTGTCGTGGACGTCGAGGTCCTTGTCGGGTGTTCGCTCGTCGTAGGCGAACTTCTTGACCGCCATCACGAGCTCGGAGATGCGGGAGATGCTTTCTTCGATGGCGCAAACCAGCGAGACGCTGGAGACCAGAGCGCCAAACCAGTTGAGTGCATCAGAGAATGATGCGGGATCGAAGTGCTCCTGGGCGCATTCAATTTCTTCGTGATCGATGCCCATGGAGACGAGCGTGGGGCCGATGGTGAAGGCATTCTCGACCTTTGCGTTAGCGAGCCATTGGCTCATCGCCTCTTCAGCGTCGGCCTGCTCGATGCTGCTCATGGCAGGAAGATTGCAGCCGCGAAGAGCATGCTCGAGGAGATCTCTCATGCACTGAAGCTGGGCCGGGGTCTTGGCCTTGCCGCTGTTGCGCAGGCTGAGCTGTTGCAGTCGCATCAAATTCTCGCGGAGCTGCGTGGCAGCGCGCTTGGCGGCGGCGCCGGGATTGTTGAGCTCGTGCATGAGGCCGGCGGCGAGTGTGCCGAGGGAGACGAGCTTCTCGCGATGCAGCGCTTCAACCTGGTAGGCCTGAAGGCGCTGCGCGCTGTCGGCGAGGACGGTTTGGCGGACGGCGGGGCAGCAGGCAAGGAGCGACCAGAAGTCCTGCTCAGAGAAGCGGACGAGCACAGAATCCTGCGATACCGAGACTCGGAATGGCGACAGGCCCCTGCCGGTGAGGAGCGGGACTTCGCCAAAGGCTTCGCCGTCGTGCACGATTCCGACCAGAGTCGATGTGCCATCCGCTTCAGGGCGCTTGGCGTAGACCTCGCCCTGGAGCAAGAGCCAGTAGTAGAGCCACGGCGCGTTGGGTTCGACAAGCACCGAGCCAGCCTTGGCGGTGACGCGCTCGATATGATCGACGCCAGTGATCGCGTCGAAGGGCGTCGAGGCAAAGATGCGCATTTGAGGGAGGACGTTTGCAAGATCCTTTAGCTGGATCGGCTCGACGCGGATGGGTTGTGCTTCTTCGCTCATCTTGCTCATTGCACCCGAGCCAGGATCACAACAGGCTCTAAGACTCGGTACCGGATTCTTTACCTCGGGGGCTAAAGCCCCAAAATTGTTTGCGGCCCGAATGCCGGGGATAAATCCCCGGCCTACCAGCCCGCGACCTTCATAACCAGCCCGCGACGTTCAACGTTGGCCAGGCCCCTAAAAACCAGCCAGATACTGGTGCATAAACTGCACGGCGATCGAGCCCTCGCCTACTGCGGAGGCGACACGCTTGACCGAGCCGGAGCGGACGTCGCCGGCGACAAAGACGCCGGGGACACTGCTTTCGAGCAGGAACGGCTCGCGCTTTTCGGTCCATGCCTCGGGCAGTTTGCCATCGCTGCGCAAATCCGGACCGGCCATGATGAATCCTTTCTCGTCACGCATGATGCACGCCGGCAGCCACGTGGTCACAGGCGCGGCGCCGATAAAAACGAAAAGGGAAGACGCCGGCACCTCGACTTCTCCTGACGGGCCGCGCAGCTTGAGGGCGGCGAGATGTTCGTCGCCAATTGCCTCGATGATTTGCGTGCGCGCCTCCACCACAATATTCGATGTACGAGCGATCTCATCGATCAAGTATTTCGACATGGTGGTGGAAAGTCCCTCTCCACGCACCAGCATAGTTACTTTAGTGGCATATTTGGCGAAGTGGAGGGCGGCCTGCCCGGCGGAGTTGGCGCCACCGACGATAAAGACGTCTTCTCCCTTGCAGGCCAGCGCCTCAACGAGTGCGGCTCCGTAGTAGATGCCGCGGCCGGTGAGGCGGTCAGCGCCCGGAATGGAGAGCTTGCGGTACTGAACGCCGGGCGAGAGGAGAACGCAGTGGCTGGACACCTCACGGCCGTCAGCCAGTTGGATGAAGCGGTATTGGCCGTCGATGCGCATCCCGGTGGCACGCTGTGTGACAAACTCTGCACCGAAACGCGACGCCTGGGCGTAGGCGCGGCGGCCGAGGTCGGCGCCGGTGACACCGGACGGAAAGCCAAGATAGTTTTCAATGCGGGAGCTGGTACCGGCCTGCCCGCCGGGTGCCTCGGGCTCAATGACGACGGTACGAAGGCCTTCACTGGCTCCATAGACGGCGGCAGCGAGGCCGGCTGGACCCGCGCCGACGACCACGATGTCATAGAAATCCTGGGCAGCCTGGACACGGAGGCCGACGCGGACGGCAAGAGTCTCAAGATCGGGATCGACGAGGGACGAGCCGTCGGCGAAGATGACAACGGGAAGCTTTTGCGGATCGAGCTGGCGATCTTCAAGTAGCTTGAGAGCTTCAGGACCCGCGGCAACGTCGATCCAGCGATAAGGGACGTGGTTGCGGGACAGGAAGTCGCGCAGGCGGTGGTCGTTGAGCGACCAGCGATGGCCGAGGACGCGCAGCCCCTCGAAGGGCGGCTGGAAGCCGGCTTGCCAGTCTTCAAGAAGGTCGGTGACAACGGGGTAGAGCTTCTCCTCGGGCGGGTCCCAGGGCTTGTTCAGGTAGTAGTGGATGCGGGCAGAGTTGATGGCGCGGATGGCGGCCTCAGTGTCGGCATAGGCGGTGAGGAGGATGCGTCGCGCGTCGGGATAGATGGTGCGCGCTTTCTCAAGCATCTCGACGCCGCTCATTCCGGGCATCCGCTGGTCGCTGATCAGCAACGCGACGGGCTCATCGCGGGATTTGAGCTGGGCCAGCGTGTCGAGCGCGGCTGGGCCGCTGGCTGCGCGCATCACGCGATAGGTGGCGCCGTATTGGCGGCGCAGGTCCTGAACCACGGCTTCAAGCACGCTTACGTCGTCATCAACCGCCAGGAGGATGGGCCTCGCCATAAGGAGAGTGTAGAGCCTGACGGGTCCCAATTTAGTTAATGGTCTCCCGGACCCGCCAAAGGGTTTTTGGTACCCTATTTTGACCTGAAGGCTGTAATCTCAGACATAGCCGGGCCGGTACCCGCAAAAGGGGACCAGCGATTTGAGCGAGCCCGGTGTTGCGAAACAGGCCGGAGAAGGCCAGGATTGTAGCAATCAGAGACATTGCCAAGACTTTGGTGATGGGGCCGATAGGACGGATGTGGGCGGAATTTCTCCCGAGAGGGACGGGGTAAACAGGATACGCAATGAACAAGATCATACTGGCTGATTCGCAGGCGATCTTCCGGGCCGGCACCGCCAAGGTTCTGGCCATGGACGAAGACTTGCGCATCATTGCGCAATGTACCGATCTTGAGCGCATGTATCACGCGATTACCACGTTTCCCAACTCCATTGTTTTGTTTGCCGCGTCGTTGCAACCGGATTTTACGCGGCTGGGCATGCTGCTGGAGACGACAAGCAGCCGCGGTATCGTGATTGCGGAAAACAACGAGAATGCAGCGGCTTATATGCAGCAGGGCTTTCGCGGAGTGGTCTTCCGCAGCGTGACCGGGCCGGCGCTGGTGGAATGCGTGCGGCGCGTTGCGGCCGGAGACTCCTGGCTGCCGACGCAGTCAGCGCCCCCAGAGGCGGTTGAAGAGGACCTGGTGGGAGCGCGGGTGCGCGACCGGCTGACGCCCAAAGAGATGCGCATTGTGGCGCTGATCGTGCAGGGCTGCAAGAACCGCGAGATCGCCATCCGGCTGAAGACGACGGAGCAGGTGATCAAGAATTATCTGCGTTCGATCTACGACAAGACCGGCGTGGGCGATCGACTGGAACTCGCGCTGTTCACGATTCATCACCGGGTGCTGGCCAAGGCCGCGGCCGAAGTGGGAAGCAAACTGGAAGCCGAGACCCAGGCGGCCAACCAGGCGGCGAGCCAAAGCGCTTCCGGCGCTATCGCGTAAAAGCAGAGACAAGAGAGACTGTGCGCGCCAGGGGCCCAGGCGGGAACCGACTGCCAGTTCGCGGGCCTCGGAGCAAATACCAATCGACAATTGGAGAGTCTGATGCGGATCCGGATCCCGTTGCGGGCGTAAGGATCAGTTGCGCCGCAATCCGAAGGGCGGCATGGTTCGCGCGTCAGCCTGCGTGAATCAGGCTGAAGGCAAGAACGAGGAGCACGATCAGGCTGACGACCGTGTACAGACGATCGCGTTCGAGAGCGAAGCCCGCGACAGCCATGGCGACCCGCGCGACCGGCGTGGCGATGAGGAGCAGGAGGCCAAGCTGAATCAGGCCCAGGCTCTCGAAGTGCGACGCGGAGAGGACAATCCCGGGGAGCGAGTTGAGAGCCGTGTTGCCGGGAGCGAAGCTGCGATAGTTTACGTGGCCAGAGGGGATCTGGATGAGATAGAGAATGCCACCGGCCAGGACTGTGGTGGCGGCGATGAGAACGCCGATTTGCAGGAGGCGGCCGATGATGGTCTCGAGGCGGCGATCATTCATAAGGGCTATACCTTCCCTGAAATGCCGTTGACGATCATCTCAATGGCGAGAGCCAGAACCACAAAGGCGAAAACGGCCCGCAGCGTGCGCACGCGAGCGTGCACGAGAATTTTGGCACCGAGCAATGCTCCCGCGAGAACGCCGAGCATCACGGGCATGGCCACGCGCGGGTCAATGAATCCGCGGCTGAGATAGATGCCGGCACTGGCGGCGGCAGTCACGCCAATCATGAAATTGCTGGTGGTGGTTGAGACCTTGAAGGGAATGCGCATGATGCGGTCCATTGCGATCACTTTGACCGCGCCGGAGCCGATACCGAGAAGGCCGGAAAGCGTGCCCGCGCCGAACATGAGGCCGAAGCCCGCTGGGACATTGCGCACGCCGTATTCCTGCGGCTTGCCGTCGACAGGATAGGAACTGCCCATCCGCAAGCGTCGGCCGAGCGAGTCGGATTCGATGGGGCGATCGCCTTCCGGCGTTCCTTTGAAGGAATGATATGCGGCCTGGATCAGAACCAGGCCGAAGATGATGGCGAGGGCGTGGGTGCCGATGTGGCCGGCGAGAATCGCGCCAAGAATCGCCCCGATGGTTGTGGCGATCTCAAGAAACATGCCGATGCGGATGTTGGAGAAGCCCTCGCGAACGTAAGCTGCGGCCGCGCCGGAAGAGGTGGCGATGACCGAGACGAGCGAGGCGCCGATGGCGTACTTGATGTTGACGCCCAGCGCCAGAGTGAGCGCAGGGACAACGACCACGCCTCCGCCGAGGCCGGTGAGCGCGCCAAGGAAGCCCGCCAGGAAGGAAAGACCCCATACCACTGCCGTAAACTCCCACGCTGTCATCGGGTCTCCGGAAATTTTGATGCGAAGCGGAAGCAGGTTGTTGTGACGTGGAAGTGAGCCTAGAGCTTTTCAGCGACGCTCTTGGCCTGGGTGAAGAGGTAAAGGTAATCGGGGCCACCGGCCTTGGAGTCGGTTCCACTCATATTGAAGCCGCCAAAAGGATGTGCGCCGACCATGGCGCCGGTGCACTTGCGATTGAAGTAAAGATTGCCGACGTGGAAGTCGCGGCGCGCGCGATTCAGATGCTCGCGATCGGAGGAGTAGATGGAGCCAGTGAGGCCATATTCGGTGTTGTTGGCGACGCGCAAGCCCTCTTCGAAGTTGGCGACCTTGATGACGGCGAGCACCGGGCCGAAGATTTCTTCCTGCGCAAGGGCTGCGTCGGGAGCAATGTCGGCGAAGACGGTCGGCTCAAGAAAGTATCCGGCGCCGGTCATGGTCGGGGCGTTTCCGCCCGCAATCAGCCTTCCTTCCTTTTTGCCTACTTCAATGAACTTCAACATGGTGTCCAGCGCTGCCTGGTTGATGACCGGGCCCATGTTGGGATTAGCGGCAGGATCGCCCAGGGTGAGCGTAGCGGCGCGCTCGCGCAGGCGCTCGATAAAAACATCGTAAAGAGGAGCTTCAATGATAGCGCGGGAACAGGCAGAACACTTTTGCCCGCTGAAACCGAAGGCCGAAGCCACCACGCCATTGACGGCCGCATCCATGTTGGCATCGGCGCAGACGAGGATGGAGTCTTTGCCGCCCATCTCGAGAATCGTGCGCTTGATCCAGATCTGGCCGGGTTGTGCATGCGCGGCGCGCTCATGAATTTCGATGCCGACGGACTTGGATCCAGTGAAAGCGATGAATCGGGTCTTCGGGTGCTCGACGATGGCGTTGCCGAACGAAGCGCCGGAGCCGGGGCAGAAGTTGACCACGCCATCGGGAAGGCCGGCCTGCTCAAGAACTTCAACAAAGCGGGCGGCGATGGTGGGCGAGTCGCTCGAGGGCTTGAGGATGACGGTGTTGCCGGCGACGATGGCAGCGGCGGTCATGCCGGCCATGATGGCGAAGGGGAAGTTCCAGGGCGAGATAATGGCGCCCACGCCCAGCGGGATGTAGAGGAGTTCGTTGCGCTCGCCTGGATATTGGATGGGCGTGGTGGCCGCGGCAAGGCGCAGCGCCTCGCGGGCGTAGAACTCGAGGAAGTCGATGGTTTCGCCCACGTCAGCATCGGCTTCAGCCCAGTTCTTGCCGACTTCGTACGTAAGCCAGGCCATGAATTCAAACTTGCGCTCGCGGATGATGGAGGCAGCGCCGAGGAGCAGAGAGACGCGCACGTCAGTCGGGGTCCGGCTCCATGACTCATAAGCCCGGAGCGCGGCGGACATGGCGGGCTCAACCTGCGCGGCTCCGGCCTTCTGGTGAATGCCAACGATCTCTGCGGGTCGCGCGGGATTGATGGAGCGAATTCTTTCGGCGGTTTTGAGACGCTTGCCGCCAATGATCAGGTTGTATTCCACGCCGAGGTGCGACGCCACGTAGTCGAGCGCGCGGCGTATGGAGCGCGCGTTTTCAGGGTCGGCGAAATCAGTAAACGGCTCGTTCGCAAAAACGCCCTGGGGCGAACGCGGCTGGATAGCGGGAGAGACGCCTGCGATTGCCATAGCAGATTCAGTTTAGTCCAGAAAGCAGCAGGCAAGAATGAAGGAGCTCCCGGGAATTGCGGGGCATCTTCGGCTTGGGAACGGACCCTTTGCCGGGGGCGGAGGAGTGGGACTAAGATAGCTGCAAGCGCCGCGGATACACCTCATGAAAGCGGCGACGCGGTTCCAGCAACCACAGAAGTGCCAGATCCGTAAGGCGAGAGTGACTTCCCAACACGGTGCTGAAGCTGGAGAAACTGCCATGCCGGATATGGAAGACCCAAAGACAAGCGAAAGCAAGGAATACCAGATCACCAGGCGCCGATTCATTCTGGGCGTGATTGCCGGCGGCGTGATGGTGGGCGCGGCGAGCTACAAAATCTTGTCGCCGGGCGGAGGCGTGCGCAACGGTGGCGAGCGGCTGATCACACTCAACGTGAACGGAAAGATGCGGCGCGTGGAAGTGATGAAGCAGGAGACGCTGGCATGGACGCTGCGCTACAAGCTGGGGCTCACCGGGACGAAGCTGGGCTGCGACCGGGCGGAGTGCGGCGCGTGCACGGTGCTGATTGACGATGTGCCGCACTACAGCTGCTCAGTGCTGACCAACACTGTGCGCGGCAAGAGCGTGACGACGATTGAAGGATTGGCGGCGGCCGACGGAACGCTGCATCCTGTGCAGCAGGCTGTGGTGGATGAGCAGGGATTCCAATGCGCGTTCTGCATGTCCGGGTTCATCATGTCCGCGGTAGGGTTCCTGAAGACGCATCCCACACCGACACGCGCGGAGCTGGCGCATGGAATCAGCGGCAACCTCTGCCGTTGCCAGGACTACAGCAAGATTCTGGACGCGATGATGCGCGGGGCCGAGTACACGAAGAATGGTGTTCCCGCGGCTTCGCAGAGGAGGGCCTGAGCCATGCCCGACACACCACAGGAGAGTGCGATGAAGGCCGAGCAGGAGCAGCCGCGGCCGTATGGCACCGGATACAAGCTCATCGGCAAGGACTACTCGACCAACGACCTCGTGGCGAAGGTGACCGGGAAGTCGAAGTACGCAGAGGATTTTCGCGCGGAGGGAATGCTCTTTTGCCGGCTGCTGCTGAGCCCGATGCCGCACGCGCGCGTGAAGAGCATCCGCGCGGAAAAAGCGCTGGCGATGCCGGGGGTGAAGGCGATTCTTATGCCTTCGGATGTTCCGGGCCATGCGGCATATATGAACGACAACGGAACGATGATCAAGGCCGACAAATGGGGCGAACTGGCTCTGGCGGATGAGCCGATGTACCAGGGCGAACCGATTTTGGCGGTGGCGGCTGTGGACGAACTGACGTGCGCCGAGGCGATCGAGAAGATCGAGATCGACATGGAACCGCTGCCGTTTGCGACTGATCCGCTGGAGAGTCTGCGCCCCGGCAGCTCGAATGCCCGCGAGGACGGCAATGTTTGGGTAAGACCGGCTGGCGGCCGCGGACCGGATGAGCTCACGGTGCTGAAGTGGACGGATGAGGATTTTGCAGCGGAAAAAGAAGGCCGCCTGCCCATGGGACATGCGCCCGATGAATGGTCCTATGGCGACGTGGACGCGGGATTTAAGAACGCCGCGCTGGTGCTGGACGAGACGTTCATGACTCCGGATGTAAGCCACCAATGCCTGGAGCCGCGGACGACGATGGCCTATTGGCAGAATGGCAAGCTCTTTCTTTATACGGGCACGCAGAGCACATTCCAGACCGTTGCCGCGATCGCGCGCTGGATGCACATGGACGAAGACAAGATCGTCTTCATCAGCGAATATACGGGCGGCGGATTTGGCAGCAAGATTACCGGCGCGTTGACCCTGGTGATTCCCGCGCTGCTGTCGAGAAAGCTGAATGCTCCGGTGATGATGCGCGTGAGCCGCCAGGAGGAGCATTTTATCGGCCGCGCGCGGCCAGGGATTCGATCCCGCACGAAGGTAGGGTTTGCGAAGGATGGGCGGATCACGGCGGTGGACATGTTTCTGGTGTCGGACGCCGGATCGTATGGATCGAGCGGGGATGGCGGCTCATGCGCAAGCATTGCGTCGTTGCAATACCAACCACCGGCGATGCGCTACCGGAATGTGACCGTGGCGACCAACACGCCTCCGCGCAGCGCGCAGAGCGCACCTGGCGGCATGCAGGCCATCGCGATCATGGAGCCGATTCTGTCGAAAGCCGCGCGGCAGCTGGGAGTGGACCAGGTTGCACTGCGGCGCGTGAATTGTCCGGAGGGCAAGGCGGTATACGGACCGCCGAACAAAGAGGGCAAGCGCGCGTACACGACAAGCTGCTTTCAGAAGCAGGCGCTGGACGAAGGCGCCAGGCAGTTTAAATGGAATGAGCGTGTGGCGCGCCAGCCAAAGCAGATTGGAACGAAAGTGCGCGGCGTGGGTGTGGCGCTGACTGTCTTTCACGGCGGCAGCACGGGATTCGACGGGCTGATCGTGATTACTCCGCAGGGCCGCGTGCAGATTCAATCGGGCATTGGGAATCTCGGGACAGAAGCGGTGATCGACGTGCACCGCGCGGCGGCTGAAGTGCTCAATGTGCCGTGGGATGCATGCGACATTGTGTGGGGCGATACTTCGAAGCATTTTCCTTACACTTGTGACTCTGGCGGCAGCCAGACAGTGCACGCGATGACACGAGCGGCGCACGCCGTGGGCCTTGAATGCGTGCAGCGGCTGAAGGAAGTGGCGGCGAAGAAGCTGGGCGGACAGCCGGAAGAATATGAAGTGGCTAACCTGCGCGTGGCGCGCAGGGGTGGCGGCGCCGGCTTGAGCTTTGCGGAGGCCGCGCAGCATGCGATCCAGTTGGGTGGAATCTACGACGGCCACGATGTGAATCCCGACGTGAACAAGGCCACCAAACAGTCGGTGGCGGCACTCGCGGGGCAGGGACTTGTGGCATCGGCGAAAGACAAGTTTCCGCACGATGGGGATTCGTATTCCTATCTTGCGTGCTTCGCAGAAGTGGAAGCGGACGTGGAGACGGGCAAGTACGAGATCGTCGACTATCTGGCATATGCGGATGTGGGCACGGTGCTTCATCCTGCCGCGCTGGGCGGGCAGATTCTTGGGCGGTCGACGCTGGGCATCGGCCATGCCATCGGACAGAAGTGGGTGATCGACCCGCAATATGGCATCTCCGTCGCGGAGCGCTTTTACCAGAACAGGCCGCCGACGATTCTGGATGTGCCGGTGAACATGCAGTGGGCGGCGCTGAATATTCCCGACCCGGAGACTCCGGTGGGCGCTCGCGGATGCGGAGAACCACCAGTGGGCGGGGGATGCGCGTCGATTCTCAACGCGCTTTCGGACGCGCTTGGAGACAACATCTTCCAGCGCGCGCCGGTGAACGCAGACACGATTTTGACGTCCTACGAAGCGGGGCGTCCGATGCAGAATCCTTTGCTGGCCCACATCTGACGCGGGATGTGAAACGGAGAGATTTATGGCAGTCATTCGAGACGTGATGCCGGCTTTCGATCTACTGCAGCCGGAATCTGCCGCGGAAGCGCAGAAGCTGCTGGAGCAGCACGGCGAAGAAGCGTGGGTGATGGCCGGCGGGCTGGACAGCTTTGACTGGCTGAAAGACCGCATCAAAAAGCCGAAGGTGCTGGTGGACCTGAGCGGCGTGGAGGAATTGAAGGGGATTCGCGCGACGAGCGACGGCGTGGAGATCGGCGCGATGACGACGCTGACGGAGATCGGGAATCATCCGGCGATTCAGAAGGACTACGGCGTGCTGGCGCAGGCTGTGGAACTGGTGGCGTCGCCGCAGATTCGCAATCAGGGAACGCTGGGCGGGAACGTCTCGCAAGATGCGCGATGCTGGTACTACCGCGGCGGATGGCCGTGCTACCGCGCCGGCGGAAACATCTGTTACGCGGACACTCCTGTGGGGCGCAATCGGGAGCATGCAATTTTTGGCGCGGACAGATGCGTCGCGGTACACCCTTCGGACTCGGCGCCGGCACTGATTGCGCTGGACGCGAAGTTTGTTATGCAGACGCCAAAGGGTGAGCGCGTGGTGGACGCGGAAGACTATTTTGTCGGTCCGGAGCTGGACATTACAAGATTGAATATTCTGCGACCAGGCGATCTGCTGACTGCGATTCGCATTCCAGCGACGTGGGCCGGCGCGAAGTTTTATTTCGAGAAGGTGCGCGATCGCAACGTGTGGGATTTTCCGCTGATGAATGTGGCGTCGGCGATGAAGTTGTCGGGCGGAACGATCAGCGACGTCAGAATTGCGGTGAACGCCGTTGCGCCGAAGCCAATGCGGTTGAAGGCGGTGGAAGACGCGGTGCGTGGCAAGCCCGCAAATGCTGACACGGGCAAGATGGCCGGCGAACTGGCGGTGAAGGGCGCTGTACCGCTGCAATTCAACGCTTATAAGATTCCGCTGATGAGGAACCTGGTGAAGCGCGCGATTGGCGGCGTTCAAGCGGGCCCCGAGAATCAGGAGGCGGCATGAGGCTGATCCAGTGGGCGACAAGTCCGTGGGGGCAATCGGTGCCGACGCACATCGCGTGGGGCCTGATCTGGGTTGCCGTCATTGCCGGGTTGTTCTTCATGATCGTGCATTCGCTTTACCTGATTGTGGTGAAGCCTCCAAAGCGATTCGCAGAGCGGGCGGCAGAAGCAAACACCGCGGGAATTCCAGAGCGTGTGCCAAGGCACTCGCTGTCAGCGAGGCTCTTTCACTGGATCATGGCGGCGTCGATGTTCACGCTGCTGTTTACGGCGTTCCTGCCCAAGGTTGGAATCCAATTCAACTGGGTGTTGTATCACTGGATCGCGGGATGCGTGCTGACAGTTTCGATTCTCTATCACATTATTCATGCATCGTTCTTTCTGGATTTCTGGTCGATTTGGCCGGACAAGACCGATCTGCACGACTCGATGAACCGTGTGCTGCGGTTCTTCGGCAAACCTGCACCGCCGCCCAGAAAATTCGCAAAGTACCCGCTCGAGAATAAGCTGTACCACGGCGTGATCATGCTGGCTGGACTGGCAGTGATTGTGACCGGCCTGTTCATGATGAAGCGCGTGCAGACCGGCATCTTCACACGGAACCCGTATCTCTTCAGCGACATGACATGGGGACTGATGTATGTGCTGCACGGACTTGCCGGGGTGGGGCTGATCGCGCTTGTGATGGTGCACGTTTATATGGGAATCCGGCCGGAAAAGCTGCCCATTACGAAGTCGATGATCTTTGGCTGGATGAGCCGGGATTTCTATCTGGAGGAGCACGACACCGGGCGATGGGCTGTGAAGGGAACGCCGAGCGCGAAAACGAAAGAGGGTTATGCCGCAAGCGATGGCGACTGAAATTGAAAGGCAG
>Ga0335085_10006900_pt1 | contig 17800 bp, 16 predicted proteins | sample Lox_Sample_45_FD_206712 | JGI IMG/M metagenome (GOLD analysis project Ga0335085, IMG submission 206712) | Soil microbial communities from Loxahatchee National Wildlife Refuge, Florida, United States - Lox_Sample_4.5 | ecosystem: Environmental > Terrestrial > Soil > Wetlands | place: USA...
CTGCTTCCTCCTGAGTTCTTGTGCGGCCCGCGGCGATGTCTGCGCGTCCGCGGCGAACCGCGGCCATGATGCGCAGCTCTTCCGTGATTTCCTCGAGGGAGGCGGTCTCGGGGAGCCTTTGCAGAGCATCGAGCACGGCCTGTTTATCGGTCATGAGCGCATATTACGGCATCCCAAGGCGAGGTGCAAGCGCCTCCAGCAAACAAAACAAACAGGGCCCGCAGGATGCGATTGACGAATTCGGTCGCCCGACTAAGCCGTGAGGAACCCTCGTAGTGTCCACGGACGGGCGGTGCTCCCGATTGTTGGTGACAAATCGCAGCCGATCAATCTAGCCGCGGTGGCGAGGACATGCAAATCAATGTCGCAGCCGCCCGCGGAGAAGTGCAAAAGCTACCGATTTTCCAGGGGGCAAAGCTGCACGACGGACAAGCCGGGGATCAACCGGAAATGGCGGGGATTGATGGTCAGGATCGAGTAGCCTAACTGCAGGGCTGTGGTTACCGGTTGAATCGATGACTCGCTCGATCATAGTAATGACTCGGATGCCGAGGCGGCCCAGCCGCTGGTCTCCTGTCGTACTCTCTGTTGCGACGAAGTGATCGTTCATCACTCCTCTTGCAGGTAAAACCACCAACTGCAGAGCCGGATGCGGGAAATCCGCCTGTCCGGTTCGGAGGGAAGGGGAGCCCATGCTCTCCTCCATGCTCTCCCTACCCCTATCTGCGGCACAGGACGTACGACGGAGTGAGGCCCTTTCAGGTATTCTTCCGGGCCATCTCGCCGCGCTGACTAGCGAGTTAGGCCGTGGCGGGCGCCGACACTTTCTTCCGCCAGGCGGCGGGAGGCTTGCCGACCTGCCGCTTGAATGCGCGGTTGAAGGCGTACTCGGACTCGTATCCGACGCGTTCAGCGACCTCCGCCATGCTGTGCCGGCCTTCGAGAAGCAGTTGCTTCGCGAGAAACATCCGCCAGCCGGTCAGATAACGCATCGGAGACTCACCGACCAGATTTGTGAATCGGTCGGCCAGAGCTGAACGCGAGACGCCCGCGTCGTGCGCCAGGTCCTCGACAGTCCACGCCCGCGCCGGCTCCACGTGCAGCAACGAGATGGCGCGATAGACGTGGGGGTCCTTCAATCCAGCAAGCCAGCCTTTCTGATTGGCCGGCAATTCCTCCATGTAATGGCGCAGGACTTCCACGAACATCAATTCCGTCAGCCGCTCCAGCATCATCTGGCTGCCCGGGCTTTGCGCTTCCTTGATCAAGTAGTAGATCGTGGTGTTCAGCCACATCCCGGCGTGAAAAGGAACAGGCCGGTCGGAGGGCCGTTTCGGAGCGCCGACCGATTCGAGCACCACCTCGCCCTGGTGACTCCGAACGCACATCAGCCTGGGCAATGAACCGAACAGCGGATTGAATTTCTGGTCGCAGTGCAGAAAGCCGCAGATAAACCGCGCCACTTCGCCTCCTCCGCCGTGAGTCAGTGGGGGCATTCCGGGCCAGGGCGTTTCCGGGACGAGAATCTTCATGGGAATCGGCTCGACCGACAAATCGCTTGCCATCACGTGCTCGTCGCCCCGGGGAACAACCAGAACGTCTCCGGCAACCATCTGGAGGGGCGGCTCGCCTTTGACTCGGACCCAGCACTGGCCTTCAGCCAGCACGTGAAAGATTGTGAAGCATTCGGCGCGCGGCAGGATGAGGGGCGCGAGCTTTTCGGGAGGTGGCGATTCAAAGGCCCACGGCGAAGTGAATTCGCCCGCGAAAAAGACTGCCCCAGAGAGACGAACAACCCGCAAGACGTCCGAGAGCACGTCCATCGTCTATACCTGCAAGGCGTTTCGGATCCGCGCCGGCCCGGAGTCCCGGCTAAGAATCTCAGAGCGACAGACATTGTGTCAACTCGAATCTTCGACGACACTCGCCCCTGTACACGCCGCGGAGAAATCAAAATCGGCGGTGATGTGAGGAGACTAAAAATGAAATTCGAAGTGATCGGTACCGACACAAGCTTGAGCGCCCGGCCCGCGACCATCGCCGCAACCACGGCCCGCCGGGACGTCATGATGCGCAACTTCATTCTTCAACAGGGGTTCCCGGATGCGCCGTCGGCGCTTCGCCGGCGCCAATATGCCGCCCTGACGTTTCAACCGAGAATCATACTGGTCTCGGTCGTCGCCGGAATCCTTTTCCAGTCCGCGGCGGTTTTCGCGGCCCTCTCCGGACTCCTGTGGCTTAGCGCCCTGTTTCCGAAGTTGAATTCGTTCAGCGCGCTGTACAACGGGACCATGGGCCGTCTGCCGGGAGCCTTTCATCTTGGCCCCGCCCCGGCGCCGCGGCGAGGCGCAGAAACCATGGCCGGAGCCTTTGCGTTGGTCATCGCTCTGTTGATTCTCGCCGGATTCAACGTTGGGGCCTACGTGTTTCAAGCAATCTTCTTGGCAGCCTCACTGGCCGTCGAACTCGGCGGCTTCTGCTTCGGCACGTTTGCTTATCACGTCCGGCGTGGAAATATGAAATTCGCTCTCCAGACCCTTCCGTGGGCAAGATAGGCCTCTGAAATACTGCAAGTCGCAACCGGAACCGAACGGCCGGCAACCGTACACGTGCGTCCATGTCATTCATTTGCAAGACGTTATGTCCGCAGAGCGATTTCCGGTGTTTGGGACAAGAATCTCAGAGGGGTGGACATTGTTCCCAGTTTGCTCTTCACCGAAACTCGCAGGTGTCCACCCGCTGCGGAAACTCGAATCTGTGGGTGTTAAAGGAGGGAAAACGATATGAAGTTCGAAGCATCTAGGTCCATGGAAAGAAAAGCATCGTCGCAACCCGGCCCCGTCGGCGATTCAGCCGCCCCGGCCAGTCTCGTGAAGCGCACGGCAGTTTTTGCCTACGGAACGATCACTTACGCGATCACTCTCGGAGTCTTCGCCTACGCCGCCGGATTCATCGGCAACTTCGGAGTTCCAAAGGCGATGGATTCGGGACGCGAGGTTCCGCTCATCAGGGCGATCGCAATTGACGCCCTTTTGCTGGGCGTGTTCGCAATCCAGCACAGCGTGATGGCGCGCGGCTGGTTCAAGCGCTGGCTGACGCGCTGCATTCCGCAGGCGGCGGAGCGCAGCACCTATGTGCTGGCCTCGTGCGTTCTGATGATTCTGCTGTTCTGGGCATGGCAGCCGATCGGCGGCACGGTTTGGAACGTCGAGAATTCCGCCTTGCGCGCCGCACTCTACGGGCTCTACGCCGCGGGCTGGATCCTGTTGCTGCTGGTGACGTTTCTCATCAACCACTTCGACCTGTTCGGCATGCGCCAGGTCTGGTACTTCCTGCGCGGCAGGGAGATGCCGCCGCTGAGGTTTGTGACGCCGGGCCCCTACAAACTCGTGCGGCATCCGCTGTATGTCGGTTGGTTCACGATATTCTGGGCGACCCCCACGATGACCGTGGCGCACCTGCTGTTCGCGGTGCTGACGTCCGCCTACATCCTGGTGGCGATCCAATTCGAGGAGCGTGACCTGATGGCGCATCACGGGCGCCCTTACGCCGAGTACCGGAAGCAGGTCCCGATGCTGATCCCCCGGCTCGGCGGTGAGGAGCCCCTTGGGCCCCGGGCCGCTGCGGAATCGCTTGAGGCGTAACTCCAGACGGCCGGCTCAGGCGGCCCACCGGGCCGGCCGTCTGAGCCACAGCTTTGGACGATCGCCTCGGCTAGGCTACACCAGCACGCTACAGCCAGGAAACCCTCGCAAGAAGCGGCTTGACCATTCGCCAGGATTGTGCTAAACAGAACACAGGCGGTCGTGGCTGGATAGTTTTTTACTGTGCTTCCCAGCCGGGAATCAGTGCGCCGGCTCCGGGTCCGATGTTACAGCAATGTTACAACGGGCGGGCGGCAGGGCACCGCGACCGCAAAGTAACGGTTACAGTTGGAAAAGTACCGGTTACAGCGGCTGTGGGGCAAAAAACAGGTTGCAGGCCGGAATGTGCAATGCAATCAGTAGTGTACGGAGTTATGTGGGGGGTTACAGGCAGCGAGTTTACGTAAACGCAAGCGATCGCGGAAGAGAAGGCCGGGAAAAGTGAGAAACACCCGTAGCACCCCGGAATGTCCAAAGCCATGAATAGTTTGGCGGGTTATGTGGCTGGCGGAGGGAGAGAAAATTGGGATTTATGAGAAATTCTGCAGCGAACGGTGTCGGGCGTTTGGTGTTACAGTTGCGCGGCGGGCGCGCCGGCCGATGCAACAGATTTGAGCAACATTCGGAGGGCGTTACCAAAACTAGGTGCGAACGAAGCTGGAATGTCATTCAAGCTCAATAACTTGCCCGGATTTGGTCACGGTGCATATCAGCCTGACCATTTCGTAGCGTTCGATGGACGCATCCGCTCTTGAAAGTGCGCTAAAAGCACTAGAAGCGTCGCTGTCAAGCCTTGCAACCAAACTTGACGTGCTTTCGTACGTCCTTGCGTTCTTCACGGCTGTGGTCGTCGTTGGGCTCGTTGTTGAATACAACGTCGATTTCAGGGAGTTCTTCACAGGACGCCCACGAGACAGACGTAAGCATTGGCCGGTGGTCGTCGGTGGCATCATGGTCATCTTGGGCGTCTCAGGCGAACTCGTCTGCACGTTCTGGTCTTTCAAGGTGGAATCCGATATGCGGATTACGAGTTCGAAGATTGAGAATGTCCTTAAAGCGGAGATCAGCCTAACCGGAAGGTCCGCTGTTGATGCCGCTGTCGCTGCCGGTATCGCTAACGTAGCCGCGCAGCAGGCAAACGCGGAAGCCGGAAGCGCAAAATCGGTAGCTGGAAACGCAAGAGACTCAGCAAAGCAAGCAATCCAAGATGCGGGAACCGCCAAGCAGGGTGCGCAAAACGTGCTAGCTCAGGCCAAGAGCCTAGGCCAAGAATTGACGGATTCTGAAAAGGCCGCCCGTCCGCGACGCCTAGAGCAGCAAAAATTTGCGGCGAGCCTGAAGCCAATTAAGCCCTTTCCGGTGTCCGTCGAGGCCATTCCTGACTTCGAGGCGATTCGGACTGCCGCCTTCATCTCTGCGGGGCTCGGGATGGCGGGATGGAAAGTGTCAGGCCCAGTAAAGGTTAGGATAGACGCCGCCCTGCTCCAAGATTTTCCATTCTCAGGCGTTTGGATCGACCAAGGTTGCGGCCCTGGCAAAGGCATATCTATGGAGGCAGGAGATTTGTGGGTTGCGTGCAACATGGCAGCGTGCAACCTTGTTAAGCAACTGAATCTATACGGCATAGACACGGGAGGTCCAAGACCGGATGAATTGCCGCTTAACACAATTAGGATTCGCGTAGGCCTAAAACCTGTGTTGGGAACGGGGGTGCCACAGGTCGTGAAGCACATTGAGCCTTGCTCTTGAGACGGTCCTGAGAGGCACAGCACCACGGCAGACACCATCAGCAAGCACAGAAAAAATATTCCAAGGTGGCCCACTACCGTAATCTTGGCGCCCTTGAGAATGTTGCAAGTATTCTGCGGCGCAACCCGGTGATGCGGATTCGGAGAGGGGAGAGCAAGCCGCCCGCCGGCCTCTTCAGGACTCAATCGCGATTCTTGGGTGTGTGGCGGTCTCGAAAGTAACAGGAGTATCGGAATGAACAAAGTGGAAGCGTGGCGAAGTCTGTTTCGTGAAGCGCGCGTGGTGGATTTGAGTCAATCGCTTGAAGAGCACATGCCGAACTTTCCCACGCATTCCAAGTTCTATCACAACCTCTGGGGATCGTACTGGCATGGCGACCGGGCCCTGACCTACCAATTGGTGATGAATGAGCACAATGGCACCCACGTGGACGCGCCGTCGCACTTCATCAGTGATGCCAAGCCCCACGCCCATGTGACCATTGACCAGGTGCCGCCGGAGCGCCTGATGGGGCGAGGCGCCAGGATCGACTGCCAGGGCTTTCGCGAGGGCGACTACGTCACTAAGGACTTCGTGACTGCCTGGGAAGCGAAGCATGGCGCGCTCGAACCCGGCGACATTGTATTGTTTAACTTCGGTTGGTCGGCGCATTGGGGCCTGCGTCCTCAAAACAAACGCTACCTTTCCGACTGGCCCGGAGTGAGCATGGAAGTGGCGCAGTATGCTATCGAGAAGTCCGTGACCGCTATCGGTGTCGACACGCTCACGCCTGACCCGCCCTCGGCGCTGACCACGAGTCCCATCCATCCCGTCCTTCTCGAAAAACAGGTCCTGATTGTCGAAAACCTGTGCAACCTGGAACAATTGCCCGACTTCTTTGTGTTCCTGGCCTTGCCCCTGAGGATTAAATCAGGTTCGGGTTCGCCGGTTCGCGCCGTGGCCATCATTTAACAGGCTCGTAATTCTCATACTGCTCCTATGGGTCACCAACTGATCTCCCGCCAAACTTCCACTTTGGGGTCGTGCACCCTTCGTGCGACAATGACAGGGCTCAGAATGCCCGAGACGCGGGGCGGGCTTACGCTCGCGCCGGGGAAGGACTATGGACCTTGCCGCCATCCAAGCCGCCTTGCGGGAAATGCGCCTCGACGGCTGGCTTTTCTACGATCATCATCATCGTGATCCCATCGCCTACCGCGTGCTCGGCATCAATCCCCCGATGTGCACGCGTCGCTGGTATTACATGATCCCGGCGTCGGGTGATCCCTCCAAGCTGGTCCATCGGATTGAGAGTGGCAAGCTGGACGGATTGCCGGGCGCTCGCCACGAGTATTCGTCGTGGCGCGAGCAGCGCGAGAGGCTGCGCGAAATTCTGCGCGGCTCGAAAAACCTGGCCATGCAATATTCGGCGCTGAACGACATTCCTTACGTGGGCTTAGTGGACGCCGGCACGGTGGAGTTGGTGGAGAGCTTCGGCGTTCAGGTTGTCTCCTCCGCTGACCTGGTGCAGTTGTTTGAGGCACGCTGGCCGGCGGAGGCATTGGCCTTGCACTTAGAGGCCGGCAAGGTGGTTCACGCTGCCATCCGGGAGGGCTTCGAAGCCATCGCCCAGGCCGTTCGCCGCGGTAGGGAGATCAGCGAATATCAGATCCAACAGGTCATCGCCGAAGCTCTCGCTGCGGGCGATGTGGAAGCTGACGAGCCGGCCATTGTGGCGGTCAATGCCAACTGCTCAAATCCTCACTACTCACCCACCCCCGAAACTTCGCAGCCTATCAAGCCAGACGACTTCGTGTTACTTGACGTCTTTGGAAAGAAGCGCGCTCCAGGAGCGGTGTATTTCGACATTACCTGGACGGGCTTTGTGGGCGAAGACGTGCCTCAGCGCTACGCCAAGGTGTTTGCCGTCGTGAAGGAAGCTCGAGATCGGGCCGTGGACTTGGTGCAGACGGCGATGCGCCAGGGCCGGGCTCTGGCCGGCTGGGAAGTGGATGACGTGGCGCGCGGCGTGATCAACCGCCACGGATACGGTGATTATTTTGTGCATCGCACGGGTCATTCGATCGGCGAGGACGTTCACGGCAACGGCGCCAACATGGACAACTTCGAAACTCGCGACACGCGTCGCATCATTCCGCGCACCTGCTTTTCCGTCGAGCCCGGCATTTATCTGCCTGAGTTCGGCGTGCGCAGCGAGGTGGACGTCTACGTGGACGATCACGACGCCCGCGTAACCGGCGAGATGCAACAGGCGGTGGTGCCGATTTTGGCTGAGGCGGAGGCCGGCAGTTGGGTGGCTTGAGGACCAGGAACTTAACGATGCCTAGGAAAGCTCTCGAAACGGACGCTCCGGCTAGGACTGCAGTGGCGGCAACCAAGCCTGATACCGGACGCTTGGTGCGCCTGTGCGCAGCCGCCTGGTTGATTCCCGGCGCGGGGCACTACATGCTAGGACGCCGCGCCCGCGCTCTCATCCTGTTCCTGGCCATCGTCATCATGTTTATTTTTGGGCTGCTGATGAGCGGCCAGTTTTTCTCCGTCCACTCCCCTTCCTACCTTGAGACTCTGGGCTGGTTCGGCGAATTCGCCGTGGGACTGCCCATGCCGCTGGCTAGCTTCTTCGGCTACAGCGGCGGCGATCCCTTCTTCGTGAGCGCTGACTTCGGTACCGCCTTCCTTGTAGCCGCGGGCATGCTCAACGTGCTCGCGGTCCTCGACGCCTACGACATCGCCCTCGGCCGCAAACCGTAAGAGCAGGGGCCAGGTGTCAGGTGCTAGGTGTTAGGAGCAGGTGTCAGGTGTTAGCTCGGCCACCGGCAAGGCCGGATTGAACACGGATGTGACTCCCAGTTCTCCTGCAGCCTTAGAATCAGGAATTTACCGGGAGTCACAGGGCAGGTGCAAGGGGCCACGTGTCAGGCGCTAGGCGCTAGGTGTTAGGTGCAAGGTGTTAGGTGTTAGCCGGCAGTTGGTAACTGAAACCGGCACTTGGTAGCCGAACACCTAAAGCTGGGATGCTGTGCCTGATACCTGATATCGGGTCCCAACACCCAGCACCTAACTACGCCCAGTACCTAGCACCTAAAACCTAGCACCTAAAACCTGACACCTGACACCTGACTGACACCCGACACCTGGTACCTAAAACCTTGAGGCCAGTGAACCGAAACGCCTCCAGTGACGTCTTGTATGATGGAAGGCACAGTGGACACGTGGATTGACACCTTGCCGGAAGCGACCGCTAGCTTGGACATTGCGCTTGGACCGAAAGAGGAAGCTGACTGGACCGCCGAGCGGGAGTTTGAGCAGCGGCTGGCCGAGTGCTCTCCACTAGCCTTCCGGGTTGCGTTGGGCGTGATTCACAGTCACGCCGACGCGGAGGATGTAGCTCAGGAGGCGCTGGTCCGCGCGTATCGTCACTTCTCGCGGTTACGAGATCCGGCACACTTCCAAGCCTGGTTGGTGCGGGTCACCTGGCGCCTGGCCATTGACCGGCAACGCTCAGCCGTCCGCCGGGAACGGCGCGAACAGGCGGCGCTGGCGAATGAACCGTTGCCACTCACCGTCGAGCAGACTGCGCTCAGTCGCGAGTTCCAGGATCGGATAGAGCGGGCCGTCGACTCGCTGCCCGAAAAGCTGCGGCGAGTGGTGATTCTGGCCGCGATCGAAGGATATGACACCCGCGAAACCGCCGCCCTTCTCGGTCTTCCCGAAGGCACGGTACGGTCGCGGTTGCACCGGGCGCGCCAATTGCTGGCGGAGAAACTGCGATGAATTGCACTCGTTACCAAAAGTGGATCAAACGAGCGGCGCTAGACTCACTTGGCGCCTCGCGGCAAGCTAAGCTGGACGCACATGTGGCCGATTGCGCACAATGCCGTGGCTTGCTTGGTACTGAACGGCAGTTAGCCGAAACGATCAACCTTGCGCTCACGGCCAGTGTTTCGGCACTGCCGTTGCCGGGCTTTGCTGAACGGATTCGCATACGGCTGGCGGAAGAAAGCGAGCGAGCGCGTCTCCGGCCGTCGTGGATTCACACTGGCTGGATTCCAATATCGGCCGCGGGGATCGTCGCACTTGCGACGTTGCTTGCTGTGATGTGGCCTGCCTTCCGTCAACGGATACAGCCGCAACCCTCGAAGCAGACGGTACGCACGTTTGCTCCCAACACGTCGGCGCCGGCGGCAAGTCTTCCCCCTCCGGCGACTCACCGTGCCGGTACGGTTGTCGCCTCTGTTGCGGCTCACGGTCACATGCGGAGCACCACCGCAAGAGCCGAACGCGCTAAGGCTAACCGGTCAACCAGAATTGAAGATGACCCGCCGCAGTTCCAGGTGATGGTTGAGCCAGGGCAAGGACGCGCCATTCTAGCTGCTTATCGTGCCGCGCAATCGGCGCGCGTGGGCGTGGACGAGCTCGCTCAAGCCTCGGACGCAGACGAACAACCTGAGAAGATCAAGCCTATCGAGGTTAATCCTCTCGTCGTCGCGGAGCTCTATCCTGAGGAGCCCAATAAACCCGCAGGAAACTAAAGACACTGACTGAGAAGGAGCACGCACATGAACGCCAGAAGACTCGCCATCGGATCCATCGCGGTGCTGCTGCTCGGGCCGACCGCTAGCGTCGCCGAGGAAAAGAGTCCGCCCCCGGATATCCCGCTCCGCATGACGGTAGTGTTCAACGAGTACGATGGCACCAAAAAAATCGCCAGCCTGCCCTACGTAATGCCTTGTAAGGCTTCCTCGCGACGCGGCCAGGGTATCTCTGTTCTGCGTGTAGGGTTCGACGTACCTTACAAAACAAAGCAGGACGAGGTCAATTACCGGAACGTCGGGACGAACATCGACTGCTCGGCCGCCCTTCCGGATGAACGCGGTGGCTTCATGGTTGACCTTGGCGTGGAGCACAACGGAGTTTACTCGCCGAAGGAAACCTCGACGGCTGTTGAATTACAACCCGGCACGCCGATTGGCTTGGTCGCGCCGGTCACCGGGGGCATCCGCGCCAGTTTGCACGACTTGCTTATACGGGACGGTCAGACTGTCGAGGGCTTAACGGCCACCGATCCCGTAAGCGGTCACGTGTGGAAGGTCGAAGTCACGTTGAATGTTGTAAAGTGATCGAGAATATCTTGAATATAGCCTATCAGTCTAGCTTCCAAAACCGAGCGGAGACTTATCTCGTAGAGACGTGCGGGCTGGTTCAAGCGGCTGAACGGCCGCCACCCGCGGGAAGCGGATATCGCGGTGGGTGAGGCCGAACGCCACGAATAGCGCGGCGATGATCACGAAAACGAAGACGCTGGCCTCGGGTCCAACGGTTCCTCCGGTGAGCCATGCTGGGCCGTGAAATGAGGAGTTGAGCAGATGCCCCGTCACCATCACGCCGCTATCAGGAACGGAATAGATGAAGCTCTCGGCGTAGTCCCAGGCGAAGTGCATGCCAACGGCGAACCACAAGCTTCCTGTGCGCCGGACTGTGAAACAGAAGAAAAGGCCGATTAGCGCGGCCGCCAGTACTCCTATCCAATCCTCTCCCCTGTTCCCAAGGTGTATTGCGCCGAAGGCCCCGGAAAGCAATCCTGCTGCGGGCCAGAAACGGATGCCGTCCGTCAGGGTGAAGAGGGCGTAAGCCCGCATCACGCTCTCCTCGAAGAGGCCGACAACCAGGAACGCAATTGCCCACAGCACGGCATATTCGGCCAGCGTGCCGCCGGTCAGTGCAACGCCGCCTAGATCGAAGCCGTGGCATAGATGGATGGCGCCCAACAGAAGGCTTAGTGCCGACAATCCCCACAACACGCCCTGCCAAAACTGGCTGCCGAATGCTTCGCGAACCGGCAACGCGTAGTCAGCAAGCGTGCGGCGCTCGATTCGCGACATCAAAATCGTGGCTGCGAGCACGCCCACAAAGGGGATACCGTCACCAAACATCACACCGAGCGGCTGAGTCTCCGCGGGCGCGTGCCGCACCATCAGCGCGGCCAGCCCGCCGAAAACGAATCCCGCGGTCCCGGCCGCGATCGCCCAAATGCAGAGGCGCCAGCCGGGCCGTATACCGCCCGGGCCCACAAAGACTATTTCGAAGAACCCGCTTGCCGTCGGTACAGGAGTGCGCCTGTCGCGCGTGAGCGCACTCGATGCCTCCGCGAGTTGCGGCTCTTCTGCCAACGGGCTTTCCTGCTGATCTCCGGCTCTGTCTTGTGCGGACGCAGGGTCTTGGGTTTCCATCAGTCCTCGCGGTGTTCGCTCGCCACTCCAGCTCCAGTTTATCCAACGCAGCTCTCTCTCGTCCTTTGCTAAGATTCTTTCAGGAGCCTCAATTCGGGGTTATGTTTTCGCGCCAGAACCGGATGATCGCGGTGCTGTACATGGTGGGCGACAGTTTGCTCGCACTCGGCAGTTACTGGTTTGCGTACTCGGCTCGCGCTCAGCTTAATCCCCACTTTGGTCTGCTTTGGTTTGAGCCCTTTTACGCTTGGATCATTCCGCTTATTCCACTGATGTGGATCGGTGCGGGTCTGGCCTCCGGCGCTTATCGCGACATCATTGAGGAAGACTGGCGGTTTGTTTTTTGGGGCCCGCTGAAGGTCTGCGCGGTTTGCAGCCTCATTTTGTTCGCTCTCACGTTCGCCGTCAAGGCCGAGCACATCAGCCGCCTGGTGATGATTTTCTTCATGACGAGCGACCTCGCCGCCATGATCGTCTTTCGTCTGCTGACGCGTCACTTCGGAGGCGCGCTGCGCGAGGCCTTCGGTGGCGCGCGGAGTTTCCTGATTGTGGGCGGCACACCCGAGGCGCTCGAAATCGCCCGCGAGATCGAATCCAATGAAGGCCGCGGCCTGAAGCTGGCCGGCTTTGCGGTCATCGGTCCCACCGAGCCAGAGGGGGCGAGCCTTGAGAAATCGTTCAGCCATGCCGGCCTCGCCCGCCGCTATCCCGTGCATGCGCTCGCTGAGCTGCCTGAGTTGCTCCGCGCCCACGTTATCGACGAAGTGATTTTCGCCGTTTCTCGCGACGCGCTCGAAAGCATCGAGGAGACCTTTCGCGTCTGCGAAGAAGAGGGCGTCAAGACGCGTGTGCTGCTGAGCTTTTTTCCCCACGTGATCTCCCGAGTGTATCTCGAGCGCCTGCGCGACATGCCGCTGCTCACCTTCTCCACGACGCCCGAGAACGAGTTCCTGCTGCTGCTGAAGCGCGTGGTGGACCTGGTTATGGCGGCGGTGCTCCTCGTGGTGCTTTCGCCCGTGTTTGCCATCTTGGCTCTCGTCATCAGGCTCACGTCGCGCGGATCCATCCTGTATCGCCAAACGCGTTGTGGCCTGGGCGGACGGAGGTTCATGCTCTACAAGTTCCGCTCGATGCGCCCGGACGCCGATGTCCAGTTGCGCGAGCTGATGCCCTTGAACGAGCTCGATGGGCCGGTCTTCAAAATTCGTGACGATCCGCGCTGCACCCGCGTGGGACGGTTCATGCGCAAATTCAGCCTGGATGAGCTGCCGCAGCTCATCAACATTCTCAAAGGCGACATGTCGTTCGTCGGTCCGCGTCCTCCATTGCCCGAAGAGGTGGCGCGATACGAGCGCTGGCAGCGCCGCCGGTTGCGGATGAAACCCGGCCTTACCTGCCTCTGGGCGCTTGAGGGACGCAACAAGCTCAACTTCAGGCGCTGGATGGAGCTTGACCTCGAATACATCGATACCTGGTCGCCCGGCCTCGACTGGAAAATCCTGCTGAAGACTATTCCCGTGGTGTTGCTCGGCCGCGGAGCAAGCTGAGTCGGCACGAGTGTCTCCTGTAGACAAATCACGCCAGAGCGGCTTCGTACGCCTCCAATAAAGCCTTCGCGTCAAGATCCCAGTTGAAGCGCTGCTCGATGCGCTTCCTGCCTCGTTCGCCGAGCTCCCGGCGGAGCTCCTCGGAATTGAGCAACTCGAAAATCTTGATCGCCAAATCCCCGGGGTCATTCGGCTGTGCGTAAAGAGCCGCATCGCCGGCCGCGCGGCGTCCCTCCGTGAGATCGAACAGAACCAGCGGGCGTCCGTAGGCCATGTACTCCAGAATCTTATTCATCGTGGACTTGTCATTCATCGGATTCTTCGGGTCCGGCGCCACACACACATCAGCCGTCGAGAGATATTCCGCCAGCTCTTTGCCCACTCGGACTCCTGCGAACTGCAGCACGCCGTCCAACCCCTTCGCGGTAGCCAGCGCCCTCAGGCGCGGCACCTCGGGGCCGCTTCCCACGAGGACAAAGCTCGTATCGCTGCGCACCGGCGTCACGCGCGCGGCAGCCTCAACAAACAGATCCACGCCGTCCTGGGGTCCCATCATGCCAAGGTAAAGCACCAGAAACCGCCGGCCCCGCTTGAGCTCAACACGCGGCGGCGTAGGTCGGATGTCCCGCAGGTTGGGGCTGCTGTGCACCACAAATACGCGTTCCGGCAGCATGCGGCCCCGGTCGAGGGCGACTTGCCGATAGGATGCGTTGGTGGCGATCGAGACGTCAGCGGTGCGATAAGTTAGCCTCTCCGCCAGCCGGACGAGACGGTAGAGCACCCCGCGAGCCCTGTACTTAACCTCGAAGAGCTCAGGATTCAGATCATGATGGTCAAAGATGAAGCGCACGCCGAAGAGCTTGAAAAAGGCTCCCACCAGAAAGATGGTGTCCGGAGGGTTGCAAGCCTGAATCACCCGGAACCGCGTGCGCCGGTAAATGCGGAGTGCGAGAGTCATCTGCCCCAGGAACGCCATGAGATATTCGAACACGTAACTCACGGGACTCGATCCTTCGCGCAAAGGGTAACGGTATACTTCGATTCCCTCCATGGTCTCGTGGCTGGCCGTAAACACCCCCTGCTTGGGACAAATCACGGAAACGCGATAGCCCGCGTCTCGCAGCGTGCATGCTTCCTGCCACACCCGCCGGTCAACGGGCAGCGGCAGGTTTTCAATAATGATGAGGACGCTGGTCATTTCGTCGCTTGTCCGTCGTCAGTAGTCCGTTGTCCGTGGTCGGCTGTCGGTAGTTCGCGGAGAATCCGCTGGTACAGTTCGTAATCCGTGGTTCGTCGCTCGTTCTGCTGCCAGTGGTCAGTTCTCACTCGTCCGTAGTAGTTCCGGCCAGCGCGAAGGCAACGAACAACGAACTACGTGCAACGAACTACGAACGAGTGGCAACGGCCAACTGACTACTGACAACGGACCTTTGCCATAGTTCGAAGTTCACCAGCGCCCAGAGCTGCTTATGCCGGTCGCGGACGCCGTCGAAGTGTTCGCGCACAAATTGCTGCATGGCGCGCCGATCGAAATATCCTCTGCCGAGGGCCTCGGGCGAAAGCACGAGATCGCCCACCATGGATTTGAGCGGGCCGCGAAACCAGTCGCCCACCGGAACCTTGAAGCCCACCTTGTGCCGGTGCAAAGTGTCGGCGGAAAGATACGGCGCGAGCGCGCGCTTCAAGAACGCCTTGGTTTTGAATCCCTCGGTGAGCCACCGCTCCGGAATCCGCGCCGCGAATTCCACCAGCTTGTGATCCAAAAAAGGCACGCGCTCCTCGATGCTCGCCGCCATCGTCATCTGATCGCCGCGCAGCAGCAGATTATCGGGCAGCCATATTTTAAGGTCGGCGTAAAGCAGCCGCTTCAGTGGCGAACGTCCCGGCGCGCGCTCAAGGTACTCGGCGAAGACGCGAGCCGGGTGCGCGGGGTCGATTTCGGCCAGAAACTCGGGCGCAAATAGAGCCTGACGCTCCTCGCCGGTGAAGGATGCGAACCAGGCGGTGGAACGCTCCGCATCGCCTCGGATAGCCAGCGTCTCAAGCGCCAGTTGCAGCCGCCGAGCGCCGTAAGGCAACAGGCGAGCGAGGCTTCGCGTGACCGGCGGCGGAAAGATGGAAACCCAGCGCGCCAGGCGATCCGCGGCGTACTTGGGATAGCCGGCAAAGACCTCATCGCCTCCCTCGCCGGCCAGCACCACCTTCACGGTCCGAGCGGCCTGCTGAGCGATGCGGTGAAGCGCTACATCCGTAGCCTCCGATACCGGCTCGTGGCGGAAAGCCACCAGATGCTCAAGGTCAGCGGCCAGGTCCGCAGCGCGCAGCACCAGTTCCTCGTGCTCGGTCTGGAAAGCCCGTGCCGTCTCGCGCGCGGCAGGAAGCTCGCTGTACGGTGCCTCGTCGAACCCCACCGAAAAGGTGCGCAGCGGGCGCGCTCCCAGTTCCGCCGCCAGGGCCACGACAGCGCTGGAATCGATGCCGCCGCTCAAAAAGACGCCGACCGGCACGTCTGCAATCAGGCGCAGGCGGACGGATTCGCGCAAGAGCTCAATAGCCTGCTCGCCCGAGGCGACCGCGTTGCAGTCCGGCGCGTCACCCTCTTCTTCAACCGGCACGTCCCACCACGCCATGGTGCGCACCCCGGCCCGGTCCGCCAATAGATAATGCCCGGGTAGGAGTTTCTGCACTCCCTGGTAAAATGTGCCGGGCGCGGGCACGTAGCGGAAGGCAAAAAAGTCGTAAACCGCCTGCGGGTCCACTTCGAACCTGCCACCATCGTCATCAAGCTCCGCCAGCGCCCGCAGCTCCGACGCAAATTGGAGCGTCCCCTCCCGCAAACGGTAGAAGAGCGGCTTGACTCCGATGCGGTCCCGCGCCACCCACAACCGGCGCCGGCGGCCATCCCAGAGGGCGAAGGCAAACATGCCGCGAAGCTGATGAAGGCCATCAAGGCCGTATTCTTCATAGAGATGAACGATGGCCTCGGTGTCGCTGGCGGTGCGGAAGTGATGCCCGCGCGTCTCGAGGTCCTGACGCAGGTCGCGGTAATTGTAAATCTCCCCGTTGAACGTGATCCAAACGGTTCCGTCCTCATTGGAGATGGGCTGGTGGCCGCCGGGGAGGTCGATAATGCTGAGCCGGCGGTTGCCCAGCCCGAGTTCACCATCGATATAGAACCCCTCGTCGTCCGGCCCGCGGTGCACCATGGCGGCCGTCGCACGCGCCAGCGCCACCGGGTCAGCCGGAGCCAAGCTGCCGAAATTGAAGATGCCCGCAATTCCGCACATGGACGCAGATGACTGAGTGTAACAGCATCCGATTGAGCCGGAGGCCGAGGTTTGCGGCAGCGACTTGAACGCGCAACGCCCTCTCACGCCCCCTATGTCGGGAACTGGGTGCAGATACCCCGACGACACTATGTTTAGAATGAGCCTGACAACGTTGGCGCCATTATCGGCGCGCTGTCTGGCTTGCGAGCGAGCTCAATGACGGTGATTTCTGGAGGGCAGTTGTAGCGTACGGGCACCAGTGAGCAACCGAGGCCGGCGCTGGTATAACCGTGCATTTCGCCGTGCCGCCACCGGCCGCTGGTGTAAGAGCGCGGGCAATCTGCGTTCATCAACGGCGGGCCGATTCTGGGCAAGCAGATCTGGCCTGCATGCGTATGTCCGCACAAATAGAAGTCTACGTCGGCGTGCGCCGCTTCACTGAAGAGCTCGGGCGAATGTGCCAGCAGCAGCTTGAAGGCGCCGGGCGGCACGCGCTCGAGAGCGCCCTCCAGGTCGTCGCAGCCGTAACGGTGAGGATCGTCCACTCCCACCACCCAGAGACCTTCCCCGCCTTGGTTGATCTTCACCGCCTCATTGATGAGCATCCGCACGCCGAAACCTTGCAGCTCCACGGCAATCTCGGATTCGTCGTGATTGCCCAGAATGGCGAAGACGCCGTGGGGGGGCCGAAGGCCACGGAGAATTTTCCACATGCGGGAATAAACCTGTTCGCAAGGCCCCCCAACTGCGAAACGGTAATCACCCGTCATCACGCAAACGTCCGCATCGAGGCCGGCCAAGCGCTCGACGATCACCTCAGCGAGACCCTCCATACCGTCGATGTGAAGATCAGCCAGATGCAGGATGCGGAAGCCCTCGAAACTGGCAGGCACGCCCTCCAACTCGAACCGAACTTCCCGCACCACGGGCTCGAGCGCGTTGCGCATGCCGCGCGAGTAGAGGCCCGTGAGCTTGAGCGCTGCGCGCAGGGTGACGGACAGGAAGCGCTCGCGCAACGCAAGCGAATCCCTGTGGGCGCTCCTCGGACTGCCTTTTCGGAAGGCCGTTTCAACGGCCCGCCGGCGTGCCAGGCGCAATTCAAGGGCGCGATCGAGTTGAAGACCGATGCTGGAAGTCGCCATCTTGATCTTAATCGGCAGAAACCCCGTCGGGGTTTACCTGATTGGGTCAGTATAACAGGCTTTTCGGGGCCAGCCGAACCGGTAGCGCAGGTGGGGTGCGCGACATAGACGTGGGCTTTTTGGCGTTTCTTTTTTTTGTGGCCTTTATCTGTGCATAGTGTATACTTGCAGATAGAGGAGGTGGCTATGCCTCAAACCCTGCCTGCCCTGGAAGGCGAA
>Ga0335085_10006901_pt1 | contig 17796 bp, 14 predicted proteins | sample Lox_Sample_45_FD_206712 | JGI IMG/M metagenome (GOLD analysis project Ga0335085, IMG submission 206712) | Soil microbial communities from Loxahatchee National Wildlife Refuge, Florida, United States - Lox_Sample_4.5 | ecosystem: Environmental > Terrestrial > Soil > Wetlands | place: USA...
CCCTAGAGGTCCACACCCGTGCTCCTGCGCCCCCTGCCCCTGCTCGCGGTGCTCGCCTGCGCCGCACCGCCCGCTCCCCCGCTGGAGACGCACACCGTCCCACCTGCCCCGGGCATCGTGGTGGCGAGGGACCTCGCCGCGCCCGAGCCGCCGCCGGGGATGCGGCTGCCGGCCGGCCTGCGTCCGCTGGCCCAGCGCGTCGAGCTGACCATCGTCCCCTCCTCGGATGGCTTCCAGGGCACCACCGAGCTGGACGTGGAGCTGGCCACGCCCACGGACGTGGTGTGGCTCAACGCCAAGAAGCTCACCGTGGAGCGCGCCTCGGCCCGCCTCGGCGACGCGGAGATCCGCGCCCAGGTCTCGCTCTCTCCGGAGCGCGTGGCGCTGCGCTTCCCCCGGGCCCTGCCGCCCGGGCGGATGACGCTCCGGCTGGCCTTCTCCGGCACCATCTCCGGCACCGAGGACGCGGGCATCTTTCACCAGCAGGAGGGCGGCGACTGGTACGCGATGACCCAGTTCGAGGAGACGGACGCCCGCCGCGCCTTCCCCTGCTTCGACGAGCCGTCGGTGAAGATTCCCTGGGAGCTGACCCTGGTCGTCCCGCGGCAGCTGCTCGCCGTGTCCAACACTCCGTTGGCCTCCGAGGAGCCGGCCGGGGCGGAGATGAAGCGCGTCCGCTTCGCGCCGACGAAGCCGCTCCCCTCGTATCTGGTAGCCTTCGGGGTGGGGCCGTACGACACGGTCGACGCCCGGCCGGCGGGGATGAACAAGGTGCCGATGCGGGTCTACGCCCCGCGCGGGCGCGCCTCTGAGGCGGCCTACGCGGTGCGCACCTCGCCGGAGATCCTCGAGGCGCTGGAGCGCTACTTCGGCGTCCCCTATCCGTACCAGAAGCTGGACCTGATGGTCATCCCCCTCACCGTGCACTTCGGCGCGATGGAGAACGCCGGGCTGGTGACCTTCGCCAGCAGCCGGCTCCTGGCCCGGCCGGAGAACGAGAGCGTCAAGTTCCAGCGCATCTTCGCGGCCATTGCCGCCCACGAGTTCGCCCACCAGTGGTTCGGCGACCTGGTCACCCTCGCCTGGTGGGACGACATCTGGCTCAACGAGTCCTTCGCCACCTGGGCGGAGAACAAGGCGCTCGATGCCTGGAAGCCCGGCTGGGGCATCCAGATGGACGACGTCCGGGAGCGGAGCTACGCCGCGGACCGGGACACGCTGATCAGCGCGCGGCAGATCCGCCAGCCGATCGAGAGCTACGACGACATCAGCAACGCCTTCGACGCCATCACCTACCAGAAGGGCGCCGCCGTTCTGCGCATGTTCGAGACCTACGTCGGCGAGGAGACCTTCCGGAACGGGGTGCAGCGCTACCTCCAGACGCACGCCTACGGAAATGCCACCGCGCGCGATTTCGTGGCCGCCATCTCCGAGGCCTCCGGCCGGGACATGTGGCCCCCCTTCGACTCCTTCCTCGACCGCCCGGGCGTGCCTCAGGTGACGATGCGGCTGTCCTGCGCCCCGGGCAAGGCCGCGGAGCTGAAGCTCGCCCAGGAGCGCCTCCTCCCGCTGGGGACCAAGGGGACGGCCGCCTCGCCCTGGCAGGTGCCGGTTTGCGTGCGCTGGTCGAGCGGCGGCAAGGCGCGTCAGGCGTGCACCCTGATGACCGGCCCCACCGCCAGCCTGTCGCTGGGCCCCGGCTGCCCGGCCTGGGTGCTCCCCAACGTGGCCTACGCCGGCTACTACCGGGCCAAGCTGGAAGGAGGGCTGCTTCGCGACCTGGTCACCCGGGGCCGGGCGTCCCTCAGCGCCGCCGAGACGGTGGGGCTCTTGGGAGACGTCGAGGCGCTGGTCGAGGCCGGCCGCTTCCCGCAGGGGACGGGCATGGAGCTGGCCACCCGCTTCGTCGATGCCAAGGAGCGCTGGGTGGTGCTCACCGCCGTGGACCTGGCCCAGGTCCGGGCCGCATTCCTCGAGGGTGCGGCGGCCAAGGCCTACCCCGGTTGGGTGCGGCGGCACTTCGGCGCCCGGGCACGCAGGCTCGGGGTGAACGCCCGGCCCGGAGAGGACGAGGAGACGCGGCTCCTCCGGCCGGGGCTGATCGGCTTCGTCGCCATCCGTGGCCAGGACGCGGGGCTCATCGACCAGGCCCGCGGCGTGACCGAGAAGTGGCTCCAGGCGCCGGCCACCGTGGACGCGGACGTGGTGGAGAGCGCGCTGGGCATCGCCGGGTGGTTCGGCGATGCGAAGCTGCACGCCACGCTGGTGGAGCGCCTCAAGACCAGCTCGGACCGGGCCACGCGCGTCAAGCTGATCGGCGCTCTGGCCGCCTTCCAGAATCCCGATCTGGTGAAGGCGAACATGGCGCTGGTCGAGACACGGCCCATCGACGTGCGCGAGCTCGGCCGGCTCCTGGTGGGACGGCCCTCGGAGCTCACCCAGCCCAAGGGGGTCCCGCTCTCCACCCGGGAGATCATCTTCCAGACGGTGAGCACCCACTTCGACCAGCTCACCGCCGCTCTGCCCGAGCGGAGCGCCGCCTACCTCTTCACCACCGGAGCCGGGTTCTGTGACGGCGCCCACCGTCAGGCGGTGGAGGCGGCCTTCGGCCCCCGGGCGGAGAAGGCCCTGGGCGGAAAGCGGTCCCTGGCCCAGGTCCTGGAGCGGATCGATCTCTGCATCGCCGACCGCGCCTACCAGCTGCCGAGCATCAGCACCTACCTCGCCGGTCGGGCCACCCCGCCCCCGAGCCGCTGACCGCCGCCCGGGCGGCTCAGCGCTCCTCGAGAAGCAGCTTCAGCTCCCGGATGCGGCGGGTGATGGCGTCGCGCTCCATGGTCCGGAAGGATTCCGGGAGCAGCTCCTTGCTCGTGCACTCCTGCACAGCAGCCAGGTTCTGGAGCTCGATCTCCAGCGGGTAGGAGGGGGGGACGAAGTCGTTGACCACCGTCCGGATGTCCGCCTCGGTGGGCTGCTCGCGCCCGGCGGCCAGGGCGGCGAACTTCGCCCGCACCAGGATGGCCTCGATGTCCGCCCCGGAGAGCTGCGCTCCCTTGGGGAGCACCGCGGCGAAGGAAGGGATGTCGAGGGTCATCTTCAGCTTCTTGGCCACCACCTGGTACAGCTCGTCCCGCTCGGCGTCGGACTGCGGATAGAAGAGCGCCAGGTGCTCCTCGGCGCGTCCCTGCCGCTTGAGGTCGATGGGGAGGAGGTCCGGCCGGCAGGTGAGCAGGAACCAGATGATCTTCCCCCGGTACTCGGTGTTCCCCATGAACGAGGCGATGGAGGCGAAGACCCGGGAGGAGGTTCCCGAGTCGCCGGAGGCGTCGCGGTTTCCGAGGAAGGCGTCCGCCTCGTCGATCATCACCGCCACCGGCCAGAGCGCCTTGAGGAGGTTGAAGATCTTCTCCAGATTGGCCTCGGTGACTCCCTGCCACTGAGATCTGAAGTTGAGGAACTTCACGCAGGGGATGCCGATCTCCCCGGCGAAGCAGGTGGCGAGGAAGGTCTTCCCGGTGCCGACCGGACCGGCCACCAGGTAGCCCATGGGCAGCACCTCGAGGCGGCCCTTCTTCAGGGCCGCCGCCGCCTGGCGCAGCATCTGCTTGGCCCGGGAATGTCCGGCCACCACGTCCAGGGCGTGGGCGGGCTCGATGAACTCGAGCAGGCCGTGGCACTCAGCCTGGATGATCTCCTTCTTCTTGTCCTTGAGGAGGTCGGGGGTGATGCGGATCTGCCGTTCGGTGGCCTCGGTGAGCACCCGGTCGAGGTTGATGCGGGACAGGCCGGCGGTGGTCTTGGCCAGCGCGGCCAGCGGGACGTCGGAGACCGAAGCCAGCTTCCTGCCCTCGAGCTTGGTCTGGACGAACTCCAGCCGCTCGTCCTCGCCGGGGAGGGGCAGCTCGATGGAGGCCACGTAGGGGTTGCGGGCCAGCCGGGGGGAGATCTCCGCCAGGTTCTCCACCAGGAGCACCACCGAGAGGTCCCCGGCCAGGAACTGGGGATCGCTGGCCCACTTCACCAGCGTGGCCAGGCTGAAGCGGTCCTCGGCGGAAAGGGCGCCGATCTCCGCCCCGGGAGCGAGCGTCTCGGCGAAGTCGATGATCAGCGCCAGCGAATGGCCGTCCGCCAGCCGCATGCGCAGGTAATTTTCGAGAATCTGGAGGGCCCGCCCCGGATCGCGGGGGAGGACCTTGGCGTAGTCGGTGCCGTAGAGGGTGTCGTAGGCGGTCATCGCCCGGGAGAGGTCCTTCTGCGTCTCCGGCGAGGCAGCCCGGATGCCGCTCGAGCGGTCGTAGAAGAGGACGTGCCCCCGGCCTCCGAAGAGCTCCTCGGCGAGGAAGGTCTTCAGCGGGCCGAAGGACTTCACCCCCCCCTCGGTCTGGAGCGGCTGGAGATCTCGCACGCTCCCGTGGAGGAGGAAGGTGCTCACCGTCTTCGTGTAGTAGGCCTGCGCCAGCTTCCGCGCCCAGGCGGGCAGGTCTGCCAGCGGATCCGCAGCGTCCGACTTCCGTGTCCGGGCCAAAGGGGCCTCCTCGGAGGCTCCTTCTAGCGGCAGTTGGGGGCGCGGCGCAGCACCACCTTCACCGGGACCGCCGGCCCGGGCTGCTCGGGAAGCCGGAGCGGCACCTGGGCGGTCTCGAAGCAGCGCTTGCGGAAGGTGAGCGCGGTGGCGGTGGCCGGCACCCGCCCGCTCAGGGGCGTGACGCCGAGCTGGCGCTCGCCATTGAACACCGCCGCGCCCGGGGGCTGGGAGGTCACCCGCACCGCGAACTCGAAGGGCTCGAGCACCGCCCTCACTTGAAGTGAATCCTCGGTCGACCGGGCGAAGGCGCTGGAGGTGAAGGAGCGGAACCCGCTGCGCCGCACCTCGACCTGGTGCTCGGCCCCGACCGGGACGTCGCCGGCCCAGAAGCCGTGTGCCCCGCTCCGCTTGACCACCGCGCCGTCGACGCGCACCTCGGCATCGTCCGGATCGGGCAGGACCACCATCCGGGCGGTCCCCACGTTGCGCTGCAGGGTGAGGGTGTAGGGCGTGGACTCGGACCCCCGCGCGACGGTCACCGTCCCCACCGCGGGCTTGAAGCCCTCGGCGGTGACCATGACCACCGTCTTTCCCGCGGGGACGCGGTGCAGGACCGGCCAGGTTCCCTGCACCCCGAGGTCGTTCCCGTTCACGTTGACCCGGGCGCGGGCGTGGAGCTCGGCCGGGGAGATGTCGAGGAGCAGCACGCCCTGGGGAGGCTCGCGGAAGAGAACGGCGGCGAGCAGGGTCGCCGCCGCCACCGCGCCGGCGCCCACCATCCACCGTCGGGGGATGCCGCGGCCTGGGCGCCCCACCGCCGAGAAGAGCTCGGGCGAGGCTGGCGGCGCCTCCACCGGCTCGGGCGGGGCCGGGGCCGCCGGCGAGGGCGGGGGCGCCGGGGTCCGGTCCGCGACCGGCGTGAGCACCGGGGGCGGCGCCGGGTCAGGCCGGGGCTCCGCGGGAGCCTCCGCAGCGGCCGGCGGGCGGACGGCGCGCTCGGCAGCGGCCGGGACGGGGCGGGCCTTGGGGGCCTCGAGCGCGGGATCGGTCACCGGCTCGGCCGGGGGCCCCGGGGGACGCTGCGGGTCGGGTCCGCCGTGGAAGTACTCGTTGCCGTCGACGAGCAGGGTGGCTCCGTCGGCGGCGTGGACCTCGAGCTGCGGGGCGGCGGCGGTGAGCTTGGGGATGGGGGCGACACGCACTGCGCCGCTGCCCAGGGCGCCGGAGGCGGCCAGCCCTCCCGGGCCGGCCTCCGCCGCCTCGAGGAAACCCTCCGGCGCCTTGACCTCGGCGTACTCCGCCAGGCGGTTCTTCTCGCGCTCCACCTCCTCGGCGAAGGTGGACTTCATGTACTGCATCAGGTCCTTGCGGCTGAAGATGTTGTCCGAGGTGATGAGGAAACGCTGCAGGTCGTCGGCCAGCTCGCTTGCGTACTGGTAGCGGGAATTGACGTCCTTGGACAGTGCCCGGAGGACGATCCGCTCCAGCGGCTCGGGAATGCGCCGGTTGTAGGTCGACGGGGGGAGGACCTCGGCCTTGCGCACCTTCTCCAGCACGGCAAAGTCCGAATCCCCGACGAAGAGTCGCTCGCCGGTGAGCAGCTCGTAGAGGCAGACGCCGATGGCGAACACGTCGCTGCGCCGGTCGAGCGGCAGCCCGCGGATCTGCTCCGGGCTCATGTAGCCGAACTTTCCCTTGAGGATTCCGGCCTGGGTCTTGGTCACCTTCCCCGCCGCCTTGGCGATGCCGAAGTCGATGACCTTCACCTCGCCCTCGAAGGAGATGAGGACGTTCTGCGGCGAGACGTCCCGGTGGACGATGTTCAGCTCCCGCCCGTAGCTGTCCTTCTTGCGGTGGGCGTAGTCCAGCCCCTCGCACAGCTTGCCGACGACGTAGCAGACGAGCGGAACGGGGGGAGGCTCACCCTTCTTGCGGGCCCGGTCGAAGATGGAGCGCAGGTCCTTCCCCGGCACGTACTCCATGGCGATGTAGAGGCTGGAGCCGATGCGGTTCAGCTCGTAGATCTGGCAGATGTTGGCGTGGGTGAGCTGGACGCTGATCTTCGCCTCGTCCTGGAACATGGTGATGAACTCGGCGTCCTCGGCGATGTTGGGGAGGATGCGCTTGATCGCCACCAGCCGCTCGAAGCCGCCCGTCCCGAAGGCCTTGGCTCTCCACACCTCGGCCATCCCGCCGATGTTGATCCGGTCGAGCAGGAGATATCGCCCGAAGGGGATCGGCTGCTTCTTCGTCGCCGGCGCGGTCAACGCTTGGTCAACGCTTGGGAAACAGGAGGGGTGGACAGGGGACCTCCTGATGGTAGCGACCGGGCGGCGAGCCGGTCAACGCGGGCCCATACACGGCCTACATCCTACTCGGTCGGTCCTACTCGCCGATGAACGCCGGTGTGCGCTTTTCCAAGAAAGCCTGGACGCCTTCGCGGAAGTCGCGCGAGCCGAGGAGCCGGAGCTGACCCTCGGCCTCGATGTCCAGGGCCTGGTCGAACGTCCCGTGCAGCGCGCGGTAGACCGCGTCCTTCACCGCGCGGTGGACGAGCGGTGGACCGCCGGCCAGCGAACGGAGGAAGTCGGTGGCCGCCGTCTCGAGCTGGTCGGCGGGGAAGACGCGGGTGGCCAGGCCGATGGCCGCGGCCTCGGCAGCCTCCACCATCCTCCCGGTGAACATCAGCTCCAGCGCCCGCCCCAGACCCACCAGCCGGGGCAGCGTCCAGGTGCCGCCGCCGTCCGGCATCAGCCCCCGCTTGACGAAGATTTCCCCGAAGCGCGCCCGGTCGGAGCAGAGCCGCAGGTCGCAGGCCAGGGCCAGGTCGCACCCGAAGCCGGCGGCCACGCCGTCCACCACGGCCACGGTGGGCAAGGGGCAGGCGCGCAGGGCTCGTACCAGCCCGTGGAAGTGGGTGCGCATCCGGTCCTCGAAGGCGCTCGGGTCGAGCACCTCGGCGGCGGCCACGCGGAGGTCGAGCCCGGAGGAGAAGGCGCCGCCCGCCCCGGTGAGCGCCACCACCCGGACCCCGGCCGCCGGAGCCGACTCCACCGCAGCGCGGACCTGGGCATTCACCGGAACGGTCAGGGCGTTCTTCGATTCCGGCCGGTTGAGGGTGATCAGCCGAACGGCGGCTTCGTCGCGGACGAGGACCTCTGAGGAGCTCATGGCGCCCATCTCAGCGCACCCGCGCTCGGTGGGGAAGCGGTGACGCAGTCTCCTCCTGGAAATCCATGAACTGTTCCATCTCCCGGACCGTCTCCTCGGTTGCCTGGACCTCGGCGGAGAGCGCGTCGAGCTGGCGGGTGACGTGCTCCGGGTCGCGAATGGCGATCGACTGCTCGTGGGTGAGCCGGAGCAGGTCCTCGATGCTCGCCAGCTGGTGGCTGACCACCGCCCGGCTCTCCTCCGCCTGGGTGAAGCGCTGGAGCCTCTTGCTCAGGATCTCCACCCGCTTCGCCTTCACCTCGCGGAGCCGCGGGCTCGATTCCGCCCCAGCCTCGGCCTCCAGCTCCTTGAGCTCCCGCTCCAGGGCCTGGCGATCGGCGACGCTCAGGTAGCGGCGGTAGCCGTTGAGCGTGCTCAACAGGCGCAGGAAGGAGGTGAGCAAGGCATCCACCCGGCTCTCGCTGGATGCGGCCAGCACCCGGCCTCCGGGCAGCCTCCGGTAGTTGGCCTCGATCTTCTCCTTGAGGTCCCGCAGACGGTGGTAGTGCTCGCGCTGGCTGGGGGCCAGCTCGGCGAGCAGCGCCTCCACCTCGGCCTCGCCGCTCCCCGCCTCCGGGAGGGCCCGCGCCGCGCGCCGGTAGCGGGGGTTGATCCCCACCACCAGGAGGTAGAAGACCTCCAGCGCCCCGGCGATGAGAACGGGGAGGGTCTGGCCGGTGACCAGGGTGGCCCCGGCGGCCCCGGCCAGGCCGATGAGGTTCGCCGGCGAGAGGAAGGCCGCCCTCAGCCAGGCCAGCCGTCCGGGGGAAGTGTCGTTCAAGGTCCGCGCGCCTCCGCCGTTCCGCGCAGCGCCGAGAGGTCGCGTGTCTCCTCGGCCGTCCGGACCGGCTCCGTGCGGCGCTCCAGCTTGGAAACCAGCTGGACCGCGCTCTGGTACAGCTCGTCGTACGTGACCGGCGCCCCGCCCGCCAGTCCGAAGAAGGCCAGGTTCTCCTTGAGGGTGGCCGGAGGACTGGTCCGGAGCGCCTCCCCCGGGTCGCCGAGCTGGGGAGCCGCCTCGCCGAGGAGGCGAGCCCCGGGCCCCGGGTCCCGGAGGACGGACGCGGCGGCGTCGAGCAGACCCCGGACGATGCGCCGGACGGCGTCCGGGTAGCGGGCGGCGAACTCGCCCCGGGCGACGAGGACGGTGGAGATGAGGTGGGGGGCGTCGGCGGTGGTGGCCAGGACCTGCCCGCCGCGCTCCCGGGCGGCGGCCTCGACGTCGGCCGACATTCCGACCACCGCGTCCGCCCGGCCCTCGCGCAGCGCCCGCCCGGCGTCGAACGCCGAGCCGAGCGCCACCCAGCGCACGTCGGCCGGCCCAAGTCCGGAGCGCATGAGGAGCCAGAGGGCGAAGTAGTGGCCCGCCGACTGCGGGGCGGTGGCCAGGCGCCTCCCCTTCAGCCCGGCGAGCGACGCCACGCCCACCGCCGCCAGCGCGTCCTGCCCCCGGCTCCGGCCGAGGAGCATCTCCACCCGGGGGGCGGCGTTGCGCAGGGCGGGGGTCCAGGCGGCCAGCCGATCCACCGGCAGCGCCGCCAGGTCCACCCCGCCCCGGTCGCCGCCGGCGGCCAGGGCCGCCACCAGCTCCTCCTCCCGGAGGAAGGGCACGGCCCGCACGTCGAGGGCATACCCGGTCTTGAGGATTCCCGGCCGCGCCTCCGGACCGGTGCTGCCGGCGGCCAGGAGCAGGCCAGCGGCGCTCCCCCGCGGGACGAAGCCGATCACCGTCGGGCGCAAGGGCAGCGAGGCGACGTCCTCGCCGGGAGCGGTGACGCCCGCCGGGAAATCTCCCGAGGAGAGCGTCATCCTCGGACGGAGGCTGGGGAAGAGCCGGTCCTTGAGCCGCTCCAGCCCGCCGGTGGCCGAGGCCGCCGCCCAGCCCGCGACGACGAGCAGCAGGGCGACGAAGAGGTACAGGCCTCCTGTCCGTCGCCGGCCCAAGGGGGAGGCCCGGGGCGAGCTACTTGACCTCGACCTTCTTGCCGATGGTCTTCTCCGCCGCCTCCCCTACCTCGGAGACCGGCGAGGGGCTGGTCAGCCCCATCTCCATCTTGAACTGCTTCACCAGTTCCATCGCCTGGAGCTTCTCGGCGTCCTCTTCGATCTGCAGCGACTGGTGGTCCACGCCCTCCAGCGCCATCTGCATCCGCGCCTCGTTGACCGCGGCGGACTCCTGCACCTTGCGCAGCATCTCGTCGTGGGTGGCGTCGATGCCCGCCACCTGGAAGGACTCCATCGCGTCCGCGACCTTGGCCTGCCACTTCGCCCGGCGGGCATCGCGGATGGCCCCCATCGCCTCCTGGGTCTTCTTGTCCTTCTCGCGCATGAACATCTTCTTCACGTTCAGCGCCTTGTCGTAGGCGGCCCGGGCGGTGGTCAGCTGCTCGTCGTTGCGCGCCAGGGCCGACTTCTCCATCTGCAGCCGGGTGGCGTACTGGGCGGCCAGGTCGTCCCGGCCGGCCTGGATGGCGGCCTTGACCTTGGCGGTGAGGTCGGCGACCTCGGTCTTGTACTTGGCGTTCTCCTTCTCGAGCAGGGTGACGTTCGCCCGAACCATGGCGATGGACTCGTTCATCCGCGGGACCTGATCGTTCAGGTCCCGGATGTTCTGCTCCAGGATCAGCTCCGGATCCTCGATGCTGCTCACGAAGAAGCCGAAGAAGCTGCGCATCGCACGCTTGAAGCGATTCCACATGGGGTTTGGTCCTCGCCCTGGAGGTTGGCGCCTCCGTCAGGGATCTAGCACGTTAGGGGTGGACGCTCGACCCGGAGGGGTGATTGCACCGCTCCTCCGCCCCACCCGGGGTCAGCGCCGGCGGAGCCAGCCCGGGCCGAAGGGCTCCGGGAGGAGCTGCCCCAGCGTGTGCTGGGCCCGCGCGCCCTGCACCGACCGGCTCTGGATGGGGAGCGCCGCATCGGCGAACTCGGCGAGCACCTGCCGGCAGGCGCCGCAGGGCGGCACCGGGGGCTCGCCATCGGCGACCACGAGCAGGGCGCGCAGCGCCCCGTGCCCGCCGAGCACGCCGGCCGCCACCGCGTGCCGCTCGGCGCAGACGGTGAGACCGGAGGAGGCGTTCTCCACGTTGCCTCCGGAGGTGACCGTCCCGTCGGCGAAGAGCGCCGCCGCCCCGACGCGAAACCCCGAGTAGGGCGCATGGGCGCGCGCCCGGGCCGCCTCGGCCGCACGAGCCAGCGCCTCCCAGTCGACGGTCGTCTCCTCCATGCCGGACGGGGCCAGCAGGCCAGCCTTTGCTTCCGCCTGCAAGCACGCCGTCCGGGGCTGGTAGACTGACCTCCTCCAACGCCCTCCCCGTGAGCCCTCCCGACGCGCCCCGGGCGCTCCCCGGAGCCGCACTGTTCACCGCGCTCCTCGCCCTCGCCCTGGTCAACGCGGCGGCGGTACGCACCAACGACTTCCGCGTGTTTCACACCGCCGGGGCCCGCGTCCTCTCCGGTGAGGCGCTCTACCGCTCCGAGGACGGGCAATACCCCTTCAAGTACGCGCCGGTGGTGGGGCTGCTCCTCGCCCCGGTGGGGGCGCTCCCGCTGCGCACCGCCAAGGCGCTGTGGGAGGTCGCCTCGGCGGCGGCGCTGTTCGTCTTCCTCCGCCACTCGGCGCGGCTCCAGGCCCCTGCGCCCAGCGCGGCCTCGAACGGGCTCGCCTTCGCGCTGCTCCTCCCCTACCTGTGGCACCTCTTCTCGCTCGGGCAGATCGACGGTTTCCTCCTCGCCGCCATCGCCCTCAGCGACCGCTGGGCAGACCGGCATCCCCTGGCCTCCGGGCTGCTCTGGGCGTTGGCGCTGCTCACCAAGCCGCCCTACCTCGTCTTCCTGGCCGTGGCCCTGCTCGCCCGCCAGTGGCCGCGGCTCCTCGCCCTGGCCGCGGGGCTCGCCGGCGGCCTGCTCGCGCCAGCCCTGGCCTGGGGCTGGCAGCGAAACCTGGACACGCTGCGCAGCTGGTGGACGATGCTCGGCCAGAGCACCCCGGAGCTGCTCTGCGCCCCCTCCAACCAGTCGCTGTGGGCCATCGCCTGCCGCTACCTGGCCCCGGGGGTGGCCGCCGCGCTCGCGGCGGTGGCGGTGGGGACGCTTGCCCTCGCGGCGATGACCGTCCGGGCCGCCCTCAAGGTGCCGGCCGGAGCACGGGACACGGTGACCTGCGCCTGCCTCGCCGCCACGGCGCTCCTCTCACCCTTGGGCTGGTGGACGAACTTCATCGCCCTCGCGCCGCTTTTCGGCGGCCTCGCCGCCGAATCGGTCCGGGCTTCCGAGCGGTGGGCCCGGACGGTGGCTGGCGCGGCCGTCGCGGTGCTGGCCGCGGTGGCCGTCCTCACTGCGGAGCTCATCTCGCGCGATGCCTTCGTCTTCTGGCTCAACCAGAGGCACTACGGGCTGGCCGCGCTGGCCTGCACCCTCGCCGCGCTGGCCCTGCGCCCGGCCGCCTACTCCCAGCCGATGACCACCTCGTCGATGTAGCGAGCGATGGCCAGCTCGCCACCGGTGCTCAGCTCGACGAAGCGGACGTGGAACCCGAGCGAGCCGTCCCGGTCACGGCTGCCGACGATCTCCCCCCGGGCGGCGATCTCCTCGTCCTGGCCGGGGATGGTCACCCGCACCTCCACATCCCGGCAGGAGACGGGGTGGCCGGCAGCCCAGAAGACGCCGCCGGTGCTCAGGTCGCCCCGCGACTCCTCGAACTCCGGGTCGCGGGCGCAGCGCACGCGGAAGGTGAAGGGGACCCGCGGCGAGTCGCGCCGATCCTGCATCGCTCTGGCTACAATCCCGGCCATGGGCGAGGCCTCCACCGCCGCCATCATGGCGCGAATTCTACATGCTTGCTGCACCGGGGACAAAGGTTGTCAAGAGGCGAGCCAGGGTCGGGACGACCCCAGAAACCGTCGCCTCGACCTCCGCATGCGTCAACGGGCCATCTCCCAGTCCTGCCGCGAGGTTGGCGATGCAGCTCACCACCACCGCAGGGACGCCGTGGTGGGCCGCGGCGATGACCTCGGGCACGGTGCTCATCCCCACGCAGTCGGCGCCCAGGCTCCGGAGCATGAGGATCTCCGCCGGGGTCTCGTACGACGGGCCGGGCATCATGGCGTAGATGCCCTCCTTGAGGCGCAGGCCCAGCTGGCCCGCACAGGCCTGAAGCGCGGCCCGGAGCTTCGGGGAGTGAGCCCGCGACAGGTCGACGAAGCGCGGTCCAACGAGGGGGTCGTTGGGCCCCTCGAGGGGGTTCTTCCCGGAGAGGTTGAGATGGTCGTGGACCACCAACAAGTCTCCGGGGAGGAGGTCCGGGCGGATCGCGCCCGCGGCGTTGGTGAGCACCAGCGCCCGGACGCCGAGCCAGCAGAGCAGGCGCACCGGGAAGGCGGCCTCGGCGGCGGACCATCCCTCGTAGGGGTGGAGCCGTCCGCGGAGCACGGCCACCGCGGTGCCGGCGAAGGTCCCGAGGACGAGGTGCCCGGGATGCCCCTCGACCGAGGGGCGGCCGAGGTGAGGCAGGTCTCCGAAGGGGATGACCCGGGCGTCCTGGACCTGGTCGGCGAGAGGGGCCAGGCCGCTTCCGAGGACGATGCCCACCCTGGGCTCGATCCCCGGGGCGCGCTCGCGCACCGCGGCCGCGGCGCGGTCCAGGCTCTCCCTCAGAGTCATCGCCCGGCCTCGAGGCGCTCGAGCATGAGCGGCGGGGGAGGCCCGGCCTCGGCAGCCAGGCGGTAGGCGCCCCGGATGCGGGCCAGCACCTCGTCCAGGTCGGCGCCCGGGCGGTGATGGACGGCGAGGAGGGGCTCGCCCTGGCGGACGCTCTCCCCACGCCTGCGCAGCAGGGTGAAGCCCACGCCCGGGTCGATGCGGTCCTCGGCCCGGAGGCGTCCGGCGCCGAGGAGGACCGCCGCGCGCCCCAGGGCCTCGGTGTCGATGCCGGCCACCACGCCGTCCGCGTGGGCGGGGAGGTCGGTGCGCTCCGGAGCAGCAGGGAGCGGGCGCTCGAGCGCGTCGGGGTCGCCCCCCTGCCGTCGGACGACGGCCCGCAGCCGGTCCAGGGCGCGCCCCTCGCCGAGCGCGGCCTCGAGCACCGGGCCGGCCGCCGCCGCGTCCTCCGCCACCCCGGCCAGGCAGAGCATCTCCGCGCCCAGGGCGAGGGTCAGCTCCCGGACGTCGGCGGGCCCGCGACCGCGGAGAACCTCCACCGCCTCCTCCAGCTCGAGCGCGTTGCCCACCGTCCGGCCGAGCGGCGCATCCATGTCGGTGAGCCAGGCCACCGCCGGGCACCCGAGCGCACGGGCGAGGTCGACTAGGGTGCGGGCCAGGGCCCGGGCATCCTCGCGCCGCTTCATGAAGGCGCCCGAGCCGACCTTCACGTCGAGGACCAGGCCGTCGAGATCCTCGGCCAGCTTCTTGCTCAGGATGCTCGAGGCGATGAGCGGGATGGAGTCCACCGTGGCGGTGACGTCCCGGAGGGCGTACAGGCGCCGGTCCGCGGGGGCGAGCGACTCGGTCTGGCCGGCGAAGCACAGGCCCGTCTCGGCGACGACGTCTCGCATCTCGGCCAGGGAGAGGTCGGTCCGGAGCCCGGGAAGCGCGGAGAGCTTGTCCAGCGTGCCGCCGGTGTGCCCCAGCCCGCGACCGGAGATCATCGGCACCCGGACCCCGCAGGCGGCCACGAGCGGGGCCAGCACGAGCGACACCTTGTCGCCCACCCCGCCAGTGCTGTGCTTGTCCACGGCCGGCCCCTGGATCCCGGAGAGGTCGAGCGCGTCGCCGGAGCGGAGCATGGCCAGCGTCCAGGCGCGCAGCTCGTCCGGCGAGAGCCCGCGGAAGAAGACGGCCATGCACAGGGCGGCCATCTGGTAGTCCGGGACCGCGCCCCGGGCATACCCCTGGAGCAGCTCGGTGAGCTCCGCGGCCGGCAGCGCCCGGCCGTCCCGCTTGGACTGGATGAGCTCGTAGGGCGTCACCCCGGGAGAGGTTAGACGCCCGAGCGCCTTGCGCCCTAGTGCAGCTTGTAGGCGACGCCGATCAGCGCGTTGAGGGTGAATTCGGTGAACGAGCTGATCGTCGGGCCCATGGCCAGCTTGAAGGTGAGGGCCAGATCCGGCTGGAGGAGGTACTCCACCCCGCCTCCGAACATGATCGGGAAGTAGAAGTAGCTGGGAGAGAAGGTGAGGTACATCGGGAACTCGAGCGAGGCGTTGGCCACCAGCTTCTCCATGATCGGGAAGCCCATCTGCGCTCCGATGGGGAAGGTGATGCCGCTCACCGAGCCGCCGGAGGGGAAGTAGATGAGGAAGCCAGGGTTGAAGGTGGCGGCCATCTTGAAGCCGCCCAGCTCGATGAACTGCTTGCGGAGGAGGAGCTGGAAGGTGAGCCCCACCTGACCCGACCCGGCGCCCACCTCGCCCTGAAATCCGTAGTTGAAGCCGAAGCGCCCGCCGATGTCGAAGGTCGAGTCCAGGCCGTGGATGTAGTCCAGCCAGATCCCCGGCCAGCCGACCTGCCCGCGGAGGACGTTGGCCCCGTCCCCCACCGTCTGGGCGGAATCGACGGTCCACTGGGGGCCCGCCGCGCTCGAGGCCGCCGTGGTTGTGGTTTGACCCTGCGCGAAGGCTGCTCCGGCAGCGAGAATCACCAGCACCGCGAGACCGCGGAATCCGCTTCCCCTGTGCATAATTCCCCTCCCTTGGGGTGGTATGGGCCCGTCGCTAGTCGAACTTGTATGCCGCGCCGAAGAGCGCGTACAGCGTAAATTGCGTGGAGCCAAAATAACTCCCGGTGACGATGCTCGGGCCCAGCTTGAGCTTGAAGGTGAGGGCCAGGTTTCGCTCGATCAGGTACTCCGCTCCCCCTCCGAAGAGCAGCGGGATGACGAAGATCGTCCCGTAGCCGCCGGACGGGAAGAGCACGTACATCGGGAGGTCGAAGGAAGCGTTGATCGACACCTGGTGACTGACCGGGAAGCCGAACTCCACCCCCACCGGGAAAGTGATGCCGAAGAAGGTGAAGCCGGAAGGGAAGTAGAGCAGCAGCCCCGGGTCGAAGACCCCGGCGATGCGAATCTTCCCGTTGTCGAAGAACTGCTTTCGAAGCAGGAACTGGAAGTCCAACCCGACCACCCCGGCATTGACGATTCCCTCGAAGCCGTAGTTGAAGGCGAACTTTCCGCCGATCTCGGTGGTGGCGTCGGTCCCGTGGACGAGCTCCGCCCAGATGCCCGGATAGCCGACCTGGCCCCAGAACACGTTGTTGCCCGCCCCCACCGTCTTCCCCGACTCCACCGTCCAGGGGGCGTCCTCGGCCGCCCGGGCCGGTCCCGCCGCCAGCGCCAGGGCCACCGCGCCGGCGCCGAACACTGCCATTCGCTTGCTCACGCTCACACCTCGCCTTTCCGTGTCACCGTCCGCCTGCTTCGAGCCCGCGGCTGCGGGCCAGGTCCAGCACTCCCAGAAGAATCGCCTCGGCCATCGCCCCGGCGCGCGCCTCCACCCGCTCCAGCGCCTCCCCCGGCGAGGCCGCCTCCGCAACCTCGACGTAGATCTTGAGCTTGGGCTCGGTCCCTGACGGCCGGAGCAATGCCCGGGCGCCGCCCTCGAGGTCGAAGCCGAGGAGGTTGGCGCGCGGGAGCGAGAGAGGCACGGTCCCTTCCGGGGAGCTCCGCTCCCCCCGCCCGTAGTCGCTGACCGCCGTCACCGGCCGCCCGCCGATGCGGCGCGGCCTGTCGTCGCGGAACCCCTCCATGACCCGCGCGATGGTCGCCGCCCCCGACGCCCCTTGCAAGGTGATGCTGCGCTGGCGCGTGGCGTGGACCCCGAACGTCCGGGCCAGGCCATGGAGGTGCTGGACCACGCTCGAGCCCTGCGCCCGGAGCCATCCGGCGAGGTCGGCCATGGCCACCGCGGCGCCGATGCCGTCCTTGTCGTGCACCGCGCTCCCCACGCCGTAGCCGAGGGCTTCCTCGTATCCGAAGACGAACCGGGCACCGTCCTCGGCGCTGCGGCGCTGGGCCCGGTTGGCGATCCACTTGAAGCCGGTGAGCGTCTGCTCGTAGCTGGCACCGAGCCGCTCGGCGATGCGGGCGAGCTGGACGGAGGAGACCACCGTGCTCATCACCAGGGGCCTGGGCACGGGAGGGCCCTCGCTGAGCAGGTAGTGCCCGAGCAGCACGCCCACCTCGTTCCCGTTCAGCAGCCGGAGTGTCCCGCCCTCGCTCCGGACGAGCACCGCCAGGCGGTCCGCGTCGGGGTCGTTGGCCAGGACGAGGTCCGCGCTCACTGCCTCGGCCAGCGCGCGCACCCGCTCGAGCGAGGCCGGCTCCTCGGGATTGGGGGAGGCGATGGTGGGAAACGCCGCATCGGGCGCCTGCTGCTCCTGGACGACGTGCACCGAGGCGAACCCCGAGCGGTGCAGCGCCTCGACGGCCAGCGCACCGCCTACCCCGTGCAGCGCGGTGTAGGCGATGACCAGGTCGGTCCCCTCGCCGGGGTGGCGGCGCTCGGCGAGGACGGCCTTCAAGTACCGCTCGCGGACCTCCGGGCCGATCTCGCGGAGGAGCCCCGCGGCCCGCGCTTCCGCCTCGCCGAGCAGCGGTACCCCCGTGGCCGGCCCCGCCTGGGCCATCTGCGCCGCCACCGCCGCATCGTCGGGCGGGATGAGCTGGGCGCCGCTCGGACCGTAGAGCTTGCAGCCGTTGTACTCGGGGGGATTGTGGCTGGCGGTGACCACCACTCCGGCGGCCGCCCCGAGCGCGGCGACGGCGTAGGCGGCCAGGGGCGTGGGGGCGAAGCCGGGGAAGACCCGGGCCGGAATGCCCGCCGCGGCGAGGACGAGGGCTGCATCGGCGGCGAGCTCCTGGCTCATGCGCCGGGCGTCCCGCGCCACCACCACGCCGCGGCGCGGCGCCTCCGGGTCGGTCCGGGCCAGCCAGCGCACCAGGCCGGCCACCGCGGTTCTAAGGACGGCGCGGTTCATCCGCCCCGGTCCGGCGCCGAGGGGCGCCCGGAGCCCGGCGGTTCCGAATCCAACCGGCTGAGCGAAGCGCTCCTCGAGCTCGGCCACGT
>Ga0335085_10006902_pt1 | contig 17793 bp, 15 predicted proteins | sample Lox_Sample_45_FD_206712 | JGI IMG/M metagenome (GOLD analysis project Ga0335085, IMG submission 206712) | Soil microbial communities from Loxahatchee National Wildlife Refuge, Florida, United States - Lox_Sample_4.5 | ecosystem: Environmental > Terrestrial > Soil > Wetlands | place: USA...
ACCCACTGCTCGAAGAACCAGTCCAGGGAGCGCCGGCCTTCGTAGAGCGACGAGGACGGCAGCGCCTCCTCGAAGGCCTTCTGCAGGTCGGCGTTGGAGATGGACTGGCCCGCGAAGCGCTCCTGCAAGCCCCGCAGGACGCGGAAGAAGGCGGCATCGGGATCGCCTTCGGGTGCGCCTGCCTTGCCGGGGCCGGCCTTCCCCTCCTCGCGCAGCAGGTAGCGCAGCATGTGCAGCAGCCAGGTCCCGCGTCCGTAGGCGACCACGTCGTAGCCGTCGGGGAAATACCACGAGTTCAGGCGCTGGCCCAGGGTGACGGGCCCGGCCCCCAGGTAGGGCTTGCCGTGCGGACCGGGGCGCAGCAGGTCCGCGCGGTAGTGCTCCATCACCGCCCGGAAGTCCTCCGGATGCTTGCGCTCCAGCAGCAGCAGAGCGGAGTAGTTGGCCAGCGCTTCCATCAGCCACTGGTCGCGGTAGCTCTTCCACAGGACGGCGTCGCCCCACCACTCGTGCGCGGTCTCGTGCCATTCCATGAGATTGCTGTAGAGGATGGCGTCGTACTCGTCGCGAGCGCGGCGCCCGCGCTCCTGCGAGGCCAGGTAGGCATAGTGGGAGAGGAAGACCAATCCCGGCCAGCCCTGGCTGGCGGTTCCCGGCATCTCCGTCAGGGCCAGCGAGTCATAGGGAAAAGGACCGAGGCGCGGGGCCAGGAAGTCCACCGCCTGGGCGGAGAGCCGCGCCACCGCCTCGGCCTTGGCGGCGGGATCGGGAGGAGGCAGCACCACCGGGCTCTCCATGCGCGGCGAGCCGCCCGGGAACCAGCGCGGGATGACCACTACGTCCTGGGCCGGAGCAGGAACGGGGGGCCCCGGGGCGGCAAAGGCCTGCACCGTGACCGCACCCGCCCGCGCCTTCGCCCCGGCGTACTGGCCCAGGTTGAAGCCGGCGATGGGTATGGGTTTCTCCGTCATCCAGTGCGCGACCTGCTCGCCCGCGTCGTCCTGCAGGGAAAGGCGCTTGCCGGTAGCCAGCAGCGTCCAGGGCTTGGGATAGTGGAACTCCAGATCGAAGCCGGCCATGGCCGGACCCAGGTTGGGATACCAGGTGCCGCGCGCCCCCACGTACATGAGGCCGCCGCCCGCCTCGGAGAGGACGGGGCCGGCATAGACGAAGCGCAGGAAGAGCCGCTCTCCCGCTGCCAGCGGCTCGGGAAAGGCCACCGCCAGCAGGTCGTTGCCGCGGCGGGCGAGCTGGCTGCCCTCTACCGGCTCGTTCTGGATGACCTCCAGGGGCCGGCCGCCGGCGGTCACCGCGCTCACCTGCAGGTCGCGGGAGAGTTCGAAGATGAGGACGCGATCTCCGCCGCGCCGCATCTGCGCCTCGAGCTGCGCTTCCGCCGCCAGCTCGTGCGGCGGCGACACGTGCGCCACGATGCGGTAGCTGCTGATCTGCAGCGGCGGCCCGGTTGGAGGAGCCGGCGCGCGGCGGGAAGCGGCGGCACGCGCCGAGGCCATGGGAAACGCCGCCCACAGGTCGTAGTACGGCACCCCTTCCACGATCGTGACCTGTCCCAGCGAGATCTGCTCGGGGTAGTTGCTGTCGAGGCTCAGGTCGAAGGCGCCGTAGTGCACGCCCGCCAGTTGCAGGCGGAGGAAGCGGCCGGCGGGGGCCTCTTCGCTGGGCGCGCGGGTGAAGCTCACCAGCAGCCGCAGGGCGTCGGTGCGGGCCAGGACGTGCACCGCGGGGTCCCAGCGCGCCACGAACTCGCTGGCGTCCTGGCCGGAGAGGGGCTGCAGGCCGGCTTCGAGGGCGCGGGCGGTGTCGTCGTTGAAGCGCAGGAAGGCGCTGGTGAACTGCTCGTCGAGGATGGGTGCGCCGGTGAACAGCGTCATGGAGATGCGGTCGGGCTGGTCGGGCGGGGTCAGCAGCACCTCCCCGTGGCCCTCGAAGTAGGCCCCGGTGATGCGGCCGTCCACCGCCTGGGTGAAAGCCAGGGTGCCGTCGTCGAAGGAGAGGTGGATGTCCTCGCGGTCCAGGGAGAGGTCGCGCACGCTGTAGACCTGGGCGGCGTCCAGGCCGACGCTGCTGAGGCGGCGGTAGAGTTCCTGGGCGGAGCCCGCCGGGGCAGCGGCCTGGGCCGGCGCCCCCGGCGCTGCCGCCAGCAGCGCCAGGGCCAACACCGCCATCCCCACCGGGGAGCGGGCTCTGGGTACCAACTCTCGCACTTCAGCCGGCCTCCACTTTGTTGCTAGAATGCGCCCTCGTGCGCTTCCGTGTCATCCTCTTCGGGCTGCTGGCCGTCGCCGTATCGGCGGCGGACACCATCCACTTGAAGAACGGCCGCCGCATCGTGGCCGACAAGGTGCGGACCTCCGGCGACCACGTCGAGTACCAGATCGGGGACAACACCTTCGCCATCCCCAAGTCCCTGGTGGACCACATCGACGCCGGGGGCGTGCCCGCGGCGGGCCCCGGCGAGTCCCTCCCCGCCCTCGTGCCCCAGACCCAGATCAAGGGCTGGGAGGACCTGCGCGCCAAGCTGATCCACGACGGCAAGGTGGACCCGGCGGCGCTGGCCGCCCTCGACAAGGCCGGCGACCCCGAATTGGCGGCGGCCGCCTACTTCGTGGCCGGGAGCTTCGAGGCCGGGAATGGGCGCGCCGAGCCTGCCCGCCTCGACTTGGAGCAGGCGCTGCGCTACCAGCCCAACAACGCCGTCATCCTGGCCAACTACGCCAACGTGCTGCTGGCGCTGCGGCGCTTCGCCGAGGCCGTACCCTACGCCGAAAAGGCGGTCCGCCTGGCCCCCGACTCCTTCGATGCCCAGGCGGTGCTGGGCGTGGCCTACTTTCAGAGCGGGCGCACCAAGGAAGCCATCGCCGCCTGGAAGCGCGCGCTCGCCCTCCAGCCCAATGCCACAGTGCAGGGCCTGCTCGACAAGGCCGAGCGCGAGCAGGCGGTGGAAAGCAACTTCGGCGAGCAGGAGAGTTCGCACTTCATCCTGCGCTTCGAGGGCGGCCAGAGTTCGCCGCGGCTGCGCCACCAGATCCTGGAGACCCTGGAGGCCCACTACAGCGAGCTGGTGAGCACGCTGGGGGCCGAGCCCCGCGACGCCATCTCCGTCACCCTCTACACCAACCAGGCCTTCTTCGACGTGACCGCGGCTCCCTCCTGGACCGGCGCCCTCAACGACGGCAAGCTGCGCATCCCCATCGAGGGCAAGGAGGAGGTGGACTCGGAACTCTCGCGCGTGCTCAAGCATGAGTTGGCCCACTCCTTCATCAACCAGATCACGCACGGCCGCTGCCCGGTGTGGCTGAACGAGGGCGTGGCCATGGCGGTGGAGCCGCGCAGCTCGGCGGGCTACGGGCGCGAGCTGGCCCGGGTCTTCGCCACCCAGACCAACATCCCGCTCAACCAGCTCGAAGGCTCCTTTCTGAACTTCTCCCCGCAGCAGGCGGCCGTGGCTTACGCCGAGTCGCTGGCGGCGGTGGAGTACATCCGCGACAGCTACGGCATGAGCGACGTGCAGCGCATCCTGCAGCGCATCGGCGAAGGCGCTTCCACCGAGTCGGCGCTGCGGGCCACCCTCCACGACGGCTACGCCCAGCTCCAGGACGAGATCGCCGCCTACCTGAAGCGCACCTACGGCGACTAGCCCGCACCCCTGGCTTAGACACCGCGCGCGGCCGCGCGGCCCATTGCCCCATTGAGGGGAAGGCCGCGATGTGATAACGTTCAGGCCCTCCCCACCGGACCACGCAATGAGCATGAAGACAATGTTCCGCGGCAGCGCGCCCTCCAAGCAGCTCCGCCAACCCGCGCCCACCATCGTGCCGCAACTGCAGAGCGTGCAGATCGCGGCGGCCTACCGCGCCGCGCGTCTGGGCGGCGACTTCTATGATTTCGTGACCACGGAGTCGCAGCGCCTGGTCTTCCTGCTCATGGACATCGCCGGCAAGCGCGACCAGGCCCTCAACATCGCCGCCGCCGTGCAGGACCGCTTCCGCGCCGAGGCCGCGCAGTACATGGGCCCCAACATGCTCAACCAGTCGGACGCGCTCACCGAGCTGCTGCTGGGGCTGAACCGCACCGTGCTCGACGCCTCCGGCGGGGTGCGCTGCGCTCCCACCTTCCTGGGCTGTTATGACGAGCCCATGGGCACGCTCTGGTACCTCAACGCCGGGCATCCTTCCGGCCTGGTGCGCGACCAGGAGGGCGTCACCCTGCTGGAAGCCAACGGCATCCCCCTGGGCCTGTTCTCGCACTCCACCCACGACGCCCAGATCTGCGTGCTGCAGCCCGGCGCCTCCGTGGTCATCCCTTCCAAGGGACTGGTCGAGGCCAAGGGCAAGGGCGGAGAGTTCGGCATCGAGCGCCTGAAGGAGTCCTTGCAGGCCGGCTCCTTCTCCACCGCCTACGATCTCTGCCAGACCGTCCTCAACGCGGTGGAGAGCTTCGGCAAAGGCACGCCGCAGAACGACGTCACCATCCTGGGCCTGATCCGCTCCTGAACGGCTGCGCCCGGACCTTGGGGGGATGGCGGGATTTGCTGCGCTTTTTCGCGGGTGCTAGCATGCCGCTAGCGCCCACGCTGTCCGGCCCGGCAGGCACCAGCCCAGCGTCTTCGCAATCGCGGCGGGAGGTCTTCCATGAAAAAGAAAACCTGGATCCTGGTGGCCGCCGTGACCGCAGGGATCGTGCTCCTGGTGCTCGTCCTGCCCCTGCTGGTCAACGTGGACGCCTATCGCCCCATCATCCAGAGCCAGTTGAGTTCCTCGCTGGGGCGCGAGGTGAGCATCGGCCACCTCAGCCTCTCGCTGCTGGCGGGCGGCATCTCCGCCCGCGACATCACCATCGCCGACGACCCCGCCTTCAGCGACACGCCCTTCCTGCACGCCCAGTCGCTGGACGTGGGCGTGGACCTGCTGCCCATGATCTTCTCCCGCTCCCTGAAGGTGCACTCGCTGACCCTGGAGCAGCCGGAGGTGACGCTGCTGCACTCGGCCGCGGGACGCTGGAACTTTTCCAGCCTGGGGCAGCCCGGCAGGCCGGGCAAGAAGGGTCAGCCACCCCGCGAGGCCTCTTCTTCCAGCAGCTTCTCGGTGGGCAAGCTGCGGGTGGTGGACGGCAAGATCACGGTGGGCGAGAGCGGGCGCAGCGCCCGCCGCACCTATGAGAAGGTGAACCTGGAGGCGGAGAACCTCTCCTACGACTCGGTGATCCCCTTCACCCTGGAGGCGGTCACGCCCGGCGGCGGCAAGCTCAGCCTGGAAGGCAAGGCCGGCCCCATCGACCGCCAAGACACGGCCGCTACCCCGCTCGACGCCACTCTCAAGGTCGAGCACATGGACCTGGGGGCCACCGGCTTCCTCGATCCCTCCTCCGGGCTGGGCGGCAGCCTCGACCACACCGGCACCATCAAGTCCGACGGCAGGACGCTGCACGCGGAAGGCACCGCCAGCGTGGACAAGCTGAAGGTGGTGAAGAGCGGCGCGCCCGCCCGCCAGCCGGTCAAGCTGGACTACGCCACCGACTACAGCTTCCCGCGCCAGTCCGGCGAGTTGACGCGCGGCGACCTGCACACCGGCTCCAGCACCGCCCGGCTCTCCGGCAGCTACAGCACCCGCGGCGAGTCTACGGTGCTCAACATGAAGCTGCGCGGCGACAGCCTGCCGGTCGGCGACGTGGAGGGCGTGCTGCCTGCCTTTGGCGTGATCCTGCCCGCGGGCTCGCGGCTGGAGGGCGGCACCGCCAGCGCCAATCTCGCCCTGCAAGGGCCGCTCGACCGCCTGGTGACCTCGGGGCCGGTGAGCGTGAGCAATACCCGCCTGGCGGGCTTCAACCTGGGCTCCAAGATGTCGGCCATCGCCGCCCTCACCGGCCTGAAGACCGGCTCCGACACCGTCATCCAATCCATGAGTTCCAACTTGCGAGTCGCCTCCGAGGGAGTGCGCGCCGACAACCTGAACGTCGTGATCCAGGACTTGGGCACGGTGACGGGCGCGGGCACCATCGGCGCCAACAACGCGCTCAACTTCCGCATGCTGGCCAAGCTGGCCAACGGTGGCGGGCTGGTCGGCGGCATGGGCCAGATCCTCAGCATGGGTCAGCAGCAGGGCACCATTCCCTTCCTCATCCAGGGAACCACCTCCTCGCCCATCTTCGTGCCTGACGTGGCCGGACAACTGACCAACACCATGGGCGCGCCCGCGCAGGGCGTGGGCGGGATCCTGGGCGGCTTGCTGGGCGGCGGACAGCAACAGCAACAGCCGAAGAAGAAGCCGCGGTAGATCGGGTCATCGCATCATCGGGTCATTGAAGAACCGAACCCGGAGGCCCCTCAGCGGCTAAAGCCGGAGAAGAGCCGGCGCCTTGCGGCGCACCTGAAGGTGCGCCCTTTCAAGGCGGTTGGTTCTTTGAAGAGCTTTGAAAGGGCACGCCTTCCAGGCGTGCCGTTGATTCCCGCATCAAGATTGGGCTTTAGCCCCTGGGGGACATTTCGCAAGGCCCCTAGACGGCATGCCTCCCGCAGGGAGGCGCTGAGAGTAGCCCGGCACGAAGTGCCGGGTGCCGCCCGGCCGCGAAGCAAAGTCCCGAAGGGACGACTGAACTCTCGAATCTCAGCCGTCCCTTCGGGACTGGGATTTTTCTGCGCCGCTGACCCGGCACTTCGTGCCGGGCTACTTTCGTTCCGTCCCTTCGGGACGGGAGCGCAATTCCGCCACGATGGATTTCAGCTCCGCAAGCGCCCTCGCGTCTTGCTCTCCGGGGCAATTCACTAGCGGGTCCAGCTCGTACGACCTCTTTCTGATCTTCTCAAGCTCGGCGTCCTCCAGGCGCCGTCCTTCCACAAAGTCAAACCACTCCCCGGGGTAAAGCGGACGGCTTTCCAAGAAACGCTCGATCAAGCCAGCCACATCCCCCCGGCTCATCTTCTTTTTCTCTTTCGCTAGCCTCATGACCCGCCTACAAACCCGCACAATTCCGTACACCAAAGTCACCGGTATCAAGACAAAAGGAAGCCAGTAGATGAAATGTCCCAGAGGCGGGCCGATCACTCGTGGAAAGCAGAAGAGGAGACCTATGAGTAAGAAATACAGCGCCCACGCGGCGAAGAGTATCCAACCGAACATAGCTCTGACTTATAAGACTCTTAGGTGGTACCCCTCACTTCGCGTTCTTCACATACTTGTCGAGAAACTCGGCGATGGCGCTGTAGCCCCGGATACGGTTGCTGCGCTTGGCCATTCCGTGGCCCTCGTCGGGAAAGGCGATGTACTCCACCGGCACGCCCCGCTCCTTCACCTTGGCCACCATCTGGTCGGCCTCCTCCTTGGGCACGCGGGGATCGTTGGCGCCCGCGATCACGAAGAGCGGCGCCCGGATCTTCTCCACGTAGTGGATGGGCGAGATGGAGGCCATGAACTCCGGGTCGGTGGCCGGGTCGCCGTACTCGGCCACGCGGAAGGCGCGCCGCCACGGCCCCGTGTTCTGGAAGAACGTCGCCCAGTTGGCGATGCCCACGATGTCCACCGTCGCGGCCCACAATTCGGGATGCATGGTGGCCTGGGCCAGCGCCATGAAGCCGCCGTAGCTGCCGCCCATCACCGCGATCCGGCGCGCGTCCACGTAGCCCGTGCCCTTCAGGAACTCGACCGTCAGGGCCGCGTCCTGGATGGCGTCCCCTCGCTTCTTGTAGTTGTCCATCTGCATGTAGGCGCGGCCAAAGCCGGCGCTGCCGCGGATGTTGGGGGCCAGCACCGCGTAGCCGCGGTTCAGGAGGTACTGGTAGACGGGATTGAAGGCGGGGCGCTCCTGGCCCTCCGGCCCGCCGTGGATGCTGACGATGGCGGCCAGCTTGCCCTCCTTCTGCGCTCCCGGCGGCAGGTAGAAGAGCGCGGGGACCTTGGTGCCGTCGAAAGAGTTGTAGGTCACCAGTTCGGGCGTGACGAAGCTGGCGGCAGGGATGCCGGCGCGGGTGGAGTGCGTGACCTGGCGGGCCTCGTTGGCCTTCAGGTCGAGCACGTAGATGTCGCCGTTCATGGCAGGCGCGGAATAGGCGAAGGCTACGCGCGTGCCGTCGCCGTTGAAGGAGCCGTGCCCGGCCACGCCCCGCGGCAAGCTGCGGAACAGCGCCACGGTGTTGGCCTTGAGGTCGCGGATGCGGATGAGCGACGCCCCGGCGTCGTTCCAGGCGTAGAAGAGGCGGGTGCCGCTGCGGTCCATGGCGATGCCGGTGGCGTCGTCCAGGTCCAGGCTGGAGTTCTCCAGGAAGGTGAGCGCTTTCCGGCGCAGGTCGTAGAAGGCCAGGTTGGGATGGTCGCGCCCCTGGTCGGCGGCCAGGTAGAAGCCGGAGCCGTCCGGGTCCCACACCGCGTCGCGATAGACGGCGTCGCCGGCGTGCTGCGTGAGGAGTTGGGCGCTGCCCCGGCGCACGTCGAGCAGGAAAAGGTCGTTGTCGTAGCTGGAGTGCTCGCGCTCCACCAGCACGGAGCGGCCGTCGGGGGAGAAGGAGAGGGCGGAGTAGTTGACGTCGCCGGCCAGCAGGCGGCGCGCCTGGCGCGTGGCCAGCTCCATCACGTAGACGTCGAAGAAGCGCGGGTCGCGCTCGTTGGAGGAGTAGCAGATCCAGGCCCCATCGCGGGAGAAGTCGCCGAAGCGGTAGATGGCTTTGGGATCGCGGGTGAGGGCGACGATGGTCTGGCCGTCCGGATCCATAAGGTAGAGCTGGCTGCGCTCGTCGCCGCCCCGGTCCTTGGTGAAGAGAATGACGTCGCCGCGCGGCGACCAGCGCACCTCCTGGATGCGGTCGTCGAAGAAGGTGAGCTGCTCGGGGTAGCCGTTGCGTGCCGGCGTCTTCCACACCTGGTTGGTGCCGGTGGTGTTGGTGAGGAAGGCGAGGTCGTCGCTCACCGGGGAATAGGCAGGCGCGCCGGCGGCGCGGATGTTGAGGTAGCGCGCGATGTCGTAGGGGCCGGCGGCGGGCAGCAGGCCGGACGACGAGGCCGGAGACGCCTGGCCCCAGGCGGGCACCGCGAGCAGCAACAGCCACAGCCATGACTTCCGCTTCATCCTTCCTCCTGAGAGCGGCCATGATACATCGGGTCATCGGGTCATCGGGTCGATGAAAACCGGCTCTGCCCAATGGCCCGATGATTCGATGACCCGATGGTCCGATAGGCGGGCAGCGGCCGGCATGGCCGCCCTCCGCCCTTGGCGCGCCGGGGGTTGGAAAGGTAAAATACTCCAACCTCCTTCCTCTCAGACTGTGGTGGGAGCTGGAACGCCACGAGAAAGCCCAGGGTTCGTCCCATGAAGAAGCGCTATTGGGTCCCCGTCCTTTGCCTGATCGTCATCTCCACCTGCCTGTTCGCCTCCGACACCGTGATCCAGGAGATCATCGCGCACATCAACAGCGACATCATCACGCGCGCCGACCTGCAGCACGGCCAGGAGCAGCTCATGAACGACCTGCGTCAGCAGTACGGGGCGGAGGCCGACAAGCATTACCCGGAACGGGAGAAAGACGTCCTGCGCGACCTGATCGATCAGGACCTGCTGCTGCAGAAGGGCAAGGACCTGGGCATCACCGGCGACACGGAGCTCATCAAGCGCCTGGACGAGATCCGCAAGCAGCTCAACCTGGAGACCATGGAGGACCTGCAGCGCGCCGCCGAGAAAGAAGGCGTCTCCTACGAGGACTTCAAGCAGAACATCCGCAACGGCATCATCACCCAGCAGGTCATCCAGCGCGAGGTCGGCTCCCACATCCAGATCACCCAGGAAGAGGTCCGCAAGTTCTACGAGGAGCACAAGAAGGACATGGAGCAGCCGGAGCAGGTGCGGCTGGAGGAGATCCTGATCTCCACCCAGCCCGCGGGCGCGCCGGAAGGCGCGGACCCGGATGCCGCCACCTTGGCCGCGGCCGAGAAAAAGGCCCACGACATGCTCGACCAGATCCACAAGGGCGCCTCCTTCGAGGAGCTGGCCAAGAAGTACTCCGCCGATCCCAACTCCGCCCCCCAAGGCGGCGACCTGGGCTACTTCAAGCGCGGCACCATGGTGAAGTCCCTGGAAGACGTCATCTTCGCCATGAAGGCGGGCGAGGTCTCCGACGTGGTCCGCACCAAGCAGGGCTACATCCTGATGAAGGTGAGCGAGCACACGCCGGCGGGCGTGCCTCCGCTCAAAGACGTGGAGGAGAAGGTGCAGACCGCCATCTACTACCAGAAACTCACGCCGGCGGTGCGCGTCTACCTCACCAAGCTGCGCGAGGAGGCCTACATCGACATCAAGCCCGGCTTCGTGGACTCGGGCGCCAGCCCCAACGAGACCAAGCCGGTCTTCGTCAACACCGCCGCCCAGGACCAGGCCAAGAAGAAAAAGAAGAAGAAGTTCCTGGTCTTCTAGGCCGCCCTCCGCGCCGCGATGGGTTAGGATGAGAGTGGCCCCGCCGCCGGCGCGGGCCCCAGGCAGGCCCTCATGAAGGACTTCTACATCCAGGACGCCGCCGCCAACGAGAACAAGGTCATCACCTCGTCCTTCGTGGTGGCCGCCAAGCAGATCAAGCCGCGCAAGACCGGCGAACTCTTCCTGGCGCTGACCCTGGCCGACCGCACCGGGCAGATCGAAGCCAAGATGTGGGACAACGTCGCCGACGCCCTCGGCGCCTGCGACCAGGACGACTTCATCAAGGTCAAGGGGCTGGTCAACAAGTACAACAACCGCTTCCAGCTCACCATCCACAAGCTGCGCCGCATGGAGGAGTCGGAGATCGACTACGCCGACTACCTTCCCAAGTGCCCGCGCGACGTGGAGGAACTCTGGCGCGACGTGGCCGGGTTCGTCGCCTCCTTGCAGAACCCGCACCTGAAGGCGCTGCTCGAGGCCTTCCTGAATGACCCGGAGATCGCGGCCGCCTATAAGAACGCCCCCGCCGCCAAGAGCCTGCACCACGCCTACATCGGCGGGCTGCTCGACCACGTGGTCTCGCTCTTCCGCTCCTGCGACCTGATCTGCCGCAACTATCCCCAGCTCGACCGCGACCTGCTGCTCACCGGGGCCTTCCTGCACGACATCGGCAAGCTGCACGAATTGGCCTACAGCCGCTCCTTCTCCTACACCACGCGCGGGCAGTTGCTGGGGCACATGATTATCGAGCTGGAGATGCTGCACGCCAAGCTCGCGCAGGTGCCGGGCTTCCCCGCCGAGCTGAAGACCCTGGTCGAGCACTTGCTCATCAGCCACCACGGCCAGTACGAGTTCGGCTCGCCCAAGCTGCCCATGTTCCCCGAAGCCCTGGCGCTGCACTACCTCGACGATCTGGACTCCAAGCTGGAGGCCATGCGCGCCCACTACGTCCGCGAGCCCGAGGCGGAGTGGACCAGCTACAACCCTTCCCTGGGGCGGCCCCTGCTCAACCGCGAGAGGTTCCTCCAGAAGAAGGAGGAGAAGGCCGAGCCTGCGCCCTCCGACGAATCTCCGGCCAAGGACTTCACGCTCACCGCTCCCGGCGACGGTCCCCGCAAGAAATAAGAGGAACCGGCAGGCCAATGTCCTTCCGGGGTTTGCGCCCCGCGGCAAGACTCTGATACAAGCTCTGAGTGAGGATGGAGGTAACTATGCGGACCCGTCTTGCAGGCCTGGGAATGGCCTGCCTTTCCCTGATCCTGGCCTTGGGCTGCGGCTCGAAGTCCCCGGCGGACCAGAGCGCTGCCGGCGGAGGTGCGAGCGGCTCCAGCAGCGGCAGCTCCAGCACAGCCTCCAGCAAGCCCGGCATGCTGGACCGCTTGATGGCCAAGCCCATCACCGTGCCTGCTGGCACCGTGATCACCGTCAAGCTGGGCCAGGCGGTGGGTTCGAAGATCAGCAACAGCGGCGACAGCTTCACCGCCACCGTGGCCGAGCCGGTCTCGGTGGACGGCAAGGTGATCATCCCGGAGGGCTCGGAAGCCACCGGCACCGTGGTGGACGCCAAGGCCCGCGGCCGCTTCAAGGGCGCGGCCAAGCTGCAACTCACGCTGGACTCGGTTAGCGTGGGTGGCAACTCTTACAAGCTCGAGACCGCCTCCGTGACCCGCAGCATGAAGGGTAAAGGCAAGCGCACCGCCGCCTTCATCGGGGGCGGAGCGGCGGCGGGCGCCATCATCGGAGCGATCGCGGGCGGCGGCAAGGGCGCGGCCATCGGCGCGGCCGCGGGTGGCGGCGCCGGCACCGCAGGCGCCGCTTTCACCGGCAATAAGGACGTCACCTTCCCCGCCGAATCTGCGCTCAGCTTCAGCCTGCTGCAGCCGGTGGAGATCAAGCAGTAGCCGGTACCGGCCGGCCCGTGATCTGAATGGCCCGGGACCTCGGTCCCGGACCATTCACGCTGGGACAAGGACCGGGTCGCCGGCATCCGCGGGCGCGAGGCGAGCGGGGCCACGGTGACGGAACAGGCCCGCAGACCAGCTCCTGCACCGAGAACCCCTGCCGCAGCTCGGCGCCGGCGGCCGCTGCCGCCTCCACCAGGATGGGGTCGAGCGCCTTGCGCCGCGGCGCGTAGGCTTCCTGCACGCCTTCGGCCGGCGGAGGCGAGCCGGTCAGGGTGAATGCCCCATAGTCGAAGTAGTTCCGCGTGATGGGAGGGCAGTTGGACGCTGCCAGCTTGTCCAGCAGCCCCCAACGCTTCAGCCGCGCCGTGCCCGTCTGGTGGACGTAGTGCGTGGAGAGCGGCATGTCGCTGGGAAACGTGGCCCGGTCCAGCAGCAGGACCTTGTATCCCCGGCGAGCGAGCAGCAGGGCCGTCGGGGAACCGGCGCAGCGCGCTCCCACGATGATGGCGTCGTACATACGAATCTCCTGGGCGCGAAAGGATACATCGTGGCGCGGCCCTGCGCAGGGATTTTCTCTCCTTTCGGGTAGAATGCTCGGCGCGTGAGGAAACCATGGCGAAGCTCTACGTTTCGGCAGTGATCGATGCCCCGGTCGAAAAGGTGTGGAAGCTGGTCCGCGATTTCAACGGGCTGCCCCACTGGTTCCCGGGCGTGACCGACAGCCGCCTGGAGGGTTCCCTGGGCGGCGACCACGTGGGCTGCGTCCGCAGCTTCGGCCTGGAGGGCGGCGGGCGCATGCGCGAGCAACTGCTGGCCTTTTCCGACGCCGAGCACGTCCTCACCTACAAGATGCTGGAGGCGCCGGTGCCCATGTCCTCCTACCGGGCCACGGTGCGGCTGCTGCCCGTGACCGACGGCGATCGCACCTTCGCCGAGCTGAAGTCTGAGTTCGTCAGTGCACCGGAGCAGGAAGGCGCGCTGGCGGCCTTGCTGCAGAAGACCTACCAGGCCGCCTGGGAGCGGGTGAAACAACACTGCGCGCGTTGAGACTCGGAGCTGAGTCCGACCTGATAGAATCCTAGGCTTCGCGCGCCTCGCTTCCAGCCGCGGCGCGAGCCCTGACCATGCTGCGCTTCCACACTGCCGGAGAATCGCACGGAGAGGCCCTGGTGGCCGTGCTCTCCGGCCTGCCCGCCGGCCTGAAGGTGGACCCGGAGTTCGTCGACCGCGAACTGTGGCGGCGGCAGCAAGGCTACGGCCGCGGCGGACGCATGAAGATCGAACGCGACTCCGCCCACTTCCTCTCCGGAGTGCGCCAGGGCGCCAGCATCGGCTCGCCCATCGCCCTGCGCCTGGAGAACAAGGACTGGCAGAACTGGCAGGAGGCGCTGCCGGTGGAGAAGGGCGACGCCGCCAAGCACAAGGCGGTGGCCTCGCCGCGTCCCGGCCACGCCGACCTGGCGGGCGCGCTCAAGTACAACTTCCCCGAGGCGCGCTTCGTGCTGGAGCGGGCCTCGGCGCGGGAGTCGGCGGCGCGCGTGGCCGTGGGCGCCCTGGCCAAGCTCTTCCTGCGCGAACTGGGCGTCGAAGTCCTCAGCCACGTGCTGGCGGTGGGCGACTCCGGCGTCTCCAGCGCCGAGGTCCCCTGGGAAGAGATCCGCGGCCTCTACGGCCGCGACGAGGTCGTGCTCAACTGCGCCGATCCCGCCGCCGAAGCCCGCATGAAAGAAGAGGTGGACAGGGCGCTGAAGAGCGGGGATTCCGTCGGCGGCGTCTTCGAGGTGGTGGGCCACGGTGTGCCGCCCGGCTTGGGCACCTACGCCAACTGGGACGAGCGCCTCGACGGCCTGCTGGCGCAGGCGGTGATGTCGCTGCCCGCGGTCAAGGCGGTGGAGATCGGCTCGGGCGTCGGCGCCGCCGCCTCTTTCGGCTCCGCCGTGCACGACCAGATCGGCTACGCCGCCGGCTTCACCCGCAAGTCCAACCACGCCGGCGGCCTCGAGGGCGGGGTCTCCAACGGCCAGGACATCCTGGTGCGCGGCTACCTGAAGCCCATCTCCACCCTGCGCCGCCCGCTGGAATCGGTGGACTTCCAGACCCGCCAGCCGGTGAAGGCCGCCTACGAGCGCTCCGACGTGTGCGTGGTGCCGGCGGCGGGCGTGGCCGCCGAGGCCATGGTGGCGCTCACCCTGGCGCGCTGCGCCCTGGAAAAATTCGGCGGCGACTCCATGACCGAGACCCTGCGCAACTTCGAAGGATATAGGAAACAACTGCGTGACTACTGACAACTGACTCCTGACTACTGGCTCATGATCTATCCCATCGTGAAATACGGCGACCCGGTGCTGGAGAAGCCCTGCCCGCCGGTCACCTGCTTCGACGAAGAACTGCGCCAGTTGGTGGCCGATATGTTCGCGTCCATGTACGCGGCCCACGGCGTCGGCCTGGCCGCTCCCCAGATCGGCATCAGCAAGCGCGTGGCGGTGGTGGACGTCACCTTCAAGGAGGATCCTGACGCTAAGCTGGTGCTGGTGAACCCGGAGATCCTCCACAGCGAGGGCAAGCAGAAGGACAACGAGGGCTGCCTCAGCCTCCCCGAGTTCCGCGAGCGCGTCACCCGCCCCGCCAAGGTCACGGTCCGCGCCCAGGACCTGCAGGGCAAGTTCTTCGAGCACACCGGCGAAGGCCTGCTGGCCCGCGCCTTCATGCACGAGACCGACCACCTCGACGGCAAGCTCTTCATCCAGCACGTCAGCACCCTCAAGCGCGATCTCATCAAGCGCAAGGTCAGGAAGCTGATCAAGGCGGGGGAGTGGAAATGAGCGAGTGGATAGTGAATAGTGGATAGTGAATAGTTAAGGAGGCGCCCATGCGCGTACAAAGCTACCGGGACCTCGTGGCATGGAAGAAGGCGATCGATCTTGCCAAGACGATCTATCGTGCGACCGAGCAGTTCCCCCGCTCGGAAACGTACGGACTGACTGCCCAGTTGCGTCGGGCTGCTGTTTCCATTCCCAGTAACATCGCCGAGGGACAGGGGAGGCAGTCGACGGGCGAATTTGTTCAGTTTCTCGGCACCGCCCGCGGTTCGCTCTTCGAAGTTGAGACTCAAATCGTGCTGGCTTGCGATTTTGGCTTCCTCAGCGAGGAGGCATCGGAGCAGATCCTGGCGCAGTCGACAGAGGTGGCGCGAGTCCTGCAAGGCTTGATTGGGTCATTAACGAAGCCGCGGCCCATCAGGGCCTAGGTTTTCTATCCACTATCCACTATTCACTATCCACTATGGATCTTGTCTTCTGCGGCACTCCGCAATTCTCCGTCCCCACGCTGGACAAGCTGGTGGAGGCGGGCTTCCGTCTGCGCCTGGTGCTGACCCAGCCCGACCGCCCCAGCGGCCGCAGCCTGGGGCTGGCGCCGCAGCCCGTGAAGCAGCGCGCCAGCGAACTCAGCCTGCCCCTGCTGCAGCCCGACAAGATCAAGAACAACCTGGAACTGCGCGCCGCCCTGGAATCCATCCAGCCCGACGCCATCGTGGTGGTGGGCTACGGCCGCATCATTCCGCCGTGGATGATCGCGATCCCCCGCTTCGGCAACCTCAACCTGCACGCCTCGCTGCTGCCCAAGCATCGTGGGGCCGCGCCCGTGCAGTGGGCCATCGCCTCCGGCGAGACCGTGACCGGGGTGACCACCATGCGCATCGATCCCGGCCTCGATACCGGCGACATCCTGTTGCAGAAAGAGGTCCCCATCGCCCCCGAGGACACCGCCGTCACCCTGGCGCCGCGCCTGGCGGAGCTGGGGGCCGCCCTCATGGTCGAGACCCTGCACGGCCTGCTGGCGGGAAGCATCCAGCCTGTCCCCCAGGACCACTCCCGCGCTACCCTCGCGCCCTTGCTGAAAAAAGAAGACGGACGCATCGACTTCCAGCGCCCCGCCGTCGAGATCGGCAACCGCTTGCGCGGCTTCCAGCCCTGGCCGGGGGCCTGGACCGGCTTTCGCGGCAAGCATCTCCAGGTGCACGCCGCGCGGCCGCTCGACCGCCTTCCTAACGTCCGCCCGGGCGAACTCGCCGTCCAGGGCGAGCGTCTGCTGGCGGGATGCGGCCAGGACACCGGCCTGGAACTGCTGGAGGTACAGGTGGAGGGCAAGAAGCGGATGAGCGCGCGCGACTTCCTCCATGGCTATCGCCCGCAGCCGGGTGAGGTGCTAGCCGCACCGCCGGCGCCGGCTACCTAGAAGGTGGTGGCGCGGCCGCCGGCTGGGGTGTGGGCTGGGGCGCCGCGGCGGGCTGAGATTCCTTCATCACCTCGAAGCGGATGGCGGTGTCGGCCGTGACCCTCTGCCCTGCCGCCGGCGACTGCCGCACGATGACCGCGGAGGCCAGCTCCGCCTCCCGCGCTGCCGCTTCCGGAGTGAGGGCGCCGTTCTGCGGGAGGGGCGGGCTGGCGAGGTGCAGCCCCGCCTGCTCGATCGCCCGGGCCGCGTCGCCCAGACGCTTGCCGGTGAAGTCCGGCATCACGTAGCTCTCCGACCCGTCCTCCGAGTTGATCAGCAGGCTGACCTTGGGAGAGGCGGTGGGGGCGTTGGGAGGCGGGCTCTGGGAGATAATCTGGTCGGCGGGAAAGCCGGGGATCTGGCCCTCCGCCACCGTGCCTACGTCCAGGCCGCGGCGCTGCAGGTTGATCTCGGCGGCGCGCTCGCTCTGCCCGATGACGTCGGGGACCATCACTCGCTGCGGTCCCAGGCTCTCGGCCACCCGCACTTCCCAGCCGCGCCGCACCCGGGTTCCCGGCTGCGGAACCTGCGAGACGATGCGTCCCTCCGGGACCTCGTTGCTGTAGAAGCGGTCTTCCACCGTGAGCCGCAGACCGTGGGAGCCCATTTGCTCGCGGGCGGCTGCCGTGGTCATCCCCACCACCTTGGGGATCTCCACTTCCCGGCCGTGGATGGCGAAGCGCATGGTGATCAGCGCCGACACCAGCGCCACCATCATCAGGATCAGGGTCAGCAGCATCAGGCGGAAGATGCGCAGCATGGCGGCGGCTCGCTCTCTCCGATTGTACAGCGGATGCAAAGCCCCCGCCCGGCGTGAGAACATAGCAGGTTGCCGGAGCGGCGCCGCCCCGCGCCGTGCCGGCGGGAAAGGACGCCTGTCATGACCCGCGAGGAGATCAACCGCAAGCAGAAGGAATACGTCTTCCCCTGCGTCTCCACTTACTATTCGCAACCCCTGGCCCTCGACCACGCCTCCCTGCAGCACGTCTGGGACGTCGAAGGGCGCCAGTACCTGGACTTCTTCGGCGGCATCGTCACCATCAGCGTGGGCCACTGCAATCCCCGCGTCACCGCGCGCATGAAGGCGCAGATCGACAAGCTGCAGCACGTCTCCACCTGCTTCACCACCGAGGCCATGGTCACCCTCGCCGAGAAGCTGGCCCAGATCACCCCCGGCCAGCTCCAGAAGTCCTACTTCACC
>Ga0335085_10006903_pt1 | contig 17793 bp, 14 predicted proteins | sample Lox_Sample_45_FD_206712 | JGI IMG/M metagenome (GOLD analysis project Ga0335085, IMG submission 206712) | Soil microbial communities from Loxahatchee National Wildlife Refuge, Florida, United States - Lox_Sample_4.5 | ecosystem: Environmental > Terrestrial > Soil > Wetlands | place: USA...
AAACCGACAACTTCGCCCAGGGCTACTTCGTCTACGACTCGAAGAAGTCGGGCTCGATGACCGTGTCGCACCTGCGGTTCGGACCGCGGCCGATCCGCGCGCCCTATCTCATCCGCCAGGCCGGCTTCGTCGCCTGCAGCCAGTTCAGTTTCGTCGGCACCGCCGACGTGCTCGGCTACGCCGCGCCCGGCGCCACCGTGCTGCTCAACTCGCCCTACTCCGCCGAGGAAACCTGGAAAAAACTCCCGCGCGACTGGCAGCAGACGCTGGTCGAGAAAAAACTCCGCCTCTTCGTCATCGACGCGACCCAGGTGGCGCAGACCTGCGGCATGGGGCGGCGCACCAACACCGTGCTCCAGACCTGTTTCTTCGCGCTCTCCGGCGTGCTCCCGCCCGAGGAGGCCATCAAGCAGATCAAGAAGGCGATCGACAAGACCTACGGCAAAAAAGGCGAGCAGATCGTGAAAATGAATTACGCCGCGGTGGACGCCGCGCTCGCCGGCCTGCGCGAAGTGAAGATTCCCACCGCACCCGACGCGACCGCGGCCGCGACTGTTGCGCGCACGTTCGAGCACGCGCCGGAGTTCGTGCAAAAAGTCACTGCGCGGCTCCTCGCCAACCAGGGCGATCTCATGCCGGTCAGCGCCATGCCGCTCGACGGCTGCTGGCCCACCGGCACCTCGCGCTTTGAAAAGCGCAACATCGCTCTGGAAGTGCCGGCCTGGGACCCGGCCGTGTGCATCCAGTGCAACAAATGCGTGCTGGTCTGCCCCCACGCCGTGATTCGCGCGAAGTTTTTCGATCCCGCCGAGCTCAAGCGCGCGCCGGAAGGCTTCCTCTCCGCGCCTTTCCGTTCCAACGAGTTTCCCGGCCAGCGCTACACCCTGCAGGTCGCGCCCGAGGATTGCACCGGCTGCTCCATCTGCGTCCAGGTCTGTCCGGCCAAGGACAAGACCAATCCGCGCCACAAGGCCATCGACATGGTGCCGCAGCCGCCCCGCCTCGCCGCCGACCGCAAGAATTGGGAATTCTTCCTCCAGCTCCCCGATCCGGACCGCACCAAGCTCGATCCGTCGACGGTCAAAAATTCCCAGTTTTTGACGCCGCTGATGGAATTCTCCGGCGCCTGCGCCGGCTGCGGCGAAACGCCCTATCTCAAGCTGCTGACCCAGCTTTTCGGCGACCGGATGATCATCGCCAACGCCACCGGCTGCTCCTCGATCTACGGCGGGAATCTGCCGACCACGCCCTATTGCGCCGATCGCGCCGGCCGCGGCCCCGCCTGGGCCAACTCGCTCTTCGAGGATAACGCCGAGTTCGGCCTCGGCCTCCACCTCGCCGTGGAACAGCGCGCCCACACGGCGCGCGAACTGCTCGCGCGCCTCGCGCCCAAAGTGGGCGCCGATTTTGCCGGCGCCCTGCTCGAAGCCGACCAGGGCACCGAAACCGGCATTGCGCTGCAGCGCGAACGCGTGGCCGCGCTGCGCCAGGCGCTCCGGCCCCTGCCCGATCCCGACGCCCGCCGGCTCGAAGCGCTCGCCGACGACCTCGTCAAGAAAACCGTCTGGATCGTCGGCGGCGACGGCTGGGCCTATGACATCGGCTACGGCGGCCTTGATCACGTGCTCGCCTCCGGAGCCAACGTCAAGGTGCTCGTCCTCGATACCGAGGTTTATTCCAACACCGGCGGCCAGTCCTCCAAGTCCACCCCGCTCGGCGCGGTCGCGAAGTTCGCCGCCGGCGGAAAAGCCATGGCCAAGAAGGACCTCGCCCTGATGGCGATGCAATACGGCCACGTCTACGTTGCGCACGTCGCCTTCGGCGCCAAGGACAGCCAGACCATCGCCGCGCTGCGCGAGGCCGAATCATACAACGGCCCGGCCCTGATCATCGCCTACGCCCACTGCATCGCCCACGGTTTCCCGCTGCACCTCGGCACCGAGCAGCAGAAGCTCGCGGTCGACAGCGGCTACTGGATGCTCTTCCGTTACGATCCCCGCCTCGCCGAAAGGGGCGAACCCGCCCTCCGGCTCGATTCCGGCGCGCCGAAAGGCGACCTCGCCAAATTCACCGCCAACGAGACGCGCTTCGGCATCCTCCGCAACGTCGCGCCCGAACGCGCCGCCGAACTGGCCAAACGCGCCCAGGCGTATGTGCACCGCCACTACGCGCTCTACCGCCATCTTGCGGCCCTCGCCGGCGACGGCCAGGCCGCTCCCACGCCTGCGCCTGCGCCCGCCGCCCCACCCCCATGAAACTCACCACCACCTACCTCGGGCTGAAGCTCAACAATCCGCTTGTGGTTGGAGCCTCCCCCTTCTGCGACGACGTCCACGTCGCCCGCGAGCTGCAGGATGCGGGCGCCTCCGCCCTGGTCATGCGCTCGCTCTTCGAGGAACAGATCGACGTCGAGCAGCGCGCCCTGACCAGCCACATCGAAACGCCGGCCGAGAGCTACGCCGAGGCCACCTCCTATTTCCCGAATTTTTCCGAATACCAGTTCAGCCCCGACCAATATCTCCGCCAGATCGACCGGCTGCGGAAATCGCTCTCCATTCCGGTCATCGCCTCGCTCAACGGCTGCTGGCCGGGCGGCTGGATCGAATATGCCCGCCGCTTCGAAGGCGCCGGCGCCGATGGAATCGAGCTCAACCTCTATCAGCTCGCCACCGACCCCAAGGTGTCCGCCGAGGAAGTCGAGGCTGACATGCTCAAGACCGTGCAGCTGGTGGTGAATTCGGTGCGCATTCCCGTGGCGGTGAAACTTTCGCCCTTTCACACCTCGCCGGTGCACTTCGCGCTGGAACTGGAACGCGTCGGCGCGGCCGGCGTCGTCCTTTTCAATCGGTTTTACCAGCCGGACTTCGACATTACGGAACTGGAGGTGAACCGGCATCTGCGCCTGTCGGATCCGACCGAGCTGCTGTTGCGTCTGCGCTGGCTGGCGATCATTTCGCCGCACCTGCGCGGCTCGCTGGCCGCGAGCGGCGGCGTGCATTCCGCGGACGACGTGGTCAAGGCGCTGCTCGCCGGCGCTCACGCCGTCCAGCTGGTGTCGGCGCTGCTCAAACTCGGGCCCCACTTCATCACGATTCTTCTCAAGGGACTGCAACAGTGGCTGAGCGAGCACGACTACCAAAGCGTCGAAGACCTGCGCGGCGTTCTGAATCTGCGCCGCTGCCCCGATCCGCTGGCCTTCGAGCGTGCCAACTACATCCGCATTCTTCAAAGCTGGCGCGTGTAGCGCACGGCTCGCTGATGATTTGCCTTGAAGGGCAAATTGTTTTCACATGGCGCCTGTTTATGAGCCCGCCGCAGCCCAGGCTGGATGATCTGCGCATCGAGCGCAGCGATAAGCCGGATTCTCCCCGGGGAGTCCTGCCGGTGGTTCTCATTGCCGCGGCGCTGGCCATGGCCGCGGCGGTGACGTGGTGGTTGACCCGGAGCAAGCCCGCCGCCGTGCGCACCGCGGTGGCCCACGAGGCCGCCGGCTCCGGCGGCGCCGACCGCACGGTGCTGAACGCTTCCGGCTACGTCACGGCCCGACGCGAGGCGACAGTTTCCTCCAAGGTGATGGGCAAGGTCACGGAAGTTCTGGTCGAGGAAGGCATGAAAGTGAGCGCCGGACAGATCGTCGCGCGGCTTGACGACACCAACGCCAGGGCCAGCCTGCTGCTCGCGCAGGCGCAATTGGACTCGGCCAAGACCGCGCTGGAGGAAACCGGCGTGCGCCTGAAGGAGGCGGAGCAGGATCTGGAGCGCCAGACGGCACTGAAAAAAAACGGGGTGGCGCCCCAGGCCGACTTTGATCATGCCCAAGCCGCCGCCCTCGCCTACCGCGCCCGCCTCGAGCAGCAGCAGGCCGAGGTCGCGGTGGCCGACCGCACCGTCGGCGTCTGGCAGCAGCAGCTCGAGGACATGGTCATCCGTGCGCCCTTCGCCGGCATCATCACGTCCAAGGACGCGCAGCCCGGCGAAATGATTTCCCCCATGTCGTCCGGCGGCTTCACCCGCACCGGCATCTGCACGCTCGTCGACATGGAATCGCTCGAAATTGAAATCGACGTCAACGAAAGCTACATCAACCGCGTCACGCCCGGTCAGCCGGCCGAGGCGACGCTCGACGCCTATCCCGACTGGAAGATTCCCTGCAAGGTCATCGCCATCATTCCGACGGCCGACCGCGACAAATCCACCGTGAAAGTGCGGGTGGGCTTCGACCAGCTCGATCCGCGCATTTTGCCGGAAATGAGCACGAAGGTGGCTTTTCGCGAAACGGCCGGTTCGGAGCCGGCCGGACCGGCCGGCGTGCTCGTGCCCAAGTCAGCGCTGCGCGAGCAGGACGGACGCGACGTCGTGCTGGTCGTGCAGGGCGGACACGTCGAGCGCCGCGCCGTGACCGCCGCCGGTTCCGAAGCGGATGAAATTCTCATCCGCGCCGGTCTGGCCGCCGGCGAAAAGGTGGTGGTGGACGGGCCGAAGGATTTGGCGGATGGAGCCGCCGTAAAGGAGAACGAACCATGAGCGGACAAACCCAAGTCAACGGCGCGCTGGTCAACGTGGCGGCGGTGGAAAAAATTTTCCGCCGCGGCGCGGAGGATATCCATGTGCTGCGCGATCTGAATCTCCAGGTTCCGGGCGGCGAATTCCTCGCCCTGATGGGGCCGTCCGGCTCGGGCAAAAGCACGCTGCTGAACCTGATCGGCGGGCTCGACCGGCCGACGAACGGAACCGTGAGCATCGCCGGCGAGCGCCTGGACGCGCTGCCGGACCGCCGGCTGGCCGCCTGGCGCGCGCGGCATGTCGGCTTCGTGTTCCAGCTTTATAATCTGCTGCCCGTGCTCACGGCCGAACGCAACGTGGAGCTGCCGCTGCTCCTCACCCACCTTTCCAGGGCCGAACGCCAGAAACATGTGGCGGCCGCGCTGGCGGCGGTCGGCCTGTCTCATCGCGCGAAGCATTACCCGCGGCAGCTTTCCGGCGGCGAACAGCAACGCGTGGGCATCGCCCGCGGCATCGTCACCGATCCGACGCTCCTGCTCTGCGACGAGCCGACCGGCGACCTCGACCGCAAGGCCGGCGACGAGATCCTTGATCTCCTCCAGGCGCTCAACCGCGCGCACGGCAAGACCATCATCATGGTGACCCACGACCCGCACGCCTCGGCGCGCGCCTCGCGCACCGTTTACCTGAACAAGGGTCAGCTCAGCGCCGAGCCCGTGAAATGACCGGCACGGCTCCACCCGAATCCAGGCGCGTCCGGCCATGAAATTTCTGCACCTCATCTGGAGCAACCTGAAGCGGAAAAAGCTGCGGACGATCCTGACCCTGCTCTCGATCGTCGTCGCCTTCATCCTCTTCGGTTTTCTTTCCGCGATCAAACAGGCGCTCACCGGCGGCATCGACGTGGCCGGCGCCAACCGGCTGATCGTGCGCCACAAGGTTTCGATCATCCAGCTGCTGCCCGAAAGTTATGAGCAGCGGATGAAGCGGATTCCCGGCGTCGCGGCGGCGGTCCACCAGACCTGGTTCGGAGGAATCTATCAGGACCCGAAGAATTTCTTCATGCAGTGCCCCGTCGTGCCGGAGGAGTTCATGGACATGTTTCCAGAGCTCATCCTGCCGCCGGAACAAATGAAAGCCTGGCTGGCGACGCGGACCGGCGCCGTCGTCGGCCGCAAAACCGCGGAACGCTTCCATTGGAAGATCGGCGACCGGGTGCCGATCATGTCGCCTATCTGGGGCAAATCCGACGGAAGCCATTTGTGGGAATTCGACATCGTCGGCATTTTCGACGGACGGGAAAAAAACACCGATACCACCCCGCTTTTTTTCCGTTACGATTATTTCGACGAGGCCCGGCCCCGATTCAAAGGCTGGGTCGGCTGGTATACGATCCGCGTCACCGACGCCGCCCGGTCGGCGGATATCGCCAAGCAAGTCGATGCCGAATTTGAAAATTCGCCGGCGGAGACAAAGACCGAACCCGAAGGCGCCTTTGTCCAGGCATGGGTGAGCCAGATCGGCAACATCGTCTTCATCACCGCTTCGATCATGGGCGCGGTGTTCTTCACCATCCTGCTTGTCACGGGCAACACCATGGCGCAGGCGGTGCGGGAGCGCACCGGCGAATTGGGTGTGCTCAAGGCCATCGGCTTCACCCACCTCCAGGTTTTGGCGCTGATCCTGTGCGAGTCGTGTCTGCTCGCGGTGCTGGGCGGGGCGATCGGGCTGGGCCTGGCCAAGCTGATGACGGCCGGCGGCGATCCGACCCATGGCATGCTGCCGCTGTTCTTTTTTCCGACGCGCGATTTGCTCGTCGGGCTTGAATTCAGCGTGGTGCTGGGATTGGTCACCGGCATTTTTCCGGCGCTGCAGGCCATGCGCCTGCGCGTGGCGGACGCCTTGAGGAGGATGTGACATGGCCGGCTTCATCAATTGGATTTCACAGATCGCCTCGGTGACCAAGTTCGGCCTGCTCAGCATTCCGCAACGGCTCGGCTCGGTGGCCGCCGCGGTCTGCGGCATTGCGGGCGTGGTGGCCGTGCTGGTCGGTGTGCTTTCCATTGCCGCTGGATTCCGCCGGGTCATGACCGCCTCGGCCTCGCCGGATTCCGCCATCGTGCTCCGCAGCGGCGCAGACAGCGAAATGGTCAGCGGGTTGCGGCACGATGACACTCGCGTCATCGCGGACGCGCCGGGCGTGGCCCGCACGGCCGGCGGTCCGCTCGCTTCAGCCGAACTCTTTGTCATCATCGACGTGCCCAAGCGCTCGACCGGGACGGATGCCAACGTGCCGCTGCGAGGCGTCGGGCGCGCCGCCTTCCAGGTGAGGGATGTGAAAATCACCGATGGACGCCCCTTCGCCTGGGGCAAGGACGAGGTCATCGTTGGAAGCGGCGCGGCCCGGGAATTCGCCGGCCTGCAGGTCGGCGGCGCGATCAAGGTCGGCAGCGCCGAATGGCCGGTGGTCGGCGTGTTTTCCGCCGCCGGCGGAGCCGCCGAATCGGAAATCTGGACGGACGCCGCCGTCCTGCAGGAGGCTTATCATCGCGGCGATACCTTCCAATCCGTCTATGCCCGGCTGGAATCGCCCGCGGCCTTCAACACCTTCAAGGACTTCCTCACCACCAACCCCCAGCTCAACGTCAAGGTGATGCGGCAGAGCGACTATTACGCCGGCCAGTCCACCGCGCTGACGACGCTGATCACGACGCTGGGCTATCTCATCGCATTGCTGATGGCGGTGGGCGCGGTCTTCGGGGCGCTGAACACGATGTACAGCTCCGTCTCGGCCCGCACGCGCGAGATCGCGACGCTGCGCGCGCTGGGATTCGGCGGCGGCGCGGTGGTGGTGTCGGTCATGCTCGAGTCGGTGGCGCTCGCGCTCGTCGGCGGCGCCGGCGGCGCCGGCCTGGCCTATTTCGTCTTCAACGGGTTTCACGCCTCGACGATGAACTGGCAGAGTTTCAGCCAGATCACGTTCGCCTTTGCCGTGACACCGCAATTGCTGGCCCAAGGCATCATCTGGGCGACGCTGATCGGATTGATCGGCGGACTGCTTCCGGCGGTCCGCGCGGCGCGGATGTCGGTGGCAGCGGCTCTGCGCGAGCTCTAGCCGGCATTGGCGGATCGCGCGCGGGTCGGCCGGCTACAGAGCCGTCAGGTGGGTGGCGCTTCCGCTTCTCCCGCAAAAATAGATGTAGGCATACAGCAGGGTCAGAAATGCGCAGAGGCCGATGATGACGCCGCTGGGCTTGGGAAAGAGAATGAATTCGCCCAAGGTTCGCGCCAGATAAACGGAAATGTTCAGCAGGACCACGGATCGGCCGATCCGGGTCTCCACCAATGCCGCCGGGCAGAACAGGGAGGTGAACGCCAAAAAGAAAATCAAAAGCGTTCCGCCAATGCTCATCATTTCCAGCAGCGGATAAAAGGGCTTGGATCCATAAGCCTGGAATATCTGCCCGCAGAGAAAGACGTGGAAGAGGCCGAGCAAGGAGTTGAGGGTGCCGCCGGCAAGAATTGCGGCTCTGACGGGATTCATGCGTTTGCTGGCGGTGGGATATTCGAAAACAGCGGTGAACCGCTGATAAAAATGCGGGCCGCGGGGGCGGACCGCCTTGCGGTCAAAACACCTCCGCCTTCAGGCCGGTCACGTGGCGCACGGTCTGGGCGATGCGCGACAGCGTCTTCAGCGGCAGATGGCTGCATTCGGCATGGGCCATGGGCCGCGCGGCGGAATAAATCTGCACGAGGGAAATTTGCGCGCCCTCGTTTTTCAGTTCCCACAGCCGCTGGGCGTACTGCTCGATTTCCTCACGCGGCGGCTCCTCGCCGTTGATGGCGGGAAAAAGGCTCTGAATGGTGACCGGCCGGCGGCGGGCGAGCGTGAGGATATTCCACAGCACTTTTTCCAGCGGAACGTTGGGCCGGTTGATGCGGTTGATAAAGGCCTGGGTGCCGCCGTCGAGCTTCGCCCAGATTTCGTCGGATTTGGCGAATTGCTGCAGTGCGCCCTGCACCTCCGAGCGATCGAGCCCGGTCGCATTCGTGATCAGGACGATTTTGAAAAAAGGAAATCCGCCCAGCGCGCGGGTCCGGATCACGGTCTGCACCGCCTCGGCAAAATTCGGCGCGAGGGTCGGCTCGCCGTCGCCGCTCAACGCGACATGATGCAATTGCAGCAGCTCATCGGGCAGCGCATGATACCAGGGCCGCTCGCGCAGTCCGCCCTGCTGGAGCAGCGTGAGGGTGCGGCGCAGTTCCACCCCCATCGCCTCCGCCTCCAGCTTGGTGTAGGGCGAGGGCGTGCGCCGGTCGACCTCGCAGTACAGGCAGTTGAAATTGCACAACCGGTCGGGCGTCATGTTCACGCCGAGGGAAAGGCCGCGGGCGCGGGGGGAAATGACGGCGTAGACGAAACGGTTGCCGAGAAAATCACGGGGGCGGCCGAAGGCGGTGTCGTTGACGGAAAAAGCATGCGCCGCATCGCCGTTCTTCGCTCCCGATCGAACGGTGACCGGCGCGGGCCGGGACGCTGGCTTCCCCGACGATTCTGGCATGCCGGCATCATAGACGCGGGCGGAAACGGCTACTACACGGTTGTTGGCTAAATGTTAACCTATCTTGCGGCACCCGGGCCGAATTATTGCCGGGCGGACGCGGCGCCCTTGAAAAAAAATGGCAGGCGGCCCGCAAATTTTGGCAATGGAAGGGCGTTTTTTGCCATTGGCGGCCCTGTCGCTTGAAAACGCCGGCCGCGGTTCCACACTGCCGGCATCGACTTCACTTTTTTCATCCTTCAGCGAAAGGCGTGTTATGGCCAAATATCATGATCGAACCTCCTGGCTCAAAGGCGGGGTTGCCCGCTGCCTGACGCCGCCGGGACAGCCGTTGGGCAAGCCGTGGCGGCTGGTGTTGCTCGGCGCCCCGGGCGTCGGCAAGGGCACGCAATCGGAGCTGCTGGGCGAACGACTCGGCGCCTGCCACCTCTCCACCGGCGACGTTTTCCGCGCCTCCAAATCGACGCCGGAAGGCGAACTCTCGCCCGCCCTGGCCAGCGCGCTCGACCACATGTCGCGCGGCGCCCTGGTGCCGGACGAAACCGTGCTCGAGATGGTGGCGGAGCGGAGCCGCTGCCTGCGTTGCTCGGGCGGTTTCATTCTCGACGGTTTTCCGCGGACCGTGCCCCAGGCCAAGGCGCTGGAAAAATTATTGAAGGAGCAAGCGGTCGGTTTGACCGCCGTGCTCAACTACCGGCTGCCGATCGCGCAGATCGTCGCCCGGCTGGGCGCCCGGCGCGTCTGCTCCAGCTGCAAGGCGGTGTACCATCTCACCGGCCTTCCGCCCAAGGTGGAGGGCGTGTGCGACCGTTGCGGCGGACAACTTTATCAGCGCGACGACGACCGGCCGGAATCCATCCGCGTGCGCATGCAGGCCTACCGGGAAAGCACGCAGCCGCTGATCGATTTCTACCGGCGCCGCGGACTGCTGATTTCGATCGAGGCAAAAGGCGCGCCGGAGGAAATCTATGAGCGCACCCGCCAGCTCGTGCTGGCGAAGCTGCCGCCGGGCCACGATTTTCCCGCCGTCCCGGCCGGCGGGACGGACGCCGCCGCCGTCAATTCCCAGGGCGGCTGAGCATTTTGATTTCCTCCACCGCGCGCTCCAGGCCGCGCTGCGCCTCGGGCGAGAGATCTTCGCCGAAGCCGAGCTTCACGACGGGAATCGTCAGCCACCAGGCTTCGGGCGCGTGGCCAAAAACGTCGCGCGCCAGCGCCAGCATGGTGCGTGGATCGGCGGCATGGGCCATGAGTTGCGAGGTTTCGCCGGGTTCGAGCTTGCGCAACTGCACCTCGGCCGGCGCGTCCACCGCGGCATCGACAAAAATCACGGTGTGCGCCCGGGAGACCGGTTCGGCGTGCTCGGGGGAAAGCTGCTGACAGACCAGCGTGCGGACACCCGGCAAGCACATCGCCTCGATCGCCTCGGCGACCTTCGGCCCCACTCCGTCGTCGCGGCGCAGCACGTTGCCGTAGCCGATGACCAGAAAGCCGCCGCCGGCCGCTTGCTCGGATTCTTTTTGCACGTTCAAAGCCTAGACCAGCGGCCGGAACAAAAACCAGCGGGAAGATGAGCGGGGAAACGGCCCAAGCTCCGTTCCCCCGCTCTTGGCCACAGCCCAGGGAAAATTACCCGCGCGCCACTTCGTTGAGCACCGCGCCGCCCGGCGCGATGAGCCGGATCCGCAAAGGCATCTGGCCGACCGCGTGGGTCGAGCAGCTCAGGCACGGATCGTAGCAGCGGATGCCGTGTTCGATGCGGTTGAGCATCGGTTCGGGGATGTCGTTGCCGCGCACGTAGTGCCGCGCGATCTGCGCGACGGTGCGGTTCATGGCGAGATTGTTCTGCCCGGTGGCGACGATGAGATTGACTTTCTGAAGCAGGCCGTGCCGGTCCACCGTGTAGTCGTGGAACAACGTGCCGCGCGGGGCTTCGCTCACGCCCACGCCGCGCAGGCTGTTGATGCCGGCGTCGGCGCGCAGGTCCCCGTTGAGCAGGTCGGCATCGTCGAGACTGCGTTCGATGAGCTCCAGCGAGGCGAGGATTTCGATCAGCCGCGCATAATGGTAAAGGAAGGAGGAGGTGACGGCGCCGCGCCCCATCTGCTTGAAGCTGCGCAGTTCGGCATCGGCCTTGGGCACGCCCATCCGCTCGCAGACGTTGAGCCGTGCCAGTGGACCGACGCGATACATTCCGCCGGGAAACCCGAGCGGCTGGTAATATGGTGATTTGAGATAGGATGAGCCCTGGACCGATTCGCCGATGACCGTTAAATACCGCGCCGGATCGAGCCGGTCGGCGATGACGTTGCCGCTGCTGTCGGTGAACCGCAGGGCGCCGCCATAGTGCTCCCAAGCGCCGTCAGCCGCGACCAGCCCCATGAAGAGCGAGGGAAAATTGCCGAAAATCTGCGCTTCGCGTTCGTGCGTCTTCAACGTCTTTTTGAACAGATCGAGCCCGGTGTTCGCGGTGGCGAAGGCCTCGGTCAGCCAGCCGCGGATTTTCGTGCGGCCCTCCTCGGTCAGTGCGCTGCGCACGCCGCCGGGCACCGCCCAGGCAGGATGGATTTTCTTCCCGCCGAGAATTTCGATGATCTCCTGGCCGAACTGGCGCAGCCGGATGCCGGCGCGGGCCAGGCCGGTGTTGGCGGCGATCAAGCCGAAAACATTGCGTTGCGCCGGCGGCGCATCCCAACCGAGCAGCAGATCGGGCGCGCTGAGGTGGAAGAAGCTCAGGGCGTGGCTCTGGACGAACTGCCCGAGATTCATCAGCCGGCGCAGCTTTTCGGCGGCGGGCGGAATGCTCACCGCCATGATGCCGTCGCCGGCCTTGGCCGAGGCGAGCAGATGGCTGACCGGGCAGATGCCGCAGATGCGCGGCGTGATACCGGGCATTTCGCTGAAGGGACGGCCCTCACAGAATTTTTCAAAGCCGCGGAATTCGACGACGTGAAACTCGGCGTCGGACACGTTGCCCGCGTCGTCGAGAAAAATGCTGATCTTGGCGTGGCCCTCGATGCGGGTGACGGGATCGATGACGATGCGTTTTGCCATGGTTCGCTCCTTTCGGTTCAACCGAACTTGAGTTGCGCTCCTTCCAGTTTGGGCGCGGTCCCTTCGAGCACCTGCACGAGCAGCGCCTTGATGTGGGCGGCCGGCGGCGGGCAGCCGGGCAGAAAATATTCGACGTGGACGACCTCGTGCACCGGCCGCACGCGGTCCAGCAGCACCGGGACGATGCCATCCTCCTTCGGCGGGTGCGGATTGTTCTGGGCGTGCTCGACGTAGGCGCACTGCAGGACATTCTCAACATTGTTCGCGCCAAGCTGGTTGCGGATGGCGGGCACGTTGCCCGTCACGGCGCAATCGCCGAAGGAAACGAGGACCCTGGTCCGGCGGCGGATCTTGTGCAGCAGCTCAAGGTTGTCTTCATTGCAGATCGCGCCCTCGATGAGGCACACGTCCACCTTGTCCGGATATTCCTTCACGTCGATCACCGGGCTGTAGACGAGGTCGATCTTCCCCGCCAGTTCGATGAGGAACTCGTCGAGGTCGAGGAATGACATGTGGCAGCCGGAGCAGCCGCCAAACCAAACCGTGGCTATTTTCAGACGATCCATTGTTTTTTCTCCCGGGCGTTGACGATGAATTCGAGTTTGGTGCGGTCGCGCTCCATTTCGCACACCGTCGAGCCCTTGTGGAACAGCGCGCCGGTGGGGCAGGATTGCACGCATTTGCCGCAGGCGGTGCAGGTCTCGGCATCGCCCCACGGCTGGTTGAGGTCGTTGATGATCGTGGATTTTGCTCCGCGGCCGGCGACATTTTTGGTGCCGGCGCCTTCGATGTGCCAGCAGACGCGGACGCAGCGGGTGCAGAGAATGCACCGGTTGTGGTCCATGCCGAAGAGCCGGTGGGTCGCATCCATCTGCCATTTCGGATAACAATAGTCGTAGCGCACGTGCTCCATGCCCTGATTGTAGGCGAGCGTCTGCAGCTCGCAGTGGCCGTTGGCGACGCAGGCGGCACAGACGTGGTTGCGCTCGGCGAAAAGCAGCTCGAGGGTCATGCGGCGGTACTTGCGCAGCCGCTCGCTGTCGGTCCTGACCTCCATGCCTTCGCTGATCCTGGTGGTGCAGGCGGGCAGGAGCTTGGGCGTGCCGGCGAGCTCGACCAGGCAGAGGCGGCAGGCGCCGACATCGTAAACGCCTTCGAGATGGCAGAGCGTCGGCAGCTTGATGCCGGCGTCGGTGGCGACCTCGAGGATTGTCGCGCCTTCGTCAGCGCTGACCTGCTTCCCATCGATGGTTAAGGTTTTGGCGGCCATGGGAAATTATTTCGCCTCCATTTTGGTTTTCGCGGCCGGCGCAGTCGCACCGTTTTGCGGGCCGTACTGGTCCGGTTGCAGGAGTTCCAAGTATTCCTTCCGGAAGAACCGCAGGGTGCTGACCACGGGGTTCGGCGCATTCTGGCCGAGGCCGCACAGGCTGGTGTTGCGCACCATGTCGCAGAGTTCCTCCAGGGTCTGGAGGTCGCGCGCCGTGGCTTTCCGATCGAGGATTTTTTCGAGCAAATGGTGCATCTGGGCGGTGCCGGCGCGGCAGGGAATGCATTTGCCGCAGGATTCATCCATGCAGAATTCCATGAAAAATCGCGCCACATCCGGCATGTGCGTGGTTTCATCCATCACGATCATGCCGCCCGAGCCCATGATGGAGCCGAGCTTGGTGAGTGATTCGTAATCGACCGGCGTGTCGAGCGCCTCGGCGGGGATGCAGCCGCCGGAGGGGCCGCCGGTCTGCACGGCCTTGATTTTGCCGCCGTCGGGTGCGCCGCCGCCCATCTCCTCCACGATCTGGCGGAGAGGCGTGCCCATGGGAACCTCGATCAGGCCGGTGTTGGAAATTTTGCCCGCGAGGGCGAAGACCTTTGAGCCCTTGCTTTTTTCCGTGCCGATGCTGGCGAACCACGCCGCGCCGCGGCGGTAAATCGGCGGGACGTTGGCGAAGGTTTCGACGTTGTTGATCAGGGTCGGACAGCCCCACAGTCCGCTCTCGGCCGGGAACGGCGGACGCGGACGCGGCGTGCCGCGCTTGCCCTCGACCGACATCATCAGCGCGGTCTCCTCGCCGCAGACGAAGGCGCCGGCGCCGATGCGGATGTCGATGTTGAAATTGAACGGCGACTCGAAAATTCCGCTGCCGAGCAGGCCGAGTTGTTTCGCCTGCTTGATCGCGGTCTGCAGCCGCTTGATCGCGAGCGGATATTCCGCCCGGCAGTAAATGAAGCCCTGGTTCGCCCCGACCGCGTAGGCCGCGATGGCCATGCCTTCGAGCACGGCGTGCGGATCGCTCTCCAGCACACTGCGGTCCATGAACGCGCCGGGATCGCCTTCGTCGGCGTTGCATACGATGTATTTCTGCTGGCCCGGTGTCTTGGCCACGGTGCCCCACTTGATGCCGGTGGGAAAACCCGCGCCGCCGCGGCCGCGCAGGCCGCTCTTGACCATTTCCTCCACGACCTCCTTCGGTGTCATCTCGCGCAGCACATGATGCAACGCCTGGTAGCCGTCGACCGCGATATAGGCCTCGATGCGCTCGGGATCGATCTCGCCGCTGTTGGCCAGGACGATGGAGAGTTGCTTGCGGAAAAAGGGCTGGCTGAGGTCGCCCTGTTTGACGCCGGTCTTGCCGCCCTTCAGGGTGGCGATGAGCGCCTTGGCGTCCTCGGGCGTGACTTTTTCATAGAGCTTGGCGCCGGGATCGATGCCGACCAGCGGGCCTTCGCAGCACAACCGCATGCAGCCGACGCCCCGCACCTCCACCTGGTCGCTCAAGCCGGCTTCCTTCACCGCCTGGTCGAGGTTTTTTTTGACCGCCTCCGAATTGGAGGACATGCAGCCCGCGGCCATGCAGCAGCGGATGACCGTCTTCTTGCGGGCGGCCCGCTCCTTTTCGGCGATTGCGTTGAGATCATCAATGACCATGGGGCAGCCATCCTTTCAATTGAGCGAGGGCGCTTTCGGGTGTCTGGTGCGGCGTGACCGCGCCATCATAGACGACAGCGGGAGCGATGCCGCAGGCGCCGATGCAGCGCGCAGTGAGCAGAGAGAGTTGCTTGTCCGGCGTGGTTTCGCCGGCCTTGACCTTCGCCGCCGCCTCCACGGCAGCCAGCACCTTCGCGGCGCCCTTTACGTAGCAGGCGGTGCCGAGGCAGACGACGCAGGTGTGCGCGCCCTGCGGCTTGAGGGTGAAGAAATGGTAGAAGGTGGCCACGCCGTAGACGCGGCTGGGCGGCAGCATGAGCCGGTTGGCGATGAAGATCAGCAGATCGTCGTCGAGGAAGCCGAACAGTTCCTGTCCCTTGTGCAGCACCTCGATCAACGCATCTTGGCGGTGCTGGTGGCGCTTGATGTGCGCCTCCAGAATCTTGAAGCGCTTGTCGCCGCTGGCGTGTTCGAGCGCGCGGGCGGACAGTCCCTTTTTTTCCGGCATTACGGCGTCTGCTTTCACGATGCTCCAGCATAAGCTCAACCAATGAAACGCTCTCCGCATTATTTGGGATTGGGTGGCCATTTTTTGGGCAAGTGCGGATCCGGCCGGCCACCCGTCAAGAAAGGCCGAGCAAATGCCAAGATCGGAGAAGTGCCGCCACGCCGGTTGGGATAAAGTCAACCACCTGTCCTTCCACAGGGATGGAAAACAATTTCCGCAACGAAGACCCGGTTATGACCACAAAAACAAAATCTCCCAAATACGTTTACCTCTTTGGTAACAAAAAAGCCGACGGCAACGGCTCCATGAAACCGCTCCTGGGCGGCAAGGGCGCAAATCTCGCCGAGATGTCGCGCATCGGCCTGCCGGTGCCCCCGGGCTTCACCATCACCACCGAGGTCTGTACCTATTATTACGCCCACAAGCGTTCCTACCCGAAAAACCTCGCGCCCACCGTCGAGGCCGGCATGGCCCACATCGAGGCCATCATGGGCACGAAGTTCGGCGACAAAAGCGCCATGCCGCTGCTCGTCTCCGTCCGGTCCGGCGCCCGCGACTCCATGCCGGGCATGATGGACACGATCCTCAACCTCGGCCTCAATGACGAAACCGTCCTCGCCCTCGTCAACGCGACCAAGAACGAGCGCTTTGCCTGGGATTGCTACCGTCGCTTCATCCAGATGTACGGCGACGTGGTCATGGGCGTGCAGAAAAGCGCCGGCGAGGACCACGAGCCGTTTGAAACCGTCATTCACGACCTCAAGCACGAACGCTACCATGCCGACGTCGAGGATCCGAAGCTGACCGTGGCCGATCTCAAGGAACTCGTGACCCGTTTCAAGAAACTGATCAAGCAGCGCACGAATAGCGAATTTCCGCAGGATCCGTGGAAGCAATTATGGGGCGCCGTCGGCGCCGTCTTCGGCTCGTGGATGAACGACCGCGCCATCGTCTACCGCCGCAAATATAATATTCCCACCGAATGGGGCACCGCCGTCAACGTCCAGGCCATGGTCTACGGCAACACCGGTGACAAGTCCGGCTCCGGCGTCGCCTTCACCCGCGACCCGGCCACCGGAGAAAAGGTTTTCTACGGTGAATTTCTCATCAACGCCCAGGGCGAGGACGTCGTCGCCGGCGTGCGCACTCCCGAGCCCGTGGCGCAGCTCAAGAACCACCTGCCCGCCGCCTTCGATGAACTCGAAATCATCCGCAAGACGCTCGAGTCGCATTTCAAGGACGTGCAGGATTTCGAGTTCACCATCCAGGACGGCAAGGTCTTCATGCTCCAGACTCGCAACGGCAAGCGCACCGGCCTCGCCGCCGTCCGCTTCGCCATCGAGATGGAAAAGGAAAAGCTGATCGACTGGAAGACCGCGGTCCGTCGCGTTCCAGCCGACCAGCTCGACCAGGTGCTCGCGCCCGTTTTCGACCGCAAGGCGGTCAAGGCCGCGAAGTGCATCGCCAAGGGCCTGCCCGCCGGACCCGGCGCCGCCTCCGGCCGGATGTATCTCAACGCCGAACGCGCCGTGGCCGCCGCCGAGAAGGGCGAAAAAGTCCTGCTCGTCCGCAATGAAACTTCACCTGAAGACCTGCGCGGCATGATCGCCGCCGAGGGCATCCTCACCGCCAAAGGTGGCGTCAGCTCGCATGCCGCGCTCGTCGCCCGCCAGATGGGCAAGGTCTGCGTCTGCGGCGCCGCCGCGCTGCAAATCGACTACGCCGCCAAGACCATGACGGTGGACGGCACGGTCTACAAAGAGGGCGACTATATCTCCATCAACGGCACCGCCGGCGAGGTTTATCCCGGCGAGCTTCCCACCGCCGCTTCGGAAATCGTCCAGGTGCTGATCGAAAAATCGCTCGATGCCAAGGACAGCCCGACCTGCCAGATGTTCAACAAGCTGATGGATTGGTGCGCGAAAGCCACCAAGCTCCAGGTCCGCACCAACGCCGACACGCCGGAGCAGACGGCCAACGCCGTCGCCTTCGGCGCCACCGGCATCGGCCTGACCCGCACCGAGCACATGTTCTTCGAAGGCAACCGCATCGACGCGATGCGCGAAATGATCCTCGCCGACAACCTCGAGGACCGGAAGAAAGCCCTGGCCAAGCTCCTCCCCTACCAGAAGAAGGATTTCGTCGGCATCTTCAAGGAGCTGAAAGGCCTGCCCGCGACCATCCGCTTCCTCGATCCCCCGCTGCACGAATTCCTCCCGCACGAGGACGCCGCACAG
>Ga0335085_10006904_pt1 | contig 17790 bp, 16 predicted proteins | sample Lox_Sample_45_FD_206712 | JGI IMG/M metagenome (GOLD analysis project Ga0335085, IMG submission 206712) | Soil microbial communities from Loxahatchee National Wildlife Refuge, Florida, United States - Lox_Sample_4.5 | ecosystem: Environmental > Terrestrial > Soil > Wetlands | place: USA...
TCGAAGGCTTCCGCGCCGTCACCGAAGTCGGTGACATCGTGGCCGGCCCGAATCAGGGCCTGCGACAGAAACCGGCGCAGGGACTCGTCGTCTTCCGCCAACAGGATTTGTGCCATGGGTCATCCCCCGCCTCAGACTCTAGCATAGGACGAGACCAAATGTGCGGACCAGCCTAGAATCTGGGCTGCATGATGCGACACGGAGGTTTCCAAACCCTGATCCGCTCCATCAGATTCCTGTTGATCCCGGCCGGCCCCTGATGGTCCACTCCCCGCTCGGAAACAGCAGCGAATCATTGGCCATCTGCAGCCGATGCCCAATCGCACAGACAACGCCGACTGGGGCTATCTCACACTCCGCCAGCAGCCGTTCACCCTGTTACGTCCGGCGGCCCAGAAAGTCCCCTTTGTGTTTTCCTCGCCCCACTCCGGGCGGCTCTACCCGCAATCGTTCGCCGACAGCACCTGCCTCGGGAGCGTCGATCTCAGGCGCTCCGAAGATGCGTTCGTCGACTGGATTTTCGCTTCCGCGCTTGATCTCGGGGCTCCTCTCATTGCGGCCCGCTTTCCAAGGGTTCTTGTAGACGCGAACCGCGCCCCCACGGAACTGGATCCCTCCATGTTTGACGGGGCGCTGACAATTCCCGTTGATCCCGGGAGCCCGCGTGTGAACGCGGGATTGGGTGTGATCCCGCGAATCGTGCGTCATGGCCTGGAAATCTATGACGATAAGGTCTCGGCCGAGGCGGCCGAAGAACGGCTCGAGCAGTTTCACCGGCCTTATCACGCGGCCCTTGGTCGGCTGGTGAGGGAAACGCACGCGGCTTTCGGCGTAGCCCTCCTGATTGACTGTCACTCGATGCCCTCGGGTGCGGCTGGGCCTGACGTGATCCTTGGAGATCGCCACGGGTTGTCATCCGCGGCCTATGTAACGCTCGCAGCGCGACGGGCCTTCGAGGAGCAGGGCTTTAGCGTGGCGCGCAACGTTCCATACGCGGGAGGATACACGACGCAGCTCTATGGGCGGCCTGCGCAGGGGACGCATTCCCTTCAGATCGAGATCAATCGAGCTCTTTATCTTGATGAGGAAGCGATCGCCCCCACGCCGGCGTTCGGCTCCGTGCGTTCGCGGATTGCTGCGTCCCTCGAAAGGCTGATCGCCCTCTGCGCAGCGTCTGGATTGCCGGCTTTTGCCGTTCGCCATGCTGCGGAATAAAAAAGGCCGCCCCCGAGGGAGCGGCCAAGTTCAGGGAGGAAACGCCCAGGAAGGGCGGCGGCATCCCGAAAACGCATTCGCAATGCCGCGCTGCAACAATATGGGAGAAATCCCGCTGCGGCGCAACAGGAAAAATCGCCGATAGGACGAAGATTTTTTCCAGACAGATCAGGGCATTTTTGACTGAGATCGTCTCGGTTTTGCCCACTTTGTGTGCAATGCAATAGAAGTTGCCCGCACGCTCGGTTCATGAAACCGTGATCGCGCCGCCATCAGGGTGTCGTGATTGGCGGGCAGGCAAGAAGCTATGCAGGCCGGAACTGATTCTCCGGCACAGCTTAGGTGAGAGCCCATGGCCGTACTTGCTTGGTCTCGTCAGCGCGGGCTGCGGTTGCCCGGCCGCCTACGGAGCCTGGACGCTGCACGTCGTCTGCGGCGGCGCCCTCTTGTGCCCGACCTGCCCCGAAGCCCCCGACATCACCGCACGATCTTTATTTCCGACGTCCACCTTGGAACAAAGGGCTGCAAGGCGGAGCCGCTTGCCGATTTTTTGAACCGAAACTCATGCGACACGCTGTTCCTGGTCGGCGATATCGTGGACGGGTGGCGTCTCCGACACCGGTGGTATTGGCCTGAAGCGCATAATTGTGTACTCGAGGCATTTCTGCGCCATATCGACGCAGGGACGAGGGTAGTCTATGTTCCGGGAAACCACGATGAAGTCTTCCGGACTTATTGCGGCCGCTCGATCGCGGGCGTCGAAATCACTCGCGAAGCGATCCACGTGACCGCCGACGGAAAGCGCCTGCTCGTCCTGCACGGCGACCAATTCGATGGCGTCATTGCCTATGCGAGGTGGCTCGCACTGTTGGGGGACTGGACCTACGGGCTGGCCATGGAACTCAACGAGATATGCCATCTGCTCAGGCGGCTGCTCGGACTGGAGTACTGGTCGCTTTCGGCCTTTCTCAAGCTAAAGGTGAAGAATGCACTCGAATACATTTGTCGTTTCGAGAATGCCGTGGCTTGTGAAGTCGGCACGCGCGGTCTCGACGGCGTCGTGTGCGGCCATATTCATCACCCGGCGATTAAAGCCTTGGGAGGGGTCCTCTATATCAACGACGGAGATTGGGTTGAAAGCTGCACCGCGCTTGTCGAAGATAGGAGCGGCAAATTGGAGATTCTGTGCTGGGCAAAAGAACCCGCACGAGGGAGCAAACGCCCGGCAGCCACACGCGGCGACGTCGCAGCTGTACAACCGGCCTGAGGCCGGCGAAATGACGGCGGCGACAACCCCGGCGGGGCTGCGCGGGGACGCGATAATTCAGCCGTCTCTCCGCGCACGCAAGCTGTTGCTCCTGACGGATGCGTGGACGCCACAGGTCAATGGGGTGGTCCGTACGCTGGAAACTCTGGGGCGCGACCTCGCGGCCATGGGGCATGAGGTTCGCTATGGCACGCCTGAAGGGCGGTTTACGCTTCCTCTTCCCACCTATCGTGAAATTCGCCTTGCCGTTTTCCCGCGGCGCAGCCTGGAACGCATGATCGACAGTTTCCAGCCCGATGCCATTCATATTGCCACCGAGGGTACCATCGGCTTGAGTGCGCGTGCCATCTGCCTAAGACGCAAAATCCCCTTTACCACCTCGTTTCACACGCGATTTCCCGAATACGTGAACGCGCGCTTTCCGCTGATCTCGAAGTCGCTCGTCTATCGCTTCCTTCGATGGTTTCACGGTCCGGCGAGCACCGTGATGGTTGCGACGCACTCGCTCAGGCAGGAGCTGGAGTCCGAAGGGTTCAGCAACGTGCGAATCTGGTCGCGCGGGGTGGATGTCAATATGTTTCGCCCGATCGCCGATGCGCAATTGCCGTATGAGAAGCCAATCTGGCTTTATGTCGGTCGCGTGGCCGTTGAAAAGAACATCGAGGCATTCCTTGCCTTGGATCTGCCGGGGACGAAAGTCGTAATCGGCGAGGGCCCGGCCCGCGCACGGCTTGAACGAACGTATCCCGAGGCTCGTTTTTTGGGGCCAAAGTCGGGGGAGGAGCTGGTGCATCACTATGCGGCCAGCGACGTTTTCGTGTTTCCAAGCCGAACGGATACTTTCGGGCTGGTGATCCTCGAGGCGCTCGCCTCCGGTCTTCCGGTTGCTGCCTATCCGGTCCAGGGGCCCCAGGACGTGATCGCCAATGCACCCGTAGCGGCATTGGACAGCGACCTTGGTGCGGCGTGCAAACGAGCCTTGGAAATTTCGCGCGCGTCCTGCCGGACCTATGCCCTGACCCGCTCGTGGCGCGCCTGCACTGATCAGTTTCTTTCCAATCTTCCCCCCATCGCGCGCTCCGAAGCCAAAGAGGAGGAGGCCTTGCCGGTTCGCACCTCGCGTTCGACGGGATTCAATCCTTTTGCGCGCTTAAATCGCTCCTAAATGACGATTGGAATACCGCTCCGGAACGGATCCCTTCACATCACGGGCTTATTGACGGCGTGAAATTCCGACACGTGTCAGCGCTTCGAAGCGGTAGTCGTTCAAGATATGGGACAGGAAAGTCCAGCAGCCCTGTCGACGATCGTGCTACGCTCGATACCGATTTGCTCCCACCGATTTCCTGATGAAATCAAATCCCGAGTTAAGCTGCAGTCAAAAAACACTGCCGCAGGAATGGCTGTTCTGCCTCAGTGTTTCTGCAGGATGGGCCGTTATGGTTGCCGCCCTGGGAAAAGATTATTCCTGGGACTTCCGTAATTATCATTGGTACATTCCATACGCGTTCCTGAACGGTAGAATGGACGCAAATATCGCCGTCGCCCATCAGGCTACGTATTACAATCCGTTTCTTGATATACCCTTCTATATTCTGGCCACGCACCTGCACGCTTGGATGGCTTTGGGCATTCTGGGATTGCTTCAAGGCGCCAACATCGTTCCTCTTTATGCGATCGCGCGGTCAATTCTTCGCGTCGAAAATGGGCGCGTTGTGGCCGCTGCCCTGTCCCTGCTCTGTATGACGGGCAGCCTCACCATCCATCTTGCAGGGACCACATACTACGACAACGTGATGAGCGTCCTGATCCTGTCGGGGCTTGCCGTTATCATAGTTTACAGGCGGCAGCTCCAGTCGGGCACTTTGTTGGAGGGAGCTGCGATCGCAGGCTTTTCGGGCCTGCTCGTCGGCAGCGCAGTCGGACTCAAGCTGCCGGAGGCGCCGTTCGCGCTGGGCTTTGCGGTGTCGCTTCTCATAATTCCCGGTGATTGGCCCCATCGCACGACGCGGTTCCTGGCAGGTGCGGCAGGGGGGGCGGGTGGATTGGCCGTATTCGCGGGCATCTGGATGATCAAGATGGCCCATCTGACCGGAAATCCGCTGTTTCCGTATTTCAACGAATATTTTCGTTCCCCGCTCGCACTCCATGCCTCCTATCGGGACCTGCGATTCATTCCCAGACACCTCGATGTCCAACTGCTGTTTCCGCTGTTGTTTTCGATCGATTGGCGCGTGGCCGACGATCTGCCGTTCCAGGACATACGGGTTGGCGTCGCGTACATTCTGATAGTCGTCACGCCGCTGCTTCGCATCACGGCGCCGAAACGGGCCTGCCCGATCATCGACCCGCCTGCCGCATGGGCCCTCATCGGCTTTTCTGCAATCGCCTATCTGGCCTGGCTGAAGGTGTTTGCAATCTATCGCTACATCCTGCTTCTGGAGATTCTGGCTCCCATCTTGATCGCGGCGGCCATTTCACAATGGCCGTTTTCACGGCGTGTGCAACTTGTGCTGACCGGCTCGTTGCTGCTTGTCTGTGTGGCGACGATGAAAACGAGCGTCAGCGGACGGATGCCCGTCACGGACCCTTATGTGCAGGTGGCAGTTCCGCCAATTGCGCATCCCGACCATACTATGATCCTGATGACGGGCATTGAACCGATGGGATATCTGGCGCCGTCGCTTCCACCACAAATTCCGATCATCCGCATCGATGGCTGGATGATCCAGCCCGGAGACGGGTCAGAACTGACCCGAGAAGCACGCAAGCGCGTCGTTGCGTTCCACGGCGATTTGTTTGCGCTGTTCAAGGGCGCGGAAATCGTCCGAAGCCGCGACTCGCTCCGGGCCTATGGTCTTGCCATGGAGCCAAGCGCGTGCCGCAATATTGTCAGCAATCTTGGTGGGCCTTACGAATTCTGTCCGGTGATTCGCATATCGAGTCCTGCCTCATGACCAAACTCGCGCGCATAGCCGTCCTAGTGCCGTGCTACAACGAAGAAGCTGCCATCGAGAAGGTCGTACGCGATTTTCGCACCGCACTTCCGGCGGCCGAAGTCTATGTCTACGACAACAACTCCCAGGACCAGACAGCGGCACGCGCCAGCGCGGCCGGCGCCGTGGTGCGACAGGAGGCCAAGCAGGGCAAAGGCAGCGTTGTCCGGCGCATGTTCGCCGACATCGAGGCCGACATCTACGTTCTCGTCGACGGCGACGACACCTACGACGCGGCAGCTGCGCCTATGCTGGTGCGCGAACTGGTCGCGCGCGGGCTGGACGTGGTTTCCGGCCGGCGCATCGCCGTGGCGGAAGCGGCATACCGGGCCGGTCATGTTTTGGGCAATAGGGTTCTCACGGGCCTTACCGCCACAATGTTTCGTGTCAAGCTGGCCGATCTGTTGACCGGATACCGGGTGCTTTCCCGTCGCTTCGTGAAATCCTTTCCATTCACAGCCGAAGGCTTCGGCATCGAAACCGAACTGACGGTTCACGCGGTGCGCCTGTTGATGCCGATGGAAGAAATCGACACGCGCTACAAGGAGCGTCCTGCGGGCTCCTTCAGCAAGCTCAGCACCTATCGCGACGGTCTGCGCATACTGGCGACGATCGTTGCGCTGGTCCGCGAGGAGCGTCCCCTTCTCTTTTTCACGGGTTTGTTCGTAGTTCTTGGTATGCTATCGCTGTTGCTCGGCACACCGGTGGTGCTTGACTACTTCAGAACTGGACTGGTTCCCCGGCTTCCTACCGCTGTGCTTGCGATGGGCCTGATGATGCTCGGGTTTCTGTCGCTGGCAAGCGGAATTGTCCTGGACACGGTCACGCGTGGCCGTTGGGAATTGAAGCGCGTTGCCTACCTCGCAATCCCTGGCCCGCACGAGCTTAAGCTTCCGTGAGATACTTCGACCGTTTCACTCAATCGAAATTCCTGCGCTTCGCTTTGATCGGCACCTTCGGGTTCCTCGTGAACGAAGCCGCACTTTTCGGTTGTCTACGCCTTGGCCTCAACAAAGACCAAAGCTGGTTTCCCGCATTTCTCGTCGCGGTTACCTTTACCTGGTGGGGCAACCGGACCCTGACATTTCGCGACCGTGCCGCCCAGAACGGGCTGTTGGCGGAGTGGGCCACATTTCTGGCAGCCAACAGTATCGGAAATTTGGCGAATTTGGGTGTTTACTTCACGCTTGTTCACCTTGCGCCGTACCCGTTGAGCGATCCCCTGGCGGCCTTGGCGGCGGGAGCGCTTAGCGGGATGGTATTCAACTTCGCAGCTTCACAGCGGTTTGTCTTCCGGAAGAAATCACCGCAACCTTGAAAGCTCCTCGATAACCGCGGCGCCGGCAGGGGGGTCGATTTCGATGCGGGTCGTCTCCGTGAGTCTGGCAAGCATCATGTGATAGCCACAGGTAATGATCACCTCGACAATTTCCTGCGGCGAAAAAATCGCGGCTATTTGCTCGACGGTCTTTTCCTTGGCGCGTACATTTTCAACGACCTCCTGTGCGAACTGCAGGACGAGCCTTTCTTTTGCGTTGAAACTCTGGTCATCGAGTCGCAGCACTTCGAGCGCGGCTATTTGCGCCTTCGAGCATCCCGCGCTTTCGGCGATGGGCAAGTGCTGCGCCCATTCGTAGTTGCCGCCCTCAAGTCGCGCCGTGAGCAGAATGATCAACTCGCGCAGCGAGGGCTTCAGCTTCTGCCGCGAAAGTATCGCGCCGCCGAGTCGAAGACCGGGGACGAAGCACGTCGCTGCGTTTGCCCACATGCGAAATATGTTGAGCTTGCGTGGCAGGCGCGCCATGGCATGGCGCACCTCCTCAGGGGCCGATGCAAAGTCGGCGTAGGGCAACAGGGCCATCATCCCTCCTCCGCTAATCCGCCCCAGCAGCATGTACGATTACGTGGCAATTCTGCAACGGCCCCGTAAAGAATTCATTCCGGAATGCCGTTGCAGCCGGGGACTATCGGCTGGGTATTTTCCCCCCGGAGGTCGATCCTCACCGACTTGACGATCGCAAACAGCTGCTGGCCATCGGCAATGCCCAGCCGACCTAACGAGGCTTGCGTAATCCGGGCGATAAGCCTCGCCGACCCGCAGGAGAGCTGGACGTCTGCCTGTGATGCTGCACCAAGGCGGATGCCGGTCACCCTTGCCGGCAGCACATTGTTTGCGCTGATATGGAGGGGTGCCTCGCGTGCCAGCAGCACGTCCTCCGCCCGAGCCCGGACACGCAAGATGGCGCCGATCGGACCGTCAACTGCCGGCACCAGAAGTCCGCCGCCCTCGAATGCGAGCAGTGTCAGGCCGTCGGCAGTGCGCTGCTCTGCAATGCGGGTCTCAATGACCGCGCCGTAGGGCGATATGCCCGTAAGGTCGCTGAATGCCAGATCGGACAACAACTCGGCCGCCGCTGCCTGTCTCGTTACACGCCCCGCATTCAGAAGAACGATCTGATCGGCTAGCCGCGAAAGTTCATCGAGCGAATGGGTGACATAGATGATCGGCAGTCGCGCCTCGACATGCAATCGCTCCAGATACGGCAATATCTCCGCCCGTCGCGCCATATCCAGCGCCGCCAGCGGCTCGTCCAGCAGCAACAGTACAGGACTGCAAAGCAGAGCACGGCCGAGCGCCACGCGGCTTCGCTCGCCGCCGGAAAGCCTGGACGGTCTGCGATCCAGGACTTCCTGAATGTCCAGAAGCTTCACGATGCGCGTGAACGCATTGGCGTCTGCCTGTCTGCCGGAGCGCTTCCAGCCGAAGCGAAGATTCTCGTGCACAGTCATATGTGGGAACAATCGGGCATCCTGGAAAACGTAGCCGATGTTTCTTTTTCGCGGCTTGACAAAGATTCCCCTGGTGGTGTCCAGAACAATTCGTTCGCCGAGCACAATGCGGCCTTGGCGCGGCTTGAGCAGTCCGGCCAAGACGTTCACCGTTGTTGTTTTCCCGGATCCCGAGGGGCCGAAAAGGACTGTGATCCCAGGCCGTTGCACGTTGAACGCGACCTCGAATGTGGCATTGCCCAGCGAGTGCCGAAAATCAATCTCGATGCTCACGACGAAAGACGGTCACGTATCCGCCGATCGACAACCTGCGCCAGCATCACGCCCGCGAGTGCAAGCAGGGCGGAAAGAGTTGCCAGTCGCGCCGCTTCGTGCTCGCCACCGGGTTGTTGAAGGGCGCTGTAAATTGCGAGCGGCAATGTCTGAGTTTCGCCCGGAATGTTGGAAACGAACGTTATGATGGCTCCGAACTCCCCCAGAGCTGCCGCAAACGCCGTGATGGCGCCGGAAATGATGCCAGGGATCGCAAGCGGCAGCGTGATGGCGAAGAACTTGTCCAACGGACCGGCGCCGAGCGTTTCGGCTGCTTCGACCAATCTCAGGTCTACCCCCTCCAGCGAAAGACGAATGGCGCGCAGTTGAAGGGGAAATGTTGTCAATCCGCTTGCCAAAGCGGCGCCCTTCCAACTGAAGGCAAACTGCAAGTCGAAGTGCTGCAACAACCAGGCTCCTAGCGGCTCATGCGTGCCGAATGTGATCAGCAAGAGATAACCAACTACGACGGGAGGAAGGACGAGGGGCAGGAGCAGAAGGCCTTCCACGAAAGACTTGCCTACAAATCGCCGCCGGGCCAGTGGCACAGCAGCAAGCAGTGCAAACGGCATCATGCTCAGCACACCCGCCATTGCAATCCGCAGGCTCAGAAGCAACGCATCATATTCGACGGGCGTGAGAACCCAGCCGGCAGGCAGCGTCGACAAGCAGCCCCTCCTCTACGTGATGCCTCCGCTTGCTTGCATAACATGAAATCCAACGTGCGTCTGGCGGTCCGTTTTTCAAGGTTTCCAGAGACATTGCTGAAGGCCCGCCCGCCACACTGTTGACGTTACCGTCCATCAAATCGGGCCGAAATTGGGCACGGAACATCCATTCCGGGGTGACGTTGTCAGATCGGACGGGGACTGTCGCAAGGGCGCACAAGACAAGGCGCATGAGCATGAAAAGGATTCTTATGGCGAGTGCAGCGGCACTCACTCTGTTCGGCGGAACGGCCTTTGCGCAGATGCAAGGCGGGACGCCGGATCAGGATCAGACCCGACATACCCAATCTCTCCCGGACAAAGGTCCGCAGCAGGCTGGGCCGCAGGCCCCGGGCGGGACCCAGGAAGGAACTGCACCGCAGAATATGAACGATATGCGGCAGGACGATCGCGCCGCGCCGAACGACATGCGGCAAGATCGAGAGATGAAAGAAGACCGCGCGCAGGAACAGCATGGACAGAATGCGCGGGATGAGCACCGCGAAGGTGCCGTACGGATTACGCCGACGAAAGTTCTCAGCGGAACCGCAAAGGAGCGCATTCAAGAGACGGTGATCAGGTCCGGCTCTGCACCGCGGATGGACAACCTGCGTATTACGGTCCGCGTCGGCGCGCCAATCCCGCGTAGCTTCCGGTTGGTTCCGGTGCCAGCGGAGATCGTGACGATCAACCCGCAGTGGAACGGGTTCCTGTACTTCGTTTCAGGCGACGAGGTCGTTGTGGTCGACCCGAACAGCTATCAGGTGGTAGGCGTACTCGAGGCGTGAGGCGAACCTGTGAAAGGGCGGTCCTGCCGCCCTTTCACCCCCATGGTGCTCGGGCTAGCTTGCGCTCGCGAGCAGGGGGCACCCATGAACTTTCTTACACGCCGCAAAGCGATCGATTCGGCTCTGCAGAGCTCGACGCGACTGAAACCGAGCTTGAGTGCGCTGCATCTCGTGGCGCTCGGCGTAGGCGCCATCGTCGGCACAGGCATCTACACGCTGACGGGCATCGGTGCCGGGCTTGCGGGCCCCGGCGTCATCCTGTCGTTCGCCCTCTGCGGCATCGTTTGTGGCTGTGCTGCACTGTGTTACGCGGAAATGGCGACGATGATGCCGGTCGCCGGGAGTGCCTATACCTACAGCTATGCTGCACTGGGGGAGATCCTGGCTTGGATCGTCGGCTGGAGTCTCATTCTGGAATACACCGTTGCGGCAGCTGCCGTCGCCGTGGGCTGGTCAAGCCACGTCAGCGCCTTTCTGGCCGCGGCCGGCTGGCCGCTCCCCGATTGGCTGAGCCACGGACTGTTCGCCTGCAGGCAGGGCCTGCCGCTTCCCGCAGGCCTCGGCGAAGGATTGTTTGCCTGCCGTGCCATCAATCTTCCCGCCATTCTCATTGGCGCGTTGGTCGCCCTGCTCCTGGTGGTCGGCACGCGCGAGACCGCCACCGTGAATGTTGCTCTGGTATTGATCAAGCTCTTCGCCCTGCTGCTCTTCGTAATTCTGGCAGCCCCCAGTTTTGATCTTGCGCGATTTCATCCTTTCGCGCCTTATGGATTGGGCGCGCACATCGATCCTGATGGCGTCAAGCGGGGCGTGCTGGCGGCCGCCGCTCTCGTGTTCTTCGCATTTTACGGGTTCGATGCGGTGTCTACGGCTGCAGAGGAGACGAAGAATCCGGCGCGCAATCTGACGATCGGAATCATCGGCTCAATGGTCCTGTGCACGGGGATCTATATTGCGGTGGCGCTGGCGGCGTTGGGCGCCTCCTCCTATCTCGACATTTCCCACACGGGCGCCCCGCTCGTACATGTGCTCGAGATTCTCCACCATGCCTTCGCAGCACAGATTGTCGCGTCGGCGGCAATCGTCGCGCTGCCGACCGTCATCCTCGTTCTCATGTATGGCCAGAGTCGAATCTGGTTTGTCATGGCGCGCGACGGTCTTCTGCCGCAGCGACTTGCCGCTCTGAGCAGGAGCCGGGGCACGCCTGTAACCATGACACTGGTAGCAGGAAGCTGCGTCATACTGCTCGCCGCGACGTTGCCGCTGGACAGAATAGCCCTTCTTGCCAATGCCGGGACGCTGGCTGCCTTCATTGCGGTGGCATTATCGCTCCTGGTAATGCGATTTCGCGAGCCCTTGCGCAGCCGCCCATTCAAGGCGCCCTTGGCGTTTGTCGTCGCGCCGCTCTGCATCGCAGGCTGCGTCTATTTGTTTTCATCCGGCTTACAGAGCTACACGCAGCGCTGGTTCTTGCTGTGGAATGGCGGCGGGCTTGTGATCTACCTGCTCTACGGCGTGCGATGCAGCCATCTCGCAAAGCGGAACGCACCTGATAGGACGTAGCTGCCGAACTGCTTACGCGCCAAAGTAATCGCGATACCAGGCGATAAACCGGGGAATTCCCACGCTGATCGGAGTAGTCGGTTCGAACCCCAATTCTTGGCGGCTGGCCTCGATGTTGGCGTAGGTGGCAGGCACATCCCCCGGCTGCATCGGTTCCATCTGCAGCTTGGCCTTCGTTCCGAGAGACTCCTCAATTACCCCAATGAAGTCGGTCAATTTCTCGCTTTTGTGATTTCCCAGATTGTAAAGGGCATGGGGCGGCGAGTTTTGCGGCGGCCGATCCAAAGCACGCAGCACGCCGTCTACGATATCATCGATGTACGTAAAATCGCGCCACATCTCACCGTGATTAAACACACGGATAGGTTCACCGTTAAGAATGGCGCGCGTGAACAGGAAGGCCGCCATGTCCGGACGACCCCACGGGCCATAAACCGTGAAGAAGCGCAACCCGGTTGCGGGAATGCGCCACAGATGTGCGTAGGTATATCCAATGAGCTCGTCGGCCCGCTTCGTGGCGGCATAAAGGGAGTTCGGCATTTCAACGCGATCGTCTACCGAGAACGGAAGGGTCTTGTTGCCGCCGTAGACGCTCGATGAACTCGCATATACGAAGTGCTTCAGCTGCTTCAGCTGCTTGGCCAGCTCGATCATGACGACCTGTCCCATCACGTTTGTCTGGACATAGACATACGGATCGACGAGCGAATGCCGCACGCCGGCCTGAGCAGCCAAATGCACGATGCCCGAGATCTCGGGAAACTCCGCGGCGAGAGCAAGAATTGCTTCGCGATCCGAGACGTCGAGCTTGCGAAACAAAAATCCGTCCTGGCGCATAAGGCGCGCCAGCCGCGCCTCCTTGAGCGTGACGTCGTAGTAGCCATTCAAATTGTCGATACCGATGACGCCGTCGCCACGGTTCAGCAGAGCGGCAGCGACATGCGAGCCGATGAATCCGGCAGCTCCAGTAACGAGAATCATGGGCGTCCCCTGCTTATGCATGCCTTTCTAATGCCGCTCCATGTCCGTGGCCCACGCCACCCCTCTTCAATTGGGGTTCCTTGGTCGCTTGGCCGAATGAGTTCAAGTCTTGGCGGCCGGCACCGGTGCGGCACGCTGCCACGTCAGGCGAAGCCCGAGACGCCCGATAAGCCCCGCCAAGCCGCCCAGCGCCATGATACCTCCGCCGAGCCAAATAAACGGTGCCAGCGGATTGACAAGTGCACGCACGACCCAGCGGCCTCCGCCGCGATCGTCCCCCAGAGCGACATAAAGGTCGGAAATGCCCGTCGTGCGGATTGCCGTATTGCTGATGGCCTGCCCCTCGGCGGGGTAATAGCGCTTTTCGGGCGTCAAGGTCGCAACGCCCTGCGCGCCACTGCGCACATCGATGGTCGCCCGGGTCGCGGTGTAGTTTGGTCCTTCGATATTCTCGACGCCCTTGAACGTCAGGAGATAACCAGCGATGTGAAACGACTGGCCGGGAGCAACCACGTTTAATGCTTCGCCGCGCCACGCAGTGGTTGCCGCTATCCCCATGAGCGAAATGCCCAGACCGGCGTGCGCCAGGAGCGAAGCCAGGGAGGAAAAAAGTCCGGTAGCGGCTTTACGCGCGCGCCACTGAGTCCAGCTCGCGAAAATCACCCAGCCGGCCAGCGCGAATGCCCCTGTGGCGGCCAGGGAGCGTGGCTCCATGAGCGCGAAGGCCAGTACGCCGGCGAGTGCCGCTACGCCCAGCCCCGGCGCCAGCGGACGAAAGGCGGCGGTCAGATCCGCGCTTCGCCAGGACAGGCGTGGACCGAACGGCACGAGGATAAGAAGCGCGACGAACAGTGGGGCGAAAAACGTTGCGAAATAGGGCGCCCCCACCGAAATGCGCGCGCCGGTAATTGCCTGCAGGAACAGCGGATAAAGTGTACCCAGCAGAACCGTGGCTGCGGCCGCCGAGAGCAAAAGGTTGTTGAGGAGCAACGCGGTTTCGCGGCTGACAATGTCGAATGCGGTTCCACTTTGGAGCTTGGGCGCACGCCAGGCGAACAACGCCAGCGCGCCTGCAATGGCCGCCACCAGCATGTAGAGGATGAATTTCCCCCGCTCCGGATCATTGGCAAACGCATGCACGGAATTGAGCACGCCGGAGCGGACAAGAAATGTACCGATCAGCGACAGGGAAAAACCGGCGATCGAGAGCAGCAAAGTCCATGATCGGAACGCACCGGTGCGTTCGGTCGCGAGCGCCGAGTGCAACAGTGCCGTGCCGACCAGCCATGGCATCAGCGCGGCGTTTTCGACCGGATCCCAGAACCAGAATCCTCCCCAGCCCAGGACATAATACGCCCACCACGAGCCGAGCGTGATCCCAAGGGTGAGGGCGATCCAGGCCGCGAGCATGAAGGGACGCGCGGCGCGAGCCCATTGTGCGTCGGCCTCGCCCGTGATGAGCGCGGCCGCGGCGTAGGCGAATGTCGCCGACAGGCCGACATAGCCGAGGTAGAGCATAGGCGGGTGGAATGCGAGGCCGGGATCCTGCAACAGCGGATTCAGGCCCTGGCCCTCGAACGGCGGCGGATCGAGTCTGAGAAACGGATCTGAGGTCAAAATGATGAACAGAAGAAAGGCTGCGGCGAGCAAACCCATCACGCCCAGCGCCGTTGCGGCGAGTCTCTCGCCGCCCCGCCTCCAGCCCGCAATCAGCGCCGTGTAGACGGCCAGCACCAGCACCCACAAAAGCATGGAGCCTTCGTGGTTTCCCCAGACGCCGGTGATTTTGTAAATGAGCGGCTTCAGCGTGTGTGAATTTTGTGCCACGTCGAGAATGCTGAAGTCAGACGTGACAAACCCGTATGTAAGCGCCGCAAAAGCCAGCACGACAAAAACGAAAAAGCCCAGTGCGGAAGAAAATGCGAGCGCACGCGCCAAAGACGCGTGACTGCGAGCCGACCAAAGTCCAGTGCCTGCCTGCACGATCGAAAGCGCCAACGCAAGGCAGAGCGCAAGCTGGCCGATTTCCCCCGTCACGAGCCGCCTTCCTTCCAGCGCCCGGCCCGCTTGAGGGCGTCTACGACCTCTGGCGGCATATACCTTTCGTCGTGCTTGGCGAGGACTTCGCTGGCGGCAAAAATTCCCGAACCGTCCAGAGCGCCCGATGCGACCACGCCCTGGCCTTCGCGGAACAGGTCCGGCAGGACGCCAACATACGCAACGGGCACAGTGGCGCGTCCATCCGTTACCACAAAGTGCACCATGGTACCCGGTCCGTGCTTCAGGCTTCCTTTCTGCACGAGGCCGCCAATGCGAAAATCTACCCCGGCCGGCACATGCTCCTTGGCCAGATCGCTGGGACTGTAGAAATAGAGGACATGCTTATTGAGCACGGTCACGACAGCGAACGCTCCCACCGCGCCGGCCAACACCATGGCCACGGCAAAGACCAGCCGGCGGCGCTTTCTGGGATTCATCCGCAAAACCTTTCCTTGCCGGCGGGAATATAGGTGCTCCGGCGCGCGCAAGCCAATGCGCAGTTTTGCAGACGGGCGGCAGGCACAGGAGACCGTGCTTCAGGCTACTGCCGATTGCCCAACGCCTGTTGCCCGACTCACCGGCTCAACTCCCGCATGGCGGAGTCCAGACCGGCCAACGTGAGCGGATACATGCGATCTGCCATGACCTGGCGTATCAGCTCGACCGAGGGCGTATAGTCCCAGTGCTTCTCGGCCACCGGGTTAAGCCACACCACGTGCTCGTAAATCTGCGTGACGCGATCCAGCCAGACGGTTCCAGCCTCTTCGTTCCAATGTTCCACTGAGCCGCCGGGCTGGCTGATCTCATAAGGGCTCATGGTTGCGTCCCCCACAAAGATCACCTTGTAGTCGTGGGGGAAGCGGTGCAGGACGTCCCACGTCGGCGTTTTCTCGGCATGACGCCTGCGATTGTCCTTCCAGACTGCTTCATAGAGGCAGTTGTGGAAGTAGAAGAATTCCATGTGCTTGAATTCGGTGCGGGCGGCACTGAAGAGCTCTTCGCAGAGTCTGATGTGGGCATCCATCGAGCCGCCGATGTCGAGGAACAGCAGCACTTTCACCGTATTGTGCCGCTCAGGAACGAGCTTGAGGTCGAGATAACCCTTGTTTGCGGTTTCCCTGATGGTGCCCGGCAGATCGAGTTCGACCTCCGCGCCTTGGCGCGCCCATCGGCGCAGGCGCCTCAACGCCACCTTGATGTTGCGCGTACCCAGTTCCACGGAGTCGTCCAGGTTTTTGTAGTCGCGCTTGTCCCAGACTTTCACCGCCCTGCCATGCCGGCTCTTTGCCTGGCCGATGCGCACCCCTTCGGGGTTGTAGCCCATGGCGCCGAACGGCGAAGTGCCGGCCGTGCCTATCATCTTCGAGCCGCCTTCGTGGCGCTTATTCTGCTCTTCAAGCCGCTTCTTGAGGGTTTCCATAAGCTTTTCCCAGCCGCCGAGCGACTCGATGAGCTTCTTTTCCTCCTCGGTAAGATATTTTTCCGTCAGGGCCTTCAGCCACTCTTCGGGGATCTGGGCGATTTCCGCGCCTTCCAGGCTCTCGATGCCCTTGAACACATGGGCAAAGACGCGGTCGAACTTGTCGAGATTGCGTTCGTCCTTCACCAGAGCGCAGCGCGAGAGATAGTAGAACGCATCGATCTTCATCTCGATGATGTCGCGATCGAGCGCATCCATCAGCGCAAGATATTCTTTCAGCGTCACCGGAACGCGTGCGCTGCGAAGCTCGTCAAAAAACTGGAAGAACATCGGATCGCCATTCGATTGCGGGAAGACGACTCTAACGCAGTCCCGCGCTTTGCGAAATGCCGGCGCAGCAACTCCGGCCGGGCTAGCCCGGTGCCGGCCTATCGAGCGGATCGGCGGACGCGGCCGTCGCATGGCAGCCGAAGCGCGATGCGATCGAACCGTCAATGGGCGGCGATCTCGCCCGGGACCGCGCTGTAAACCGCGTCGAGGAATTCCTTTTCCACCCCGGCATCTCGCGGGGCGGCATATTCGATCGTCGTTTCGATCGCCCACGTCTTCACCTCGGCGCCTGCCAGCAGCACGCGATAATGAAGTTCCTCCAACTCGGCGGTTTCGTAGCTGCGCGTATAGACCGAGAGAGGCTGCGCGCCCCTGAGGGCGACATTGAGTCTGCTCTCCCCGATCTTCTTACCGCCGGTGGCTTCCTGTTCGGCAAAGTCATGCGCGAGCGAAGCTTTGGGATCATACCCGGCAGTAACGAGCGTGATCCGGATCGTTCCATAGACCCCGTCGAGCGCTGAATACGCGCAAAAATCTACATGAGATTCCGGATCGAACTCACCCACGGCATCTCGCTCGAAGAGCCCGAGCTTTGCCGGACAGATGAGCCCGGATGCCACATGCACCTTTGCCCCATCTTTGCCGTCGGCAAACGCGTCGCCTGCAACAGCCTGGGTTCGCCCTTCACTCCCCGCCAAGAGCCACAATGCGCACGGAGCGACCAAAGCGCCTGCAATTCGTATTGCGGGTTTCAAGCCTTTGCCGCGCAAAACTCAGCCTCGGATTTCGCGTCTGGCCAGAAAGGCGAGGCGCTCGAACAGGTGCACGTCCTGCTCGTTTTTGAGCAACGCGCCATGAAGCGGCGGAATCAATTTGGTGGCATCACGCTCCCGCAGCGCCTCGGGCGAAATGTCCTCGTTCAGGAGCAGCTTGAGCCAATCGAGCAGCTCCGATGTGGAGGGTTTCTTCTTCAGTCCCGGGACGTCGCGCATCTGATAAAACATGGTGAGCGCCTCCGACACCAGCCTTTGCTTGATATCGGGGAAATGCACATCGACGATCTTCTGCATCGTCTCGCGGTCGGGAAACTTGATGTAGTGGAAGAAGCAGCGGCGAAGGAATGCGTCGGGCAGCTCCTTTTCGTTGTTGGAGGTGATCATGACGATCGGCCGCCGCCGCGCCTTGATCGTTTCGCCGGTTTCGTAGACGAAAAATTCCATGCGATCGAGTTCGAGCAGAAGGTCGTTCGGAAACTCGATGTCGGCTTTGTCGATCTCGTCGATCAAGAGAACCGGCCGAGAATCCATCTCGAAGGATTCCCACAGCTTGCCCTTCTTGATGTAGTTCTTCACATCCTTCACGCGAGGGTCGCCGAGCTGTG
>Ga0335085_10006905_pt1 | contig 17789 bp, 16 predicted proteins | sample Lox_Sample_45_FD_206712 | JGI IMG/M metagenome (GOLD analysis project Ga0335085, IMG submission 206712) | Soil microbial communities from Loxahatchee National Wildlife Refuge, Florida, United States - Lox_Sample_4.5 | ecosystem: Environmental > Terrestrial > Soil > Wetlands | place: USA...
ACCGACGCCGAGGGCCGCCTCGTCCTCGCCGACGCGCTCTGGTACGCCCGGCGCGAGGGCGCGACCCATGTGCTCGACCTCGCGACGCTGACCGGCGCGATGGAGCTCGCGCTCGGCGATCTCTACTCCGGCCTCTTCGCGAACGACGAAGCCTGGCGCGACCAGATCCTCGAGGCCGGACGGCGGAGCGGCGACCTCGTGTGGCCGTTCCCGCTTCACCCGCGCTACCGGCGGTACGTCGACTCCGACTTCGCGGACCTGAAGAACAGCTCGGCGCTCCGCCAGGCCTCTCCCGCCCTCGCCGCCGAGTTCCTGCACGAGTTCGCCGGCGACGGCCCCTGGGCGCACGTGGACATGGCCGGGCCGGGCTTCCTCGAGCGCTCGCGCGGCGACTACCTGCTCGTGCCCGGCGGGACCGGCTGGGGCGTCCGGCTGATCGCCGAGCTGGCGCGCAGCCTCGCCGCAGACGGGGCCACGCCGTAGTGGACTACGACCTCGGTGACGAACAGGAGCTGATCCGGCGCACCGTCCGCGAGTTCGCGGAGACCCGGGTCGCGCCGGTCGCCGAGGAGCTCGACCGGGAGGCGCGCTTCCCGTACGAGCTCGTCGCCGAGCTGGCCGAGCTCGGGCTGATGGGGCTCCCCGTGCCGGAGGCCTACGGCGGCGCCGGCGGCGACACCGTCTCGTACGCGATCGCGATCGAGGAGCTGACGCGGATCGACTCGTCGGTCGCGATCACCGTCGCCGCGCACACGTCGCTCGGGACGATGCCGATCCTCCTCTTCGGGAGTGCCGAGCAGAAGCAGGAGTGGCTGCCGCAGCTCGCCTCCGGCCGGGGCCTCGCCGCGTTCGGGCTCACCGAGCCGGACGCAGGCTCCGACGCCGGGGCGACCCGCACCCGCGCGGAGCCACACGGCGGGGATTGGGTGATCGACGGCACGAAGACCTTCATCACGAACGCCGGCACGGACATCTCGGCCTGCGTGACGATCACGGCCCGCACGGGTGAGGAGGAGATCTCGAACCTGATCGTCCCGAACGGCACGCCGGGATACGAGATCTCGCCGCCGATGCGCAAGCTCGGCTGGCGCGCCTCCGACACGCGGGAGCTCTCGTTCCACGAGTGCCGTGTGCCGGAGCGAAACCTGCTCGGCGAGCGCGGAGGAGGCTTCCGCCAGTTCATGGAGATCCTCGACGGCGGCCGCATCTCGGTCGCCGCGATGGGAGTCGGGCTCGCGCAGGGCGCCTACGACCTCGCGGCCGCCCATGCCCGCGAGCGGCGGCAGTTCGGGCGGCCGATCGCAAGCTTCCAGGCGGTGCGATTCGGGCTCGCCGACATGGCGACCGAGATCGAAGCGGGACGCCAGCTCGTCTACCGGGCGGCGTGGCTCAAGGATCGGGACCGCCCGTTCGCGCTCGCGGCGGCACAGGCGAAGCTCTACACCGGCGTGCTCGCCAACCGCGCGGTCAACACTGCGCTCCAGATCCACGGCGGCTACGGCTTCATGGACGAGTTCCCGATCTCCCGGCTCTACCGCGACCAGAAGATCCTCGAGATCGGCGAGGGCACGAACGAGGTCCAGCGCATGGTGATTTCGCGTCACCTGCTGGGCTGACGCCGAGCAGGTTCGCTTCACGGGGGGACGATGTTTCCCCGTGCGCCTCTTCTTCTCAGCCTGGATCCCAGGCACAATCGAGACGTGGCGCCGGTGGCAGCAGCCCTTGTCGCGGCCTTGCTCTCCGTGCAAGCCGTCGTCCGTCTCCGCCGCAGGGGCCGTGCCGACCTGGCGGGGTGGGACCGGCTGGCGCTCTTCGCGCTCGGGCTCGGACTGACGGTGTTCGCGCTCGTCGGGCCGCTCGACCGGATCGCCGACCAGAAGCTGCTGGCGGCGCACATGGGCCAGCACGTCCTGATCGGCGACCTCGCGCCGGCGCTGATGGTGGTCGCCGTGCGCGGGCCGCTCATCGTCTTCCTGCTTCCCGCCGCCGTCCTCGCCCCGCTCGCGCGCAGTCCGCTGCGCCGCGCTCTCGGGGTGCTGCTACGGCCGCGGATCGCGTTCGCGCTCTGGGCGGCGAACCTGGCTCTCTGGCACGTTCCGTGGCTCTACGACCATGCGCTCGAGCACCAGACCCTGCACGACATCGAGCACGCGTGCTGGATGATCTGCGGCCTGCTCCTCTGGACGCTGCTCGTCGACCCCGGAAACCACCGGCGGCTCAGCGTGGGCGGCCGGGTCGCGCTCGCCGCGGCGATGTTCGCGGCGGGCCAGGTGCTGACGGACGTGCTCGTCTTCTCGTTCACGCCGCTCTATCCGTACTACCGCGGCGCCTACGGGCTCTCGGCGGTCACCGACCAGCAGCTGGCGGGGATCGTGATGATGGTGGAGCAGCTGGCGACTCTCGCCGTCTGCGTCGGAGTGCTCCTGCTCCCCCGCTTCCGCCGCGCGCCGGCGCCGAGCCTCGCACCCACACACGCGTGAGCCCGACGGACTTCAGCTTCGAGCCGCTCTTCCTCGTGCTCGCGGCCGCAGCCGCGGCCGTCTATGTGCGGGCCGCCGGGCACGACCGGCCGCCCGCGTGGCGCAGCGCCTGCTTCGGCACGGGACTCTTCCTCGTCGCGGCGTCGCTCAACTCGCCGCTCGAGACGATCGCGGCCGACTACCTGCTGCTCATCCACCTGCTCCAGAACGCGCTGATCGCGGACATCGCCCCGCTCCTCGTCCTGCTCGGTCTGACGCCCGCGATGCGGGATGCGCTGGCCCGTCGAGGCGCCGCCCGGATCCGCCCGCGCTTCGTGCTCCCGGTCTGGCTGCTCGCCTGGTACGGGACGCACCTGGGAGGGTTCTACGACTGGGCGCTGCGCACGGGCTGGGGCCTCAACATCGAGCACGCGATCCTCATCGCCGCCGGGCTCCTCTTCTGGTGGCCGATCGTCAGCGGGCGCCTCTCGCCCCCCGCCGGCCTCGCATATCTCGCCATCGCGTTCGTCGGCTCGTCCTTCCTCGGGCTGGCCTACATCTTCTCGAGCAGCGTCTTCTACTCGTTCTATGTGCAGGCGCCGCGCCTGTGGGGGCTGTCTCCGATCCGCGACCAGAACCTCGGCGGGATCCTGATGAACGGCGAGCAGACCGTCGTCTTCCTGCTCGCGATCGGCTGGTTCGTGCTGCGACTGCTCGACGAGGAGCACGCTAGCGCGGCGGACGGATCTCCCGCACGGGGCTGAAGCTCGTGTAGCGGTCGCGCATGAAGTGTGCCGCAGCCGTCATCTCGAGCACGCGCGGCCGGAGCGTCCGCGGGTCGAGGGTCAGCGTGAAGAAGGCCGGAATCGTCGGGTCGGCGAAGGAGACGACGAGCGCCTCCGGGGTCCGGGAGAGAATGTGGGCGTTCGTCGAGGCCTCCCACTGCGTCGCGGGCTGCGGCAGCCGCGGCGTCTGCGCCGAGGCGCGCCAGGGGCGATTCGGCGCATCCCGGTCCCAGCGCCGGTTCGCAACGACGATCGCCTGCGCACCGCCGGCAATCGCGTAGGCGACACGGTCCGGCTTCTCCAGCCGCCAGCGGGCAGCGAGGGCGTGCCTGCGGTCGGACGCGAGCTGCTCCTGGTACGAGATGCCCCGCAGAGCCCGGAAGGCGCTCCAGGCTCGCCGGACGAGGCCGTCGGCGGCGGGCGCGCTCGCGGGGAGCCTGAATGCCGCGCGGCGCACGGGTCCGAAGCCGCTCGCCTCGACGACGACGCGGCGCCCGGGGGGAAGCGACGCCGTGTAGCACCCGCTCCCGCACGCCGCCGCAACCGCACCGGAGGGGAGAAAGCGCACGTGCAGCCCGCTCAGGCCGCCGCCGGAGGGCGAGAGGACGACCGCCGTCAACCGGGCCGGCTCGGCCTCGAGCGCGATCGCGAGCGGGCCCGCCTCACGTGCGAGCACGAGCGCCCCGGACGGCGGCGGCGGCGGCTCCCGCGAGGGCTCGAGACTCCGCGGCGCCCGGGGCGCCGCCGCGACGGGCGCGGCGACCGCTTCCCTCCCGGGCCTCAGCTGGACGAGCACGGCGACGGCGACGACGAGGCATGCGGCGAGAGCGAGCTCCGTCAGCACCCGCCGCGCCGGACGCGAGCGGAGGAGCAGGCCGAGCCCGAGCGCTGCGGCCAGCAGCGCCGTCTTCACCAGCAACGCCCGCCCGTAGTCCGTCTCCCAGAGCTGGGCGGCCGAGACGAGCTCGAAGGAGGCGCGCAGAGCTCCCGTCGTGCCGAGCACGAGCACGGCGGCGAGGGCGAGCCGCGAGAGCTGCCGGAGCTGCAGGCGCGCCGCGGGCAGCGCGACGAGGCCGACGAGCACGCCCACCCAGGCAGAGGCGGCCGCCACGTGGAGGATGTCCGCAGCGACGTTCACCCGTTCGAGGCCGGGGTCGAGCGCGTGCCCGGCGACCGACGGCACGGCGACGAGCCCGAGCGAGAGCAGGAGCGCGGGCCGCAGGGCCCGCCGCTCGAGTGTCGCCGCGCCCGCGAGGAGCGCGACGACGACCGCGGTCACGAGACCCGCGAGGAGCGCCGTCCCGTCGCGGGTGTCGAGGCCCACACGGTGCAGCTCGCTCCCTGCGCCGAAGGCCGCGAGCGCCGCTGCGCCGCCGAGGAGCAGCGGCAGCCGTGCGGCCCCCGCCCCCTCCACCGCACCCGGCACGGCGAGGACGACGATGGCCGATCCCGCAGCGACCAGGACGCCCGCGAGGAAGAGCCAGCGCGCGAGCACGCTCGAGGCGTCCGGACCGGTCGCCGCGGGCCGGAGCGCCGGCCGCGGCGCCGGCCGCCCGGCTCCGACGGCGAACGCGACGACGCCCGACTCGAGGTGGCCGTCGTCGGACACGATCGTCCAGCGCACCGAGTAGTCCCCGTCCCCGATGCGGCGGAGCAACGGCACAACGAGCGTACGGCCGCCGACGACCCGGGCGCGGCCCCGCAAGATCGAGCTGCCGCCGTTTCGCACCGCCTCGATTCCGGGTGCGGCGCGGACGTCGCTGTCGAAGGTGACCCGCACCGCCGCGGGAGCGCGGGAGAGCACCGCGCCCGGCGCCGGTGCGATCCGGACCAGGTTCGCGTGTGCAGACGCCGCGGCCGGCACGATCAGCGCGAGCGCGACTCCGAGCGGAAACGTCCGTCTCACTGTCTGATTGATAGCGGCGCGCGGTGGTAGTTTCGGTCCGTGCTCTTCGTCCAGCTCGTCGACGACGGTCTCGGCTGCGCGTCCTACCTCGTCGGCGACGAGGCGGCGGGGATCGCCGTCGCCGTCGATCCACCGTACGCGATCGAGCCGCTGCTCACGGCTGCGGAGCGGCATGCCGCACGCCTCGTCGGCGTGCTCGAGACGCACACGCACGCAGACCACGTATCGGGGCACGGCCGGCTGGCGTTCGAGCACGGGCTGCCGGTGCGCATCCATCGCGCGGCCGCCGCGTCCTACCCGCACGAGGCGCTCGAAGACGGAACGGAGGTGCAGCTCGGCGACGTCGTGCTCCGGGCCCTGCACACGCCGGGCCACCGGCCCGAGCACTGCGCATTCGCCGTGATCGACCGCTCCCGCGGCCACGAGCCGTGGCTCGTGCTGACCGGCGACTCGCTCTTCGTCGGCGACGCGGCGCGTCCCGATCTCGCGGTCGAGGCGCACGCGGGCGCGGAGGACCTCTTCCGCAGCCTGCACCGGCTGGTCGAGCTGGGTGACGGCGTCGAGGTCTATCCCGGCCACGTCGCCGGATCCCTCTGCGGTGCGGCGATGAGCTCGAAGGCCTCGACGACGATCGGTTTCGAGCGCCGCTTCAACCACGCGCTGCGGGAGGACCACGCGGAGTTCGTGGCCGCCGCTACGGGACCGCAGCCGCCGCGGCCGCCGAACATGGAGCGGATCGTCGAGATCAACCGCGGCCCGTTCCTCGGAGCCCAGCCGCCGCTGCAGCACGTGGACGGGGTGCCCGACGACGTGACCGTGCTCGACGTGCGTGCAACCGGGGCGTTCGTGACGGGCCACCGGCCCGGCGCCGTCGGCGTGCCGGTGTCGGGAGCGAGCTTCGGCACCAAGGCCGCGTTCGTCGTCCCGGGACGGCGGCTCCTCCTGCATGCGGAGGACGAGGCGGAGGCACTGCGGGCCGCACGCGGGCTCTACGCCGTGGGCCTCTTCGACCTCGCCGGCTGGCAGGAGGGCGGCGGCGCCGAGGTGCTGCCGCCGGTCACGATCGAGGAGCTGGAGCGGCTGCTCGCCGAGGACGCCGTCGAGGTGCTCGACGTCCGCGAGCCGGATGAGCGCGACGACAACCACGTTCCCGGGTCGCGGAACCTCCCCTACCGCACCGCGCGCGCGGCAGCCGAGAACGGTCTGCTCGGCGACCGCCCGGTCGTGACGATCTGCGAGTCGGGTCCCCGCGCCGCGATCGCCGCCAGCGTCCTGCAGTCGGTCGGCATCGACGCGCGACCGGTGCTGGAGGGCGGTGTCGGCGCCTGGCAGGCGAGCGGCGGCGAGACCACGTCGTTCCGCCGCTGCGGCGCGTAGCCTCGCGAGCAGCACGGCGCGCGGCAGCCCCCGTCGGCCCAGGCGTCAGTCGATGCGGTCGACCGGGTAGCCCCACTCTCTCATCTGGGCGAGCAGCTGCTCGCAATGGGCGGGGTCCCGCGTCAGCAGGGTCAGCTCGACGCCGGTCTCCCCCACCGGGACGCCGGCCGCCTCGCGCTGGTGCTCGACCTCCACGATGTTGACGCGCTCGGCCGCGAGCCGCCGCAGCAGCTCCGCCAGCTGGCCGGGCCGGTCGGGCACACGCGTGCGTACGACGAGATAGCGGCCGCTCACCGCAAGGCCGCGGCGGAGCACCTGCACCATCAGCGAGGCGTCGATGTTGCCACCCGAGAGCACGGGGACGGCGGGCCCCGACCCGGGAATCGCGCCGCTCAGGAGCGCCGCCACACCGACCGCTCCGCCCCCCTCGACGACGAGCTTCGTCCGTTCGAGCAGGAGCACGATCGCCTCCGCGATCTGCTCGTCGTCGACCGAGACGACCTCGTCGAGCACGCGGTCGAGGATCGCCGAGGTGAGCGTCCCCGGCTGCTTGACCGCGATCCCGTCTGCGATCGTGTAGCCCGTACCGCCGGGGAGGGTGCCCGACGCCTGCACGCCCACGATGCGCAGATCGGGCCGGAGGGCGCGCAGGGCGACGCCGATTCCCGACGCGAGCCCGCCTCCCCCGACCGGGATCACGACCGTCTCGGCGTCCCCGACCTGCTCCGCCAGCTCGAGCCCGATCGTCCCCTGTCCCGCGATCACCTGCGGGTCCTCGAACGGATGCACGAGCACCGCCCCGCTCTCCGCGACGTACGCCTGCGCCGCCTCGAGCGCCTCCTCGAGCGCGGGGCCGGTCAGCTCGATCTCGGCGCCGTAGCTGCGGGTGGCGTCGACCTTCGCCATCGGCGCGTCCTGGGGCATGAAGATCCGCGCCGGAGCGCCGACCTCGCGCGCCGCCCAGGCCACCGCCTGCCCGTGGTTGCCGGCGCTGGCGGCGACGACGCCCGCAGCCCGCCGCTCGACGGGCAGCGTCGTCATCACGTTGTAGGCTCCGCGGATCTTGAAGGAGCCCGTGCGCTGCAGGTTCTCGGCCTTGAGGAGCACATCGCGGCCGGCGAGCCGCGAGAACGTCTCGGACGGGTAGACCGGCGTCACGCGCGCGACTCCCCGCAGCCGCTCGCGTGCCTGCTCGATCTCAGCGAGCCCGGGTGCCGTCACCGCGTCGCTCGTCATGGATGTGGAACACCTTCTCGAGGATCTCCCGCACGGCGCTGAGCGGGTCGAGCTCGCGCCGCTGCACCTCGTCGAGCAGCCGCCGCAGCTCGGCGTCGCCCGAGACCGCGTGCTCGAGGTGCTGCTTCGCCCGGCCCGAGGCGACCGAGAAGACCTCGCGCGCGAGGTTCGAGCGGCGCCGCGCCTCCAGCTGCCCGGACTCCTCCAGGAAGGCCCGGTGCTCCTCGAGCTTACGCCACAGCTCGGGGACGCCCTCGCCGCGCACCGCCTCGGTGAGCACGATCGGCGGCTTCCACTCGCGGTCGTGGTCGAGAGCGAGGATCGACCGCACCTCGGTCAGCATCGTCCTGGCAGCGGGGTGGTCCATCTTGTTGATCGCGATCACGTCCGGGATCTCCATGATCCCGGCCTTCAGCGCCTGGACCGAGTCGCCCGAGCCCGGCATCAGGACGAGCAGGACGGTGTCGGCGATCCCGATGATCTCGACCTCGCTCTGCCCCGTGCCGACGGTCTCGAGGAAGACGAGCTCCTTGCCGGCCGCGTCGAGCACGAGCAGCGCCTGCAGCGTCGCCTCGGCCAGCCCGCCGAGGTGGCCGCGCGTGCCCATCGAGCGGATGAAGACGCCCGGGTCGAGGAAGTGGTCGCTGAGGCGGATCCGGTCGCCGAGCAGCGCCCCCTGGGAGAACGGGCTCGAGGGATCCACCGAGACCACTCCCACCGGCGTGTCGCCCTCCCGTACGTGCCGGATCAGGGCCGAGACGAGGCTCGACTTGCCGACGCCCGGCGGCCCGGTCAGGCCGACGGCGTAGGCGTTCCCCGTGTGCGGATAGAGGTCGGCGATCACGTCGTAGGCCAGGGGATCGCGGTTCTCGACGAGCGTGATCGCGCGGGCGAGGGCGCGCCTGTCGCCGTCGCGGATGCCGGCGGCGAGAGTGTCGCGTGTCCAGTCGCGGCGGCCGGCCACCGCGGGGATGCTAGGGCACCGAACGCGGCGGCTGCTCAGTTGGCGGCCGGCGCCGGCGCGCGGACCCCCCGGCCCGCCGGCTCGGGCACGGGCGCGGGCGCCGGCTCGACCGTGCCGCGTGCGAGCACGTAGCCGACGGTCGCCGCGACGACCAGCGTCACCGACCCGGCGGCCCAGATCCAGCGCGGCCCGAAGGGCTCGAGCAGGGCGCCGCCGACCACCGTGCCGACGCCGACGAGGACGTAGGTCGCGCTCATCACGAAGGTGAGCGCCCGCCCCCGCGCAGAGTCGGCGATCCCGCGCTGCACGAGCAGCGCGTTGCAGACGATCGCGCACCCGTTGCCGGCTCCGAGGACGAGGCAGCTGAGCGCGGCGACCCAGACGTTCGGGCTGGCCGCCGCGCCCGCGAAGCCGACCGACATGGCGAGCAGGCTGAGGCCGTACGTGCGGGGCATGTCGAGGCGGTCGAGCACGCTCGTGCTGGCGAAGCTCCCGAACACGAGCCCGGCGCCGATCGCGCCGTACAGGAGGCCGTAGCCGAAGTCGCCCGCCTGGAAGGTGTCTTTCGCGAGGAAGATCTCGGCGACGTTGGCAGCGCCGAACGCGAGCTGTGCGATTCCCCAGGCGACGAGAACCGCGAGCAGCGGACGCGAGCGCAGCACGGCGAGGAAGCCGTCGCTGAGGTCGCGCCAGTGCCCACGGGTCAGCGCTCTCTCGCTCTGGAGCCTGCGGCGCGGGATGCGCGCGATGAGCTGTGCCGACACGAGGAAGGAGACGGCGTTGATCCAGTAGGCCGCCGACGGCCCGGCAACCGCCGCGATCAGGCCGCCGAGGATCGGCGCGATCGCCCAGCTCGCGTTCTCGACGGTCTGCAGGAGCGCGTTCGCCTGCGGCAGCTCCTGCTCGGGGACGAGGTTCGGGACGCCCGCGAAGACCGCCGGCCGGAAGAAGCCGGTCGCGAGGCCCGCGACGAACGCGAGCGCCACGATCGCCGCCGGGGTGTGGACGAACGGAAGCGTCGCGAAGACGAGCGCGCGAACGAGGTCGGCTCCGACCATCAGCGAGCGCCGCTCGAGCCGGTCGAGCAGCGGCCCGAGCAACAGACCGACGACGATCGTCGGCAGGAACTCGACGAGGAGGACGGCGCCGACCCAGAGACCGGAGTCGGTCCGGTCCTTGACGTCGATCGCGAGCGCGATCCCGGCGAGCAGCGTGCCGAAGCTCGAGCCGAGCGTCGCGATGAAGAGGTAGCGGAAGCCGCGGCGATTGAGGGGCGCGAGCCGACCGCGCGGTCCGAGGCTCACGGACGGCCTCGCATAGGTGAAGGTTGGGCTCTTGGCTTTCGACTTCAGAGCGCTCAGGACGCTAGCAGCGTCGGCGGCGAATCACGAGACGCCTGAAAGGACATGTCCCATGGCGACGGCGAAGAGCTCGTTCTCCTCGGGCGTTCCCACCGTGACCCGGATCGCCTCGGGCGCACCGAAGCCGCCGAGCGGCCGCACGATCACACCCTCTCGGAGCAGCCGCTCGAAGACGTCGCGGCCGTCGCCGACGGCGGCGAAGACGAAGTTGCCGAGCGCCGGCCGGGCCGGCTCGAGGCCGTGCCCGAGGAGGATCTCCTCCAGGCGGGCCCGGCCCTCGCGGTTCCGCGCGCGCCGCGCGGCGATCTCGTCCTCCCCGCCGAGGCTCGCGATCGCGGCCGCCTGCGCGGTCGACGTCACCTCGAACGCCCGCCGCACCTTGCTCGTCGCGGCGACCACGTCCGCGGGCCCGATCCCGTACCCGACGCGGAGCCCGGCGAGGCCGAAGATCTTCGAGAACGTCCGCAGCACGACCAGGCGCCTGCCTGCCCGGTGGAGCTCGATCCCGTCGAGGTAGTCGGGGTCGTCGATGTACTCGAAGTACGCCTGGTCGAGGACGCAGAGGACGTGCCCCGGCAGGCGATCGAGGAACGAGAGCAGCTCGCCGGCTCCGTTGGCGGTGCCGGTCGGGTTGTTCGGGTGGCAGACGTAGACGAGCTTCGTTCGCGGCCCGATCGCGCCGCGCAGCGCGTCGAGGTCGTAGGCGTGCTCGCGGAGCGGGATCGTCCGCGGCACGCCGCCGAGCTTCGTGGCGAAGAGGACGTAGCTCGGAAACGACGGCCAGCCGCAGACGATCTCGTCCCCCGGCTCGAGCGTCGCCTGCGAGAGCAGGTCGATGACACCGTCTGCGCCGGAACCGACGACGACCTCCTCGAAGGCGACCTCGTGCCGCTCGGCGAGGGCGGCCCGGAGGTCGTAGCTGCCGCCGTCCGGGTAGCGGTTCAGATCACGGGCGGCGCGCCCGATCGCCTCGAGCGCCGCCGGAAACGGCGGGAACGGCCCCTCGTTGGACGCGAGCTTCACGACTCGGTCGAGCCCGAGCTCGCGCTGCACCGCGTCGACCGGCTTCCCCGGCTCGTACGGGACGAGGTCGGCGATCGAGGTGCGGAAGAGGCTCACTCGGCGGCGTCCGAGCCGCCGCCGCTCCCACGTGCCTTGCGCCAGAAGAGCAGCCCGCCGAGGGCGGCGAGCGTGCCGGCGGCGATTCCTCCGGCCTTCGCGCCCGACGCTCCGCTGCGCGGAGCGGGTCTCACGAGCCGCTTCCCGACCTTGATCGTCGTCCAGCCGACAACCGCGTTGCGCCTGTTGATGACTCCCATCGCGCCTCCCTTCGCTCAGCGGGAGGCTACAGCACCCCGAAACGCCTGCGCGTCCCGCGGCGCGCAACCGCTCGCCTACGCGGTCGTCGCCGCGCGCGGCTTGCGGTTCGGCAGATGGATCGCGCGGCCGAGCGCGACGAGCCCTGCCTCCTTGACAGCCTCCGAGAGCGTCGGGTGCGCCGCGATCCCGTCGGCGACCGTCTCGACGGTCGACTCGGCGTCGATCGCGACGACCCCTGCCTCGATCAGATCGGTGACGTGCGGCCCGACCATGACGAGCCCGAGCAGCTCGCCGTAGCGGGTCTCGTGGATCGACTTGACCCAGCCGACCGTCTCGTCCTGCATGACGGCGCGCCCATTCGCGACCCAGGGGAACCGGCCGACGGCGACGTCGTCGCCGTACTGCTCGCGCGCCTCCGCCTCGGTCAGGCCGACGCCGGCGATCTCCGGGTCGGTGTAGATCGGCCGCGGCACGGCACGGGGGTCCATGACCGCGTCGTGGCCGCAGGCGTTCTCGGCAGCGACCTCGCCCTCGCGGAAGGCGGTGTGCGCGAGCTGCCAGTAGCCGGCGCAGTCGCCGACCGCGTAGATGTGCGGCACACTCGTGCGCCGGCGCTCGTCGGTGACGATCCCCGTGCGCGGCTCGAACTCGACGCCGGCCTCCTCGAGGCCGAGCCCTTCGACGAGCGCGCCGCGCCCGACCGAGACGAGCATCAGGTCGGCACGGGCCGTCTCGCCCTCGCCGAAGTGCACCGTCAGCTGCGAGCCGTCGTCCTCTACCCTCGTGCACTGCTTGCCGAGATGGAGCTGGATGCCGCGGCGTCGGAACTGCTTCGCGAGCTCGGCTGCGGCGTCCGTGTCCTCCTGGGGGATCAGCGTGTCGAGCATCTCGACGATCGTCACCTCGGCGCCGAAGCGAGAGAAGATCGAGGCGAACTCGCAGCCGATGATGCCGCCCCCGAGGACGAGGAGCCGGCTCGGCACGGACTCCTGCGCGAGCAGCCGCGTCGAGTCGACGCAGCGCTCCGAGTCGAGCCCGTCGACGGGCGGCCACAGCGGCTGGGAGCCGGTGGCGACGATCGCCGAGCGGAAGTGGACGTCTTCTGTGCCCTCCACCGCGATCGTGCTGGCATCGCGCAAGCGGCCCCTTCCCCGCACCCACTCCACGCCGTTCGCCTTGAAGAGGAAGGCGACGCCGTCCGTCATCTGCTTGACCACGCCCGCCTTCCACGCGTTCGAGGCGGCGAAGTCGAGCCGCGGCTCGCCGACCTGGACGCCGAACTTGGCGAAGCTCTCCTCTGCCTGCTTGAGCGCGAACGCGGTCTGCACCCACGCCTTCGTCGGGATGCAGCCGACACGGAGGCAGGTGCCGCCGAGCTCGGCCTCCTGCTCGATGCACGCGACCTTCGCGCCGAGCTGCGCGGCGCGGATCGCGGCGGTGTACCCGCCCGGGCCGCCTCCGAGAACGGCGACGTCAACGTCCATTCCACATCTCCTGAGTCTCGTTTTTCTCGTCTGCGGTCGATGCTAGTCGGAGTCGAGCCGCACCAGCATCGTCACCGCGTCGCCGTCCTCCCCGACCGCCTCGAAGCCGAAGCGCTCGTAGAAGCCGGTCTGGCCGCCCTCGGCGCTGAGGCTGAGCTGTCCGAACCCGTCGGCTCGCGCACGGGCGAGGAGCGCCTCGAGCAGCTCGGCACCCGAGCCGCGGCCGCGCCGGCTGGGGACGACCGCGATCGTCAGCTCCGGCGTCTCTTCGTCGACGAAGCCGAACCCGGGCTCGTCCCTGCCGAACAGGCGGTACCAGGCTGCGCCGTAGACGTTTCGGCCCTCGAAGGCGATCACGCCCGCATCGCCACGCCGACCCCAGTTGGCGAGGTACCGGTAGACGGGCAGCTCGGGATCCTGGGCGAGACGCCAGTGGTAGGCGTGCCGGAGCATGTCACGGAGGAACCTCGTGTCCTGTCGGTCGACCGGGCGCAGCACCGGGCCCTCAGAGCCCCCTGGCGGCCGGCGTCTCGCGGTGGAAGCGCCCGACCTCGTCGAGATCGCGAACGTCGTACCAGACGATCGGCGGCATCGACCCGAAGTCTTATCGAATGCGCCTCGCCTGGGAGGCGGGCTCAGAGCGCGAGGCCAGGGTCTTCCAGGAACGACTTGACGGTCTTCAGGAACTCTGCGCCGGCCGCACCGTCGACGGCGCGATGGTCGCAGGTGAGCGTCACCGACATGAGCGGCACGACGTCCAGCTCGCCGTCCCTCGGGACGACCGTCTCGCGGGCGGCGCCGACAGCGAGGATCGAGGCCTGCGGCGGGTTGAGCACGGCGACGAACTGATCGACGTCGTACATCCCGAGGTTCGAGATCGTGAACGTCCCGCCCTCGAGGTCGTCGGTGCGGAGCTTCCCGTCCCTGGCGCGACCGACGAGATCGCTGCGAACGGCGGCGATCTCGGCGATCGTCCGCCGCTCGGCGCCGCGGACGACCGGGACGACGAGCCCGGCGGGGGCGGCGACGGCGATGCCCACGTCGGCGCTTCCGAACACGAGCAGCTCGTCGTCGGTGAACTGCACGTTCATCTCGCGGTGCCGCATCAGCGCCTGCGCACAGACCTTCGTGAGCAGATCGGTGACGGTGATGCGGATCTCCGGATGCAGCTCGCGCTGCCCGGCGACGAGCTCGTTCGCCCGCGTCATCTCGATCTGGACCGTGAGCATGAAGGCCGGCACCGTCCAGGCCTGCGTCAGGCGTCGTGCGATCGTCTTGCGGACGCTCGAGAGCGGCCGCCGCTCGACCTCGCCGGCGGCCCCGGAGACCGCAGCGGGCGCCGCAGCCGCGGCGGCAGCCTGGGCGCGCTCGACGTCCTCGGCGACGATGCGGCCGTCGGGGCCGGTGCCCACGACCGCGCGGAGGTCGACCCCCTGCTCGCGGGCGATCCGCCGTGCGAGCGGCGACGCCTTCACGCGGCCGTTCGCCGACCGCTGCTCCGGCAGCGCGGCGGGCTCGACCACGGCCGGGGCTTCGCGCCCGCCGTCGCGACCGGCTGCGACCCGCCGCGCCTCGCCGCCCGCGTCGACGTCCGGAATCTCCTCGCCCGCCGCACCGATGAAGGCGACCGTCTCGCCGACGGGCACCTCGCCCTCGGCCACCGCGATCCGCAGCAGGACGCCGCTCGCCTCCGCCTCCACCTCCTGAGTCACCTTGTCGGTGTCGAGCTCGAAGAGCGGCTCGCCCTTCTCGACCGGTTCGCCCTCGGCCTTGAGCCAGCGCACGATCGTCCCGGCCTCCATCCCCTGGCCGAGCCGCGGCAGGATCACCTGGGTCGCCACGCCTCAAGCCTCTCTTCCGACCGTGCGGTAGACCGCGGCGAGGACGTCTTCTGCGTGCGGGACGACGAAGGCTTCCATCGCGGGCGCGAACGGCAGCGGCGTGAACCTCGCGCCGACGCGCTCGATCGGGGCGTCGAGCCAGTCGAAGGCCTGGTACTGCAGCACCGCTGCGACCTCGGCGCCGAAGCCCATCCGGGTCACCGCCTCGTGGGCGACGACGGCGCGGTTCGTCTTTCGCACCGAGGCGACGAGTGCCTCCTCGTCGAGCGGCTGCAGGGTGCGCGGGTCGACGACCTCGACCGAGACGCCCGCCTGCTCGGCCTGCTCGGCCGCCTTCAGGGCCTCGTGCACGAGCCTGCCGGTCGCGATCACCGTCACGTCCTCCCCCTCGCGGTGGACGCGCGCCTTGCCGAGCGGGATCGGCTCGATCTCCTCGGGAACCTCGCCCTTGATCGGATAGAGGGTGCGGTGCTCGAAGAAGACCACCGGGTTGTCGTCGTAGATCGCCGACCAGAGCAGCCCGCGCACATCCTCCGGCGTCGAGGCGAACACCACCTTCAGGCCCGGGATGTGGACGAACCACGACTCCAGCTGCTGGGCGTGCTGTGCGCCCGGCGACCAGCCGGCGCCGCCCTGGGTGCGGAACACGACCGGGACGGTCAGCTGCCCCCCGGACATGTAGCGGTGCTTCGCCGCCTGGTTGACGATCTGCTCCGAGGCGAGGGTCATGAAGTCCTCGTACATGATCTCCGCGACAGGCCGCATGCCCTGCAGCGCCGCCCCGATCGCGGCCCCTGCGAGCGCCATCTCCGAGATCGGCGTGTTCCGGACGCGTTCCGGCCCGAACTCGTCGACCATGCCGTGCGTGACGCCCATCGACCCGCCCATCTCGGCGATGTCCTCGCCCATGACGAACACGTCCTCGTCGGCGCGCATCGCCCGGGAGAGCGCGTCGCGGACCGCCTCGCGGTAGGTCAGCTCAGGCACCCTGGGGCCTCAGGCATAGACGTTCTTGAGCGCGTCCTCGGGCGCCGGATCCGTCCCGTTCTTCGCGAACTCGACCGACGACTCGACGATCTCGGTGACCTCGGCGTCGAGCTCGGCGAACTCTTCGTCGGACATGCCGATCCTGGCGCGGAGCAGCTCGATCGGGTCGCGCGTCTCGCGCTCTGCCAGCGCCTCGCCCTTCGGCCGGTAGACCTGGGGGTCGCCGATGTAGTGGCCGGAGAGGCGGACGGTGTCGAGGTGGAGGAAGACGGGCCCCTCGCCCGAGCGCGCGTGCTCGAGCGAGCGCCGCGTCGCCTTGTAGACCGCCTCGACGTCCTGCCCGTCGGCCTTCACGGCCTTCATCCCGAACGCCTTCGCACGCTCCGAGAGGTCGCGGATCGGCGAGTGCTGCGACTCCGGTGTCGACTCCGCCCACTTGTTGTCCTCGAGCACGTACAGCGCCGGAACACGCCAGAGCTGGGCGAGATTCAGCGCCTCGTGGAAGGTGCCGATGTTCGTGGCGCCGTCGCCGAAGAAGGCGACGGCGACCCGCGGCTCGCCGCGCAGCTTGAAGGCGAGGGCCGCGCCGGCCATCTGCGGGAGCCCGCCCCCGACGACGGCGTTCGCGCCCATGTTCCCGCGCTCGACGTCGTAGAGGTGCATCGAGCCGCCGTAGCCGTGGGAGCAGCCCTCCTGCTTGCCGTACAGCTCGGCCATCAGCTCGTTCGGGTGGGTGCCCTTGGCGAGCGTGTGGCCGTGCGCGCGGTGCGTGGAGGCGATCACGTCGCCGTCCTCGAGCGCGCGGCAGACGCCGACGGCGCAGGCCTCCTGCCCGATCGCGACGTGGAGGAAGCCGGGCAGCTCGCCCGCGCGGAACCGCTCCTCGACCTTCTCCTCGAAGCGGCGGATCAGGAGCATCTCCCGCAGGACCTCCGGCAGGTCGCTCTTCGCGAGGCTCGTCTTGTGCTCCACCTTCGCCACGGCGGCCAGTGTACGGTTCCGGCCGTGCGCCTGGTCGAGCAGTGGAACCGCCTCGAGAGCGGCCTGGATCCGAGCTGGACGGACGCCCGCTTGAGCCTCCGCATCCCGCTTCCCGAGGCGCGACGGCGCGCGGCCGCGCTGCTCGCGCCGGCGGGCCCGGGCCTCGCAGGCGACGAGATCCGCTTCGCGCCGACGCGCGGAGGCGGCGCAATCGGACCCGAAGCGACGAGGCGGATGTTGCGGCGGATCGACGAGGAAGGCATCTCGGGAACGCTCGAGCTCGTCTCCGCGGGGAAGGCGCAGCCGCAGCCGGTGCGCCCGCGCCCGACGCTCGCCGCCGCCTGGGGGGCTGCGCTCTCTGCTCTCCCCTCCGACTGGAGCGACCTCCTGTGCGATCTCGATCTCGACTCGAGTGCCGACATCGACCGCGCCGCCGTGCTCGCGGGCCCGCTCAACCCGATCCAGGAGCTCGGCCGCCCGGGGTTCCGCTTCCGGTGCGCGAACCGCCGCGGCTACGGCGCCTCGTCCGGCATGGTGCGCCGCTCGCTCGAGCGGCTCGACGCTGCGGCGATCGGCGGCGAGGTCCGGATCGCGCGCGTGCTCTGCGACACCGATCCGATCGGGACGCAGGGCCCGGTCTGGCACGCGGGCCGAAGGCCGGCGTAGGTGGCAGCTCGAGTCTCGTGGCGGCGTCTCGCCTCGTGACAGACGAGCTCGCCTTCACGCCGGCGCTCGAGCTCGCCGCGATGGTGCAGGCCGGCGAGGTGTCCCCGAGCGAGCTCGTCGAGCTCTACCTGGAGCGGATCGAGCGGCTCGACCCGCAGCTGAACGCATTCGTGACGGTCGACGCCGACGGGGCGCGCGAGGCCGCACGCGCCGCCCGGGCCGAAGCGCCGGAGGCGCCGTTCCGCGGAGTGCCGCTGCCGATCAAGGACCTGCACGAGACGGCCGGACTGCGCACCACCTACTCGACGAAAGCGTTTGCCGACAACGTCCCGGCGTTCGACCAGGCGGTGGTGCGCCGGCTGCGCGCCGCGGGCTTCGTCGTGCTCGGGAAGACGAACTCCCCGGAGCTCGGGACGATCGCC
>Ga0335085_10006906_pt1 | contig 17789 bp, 13 predicted proteins | sample Lox_Sample_45_FD_206712 | JGI IMG/M metagenome (GOLD analysis project Ga0335085, IMG submission 206712) | Soil microbial communities from Loxahatchee National Wildlife Refuge, Florida, United States - Lox_Sample_4.5 | ecosystem: Environmental > Terrestrial > Soil > Wetlands | place: USA...
AAGACAGTGAGGATAACTACAAATATGCCATGCGCGTGGTGGACATCAATGACCCCGCGCACAGCCTGATTCTGATCAAGCCCACGCGGCCCACCGACAGCGCGGGCAACGTCGGCGATTATCTGGCCACCCACAACGGTGGCCAGCGGTGGCCGGGGAACGAATCAAGCTGGCAATTCCGGACGATTCTGCAATGGATTCGGGGCACCCAGGCGCAACCGGCGGTGGCGTCAAAGTAACGTGGTAGGGTACTCGAAAACTATCCCTGTGCGGCTCTTCGTAAAACGTTGATTGCTACTTGGACGTTCTATTCGGCAAGCCATAGATGTGGGCCGCTTGGAACATCGGCACACCGGCTTCAAAACAGAACGGGCAGCGTCTTCAGCATTCGGGAATTGGGTTTCTGCAGATCCCACGTCGGCTTCTCTTCGATCAGGCGGATTTGGGGCAGACGTTCCATGACCGTGGAGAAAACAATCTGCCCCTCGGTGCGAGCAAGCGGTGCGCCGACGCAGAAGTGGATGCCCAGACCAAAAGCGATATGGCGGTTCCTCTGCCGCCGAATGTCAAACCGGTCAGGGTCATCAAAGTAGGCGGGGTCCCGATTCGCCGCGTTAAGCATTTGAAAAACCATCTCTCCTTGCCGCAACTGTTTGCCGCCCATTTCCGCGTCCTGCTTCATCAAACGCGGTTGGCGGGCGACGGGACTTTCGTATCGAAGCATTTCCTCAATTGCGGAAGTAAGCAGCGAAGGGTCGTCTTGAAGGAGTTGCCATTGATCGGGGTGCCGCAGGAGTGTGTAAAGCCCGTTACCGATCAGGGAGGTGGTGGTTTCATGTCCGGCCACGAGCAGCGTGATGCAGGAATTGAGCAATTCCGATTCTGAAAGCTTGTCGCCCCCGGACTCGGCGGCCGCGAGCTTACTGAGTAGGTCTTCGCCCGGGTGGCGTCGCTTCTCCTTCAGCAGTTCGCCCAGATAGGCGCGGATTCCCACGATCGCCTTTTGCGAACGACGCAGAGTTTCGACGGACGGTTTGTTGACTCCCTGGAAGGCCAGCAGATCATCCGCCCAGCCTTTGAAAAGGTGTACGTCCGACTTCGGCACTCCGAGGATCTCCGAGAGAACGGTGACGGGGAGCGGAATGGCGAGGTCCTGGATGACGTCCATCTTTCCTGTCCGCTGCACGGAATCCAGCAACTCGTTCACAATTTCCTGCATACGTGGCCGCATGCCTTCTACCACGCGGGGAGTGAAAGCCTGGGTGATCAATCCTCGAAACCGTGTGTGATCGGGGGGATCGGAATGAATAAGGCTCTTCTGACCGTAGTGTTCTTCAAAAGTTCTGAACTCGGCGCGCGATTCGGCGGGCAGGTAGGCCACGGCCTTGGCCAGGCGGCCTTCGTTCGAGTAATGGCTGGTATCCTTGAACGTGGTCACCATGTCATCGTAGCGCGTCAGGATCCATCCGCCGATGGAATCACTCCAATGAACGGGATCCTCCCGGCGTAACCGATCCAGGAGGGGATACGGGTCCTCCATGAAATCCTGGGAGACCAGCAATTCATCCAGCGCATTGAGAGAGATTGGAAGCATGCACTCATCCTTGGACAAGAATTTCGTTACGCCCGCGGGTAAGAATTATACCGGGGACCCAGCGGTCCATCAATTTGATGTTTGGCCGGGAGAATGGGACGCTGCCGGACAATGCCCCAGCCGCCCAAACTTTGCCGGAAGGCAGCCCAGACCGCAGACGCCAAAAAGGCCGCTGGGGGCGCCAGCCCGCGGCTATCAAGCTTGCGCGAGGCCATGCGAGCGGGCGTGGATGTGGCGAGCGAATTGCCGTTCGTGCCTCAGCATCGCCAGCTTGTTCCCGGTCATCTCCGTGTAGACCTTCTCGACCTGCGCCGGGAAGGAATCCCCACCGGTGCCACGATCTCCGACGTAGCGGGCAATATGCGCATTGGCTTTCAGTGCCGCCCGGATGGGCTCGATCTGAGCCTTTGCCTCCCGGGGCGGCTTGCTGGCCATGAGCGCGCCCACCTGCTCCCGCAGCGCTTTGAAGAAACCCTGCTGATCATCCAGCACCGTTGCCCCGGAACGCGGGCCGTGTCCCGTGCAGACAGTCTTCGCGCCAAGTTTCTTAGCCGCCTCGAGTGTCTCCACCCATTTGCCCACGTCCCCATCACCCACAAAATTGTAAGGGCCGTTGACGCAGACATCCCCCATAAAAAGGATCTTCTCCTTGGGAAGCCACGCCACCGAATCTCCGTGCGTGTGCGCTACCCCCAGGTGCATCACCTCGACGCGATGTTTGCCGTCGTCGAAGATCAGTTCACCTGAGTACAGAACCGTGGGCGGTTTGAGTTTACTGCCCCGCACATCGGCGCGGCCCTTTGCCGCACTTTCCCAGGCGCCCGGCTTGCTGTCGTAATATCCCGTTTCATAGCGCTTCATTTCCTCGATAACGCCGGTGTGGGCAACAGGCACGGCCCCGTTTTCGACGAACACCTGATTTCCGTAAGCGTGGTCGCCGTGGTGGTGGGTATCGAGGGCAAACCTGATGGGCTTGTCCGTCATGGCACGGATCTTGCCGATCACCTGCCTCGCCCCCGCCGGGAAATTGGCGTCAATCACCAATACGTAATCTTCGAACAGGATCCAACCGTTGTTGCAGACTGCGTCCGCGTTGTCCGCCACTTGCCCCTCGTGGAAATAGATGTCTGGGGCCACCAGATCGACCTTGCCTACCTCGGGTCTCAATGCTGGAGATGGGACCGCCAACAACTCCGCCTCCGCCGCGAGGCTCAAGAAAGCCGCGCCGCCCGCCAAAAACCCCCGTCTGCTAACGTCGCACATTTTTCCTCCTTGCGCTGGTTGCGGCAGATGCTCTAAAAAGAATTCGAGATAATGGTTAAGTGCCGCCAAAACCCTTCTACGGATAAAGTCTACGCTTTTTTCTCGCCCATAAAAAGTGGTCCTTTGGTTGGCTCACATTGCTGAATTTTGGGGTTGGCGATTTTCGAAGAGATTCTTGAGGGGGATGGAAGAGCAGTGTCAGGTCGCAAGTGACGAGAAATACGGTCCAAAGTCGGAGTGCAAGGTGCCGGGAATCATGTACCAGCGGAGATCGCAGATCTCAAATCACTCGCGCGATGGCCAGATGGCACGATACTCGGCCAATGCTTATCCCGGCACGTTGGGACTTGCTAGGGACGTTTGCTGCTAACTGCCTGCTGCCTATTAACCTTTTTGCGGGGTGATGCGCTCCAGGCCATCCATGTAGGGATGCAGGGCGGTGGGAACGATGACGGAGCCGTCGGCCTGCTGGTAGTTTTCGATGATGGCCAGCCAGGTGCGGCCCACGGCCAGCCCGCTGCCATTCAGCGTGTGCAGCAACTCCGTCTTGCCGGACTTGCCGCGCCGGAAGCGCAGGTTGGCGCGGCGCGCCTGGAAGGCTTCAAAGTTCGAGCACGACGAAATTTCCTTATACTCACGCGCGGCGGGCAGCCAAACCTCCAGGTCGTAAGTCTTGGCGGAACTGAACCCCAGGTCGCCGGTGCAGAGCGTGATGACGCGATAGGGCAACTCCAGCCGCTGGAGAATTTCCTCCGCGTCGTGGGTCAGGCGTTCGAGTTCATCGTAAGAGTTTTCCGGAAGAGTGAACTTGACCAGTTCCACCTTCTGGAATTGGTGCTGGCGGATGATGCCGCGCGTGTCCTTGCCGTAGGAACCGGCCTCGCTGCGGAAACAGGCTGTCCAGGCGCAGTGCTTGACGGGAAGCTTTTCGGCTTCCAGCACCTCGTCGCGGTAGAGGTTGGTGACGGGGACTTCCGCCGTGGGGATCAGCCAAAAGTCCGTGCCCTCCAGATGGAAAAGGTCCTCTTTGAACTTGGGCAAATTGCCGGTGCCGAAAAGGCTGGCGGAGTTCACGACGAAAGGTGGAAGGATCTCCGTGTAACCATGCTCGCGCGTATGTACGTCGAGCATGAAGTTGGCGAGCGCCCGTTCCAGCTTGGCGCCGGCCCCCGAATAGACGGCAAAGCGCGCTCCCGTGATCTTGGTGGCGCGTTCGAAATCCAGGATCCCCAGCGCCGGGCCCAGGTCCCAATGCGCCTGAGGCTCGAAATCAAACTGGCGCGGCTGGCCCCAGCGGCGAACTTCCTGATTGTCAGCGGAGCTGTGTCCCACGGGGACGCTTGCGTGCGGAACGTTGGGAACAACGCGCAGCAATTCGCGCAGCCGCTCGTCGCAGGCCTTCGCTTGCTCGTCCAGTTCCTGAATCTCACTGCTAAGGGGCTTCATCTCCGCGATCAAAGCGGAGGCATCCAGCTTTTTTTTCTTAAGCCCGGCAATTTCATCGGAGACTTTGTTGCGCCGCGCCTTGCGTCCCTCGACCTCCATCAACACCCGGCGGCGCTCGCTATCCAGCGATTCAAAGTCGCCCAGGATTTCGGTCAGCCCGCGGTCGTGCATTTTCCGCTTCACGAACTCCAGGTTGTCGCGGACAAAATTCAGATCCAACATTTCGGGGTTTCACTCCTTGGCGTGCTGGGAGCCGCAAAATCTGTGGCCAGAATCAGGAATAGCCAATCTAAACCACCCGTACCCGTCTGTCAAACCGGGCGGCATCCCTGCGCCTCCTAAGACCTCTTTCCCCTGCCACCCCCCAAGCGCGCCCTCAACTATAATGAGAGGCTAGAGCTGAGAGAGGCTGAATTTATGCGGAAGACCGGGAAGCCGAGGGCTACGCCAGGGCTTGGCCCAAATTGCTTCATCATTGTGCAAAAATCTATCCATGATTTCCCACCCGTGTCAAACGGATTTTGCTTGGGATTTAACCCGGATTGCCTGTCTTCGTCTGCTGCAATTTATTGAAAACAAACGGTAAATGTCATCAGGTGTCACCGCACCCGCGTAAATCGCGGCTGACATGGATTTTCTCTTCGGGGTAAATGTCGATACCTTTTCCACAAAGATTTCCACAAGCAACTTTCCCCTCGAATTAGCAATAACTTACCGCTCTCGCAGGGCTTCTATGGCAGAAGGTTTCAGCATTGCCCGCACTGACTCGGGCACCCGTGCTCGCACCAAAACCTTTCCTTCTTCGTATTGGGTGGAAATTACGGTTCCTGCTCGATGCAGCAGTGCCATATGCTTTCCGTCACTTGACGAAAGCTCAAAATCCGCTTCCACAATGGGGTCAACGGCAAGCGTGTCGGCGATGTGCTGGCGCAAGTTCTCCAAGCCTTCCCCCGTTTGGGCGGAGACGGTGACGCTGCGCTCAGCCTCATCGAATTTGCGGCGCTCCCCGGGTGCCAGCAGATCTACTTTGTTCCAAACGTGCAGCCGGGGCGTGGAGGCAACCCCCAAACCTTCCAGCAACGTCTCGACGGCGGCATCTTGCGCGTCGTGCTGCGGGTCGGAGGCGTCCGTAACGTGCAGCAGCAGGCGGGCTTCCTCCAACTCCTCAAGCGTGGCGCGGAAGGCCGCCACCAGGTGGGGCGGCAGCTTGCGAATGAAGCCGACCGTGTCGGAAAGCAGGGCCCTCCGGTGAGAATCCAAGGGCATAGCGCGGATCGTGGGGTCGAGGGTAGCGAACATGCGCGCGGAAGTGACCACGTCGGCGGAAGTCAGAGCGTTAAAGAGGGTGGACTTGCCGGCGTTGGTGTAACCCACCAGGGCCACGATGTGGAGATTCTGGTCGCGACGATGGGCGCGATGGAGGGCGCGCTGCGAACGCACGCGCTCAATGCCTTCCGTCAGAATCCGAATCCGCCGCCGGATGCGGCGCCGGTCATATTCAAGCTGTTGTTCGCCGGGACCGCGCGTGCCGATGCCGCCGCCCAATCGCGAGAGCACGGTTCCATGTCCCGAAAGACGGGGTAGCAGGTAGTTTAGTTGTGCCAGTTCCACCTGGAGTTGACCTTCGCGGCTGCGAGCCCGGCGGGCGAAGATATCCAGGATGATTTGGGTGCGGTCAATGACCTTCAGGTCCAGGAATTTCTCGAGATTGCGAAGCTGCGTGGGAGTGAGGTCGTGGTCAAAGATCACCAGGTCCGCGCCCGCGGCGCGCGCCTCAGTGCGAACCTCATGCACCTTGCCGCGTCCCAGCAGAGTGGCCGGGTCAGGCTCCGACGAGCGTTGCAGCGCCGTTCCCACCACCCGGGCGCCGGCGCTGGAAGTGAGTTCCTTCAGCTCCCGCAGGGAATCGTCCGCGTCGGCAATGCCCACCGTCACGCCATCGCGGCGAGTGGATTCCCATCCTGCCAGAAAGGCTTTCTCCAAAACTTGCAAGCGTCGAATGCTTTTATCCCTCCGTGGGGGTCACGGGGGCGGCCGGCGTGAGCGCGGGACGCGGGAGAACAACCGTGGCCACAGCGTGCTTGAAAACCATCTGTTCCTGATGGTTGCTTTCCAGAATGAGCGAGTACTTGTCGAAACTACGAATGCGTCCGGTCAACTTGACCCCACTCAACAGGTAAACCGTCACCAGGAGTTTTTCCTTGCGGGCGGAATTCAAAAAACCGTCCTGAATGTTCTGCGGTTGCTTATCCATGTTTTTCTCTCTCTTTTTATCCTTCGATTTTCCAGGGTCGCCCTCATGTGGACTTCACCGTACCGGTGTAACCGCCGGCGAGGCAATTGCCCCTTCCCCGGCAGTCACCGCAGTCCAGCGCAGGGTTTCCGTAATGCGACTTTGAACGTGCGGGTCGTCGCCGAACCCTTCAAACCAGACAATTTCAGCCTCACGCCGGAACCAGGTCAACTGGCGCTTGGCATAGTGCCGAGTGGCCGCTTGCGTTGCGATCACAGCGTCATCGCGGCTTGCCTTTCCCTGCAAAACCAGGCACGCTTGCCGGTAACCCAAAGCTCCTAAGGGTTTGATGCGCGCCGCGTCCGGATGGTAAAGCAGTGATTGCGTTTCTTCCATCAGGCCCGTCGCGAACATCCGTTCGACGCGCCGATTAATGCGGTCATAAAGCTGGGCTCGCGGCGGATTCAGCCCGAGTTTGATAGCGCGATATCCCTCCAGACCGGCTCGACCGCGCGCGTGCAACGCCGAAAGTGGCTGCTTGGCGAGGATACAGACCTCCACAGCGCGAATCAACTTCTGGCTATCGCGAGGCTGGATGCGAGCCGCCGCCGCCGTGTCCAGTCGGGCCAACAAGCGATGCAGGAATTCCCGGCCGCGGCGTTCCGCCAGGGCTCGCAATCGTTCGCGCAGAGCTTCTGATCGCACCGGCCCCTCAAAAAGTCCCACCAATAGTGCGCGCAAGTAAAGCCCTGTTCCCCCCACGCAGATGGGAAACTTCGCGCGGCCGCGCAGGTCCGCCAAAACCTTCAACGCCTCGCGCCGGTAATCTCCCGCGGTGAAGACGTCCGCCGGTTCCAGGCAATCCAGCAGATGGTGGGCGACGCCCCGCCGCTCCGCGAGAGGTAATTTCCCCGAACCCACGTTGAAGCCGCGATACAACTGCACGGAATCGTAGTTTACCACCTCGCCGCTCAACCGCTCAGCCAGGGCCAGGGCCAGCGCCGACTTGCCGGCGGCGGTGGGGCCCACGATTGCGATCAGGGGATAATTACCACCGACTTCGCCTGTGGAATGGAAGCCCACGCCGGAATTCTAGCACAATACGACGACCCTTTTGGGAATCTGGCGCCGTTAGATAATGTCTGCCCCCCAAACTTAACCTGCCCTTCACGATTCCCTCAATTGGTCTTAACGGGCACAGGAGACACTGGCGCTGGAGTGCTGCCATGGTGTTGCACAGGAAGTGCCGCTGCTGTTCGCTACGTCGCTGCGCGGACGGGGATTGTAGACCGGGCCAGGGTTTAGTGGAGAGTGGCTAGGTCCCCAGCGCCATTGGGCATCGCGTCTGCGCGCAAGGGGAGCGGTTACTGGGTAATTAGTTTCACCCGGAAGCCCGTCGTGGGTGGCGGGATCGCTGGCTCCTTCAACAAGGGCTTTGGACAAGTGAAGGCAAGTTGTGGTCAGGCAGGGGGTGAGGCTCATCGAGCCCCGTCCACCATTAGAGCCGGAGGGAGCGCGGCGAGGGTAGCGTCGCGCTCCCATCCGGCCAACAGAGAGGACTGAGAATGACGAACGTAAGAGATTTGGCCGTAAATGAAAAAGGGTGTAGCGGCGGCTTTTTGCCGCCATCAAGGGTTGGATTCGTTGGAAAAATGGCGGGGTAGGCCCGCCGCCACTGTGCGCCGGACGACTTTTTCGTCAGCCTGCCACGGCGCCTCTCGGGAAGGAGGAGTCATGAAGGAACGCATCAAGGCTTTGTTGGTTCAGGCCCGGCCCGACCCGCTTGACGCTCTGCGCTTGGCGTTGGAAGAGCAATCGATGGACATTTTCACGGCCAGAAATTGTGCGGAAGCGGCTCTGGCGCTGTGGTCGGACCGACCGCCGCATCTGGTGTTCACGGAGATTCAGCTTGCCGACGGCAATTGGGCGGATGTTCTGACGCTATCCTCTAAAGCCTCCGCGCCGGTGAATGTGATTGTGGTGGCGCCGTTCGCGGATGTAAGCTTCTACGTACAAGTGATTGAGCGGGGTGCATTCGACTTCATCGTTCCCCCCCTTTCCGATCCGGAACTTCTGCACGTGGTCCGTATTGCCGCGGAAAATGCCCTTACCCGCCGTCGCAGACACGCTGCGGAGTTGCCGCCGGCCTCCCTTGTCGCCGCCTCTCAACCTGGGATCACGGAAAGTGAGCACGCCGTTGCCGGCGCGGAAGATTAAGACGTTCCCTGAAGGTTCGCCACATCTGGAAGACCACGCACTCTTCCCGCCAACGATATGCCCGCGCACCATCCGGTGTTTGAAGAAGTTGGCCAATCGGGCTTTAATGATTGTTCCATCGGTACAATTCCCACGTAATCCATTACCAGATTTCCTCCCATGGTGAAACGATCGCGGAGTGGGGTAGTGTCTCAGCTTAATGTAGAGGAGGTTTTGCGCCGCCATTTGGTCCGTCACCTGACGGATTAACTCGCCTCCATATCAAACCGGGTCACTACCCGTAATGGAGGGAGTGGACTGTCTCGTTCAAAATGATGCATACTCGGACGCTTTAATTGGAATGAGAAGAGGCGAAGTGCGCAAAGCATTCACGGAATGCGGTAGCCGGCATTTATGGTGGGGGAACGAACGTCCCTTGCAAGTTAGGCCCCCCCAGCGACCCCATGGGTACGAGACCGGGGCAGGGCCCACATTACATGCTATCGAGAGGGATTGATAAACGCATGCGAACTCATATCGGTTCCCAGGTTTCCATTGTGCGTGCCATCTTGACCAGCGAGGTCAGAAGAGGACGGCATACAGCGTCGCGGGGGATTCTTGGCGGGAGTCTGCTGCTGACAATGCTTCTTTGTTTAAGTACTCTCGCCGGAAGCCCTCGCGCCGGGGGGCAAGGTGGCGCAGGCGTGTTGCTGCCGGACGGGAGCGAGTTCGTTTCCTGGGAACGACCGCTCGAGTTCACCAGGACCTATTATGTCGACAATCGCAACCCCCGCGCGGCTGATTCCAACCCGGGTACCCAGCAACTTCCCTTTCTCACGATCAGCAAGTCGGCCCAGGTTCTGGAGCCGGGCGAGCGAGTGGTGATCATGGCGGGTGTATATCGTGAGCGCGTGGCCCCCGCGCGCGGCGGCACGGGGGCCGGCAAAATGATCAGCTATGAGGCAGCGCCTGGAGCGGAGGTCATCGTCAAAGGCTCGCGGCTGGTCACTCAAGGTTGGGAGCCATCAACGGACTACAAACTCGACCTGGCGGATTCTGCTCGCGCGAAGGTGAAAATCTACCGGCGACGCCTGGACGACATCGAGTTTCACGGCTACAACCCGTTCGGGATGGTCAACATGATGCAGGACCGCGTCTACCTGAACCCCACGCCGGCGGAATTGCGGCGGCATCTGCTGCGCCGGGGCATGGTGTTTGTGGATGGCAAACGCCTGGAGCAGGTGGAGCTGTATAGCGAACTCGGACAAACCGAAGGCGCCTTCTGGTGTGAACACGACGGCCTGACCCTGCACGTCCGGCTGCCCGGCGATGCGGATCCCGCCCGGCACGAAGTCGAGCTGGCCGTTCAGGAGCAGGTGTTTGCGCCCCGGCAGCAAGGCCTGAGTTATATCCGCGTCAAAGGCATTACCTTTGAACACGCCGCCAGCCAGTTTCCGGTGCCGCAGATGGGAATGGTTTCAACCAGTCGCGGCCACCACTGGATTATTGAAGACTGCGTGATGCGCCATGTCAATTCCGTCGCCCTGGATATCGGCGCGCAGGATTGGGACATGCAGCCGCCTGCTGTGACTGGCTACACAATCGTGCGGCGTAATCATATTGACGACGCGGGCGTGTGCGGGCTGGCGGGGATGGGTGTGCAGAATACTTTGATCGAATCGAATCTCATCGAGCACGTGGGCTGGCAGGACGTCGAGTTGACCTGGGAGGCGGGCGGCATCAAGCTCCACACCGCCAGGAGCTGCCTGCTGCGAAACAACGTTATTCGCCACCTCCGTCACGCCATGGGGATCTGGCTGGATTACATGAACAACAACACGCGCGTGAGTGGAAATGTTATCGGCGACACGTTGGAAACCCTGCGCGGCGGCATATACATCGAGGCTTCGCACTATCCCAACATGTTCGACCACAACATCATCTGGAAGGCGACCCCGGGCAAGGGCGGCTCCACAGTAAATTTTCCCTCCCACGGCGGATGGGGCATCACCCTCGACGGCAGCGACGAGACGGTTATCGCCCACAACCTGATCGGCTACACGCAGGACAGCGCCATCAATATTCGCACGGCGGAAGGCCGCATCGTGGGGTCGCGCGGGGGCACGTCGCGGTGGAACAAGGTCATCAATAATATTTTCTATCATTGCGGCAACGGCATCCAATTCCCCCATCGCGACAACACGGCGGATGCAAATGTCTACACGCGGCAAGGAGGGGCGGCGCTGGATGAGAACCAGGGAACCGGCAGGGGACTGAACTTTATCACCGACGGGAACTCAACCCTTCGCCTGGACCTGGAGGCGTGGCAGAAATTCTTCGGATTCGATACGCATGGCGCCTACGCGGATCTCAACATCGATGTTGATCTGGATGCCCTTACTCTGACGTGGTCGGTGCCCGGGCCCATACCCCAGGTTGCCACCGAGGGTCACTTCCAGCAAGACCTCTTGGGCGGAAGCGCCGGCCCGCTACGAGTGCCCGGGCCGCTGCTGAATTTGCCGAATACTCCGACCCGATTGTCCATCGATCCGCGGCGGCCCGGTGAGTAAACAAGCAGGTAGCAGAGCGCGGCGGAACCGCAATCCACAAAAACATATCACCACCGAGGCCACGGAGTTCAGGGAGAAATGCGATGCCCTGGAAAAGCTCAGGGCTAACACGTCGAACTGGGCAAACGAGCAGTCGCCGAGGCGACGCCTTTGCTGCCAGCGCCGCTGGCCCCTGCGCGTTCCGTCGCACCTCCGCCGCACGGGGCTGCCGGTTAATTCCTCACCAGCACCGCATCATTGAATCCATCAACGATCAGGCTGCGGACTGTAGTCTCGTCGAGACTCTCAACCTCCACGATGTGTTGCCCGGCGTGCGGCGGTCGGCGCGTGTCCACAAGGTATTCGAGGTGATAGCCCGCCCGCTCATACTTTTCCCGGGATAAGCCGAAGGCCAGATCCCGGCTGGGGAAGATGCTGAGGGCAATCAGGTCAGGTCGTCGCGACAGGATGTAGTCAGGATCGAATTTAAGGTGGCCGGGCTCAAACCCGGAACTTGCCGCGGGCAGGTGGGCGATGACGGGGTCGGCAAGGCCGAGCATGTCAATGGCATACAAACCCGAAAAGAACGGCATCTTCCCGAGGGCGCCGACCGCCAGGGTTTTTCCGGGATACTTTTCCCCCAAAAACTTTCCCGTCCCGATCCAGCAATCATACTTGTTGAAGTCGTAAATAAAGCGGGGATCGACGCGCCAGGGCGTGCCCACCTGAAGAACGGCGAGCAAGACTATGCCATAAACCGCCCATCGCTTGGTAGAGATCGTTTCCAGGGCGCAGAGCAAGGCGAAGATTCCCATCGGATAAAGGATGATCAGGAACCTGTCCCAGAAATGGTCGCCGCCAATGTAAAACCAATAAGCGATCCACAGAGGGGCGAAAAAAATCTCGAAGCGGAAGGCATTGGAGAATCCGCGCCGGCGCCTGTAAAGGTCAAAAATCGGCTTAACCATTCCCAGGAGCAAGATGGTGACGTAAGGCCACAATCCCTCGAAGATGGCGATGCGGCCAAATTCATCCCCCGCATGGGTCAGCCGCGCAAGAATCGTGCCCGCGACCTTGACGTAATAAGTGGTGGGAAGCAATGCGCCGTAATATTCCAACCGCCAAAGTTCATAGATCCCCTGGGCAGCCAAAAGCGCCAGCGCGCCAACGATGGCGGGCCGGATGCGGCGCTTCAGGAACAAATACAGAATAGCGATTCCGGGGATAATGAATCCATCAACCCGCGCCAGAAGCGATAGCACCACCAAAACGGCGAGCGTGAGGGTGTCGCGGCGAGTGGGATTTTCCACCAATCGCTCAACCCGCACCCAGATGGCCACGGTGATGAGCAGCACCAGGCAGGTTTCAAGCCCCCCCGCTATCGCGGCCCACAGGGGAAGGCACAGGGCGAAAAGCAGAGACCCCGCCAGCGCGCTGCGCTCTCCCAGCCTGCGGCGAAGATAATTGCTGAAGAGCCCGAGGGCGCCGAGGGAGCAAAGGATGTTCAGCAGGACAGAAAAGAAGTACACGCCATCCCGGTCGGTCACCCAGAACGGGGGCGCGGCGGCGAGCACATAAAGAAAGTTGGAATAGCCTTCCACGCGCTCCCCGTGGTTGAAGACCAATCCTTCGCCGCGCACCAGGTTTTCCGAGTAACGATAGGAAATGTAGGCGTCGTCAAGGCCCCACTCGCTCTTGGATTCGTGTTCGGGAAAGGATGCTCCGCCCAGCGTCTGAAGGATCGAGCCCGCGAGCAGGACCAGCCCACACAAAGCCAGGCCGGCTTTGTAGAATTCATAATGCCTATACGAGATATCACCGGCGGCAATCATCTGCGCTCCTCACTCTCACAGGCAACGCGCGAAGTGCTGTGTACCATGCAAAGTTGAGTGTCGAGCCTGGAGCATTATGGCGCAGGCAGGAGAAGAGGGGAAGGGATGTCTCTGCGGTATGGAATTTGGTGCAGGGCCGTACGGTCGCCGGCGCGCCAAAGCCGCTATGGCGACGGCGCGCGTTCAGCCACGGGGCGAGCACCCTCGTTGCCGCCACAATGGAGTCAAGGTTGGGCATCATGGGAAAAGCCCACGCACAGGAGGGCGCAGTCCGGGGCTACCGGCTCCCAGCTGCGGGGAGAAAGTGCGCGTCCAGTAGAATCAACCCTTGCTTCGCCGGTCTTTTCTAAGCGGGCTTTGAGCGATGGCCAAGCTGCGGTCGCGAAGTTTTTCCAGAAGCTTGAGTTTTTCCGAAAACGAAAGCGCTCGCAGCCGCTGGCGCGCGGCGCGCTTGCTTTCCAAAACTTTGCGCATCCATTCACTCATAAATTCTCTCGCCCTGATGGCTCAGTGGCCCGAAGAAATTTAATTCCAAATTGCTCCCATTTCTCAAGCAGTCCATGTCTTCTGAGGATGGGGTCGAGCTTGGCGGCGTCCAGAACTCCGGCTTCAACGAATTGCAGGATGCGGGCGAAATCTTTGGCGCGGCCGGTTCTGAGGGCTATGGCGGCCAGATGCTCGGCGGTGATCACCCAGGTGCGGGCTCCATTCACTTCGGTTTCGACGGCTTGCTGGAGCGCTTCCTCGTCCAGAGCGCCGCTGGGGGGAAGAAATTGCACCAACCATCCATCGATGATCAGGTATTCTTTCTCGGTTTTATAGCCGCGCGAAGTAAGGTAATCGTAGATCGGCGTCAGCGTGACCAGCGGGCTTCCATGGGGGTCCTTCAGGGATACAAAAATATCAATGTCCAGAGTTGCCAAGGGTTCAAGATAGAAAGTCGCTCCCACGGCGCCGCCAATGGCGTATTTGCGGATAATCCCCTCCGCTTGCATCCGATTGATGACTTCAAGAGTGGCCTTCATCGTGAACCCTGCCGGGTGCGAATCATACTCGCCGCTTCGAGTGCATTATGGCGCAGGCGGGCGGAGAGGGAAAGGGAAGTCTTTGCGGTGTGGAGCGCGGTATGGGGCCGAACTTCGTTCGACGCCGGGGCGAGCGCCGCTCTTGCCGCCACCATTGAGTCAAGGTTGGGCATCAAGGGAAAAACCCCACGGACACGACTTCTCCAACCCTGCCTAACCGCTCTGGTATAATCGCCCACGGCGGAACCCGCATGAGCCGTATGCCTTAGGTGACGGCGTGCGAAGTGGCTCGAAACTCTGCCGCCGGCGACTCCTGAGGCTCTCCCATTGAAGTACCGCATCTACATCGACGAGGTAGGGAATTCTGACCTGGAAAGCTCTCACGATCCCAATCATCGCTTCTTTAGCCTGACCGGTGTCATCATTCGCGTTGACCACGTCCAGCAAGCCGTTTAGCCGCAAATGGAGGCCCTGAAACAAAAATACTTCGGCTCCCACCCCGATGAACCCATCGTCCTGCATCGGAAGGAGATGCTGAATGCCCGACCCCCATTTCAGGCTTTGCAGGACCCCGACGTGCGGCTTCGCTTTGACGACGAACTTCTGAACCTCCTCGCAAACTGGGAATATCGGGTTGTTTCGGTGTGTCTTGATAAGAAGAAGCACAAGGAAACCTACACGGTCTGGCGTTACGACCCCTACCATTACTGTCTTGCCGTCCTGATTGAGCGTTTTGTTTACTATCTCAATCGTCACGCGCAACGCGGAGACGCCATGGCCGAGTCGCGTGGGGGAAAAGAGGATACGCGCCTAAAGGCTGCTTACGAGAGACTCTGGAAGCAGGGAACGGACTTTGTATCTCCGGATCAGTTCCAGCGGGCTTTGACCAGCAAGCAGCTCAAGATGAAGACTAAAGCCAACAACATTGCAGGGCTGCAACTTGCCGACCTCATCGCCCATCCCAGCCGTAATGAGATTCTGCGGGAACAGAACTTATACCAGGGAGAGCTACCGCCTTTCGCGGCGCGGGTTGTTGCGATTCTACAGGGCAAGTACGACCAGAGGGAAGGGCAGTGTTTCGGAAAGAAATTCCTTTAGAAATGTAAAGGGGCCCTTGCGGGCCCCCGAAAGCTTATGCCTTCCACCTCCGGATAAACCGGATTAACGCCATTATGCGGCTGCACGTTGGGTTTGTCAATGTCTCCTGGAACATGGCGCCTGCAAGCGTCAGGAGTTCGTTGTAGGGCCGAACAGCGTTCGGCCCCGAAGCGCGCGCCGTTGCTGCCGCCACCATTGATCCAAGGTTGGGCAGCAAGGGAAAAGCCCACGGACAGCAAGGCATGTTTCATGGCTACGCGCTGGATAAATCTAGGATTTATAAAATCGAGAAGCCAACTTCCTTTAGATACTCAAACGTTGGATTATAGGACGCTGGATCACGTGTCTTATCCTCGTAATCACCGGGCGGGACCACGATCACCATACCTTGCCGGGCGCGTGTGAGAAGGACACGGTACGCGTTCTTGAGATAATTTTGCCGCTCCGGTTTCTTCATACGATTCCACCGGGCTCCGCGAAAGGACCAATGTTTCCAACCATTTTCTGAGTATCTGAAATCGGCGTCCCATGTGATGCATGCCCAATCTAGCTCGAGTCCCTGTACGTCAAATTGCGTGGCTACATCCTCAAGCTGATATGAGGAGCGTACGTCCTCCTTTCCATTGAGAAACCAATGGATTGGATTTATCTTCGGTCTTACGTCTATCCCATGTGCTTTCAACCGGTACCCCTCAGAAGAAACCACTATTCCAAACCGCTCCGACCCTCGCGCCTGCGCCTTCAACCATTGTTTCGCCTTGCTCAGGTCGCGGGTTAGGACGATTGGATACCTCGCTCTTACCTTTTCAAGCGTCTTTTGGGCTTTTTCGGCACTAAGGTCGAGTAATTGTTTCACAAGCAGCGAAACATCCTCAGCACGAAATGAGCGCATCGACACTGCAAGATGGAGTTCATCTCTGTATTTGACATTCGGGAGGTCCCTCAATTTGCTCAAAATTTCTCCCGCGCCGTACTCACTGTCGGTGAGTCGAGAAGAGATGTGAATATGCCAATTCGGAAATGATCGGATAAGCGAGGCGATCCATTCAGAAATTCCGGCCTCTCCCTTATTGATTTCCTGGCCGCCGCCAACAAGACAAACAATTACTGCCCAATCTGGATGGCGATCGAGATAAGAAATTAGGAATTCTGGCTCGGATTTCTTGAAGTCCGGAATATGCTTCTTCTGACGCATAAATCCTGAAGTCTGTTCCACATTCCATGCCCTTTGTGCCTCGTCAAATAGCGCAACATGTTCCCTGGGCGGAGAATCTGGATCAACAAGGGACTCGTCCCGAAAATGGTGGACGTTCTGAACGATCGCCTTTACATCACGCTTCGCTTTACCCTTCGTGATCTTCTTTCCTTGTTCCTTTTCTTTTTGGACCTTATCCCGCACCAACGCTTCGCTCAGGATAGCTACGAGTGGGCCATTACCCGAAAGGAAGACGCTGGAAATCTCTTTGGCTTTATCAATTCCGGTAGTTGCAATGTTCAACCCGACCAGAGTCTTGCCTGCACCTGGAACACCGGTCACAAAGCAGATGGCTTTGTGGGATTGCTCTTTGGCAGAACGGATAATTGAGGAAATCGACTCGGATGTTTGGCGAAGATTGATTGCGCTCGCGTCGCTGCGTGAGATCTCTTCAACTGAGTGATGGTTGTACAGCGCCAGCGCCGCTTCAATAATTGTCGGGGTCGGGCAGTATCGGCCACTCTCCCATTTCGTCCGGTCGATATTTGGCCCCTGGGTGTGGTGCAAAACCTTGTCAATGACATTGCCAAGTATTTCGACGGTACTTTTAATTGGGAGAAATAATCGGTCGTCTTGTGGAGTTGCCGGAACAATTGGCCCATTAGTTTTCGCTTCAGTAGCAATCAGGATCGGGGTTATGAATTGGTCATGGCTTGTTTCGTGGAAGTTTTTCAAATCCAAGGCATAGTCCCAAACTTGATCAACGGCATCCGAAGGGAATTCTTTTTTGCCAACCTTAAATTCAAGAACAAAAATAACAGGCCCGATTAAAAGTACAACGTCGATTCGTTGCCCCATCCGGGGGATTGAGTACTCAAAGTAGATAGCTCCTTCGAAAGAGTGCAGAGCCGATTGAAGGATATTGATTTCTTCTAACCAGGCATCACGCTGGGTTTGTTCCACTGGGAAATCATTATTCATCACCAGTTGGCCTATAATTTCGACATTGCTAGCGATCAGGAAAGCGGCAATCGAGTCCGAGTAATATTCCCTTTTCATTGATTTCTCCGGGAGGACGCTCTGGGCAAGCTTCCCTTTTTAATAGCTTACACCACGTAACGTCGAGGGCCGATGCGATTCGGCCGTCCTCGTAGCGTGAGCACCGTTGTAACCGCCATAACTGACCTGAGGTTCGGCATTAAGGAAAGAGCCGACGGACAGAGGGGCACTGTCCGTAGTTACCTCCTTCGAGGGGCCCGGTGCCTCCGGATGGATGGTTTCCAGCAGCCGTTCAAGGCTTGTGGTGGCTTTCTCCCTCAATTGGCGAGATTCGGCAGCACTTGAATCTGGGTCGGACA
>Ga0335085_10006908_pt1 | contig 17784 bp, 12 predicted proteins | sample Lox_Sample_45_FD_206712 | JGI IMG/M metagenome (GOLD analysis project Ga0335085, IMG submission 206712) | Soil microbial communities from Loxahatchee National Wildlife Refuge, Florida, United States - Lox_Sample_4.5 | ecosystem: Environmental > Terrestrial > Soil > Wetlands | place: USA...
GTGCTGGCCGGGGATCGCGGTGACCTGAAAATTCTCCACCCATACGGCGACGTCGCCGGTGGTCTTGTTGCGGTGCACGCACATGTGGCGCCCATAGCCGAGATCATGCACGTCACGGAACTTGACCTCGTACTCTTCGACGGAACCGGTGTTCGACGGCTGGCAATCGGTGGCGTTGAAGCCATTCGCGGATTTGAAGTTCGCGAGCGTGGTTTTGGCGGCACTCGAATCGACAACCGCGTAGTAGGCGTCGGCGTAGGCCGCCTGATCGATCTCAAAGCGCGGCAAAGTGATGCTCGGGTTCACTCCAGCACTGGAAACTGCCAAGTTGGTCGCAGCGCCGCTCACACGGAGCACCATGAGCGCGACGACGCCATTGCTGTTCAGCGAGATGGTCGCGCCGCCTGCACTCTTCGCTTCGAAGGTGTTCGTCGTGATAGCACCCGTTGTCGACAGGTTCCCGGTAAACGTCTTAACCGTTCCGTCGGTTTGAGTGACAGTAAGGGTGTAGGGGGTCGGGACCGTCGTGGGAATTGCGTTAACGAACAGTACGTCGTAGTCGCTTGCTCCGAGGCTCGCCTGCGGATCCGGAAACATCAGGAAATCCACGCCGCTGACGGGGTTGGGCTCGGTCGCGCTGTCTTGGTTCTTTTGGCCGCAGCCCATGACCGCGAGGCCGACAAAACCGAGGAGGAGCAGCCGGGTCAATGCCATATCGCGACCTTTCGTATCTGACTACTTGCGAAAAAGGCCACTGCATGACGTGGCGATTTCCGCGCACGGAAGGGCGGGACAGCTTGCCCCCTCCCGGGCACGCGTCATGGCAATGATAACTCACGCCGCGCCAAGCGGGTGCGCCTGTCTCGCGACTCGGGCGATGCGGGGTGCGGTCAGCGGTTCGGCCGGCGCGCGCAGACAGCCGGGCTGGGACGGCCAGCCGGGACTGCGCGCGGGCGTCCCCGCCGCAGCAGCCTACGGCGCGAACCTCAGGCGTTCTCTGCCGTCGTCGGGGCTGCTTCCGTCTCGGCTGCGGGCGGACGATCTTCGAACAGCTGGGCCGGGGGAGCGTTCTTGCGCGCGCTGTGGTACGCAAGTCCGGTACCCGCCGGGATCAGCCGGCCGACGATGACGTTCTCTTTCAGCCCGCGCAGGTCGTCCTTCTTGCCCATGATCGCCGCCTCGGTGAGCACGCGCGTAGTCTCCTGGAACGACGCGGCCGAGATGAACGAATCGGTCGAGAGCGACGCCTTGGTGATGCCGAGCAGCATGTAGCTGTATGTCGCCGGCTTCTTGTCGTCCTTCTGGACCTTTTCGTTTTCCTCCAGCACGTCCGCGCGCTCGACCTGCTCACCCGGTATGAACCGGGTCTCGCCCGGATCCTCGACCTGCACTCGCCGCAGCATCTGCCGCACGATGACTTCGATGTGCTTGTCGTTGATCCTCACCCCTTGCAGGCGATAGACGTCCTGCACCTCGTCGGTGACATAGCGGGCGAGCGCTTCCACGCCCTGCAGGCGCAAAATGTCGTGCGGATCGACCGGACCGTCGACGATTACCTCGCCCTTGTTGACGACCTGACCGTCGTGCGCCATGACGTGCTTGTCCTTCGGGATCAGGTACTCGTGTGAAACGTTTTCGAGGTCCGTGATCACCAGGCGCTGCTTGCCCTTGGTGTCCTTGCCGAACGAAACGGTGCCGGTTATCTCTGCGAGCAGGCCGGCGTCCTTGGGCGAGCGTGCCTCGAACAGCTCGGCGACGCGCGGCAGGCCTCCAGTGATGTCGCGAGTCTTGGAAGACTCCTGCGGAATGCGCGCGAGCACTTCGCCGACCTGGACCTGCTGGCCGTCCCTCACGGTAATCAGCGAGCCCACCTGGAAAGTGATCGTGATGGGATGGTCGGTGCCGGCAATCCTGATTTCCTCTCCGGACTCGTTCAACAGCTTCACCTGGGGACGCAGGCCCTTCCCCGCCGCTGCGCGCCGCTTGGGATCGATGACGACCAGCGTCGACAGGCCCGTCACCTCGTCGATCTGCTTCGCGACGGTCACGCCTTCCTCGATATGCTCGAAGCGCACGATGCCGCCATGCTCGGTGATGATCGGTCGCGTGTGCGGATCCCACGAAGCGAGCATCTGACCAGCCTTGACCCGCTTGCCGTCGGCACCGAGCAGCGTTGCCCCGTAGGGAACCTTGTGGCGTTCGCGCTCGCGCCCGTTGTCATCGGTCACCAGAACCTCGCCGGTTCGGGAAATGACGACCTTCTCGCCTTTGGGATTGGTCACGTAGCGGATCTGGGGCGTGAAGCGCACCGTACCGCTCGATTTCGCCTCGACCTGGTTTGCGACCGCGGCCCTCGAAGCCGCGCCGCCGATGTGGAAAGTGCGCATCGTGAGCTGCGTGCCGGGTTCGCCGATCGACTGCGCGGCGATCACGCCGATAGCCTCGCCGACGTTGACGGAGGAACCACGCGCAAGGTCGCGCCCATAACAGGCAGCGCACAAACCCCAGCGGGTGTCGCAGGTAAGCGGCGTGCGCACCTTGACTTCGTCGATTCCCAGAGCTTCGATGGAGTCGACTTCGTCCTCGTTCAGAAGCGTGCTGGCGTTGTACAACACCTCCTGGGTTTCCGGATGCAGAACGTCGGTGGCCGTGACGCGGCCCAGGATGCGCTCGCGAAGAGCTTCCACCACCTCGCCGCCCTCAACCAGCGGTTTCATGACCACGCCGTTGGTCGTTCCACAGTCCTCCTCGGTTACAACGAGGTCCTGGGTAACGTCGACCAGGCGCCGCGTGAGGTAGCCGGAATTCGCCGTCTTCAGTGCGGTATCGGCGAGACCCTTGCGCGCGCCGTGCGTCGAGATGAAGTACTGCAGCACGTTCAGGCCCTCGCGGAAGTTCGCGGTAATCGGAGTCTCGATGATCGATCCGTCGGGCTTGGCCATCAGGCCGCGCATGCCGGCAAGCTGCCGGATTTGCGCCGCCGAGCCTCGCGCCCCGGAGTCGGCCATCATGTAGATCGAGTTGAACGACTCTTGCTTGAGATTCTGGCCCTTCCGGTCGGTGACGTTTTCCGAGGAAAGCTGGTCCATCATGGCCTTGCCGACCTGGTCGCCGGCCCGGCCCCAGATGTCCACGACTTTGTTATAGCGCTCGCCCACCGTCACCAGCCCCGAGGTGTATTGCGCCTCGATTTCCTTTACTTCGCCTTCGGCTGCGGCGATCAGATCGTGCTTCTGCACCGGCACGAGCATGTCGTCCACGCAGATCGAAATTCCGGCGCGGGTGGCGAAGGTGAAACCGGCCTGCATCAGCCGGTCGGCGAAGATCACCGTCTCGCGCAGCCCGCAGCGACGGAAAGAGGCGTTGATGAGCCTGGAGATCTCCTTCTTCTTGAGCGCCTTGTTGATCAGATCGAAAGGCAGGCCTACCGGCAGGATCTCAGAGAGCAAGGCGCGGCCGACCGTGGTCCGGTGACGGACGAGTTTTTCGATCTTGTCGCCGTTCGGGGCGAACTCGGCTTCGCGGACGCGAACCGTGATTCCCGCGTGCAGCTCAACCTGGCCGGAGTCGTACGCCCGCGCCACCTCCGTCACATCGGCGAAAGCCATGCCTTCGCCACTTACGTTGATGCGCTCGCGCGTCGCGTAGTACAAGCCGAGTACGATGTCCTGCGAGGGCACGATGATCGGGTCGCCATTGGCAGGAGACAGGATGTTGTTCGAAGCGAGCATGAGCGTTCTCGCTTCCATCTGCGCCTCGAGCGACAGCGGCACGTGCACCGCCATCTGGTCGCCGTCGAAGTCGGCGTTGAACGCCGCGCAGACGAGCGGATGCAGCTGGATGGCCTTGCCTTCGATCAGCACCGGCTCGAACGCCTGGATGCCCAAGCGATGCAGCGTGGGGGCGCGGTTCAGCATCACCGGGTGCTCGCGGATCACTTCCTCGAGGATGTCCCAGACCACCGGCGTTTCGGCTTCGACTTCGCGCTTAGCTGCCTTGATCGTCGTGGCGATACCCTGCATCTCGAGCTTGTGGAAGATGAACGGCTTGAAAAGCTCGAGCGCCATCTTCTTCGGCAGGCCGCACTGGTGTAGCTTCAATTGCGGGCCGACCACGATCACCGAGCGGCCCGAGTAGTCGACGCGCTTGCCGAGCAGGTTCTGGCGGAAGCGTCCGCCCTTGCCCTTGATCATGTCGGCTAGCGACTTGAGCGGACGCTTGTTCGCGCCGGTCATCGCCTTGCCGCGACGGCCGTTGTCGAGCAGCGAATCGACTGCCTCCTGCAGCATGCGCTTCTCGTTCCTCACGATGATCTCGGGCGCCTTGAGCTCGAGCAGGCGCTTCAGGCGGTTGTTGCGGTTGATCACGCGCCGGTAGAGGTCGTTCAGGTCGGAGGTGGCGAAGCGCCCGCCGTCGAGCGGTACCAGCGGCCGCAGCTCGGGTGGAAGCACCGGCAGCACCTCCATGATCATCCAGTCGGGCTTGATGCCGGATTTCTGGAAACCTTCAAGCACTTTCAGGCGCTTGGCGAGCTTCTTGATCTTGGTGTCCGAGCCCGTGGCCTCCAAGTCCTTCCTCAGCGTCTCGATCTCACGGTTCATGTCCAGGCCGCGCAGCAGTTCGCGTATTCCCTCGGCTCCCATGGTGGCCTGGAAATCGTCCCCGTGTTCCTCGATTTTCGCGAGATAGTCTTCTTCAGAAAGCAGCTTTGCCCGCTTGATCTTGTCATCGTTGACCATGCCGGCGTCGGTGACGACGTAGGCCTCGAAGTACAGGACGCGCTCGATGTCGCGCAAAGTCATGTCGAGCACGAGGCCAAGGCGCGAGGGCAGAGATTTCAGGAACCAGATGTGCGCTACCGGGCTCGCGAGCTCGATGTGTCCCATGCGCTCGCGGCGCACCTTGGCGAGCGTCACCTCGACGCCGCACTTCTCGCAGATCACGCCACGATGCTTCAGGCGCTTGTACTTGCCGCACAGGCACTCGTAGTCCTTGATGGGGCCGAAAATCTTGGCGCAGAAGAGTCCATCCCGCTCCGGCTTGAAGGTGCGGTAGTTGATCGTCTCGGGCTTCTTGACTTCACCGTACGACCAGGACCGGATCTTCTCGGGCGAGGCGATCCCGATCTTGATCGCATCGAACTCTTCTTCCTGCGTGACCTGCTTGAACAAATCGAGCAGTGCTTTCATGTCTTGCTCCGGTGTGACCTGCGTTTCGTCTATTGACCCGTCTTGCCTGTCGCTGGCTAGAACCGCTCCAGATCGATGTCTATGCCGAGCGAGCGGATCTCCTTCACCAGCACGTTGAACGATTCGGGCATGCCCGCGTCGATCTTGTGATCGCCCTTCACGATGTTTTCGTAAACCTTGGTGCGGCCGTTGATGTCGTCAGATTTCACGGTCAGCATCTCCTGCAAGGTATACGAGGCACCGTAGGCCTCGAGCGCCCAGACCTCCATCTCTCCGAAGCGCTGCCCGCCGAACTGTGCCTTGCCGCCCAGAGGCTGCTGCGTGACCAGGCTGTACGGGCCGGTCGAGCGGGCGTGCATCTTGTCGTCCACCAGGTGATGCAGCTTCAGCATGTGCATGAAGCCGACCGTAACCGGCCGGTCGAACGGCTCGCCGGTGCGACCATCGTACAGGTTCAGCTGCCCGGTAACAGGCAAGTCAGCGGCTTCGAGCATGCCCTTGATCTCGGCCTCGGAGGCACCATCGAAAACCGAGGTCGCGAAAGGCACGCCCTCGCGCAGGTTTCCGGCAAGCGTGATGATCTCGTCATCGGTGAGACTGCCCAGATCCTCGGGCTTGCCGCTCTGGTTGTAGATCCGGTTGAGCATCTTGCGCATTTCCGCGGCCTTGGTGCCCGCCTTCAGCATCTCCCCGATCTTCAGTCCCAGGCCTTTTGCGGCCCAACCGAGGTGTGTCTCCAGAATCTGCCCGACGTTCATGCGTGACGGCACCCCCAGGGGGTTGAGCACCACATCGACCGGCGTGCCGTCGGCCATGCAAGGCATGTCTTCGACCGGCACGATCTTGGAGATAACGCCCTTGTTGCCGTGGCGCCCGGCCATCTTGTCGCCGGGCTGCAGGCGGCGCTTGACGGCCACGTAGACCTTGACCATCTTCTGCACGCCCGGGGGCAGCTCGTCTCCTTGCGTGAGTTTCTTCTTCTTGGCCTCGAAGGCCGCGTCGAACCTGACCCGGGTTTGCGCAAGGCTTTCCTTCAGGCTTTCCAGCTGCTGGGCTGCGTCGTCACTTGCCAAGCTGATCTCGAACCAGTCGTTGCGCTCGAGGCCCTCCAGGTAGGCCTTCGTGATCTTGGTGCCCTTTACGAGCTTCTTCGGCCCCTTGTTCGCCATCTTGCCGATCAAGAGCCGCTCGATGCGCTCGAAGGCGTCGCTTTCGACGATGCGCATCTGGTCGGCGAGGTCCTTCTTGTAGCGTTTCAGTTCCTCGTCGATGATCTGTGCGGCACGCTTGTCGCGCTCGATGCCTTCGCGGGTAAACACCTGGACGTCGATGACTGTTCCCGATATCCCGGAGGGAACGCGCAGGCTCGTGTCCTTCACGTCCGACGCCTTTTCTCCGAAGATCGCGCGGAGCAGCTTCTCTTCCGGGGTGAGCTGGGTCTCGCCTTTGGGCGTGACCTTCCCGACCAGCACGTCGCCCGCCTCCACTTCGGCGCCTATGTAAACGATACCCGACTCGTCAAGCCGGGAGAGCTGCGCTTCCGACAGATTGGATATGTCGCGCGTGATTTCCTCGGGCCCGAGCTTGGTGTCGCGGGCGACGACGGTCAGCTCCTCGATGTGGATGGACGTGTAGCGGTCGTCGGCCACAACCCGCTCCGAGATCAGAATCGAGTCCTCGAAGTTGTACCCGTTCCACGGCATGAAAGCGACCAGCATATTTTGCCCGAGCGCGAGCTCGCCCATGTCGGTCGAGGCCCCGTCGGCGACCACGTCCCCCTTTGAAATCCGCTCGCCGGGCTTCACGAGCGGCGTCTGATTGATGTTGGTGTTCTGGTTGGAGCGCGTGTACTTCACCAGGTTATAGATGTCCACGCCGACGTCGCCGGGCACCGTCTCGTCGTCGTTCACGCGCACCACGATGCGGCTCGCGTCCACGTAGTCGACCACGCCGCCGCGCAGCGCCTGCACGGCCGTGCCGGAGTCCACGGCGACGGTGCGTTCGATGCCGGTGCCGACGAGCGGCTTCTCCGGCCGCAGGCACGGGACTGCCTGGCGCTGCATGTTCGAACCCATCAGCGCCCGGTTGGCATCGTCGTGCTCGAGGAACGGGATGAGGGACGCGGCCACCGAAACGATCTGCGCGGGAGCCACGTCCATGTACTGGACGCGGTCCGCGGTCGCCAGTGTGAACTCGTTCTTGAAGCGGCAGGAAACGAGCCCGTCGACCAGCTTTCCGGTCTTGTCGACCTGGGCATTTGCCTGAGCGACGACGAAATTACCCTCCTCGATCGCCGAGAGAAAGTCGATCTCGTTGGTCACCTTCCCGCTCACCACCTTGCGGTAGGGCGTCTCCAGGAATCCATACTTGTTGGTGCGCGCATAGAGCGCGAGCGAATTGATCAGGCCGATGTTCGGGCCCTCCGGTGTTTCAATCGGGCACACACGGCCGTAGTGAGTCGGGTGAACGTCTCGTACTTCAAAGCCGGCGCGCTCACGCGTGAGACCACCCGGGCCGAGCGCGGACACGCGCCGCTTGTGGGTAATCTCCGATAAGGGGTTGGTCTGGTCCATGAACTGCGAAAGCTGGCTCGACCCGAAGAATTCCTTGATCGCCGCCGAGATTGGCTTGGCGTTGATGAGGTCGTGCGGCATGAGATTTTCCGATTCCGCCTGCGACAGGCGCTCCTTCACCGCGCGTTCCACGCGCACCAGGCCCGCGCGGAACTGGTTTTCCGCGAGCTCGCCCACCGAGCGCACGCGCCGGTTGCCGAGATGGTCGATGTCGTCGATCTCACCGCGACCGTTACGCAGCTCGACAAGGATCCCAACGACCGCAAGGATGTCGTCGTTCGAAAGCGTTCCCGACCCTTCGGTACCCTGGGCTCCGACGCGGGCGTAGAACCTGCGCAGCCAGGCCGGGGCCTTTTCCTCGATCTTCTCAGGGTACGCGCGGCGATTGAATTTCATGCGGCCTACCGCCGAGAGATCGTAGCGATCTTCGGAATAGAACAGCCCGTTGAACAGCGTCTCGACCGCATCTTCCGTGGGCGGCTCGCCCGGGCGCATCATTCGGTAGATGGCGACGCGCGCCGCAGTCTGGTCGGCGGTCTCGTCTACTCTCAGCGTCTGCGAGATGTAGCTGCCTTGATCGAGATCGTTGGTATAGATTGTCTTGATCGACTCGATGCCGACTTCGCGAAGCTTCGCAAGCACTGCGTCGGTGATCTCGTCGTTGGCGTTGGCAAGAACCTCTCCGGTATCCGTGTTGATGACGTTGTGCGCGAGCGCGCGACCCAGCATGAACTCATCGGGCACGGCGATTCGCTTCATCCCGGCCGCTTCCATGTCGCGAATATGCTTCACGGTGATGCGCTTGTCCTTTTGCACGATCACCTTTCCCGCCTTGTCAACGAAATCGAACCGCGCCAGCTCCCCGCGAAGGCGCTCGGGCACCAGTTCGAACTGGTTGCCGGCCTTCGAAAGCTGAAAGGTATCGAAATCGTAGAACGCCGAGAGGATCTGCTCCGGCGTCATACCGATCGCCTTGAGGAGGATCGTGACAGGCATCTTGCGCCGGCGGTCGACGCGAAAATACAGATAGTCCTTGGGGTCGTACTCGAAGTCGAGCCACGAGCCGCGATACGGGATGATTCGCGCCGAAAAGAGCAGCTTTCCGGAGGAGTGCGTCTTGCCGCGATCGTGCTCGAAGAACACGCCGGGCGATCGATGCAGCTGACTCACGATCACGCGCTCGGTCCCGTTTATGATGAAGGAGCCCGTCGTAGTCATGAGCGGGATCTCGCCCATGTACACCTCCTGCTCCTTCACTTCCTTCACCGTGGGCTTGGGAGCCTCCTTGTCCATGATGGTGAGCCGAACCTTCGCTCGCAGGGGACTGGCATACGTGAGACCCCTCTGCTGGCATTCCTTGACATCAAAGGGCGGCTCGCCAAGAACGTAGCTGACGAATTCCAGCCGGGCGTTGCCCGAGTGGCTGGAGATGGGGAAGATCGACGAAAACGCGGCCTGCAGCCCCTCGGTCTTGCGCTTCTCCGGTGCCACCCCCGCCTGCAAGAAGGCCGTATAGGACTCCAGCTGGGTCGCCAGGAGAAACGGCACGTTCAGCACGCTCGCGCGCTTGGCAAAGCTCTTGCGAATGCGCTTCTTCTCGGTCGATGAATAGTGTACGGCGGTGGTCATGAATGCTCCATGTCGATGCCAGAGGACAGGTGACAGCGGGCGGAAGTTCCGCCCGTTCTCGTCTGCAATCTACGCAGAGAACTTTCCTGAACCACAGAGACCACAGAGATGATCCGGCGAGATACCGTCGTCTCTGGGGGCTCTGTGTTCAAGATTCTTGTCTGATCAGTTACTTGATCTCGGCCTTTGCTCCTGCGTCGGTCAGTTTCTTCGCGATCGCTTCCGCGTCCGCCTTCGAGATGCCTTCCTTCACCGGTTTCGGTGCGCCGTCCACAAGGTCCTTCGCCTCTTTCAGGCCGAGGCTCGTCACCTCGCGAACCGCCTTGATGACGTTGACCTTGTTCTCGCCGGTGGCGGTAAGCACGACGGTGAACTCGGTCTTCTCCGCCGCTGCAGCCGCTGGCGCGGCACCTCCCGCGGGAGCGGCCACCGACACGGTTGCTGCCGCCGCGGAAACGCCGAACTTCTCTTCGAGGTCCTTGATCAGATTGGAAAGTTCCAGGACGGTCATGTTGGAAATCGCGTCCAGAATTTCTGCTTTTGCTACGGACATTTCGTTTCTCCTGATTCAGTGTTCGAGCCAGTAAGGAAGTGCGCTAGTGCACGCCGGCTGCCTGCCGCTTGTCGCGAACCGCCGCGAGGGTGCGCACGAAGCGCGCCGGTACCTCGTTCAGCGTTCTTGCAAAATTGGCAACAGGGGCCTGCATCGTCCCCAAGAGCTTCGCGAGCAGCTCCTCGCGCGACGGCATGGTCGCGAGCGCTGTGACCTCCATGGCGGAAATCACGGCGTTCGGCATGGCGCCGGCGCGGATCACGAGCTTCTCGTTGGCTCTCGCGAATTCATCGAGCACCTTTGCTGTCGCTACCGGATCGGACGAGATGCCGTACACGAGCGGTCCCTTGATATGCTGGGACAACCCGGCAAACGGCGTGCCTTCCACGGCGCGGCGCGCAAGGGTGTTCTTGAGGACGCGCAGGTACACGCCCGATTTGCGCGCTTTCGCGCGCAGCTCGGTCATGCGGCCCACTTCCAGACCACGGTACTCTGCGACGACAATCGATTTCGCCTTCGCGACTTGCGCGGAGACTTCGGCGACTACCGCCTTCTTCTTGTCAAGATCGAGACCCAAGGTCTACCTCCATTTGTAAAAGCCGCACGCCACGCAGGCGTGCGGCACCCACGGCGACCTTGCATTCAGGAACAAACCTGCATCTGGGGTCCGCCATCTGCGTAGGAAGGACGTGGATCGGGGATTGGGGCGCTCTTCTCGCCGTCCATCCCGTCTCCGTATCGCCCGATTAAACCTTTCGGTTCCTACGGTCTTTGATAACCCATCGCACGCCGTGCGGGCCGTGCGATGGCCCAAAGTCTTGCCCCCGACTCCGATCGGGGGCCTGTCCCCGCGAAAGCGGGGATCCAGTGTTTCGAAAGTCGTTCTCAATGCGTGCTTGCTCCGGCGCCGAAGCTCGCCACGTCCACGCGCACGCCCGGCCCCATGGTCGAGGACACCGAAACCTTGCGCAAATAGATCCCCTTCACGTGGGAGGGCTTGGACTTGTTCACCGCGTCGACAAGCGCCGCCAGGTTGTCGCGCAGCTGCTCCGGGGTAAAAGAAGCGCGTCCAATGGAGCACTGGACGATGCCGGACTTGTCGGCGCGATATTGGACCTGGCCCGCGCGGGCGTTCTTGACTGCCGCTGCGACGTCGGGGGTCACCGTGCCGACCTTGGGGTTCGGCATCAAGCCGCGCGGGCCGAGAATCTGCCCGAGTTGCCCCACGACGCGCATCGTGTCCGGACTGGCAATCACAAGGTCGAACTCGATCTTTCCGGCCTTCACGTTCTCGGCAAGATCTTCCAAGCCTACGATGTCCGCGCCCGCGTCCTTGGCCGCGTTCGCCTTGTCGCCCTGCGCAAACACGGCGATGCGCACCTTCTTGCCCGTCCCGGCAGGCAGCACCACGGACCCGCGCACGGTCTGGTCGGATTTCTTCGTGTCGATGCCGAGGTTGATGGCGACGTCAACTGCCTCGTCGAACTTGGCGGTCGCCGCCTGCTTGATGATCTTCATGGCATCGAGGACCGGATAGTTCCTGTTGTGCTCGCGCAGCTTGGCCCAGACCTGTCTTCGTTTCGGGAGCTTGCTCATTTCACGCCCTCCACGATCACGCCCATCGAGCGCGCGCTGCCGGCGATGGTGCGCACCGCTGCGTCGAGATCGGCAGCGGTGAGATCCGGCATTTTGATCTTGGCGATTTCCTCAGCCTGCGCGCGGGTGATCTTCCCGACCTTGTCGGTATGCGGCGTCTTGCTGCCGGATTCGATCCCAGCCGCCTTCTTGATCAGCACGGTAGCGGGCGGCGTCTTGATGATGAAACTGAAGCTCTTGTCCTGATAGGCCGTGATCACGACCGGAAGCATCAGACCCGGCTCCACCTTCTGCGTCTGGGCATTGAACGCCTTGCAGAATTCCATAATGTTCAGCCCGCGCTGGCCGAGCGCCGGCCCGATGGGCGGGCTGGGATTGGCCTTGCCCGCGGGCACCTGCAGCTTGATGAAACCGACTACCTTCTTCGCCATTCGGCTCTCCTAGCGGGTTCAAGCGAACGCCAGAGCGTTCTCCCCGTTTAGATAGCAGCTCTCGCCGCCCTGCCACACCTTGATCGGTACACCGTCCAAACCAACGCGCGGACTGAAACCAGCGCGCAATTGCACCAGCCTCAAGCTTTCTCCACTTGCCCGAATTCAAGCTCCACGGGCGTCGCGCGTCCGAAGATCGTCACGGACACGCGCAGCTTCGACTTGTCGTAGTTCACGTCCTCGACCGTGCCGTGGAAGTCGGTGAATGGACCTTCCTTCACCCGTACGGCCTCGCCGATCTCGAAGAGGACCTTGGGTTTGGGTTTCTCCACGCCTTCCTGCATCTGCTGCATGATGCTCTGCACTTCCTTCTCGCTGATGGGGGGCGGTTTCCGGCCGTGCGCTCCGCCGACGAATCCCGTGACCTTGGGAGTGTTCTTCACCAGATGCCAGGCCTCGTCCGTCATGTCCATCTCGACCAGCACGTAGCCAGGGAAGAACTTCCTCTCGGAAATGTTCTTCTGCCCGCCCTTCATCTCCACGACTTCCTCGGTCGGCACCAAGATCTTGCCGAACTTGTCCTGCATGCCCGCCCGGTTGATTCGGTCGAGCAGCGCCTTTTGCACCGATTTCTCGAAGCCCGAGTAAGCGTGCACCACATACCAGCGCATGTTCATGCTATTTCTTCGATCCTAGAAGCACGTCGTACATGAGGTATTCAAGGCCTTTGTCCGTGATCCACAGGAACACCGCCATCGCCACCACGAAGGCGAGCACCGCCCCGGCGGTTTGGAACGATTCCTTGCGGGTCGGCCATACGACCTTCTTGGTCTCGACGACCGACTCTCGGGCGAACACGAAAAATTCCTTGCCGGGCGCACTGGTCCATCCCACTGCGATACCCGCGACGATCCCCGCAAGCACGCTCGCAACTCGCACGACCATCGGACTTTCCGAAAGGAAATAGAATCCGCCGACGCCGGCGAGCAGCAGCAACAACGCGATCGCAGCCTTGACTTTGTCCGCCATCCGTCGATCGCCTATTGGCAGGCCAAGAGGGAATCGAACCCCCAACCTTCGGTTTTGGAGACCGACGCTCTGCCAGTTGAGCTATTGGCCTGTTCCATCACTCAATGACCTTTGCCACCACGCCGGCGCCCACGGTCTTGCCGCCTTCGCGGATGGCAAAGCGCAGGCCCTGCTCCATGGCGATGGGCGCAATCAGCGTCACCACCATCTTGATGTTGTCCCCCGGCATCACCATCTCGGTGCCCTGGGGCAGCTCGCAGCTGCCGGTCACATCGGTGGTGCGGAAGTAAAACTGCGGCCGATACCCCGGGAAGAACGGCGTGTGCCGCCCGCCCTCCTCCTTGGAGAGCACGTACACCTCGCACTCGAACTTCGTGTGCGGGGTGATCGAGGCAGGCTTGGCGAGCACCTGCCCGCGCTCCACCTCCTCGCGCTTGGTGCCCCGCAGCAACACCCCAATGTTGTCCCCCGCCTGCCCCTCATCCAGGAGCTTCCTGAACATCTCCACGCCCGTGCACACCGTCTTCAGCGTGGGCTTCAACCCCACAATCTCCAGCTCCTCGCCCACCTTCACAATGCCGCGCTCCACCCGGCCGGTCACCACCGTGCCGCGCCCGGAGATCGAGAACACGTCCTCCACCGGCATCAGAAACGGCCCATCGATCGCCCGCTTGGGCATCGGGATGTAGTTGTCCAGGGCTTCTGCCAGCTTGTAGATCGACTTCACCCCAAGGTCCGAGTCCTCCCCCTCCAGGGCTTTCAACGCACTGCCGATCACAATCGGGGTCTTGTCCCCGGGAAACTCGTACTTGGACAAAAGCTCCCGCACCTCCACTTCCACCAGCTCCAGCAGCTCCTTGTCATCGACCATGTCGGCCTTGTTCAGGTACACCACGATGTAGGGCACCCCCACCTGGCGGGCCAACAGAATGTGTTCGCGCGTCTGCGGCATCGGCCCATCGGCCGCACTCACCACCAAAATGGCGCCATCCATCTGCGCCGCCCCGGTAATCATGTTCTTGATGTAGTCGGCATGCCCCGGGCAGTCCACGTGCGCGTAGTGCCGCTTCTCAGTCACGTATTCCACGTGCGCGGTGTTGATCGTGATCCCGCGCGCCTTCTCCTCCGGCGCCGCATCGATCTGATCGTAGTTCTTCGCCTCCCCGCCGTACTTCTTCGCCAACACGTGCGTCATCGCCGCCGTCAGCGTCGTCTTCCCATGGTCCACGTGCCCTATCGTCCCCACGTTCACGTGCGGCTTGGTCCGCTCAAATTTGCCCTTGGCCATATCGATTCCTTTCCCTACTTCTTTTCCTTGCCTTCCTTGCCGGTGACCTTGCTGATCACGCCCTCGGCGATCGCCTTGGGCGCTTCCACGTAGTGCTTGAATTCCATGGTGTAGGTGGCGCGTCCCTGAGTGAGCGAGCGCAGCTGCGTCGAGTATTGGAACATCTCGGCAAGCGGGACTTCGGCCCGGATCGCCTTGCCCGCACCGAGGTCTTCCATTCCCTGGATGACGGCGCGGCGCGCCGAGAGATCGCCCATCACGTCGCCCATCTTTTCCTCGGGAGTCTCGACCTCGACCAGCATGATCGGCTCAAGCAACACCGGGTTGGCTTTCCGCATGCCATCCTTGAAGGCGAAGATCGCCGCCATCTTGAACGCGTTCTCGTTCGAGTCCACCTCGTGGTAGGAGCCGTCGAACAACGTGACCTTGACGTCCACGACGGGAAATCCCGCCAGCACGCCGTCGGGTAGCGCCTCGTCGACCCCCTTCCTCACTGCCGGGATGAATTCGCGCGGTACCCTGCCACCCTTGATCGCATCGACGAACTCATAGCCCTTGCCGGGAGGCTGCGGCTCGAGCTTGAGCCATACGTGGCCGTACTGTCCGCGCCCGCCCGACTGGCGGATGAATTTTCCTTCCTGCTCGACCGGTTTTTTCATCGCTTCGCGATACGCAACCTGCGGCGCGCCCACGTTGGCTTCCACGCCGAATTCGCGCTTCATGCGGTCCACGATGATCTCGAGGTGCAGCTCCCCCATGCCCGAGATGATGGTCTGACCCGACTCCTCATCGGTACGCACACGGAAGGACGGATCCTCCTGCGCCAGGCGATTGAGCGCGACGCCCATCTTTTCCTGGTCGGCCTTGGTCTTGGGCTCAACCGCGACGTGGATCACCGGGTCGGGGAAAACCATCCTTTCCAGGACGATGACCTTGCTCGGATCGCAAAGCGTTTCCCCTGTCGTGACGTCTTTCAGACCCACTGCGGCGGCGATGTCTCCGGCGCGCACTTCCTTGATCTCGTCGCGCTGGTTGGCATGCATCTGCAACAGGCGCCCAATGCGCTCCTTCCGGCCGCGCACTGAGGTGTAGACCGTATCACCCGAGGTCAGGACGCCGGAGTAGACACGGAAAAACGTCAGCTGGCCCACATAGGGGTCGGTCATGATCTTGAACGCGAGCGCCGAAAACGGCTCCTCGTCACCGGGCTTGCGCGTCTCGGGCTTGCCGTCGTCGTCCTGGCCCTTCACGGGAGGAATATCCACCGGCGCAGGCAGGTAGTCGATCACCGCATCCAGCATCGCCTGCACGCCCTTGTTCTTGAAGGCCGAGCCGCACAGCATCGGCACGATCTGGTTCTTGATCGTGCGGATACGCAGGCCCTTCTTGATGTCCTCGTTCGAGAGATTGTGGCCCTCGAGGTACTTGTGCATGAGGTCGTCGTCCGCCTCGGCCGCCGCCTCGACCATTTTTTCGCGCCATTCCTTGGACTTCTCAAGGAGGTTCGCCGGGATGTCGCGCATCTCGTATTTCATGCCCTGGGTCGAGTCGTCCCAGTAGATCGCCTTCATGCGTACGAGGTCGATGACACCCTCGAACTTTTCCTCGGCGCCGATCGGAATCTGAATCGGGACCGGATTGCCCTTGAGGCGCGTCCGGATATGCTCATAGGACTTGAAAAAATCTGCTCCCTGCCGGTCCATCTTGTTGATGAAAGCAAGGCGCGGCACGCCGTACTTGTTCGCTTGGCGCCACACTGTCTCGGACTGCGGCTGCACCCCGGCTACGGCGTCGTAGACCATGCAAGCCCCATCCAGGACGCGCATCGAGCGCTCCACCTCGATAGTGAAATCGACGTGGCCGGGCGTGTCGATGATGTTGATGCGGTGCTCCGGATAATTCTGGTCCATCCCTTTCCAGAAGCAGGTCGTGGCGGCGGAGGTGATGGTGATGCCGCGCTCGCGCTCCTGCTCCATCCAGTCCATCACAGTAGCGCCGTCATGGACTTCGCCCATCTTGTGCGAGACGCCGGTATAGAAGAGGATGCGTTCCGTAGTCGTGGTCTTGCCGGCATCGATGTGCGCGCTGATGCCGATGTTGCGGTAACGGTCGATGGGGGTCTTGCGGGCCACTTGCAGCACCTGGATTCCTAGAACCGGTAATGGGCGAACGCCTTGTTCGCCTCGGCCATGCGGTGCACTTCCTCGCGCTTCTTCATTGCGCCGCCACGGCCTTCCGCGGCCTCCATCAGCTCGCCCGCCAGGCGGGCATCCATGGACTTCTCGCCGCGCTTTTGCGCGGCCTCGCGGATCCAGCGCATCGAGAGGGCGGCGCGCCGCACCGGGCGCACCTCGACCGGAACCTGATAGTTGGCGCCGCCCACGCGGCGGCTCTTCACCTCGACCATCGGCTTCACGTTCTGCACCGCCTGGCCGAAGACTTCTAGCGGGTCCTTGCCCGTTTTCGACTTGATCGTGTCGAAAGCCCCGTAGACGATGTGCTCGGCGATCGACTTCTTTCCACGCGTCATGAGCACGTTGACGAACTTGGCCACGTCGGAATTCCCGAACTTCGGGTCGGGGAGAATCTCGCGTTTTGGAACTTCTCTGCGTCGCGGCATGGCAAACCTCTTGTGACTTAGGCGGCTTTGGGTTTCTTGGCGCCGTATTTCGAGCGGCCCTGCTTACGGTCCTTGACGCCCTGGGTGTCGAGGCTCCCGCGCACGATGTGGTAGCGCACGCCGGGCAGGTCCTTCACCCTCCCACCGCGAATCAGCACGACCGAGTGCTCCTGCAGGTTGTGCCCTTCTCCGCCGATGTAGCTGATCACCTCGAATCCGTTGGTCAGGCGCACTTTGGCGACCTTGCGCAGCGCTGAATTGGGCTTCTTGGGCGTCGTCGTGTAGACGCGCGTGCACACGCCGCGCTTTTGCGGCGACCCGGCAAGCGCCGGCACCTTGCTCTTCGCAGGCAGACGCACCCGAGCGTTGCGTACCAACTGATTGATTGTCGGCATTATTTTGCGTTCCAAAAAAACCGGGACGGCCCGTCTGCAAAACGGCCGCCCCGCGTAATGCAAAGACCGCGATTTTAGCGTTAAAAGCGAGTTCTGGTCAATAACTTATCGCCTTTGGTCATGCATGGCAGTGGTTCCGGACCACTACGTCGCCTTTCAGCGGAGACACTGCTTCGCTGTCGGATGCGTCGCCTGTCCCTAGGCGGGCGCCGACAGGGCGGGTCCGTGCCGAAATCAACTCCCGGCCGAAGGGCTCACCGGATTCCGGTAGCATGTGCTGCACTTTCTCGGCCTTCAGCGACGGAAATCCCGATGAACCCCAGTGTCCTCTTTCAACCCATCCGCTTGCGCGATCTTGCGCTGGAGAACCGCATCATGGTCTCCCCCATGTGCCAGTACTCGGCAGTGGAAGGTTCGATGACCGATTGGCACTTCGCGCACCTCGGCATGCTGTCCAATTCAGGGGCGGCGCTGCTCTGTT
>Ga0335085_10006909_pt1 | contig 17784 bp, 18 predicted proteins | sample Lox_Sample_45_FD_206712 | JGI IMG/M metagenome (GOLD analysis project Ga0335085, IMG submission 206712) | Soil microbial communities from Loxahatchee National Wildlife Refuge, Florida, United States - Lox_Sample_4.5 | ecosystem: Environmental > Terrestrial > Soil > Wetlands | place: USA...
CCTTGGAATCTTCTACCTTGGCCTCCTCCCCAACGATTTCGTGGGCATCACAACACTCGCCTCCATGCCCCTATTTAAGTAGCACTCATCTGCCTGAGGGCCGATCTTGCCCATCCCGGTGCCAAGGAGATTTCCAACCATTCTTAAGAGCTTGCACGTTACGCGCTCCCAGAAATGCAAGAGGGAGGCCGAAGCCTCCCCTTGGTCCGAGCTGGCGCAGTTTTAGACGACCTTCACGAAAATGATCGCCAGAGTGTACAGCGATAGCGACTCAATGAAAATGAGTGCCAACAGTAAGGCAAGCTGGATTCCCGGCCGAGCGCCCGGATTGCGTGCCAGGCCTTCGCAAGCGGCAGCGGCGGCTTTCCCTTGTGCAAAGGCGCAACCCGCCGAAGCAATGGCCATGGCAAAGCCCGATGTCAGCGCTACCCAATTTACAGTGCTGCCGGCGGCGGCGGCTCCCCCGCCCTGAGCAAAGGCTGGGGCGGCGAACAAAACCCCCGCGATTCCCACCCACCACATGAGTAAATTCCGTTTCACCTATTCCTCCTCCGGCCGTCGCCCCCTCGGGGGTCCAGGCCGTAATGAATTCCGCCAGGAGGTGGTTTCCCGCCAACCCTCTTGCAGGCAGGTCTCACGCTGGCGGTGCTTTCAACGCAGTCGCGCCATTCCCGGCACGCCCTGCGCGGAAACTCTTAATGCTCCTTTGCCACAGCAAAGCCGATGTACACCGCGGGCAGGAGCATGAATACGTATGCCTGCAAAAATGAAACAAAAATATGCAAACCCATAAAAAGAGAGGGAACTGCAACCGGAATCAGCCCCGTGAAGATCCCCTCAAGAACGGGACCTACGAACATGTTGGCCCACAAACGGGCCGTCAGGGACAGCATTCGAAACAAGTTGCTGAAGATCTCAATGGGCAGCATCAGGGGCGCGATGATCAGCATGGGGCCACAAAGATGCTTCACGTACCCGAACACCCCGTGCTCGCGAACGCCCTGAAAGTTGTAGTACACGAACGCCGTAACCGCACATCCAAGGGTCACCGGAACGCTGGCGGTGGGACTGTCGAGAGTGGGAATCACTCCGAGTAAATTGCTAAGAAGAACAAACACGCCAAGCGTTCCCACAAGCGCGATGTAGCGCTCGGAACCGTGACCAATAAGGTCCTCGTTCAATCCCCTTGTGAACTCCACCACAAGTTCCATCGCATGTTGGAATGTGCCCGGACGTTCGACAGAAAGCTGGCGGCGAAGCATCAACGCGCCCACCAGTATTACCAGGGCAACCAGCATCTCCATGGCAAAGTAGTTCGGAATCGGGTGCGCGGCGTTTGCCGGCGCCATACCCAGGGCGGAAAGAAGCGCTGCCACCGGCGACCCAAGAATCTTGTTTAGTATTGCCGTAAACCAAAGCTCATGTGTCATAAGTAAGCACTCAGTACGCTCAGTTCCGTAGTCAGGACTGAGCCTTCAACCCCTCCCGGATCAAAACTATCGACTCAACCAATGCACCTCCAAGCGGCACGAAAAGGCCGGCCAAAATTGCCTGAAAGGGTAACCACGCCGTCATGTAGAAGAGATAAATGACTCCAAAAGCCAGCGGATATCGAATCAACATTTTCGCCAAGACAGCCTTCGATGGGCGCAACTGCCCCGCCGACATCAGAGCCTCGACAGCCTGATGGAGCCACAGGTAATTCAGGATGCCCAGTCCCGCGCCCACAGCGAACCCCATGCCAAGCCGCACGTGCAACGACAGCAGGATCCCCAGCGTTCCCACCCCGGCCAAGGCCAGCATCCAGCGGGGCAATCGCATTTCAGCCTGCATCAGATCCATTGCCGGATTCGTCGGTGCCATCGCGTTTTTCCGCTCGCGTCAGGATCAATAAAATCTCCCTTACGCCAGCGCCCGCACCTACCAAGCTCAGGATGATCGCGAGGATTGGCGAAGTGTGTAGCCAGCAGTCCAAAAGCCATCCCAGCCCAAAACCACCCATCGCGCTGGCGGGCAGGATAAAACCGACGCTGGTATACAACCCGACCCGCGCCCAGACATCCATTCCCTTGCCAGGAGTCTTGGGCACATCACCTCCCCTTACGAGAAGAACGGCCGAACCGCCTCGCGCGCAATGACTATGATCGGCTGCGGGTAAATTCCAATCAGCAAAGTCATTGCCAGCGTCACTCCCAGTGCCAGGTGCAGTCCCAAACTGCTTGCCAGGGGTTCCTCGTCCAGCGGCCTTTTCATAAACATGACTACAACGATCCTGAAATAATAGTACAGCGCCACAACGGAATAGCCAACCCCCAGCAGCGCCAAATAATAATGGCCGGTTTCAATAAGTGAAAGGAAGATGAAGTACTTGCCGATAAAGCCCGCCATTGGGGGAATTCCAGCCAACGAAAGGAGAAATACCAGCATAAGCAGCGCCAAGGCCGGTGCCCGGGACATCAGACCAGACAGATCATCGATTTCGTCTCCAATCATCGCTTTTCGCCGCATCATAATGATCACAGCAAAGGCCCCGAGGTTCATAAAGGCATACACTATCAGGTAAATGACGATGGCACGCAAGCCGTCGCCGTTGCCGTCCGCCGCGGCCACCAAGCCCAGGAGGAGGTAACCCACATGTGAGATAGTAGAATAGCCGAAGAACCTCTTGATATTAGTCTGCGTTATGGCCGCTAGATTCCCCAGCGTCATGGTAGCAATGGCGACACCGATCGTTAAAGCCTGCCACTCCGCCCGCAATGGCCACAAGCCCAGAAACAGGATTCGAATGAAAAAAGCAAAGGAAGCAACCTTCGGGGCCACGGAAATAAAGGCCGTAATCGAGGTGGGCGCACCTTCATACGCATCCGGGGTCCATTGATGGAACGGCACCGCCGCGAGCTTAAAGTAGATGCCTGCCAATAAGGTGATAAGCGCCACCCAAGAAAGCGGATCGGTGGCGGGCCGGTCCCGCAGCCGCTCGGCGATGATGCCCAACTTGGTGGAACCACCGATTCCGTAGAAGAGCGACATGCCGTAAAGCAGCAGACCGGAGGAAAAAGCCCCGAGAAGTAAGAACTTCACGGCGGCTTCATTCGAACGCCGGCTACTGCGTAGAAAGCCCGTCAACACGTACTCGCACAATGCCATCAATTCCAGGGCAACGAACAGTACGATCAGATCTGCTGCCGAGACGAGGAACATCATTCCCACGGCAGCGAAGAGCAGCATTGCGTAATACTCACCCACGTTCGCATCCTCAATCTCCATGTACTTCACGGAGATGAGTACGACCAGCGCCGTGGCCAGAACGATGACCACTTTCGCCACCACGGCGAAGGAATCGAGAGTGAACGTATCGTCAAAACCAAAATAGGAGGGCGGGCTGAAGCGGAAGTGTCTAATCCAAAAGATGCCGAATTGCAGCAGTGCGAAGCCCAGCCCGATCAGGGCCAGAACCGCGTTAAGGTACTTGTCGCGCTTTTCCAACAGAAAGTCAAAGAGCAGTATGGCCAGTCCGAACATGGACACTAGAATCTCGGGTTTGATCGCCTGATAATCCAGTGAATTGATGAATGCGGTGGCCATTAACGGCTCGCCCCTCTCTCAACATCGGGTGTGCGCAAGGTATTGCGCGGACCAGCGGGCAATGCCGGAGCGACCTTAGCCGCTTGCGGCGCCGTGAAGAAATTGGGATTTAACCTCTCGACGAGGGCATTGACAGGCTTTTCGAGTACCGTAAAGAACGGCTTGGGGTAAACCCCAATCCAAAAAGCCCAGAGGATTAATGGGACCAATGTGACAATTTCCCGGATATTCAGGTCTCTTAGAACCTGGTTCTTGGGATTCTCACACGGTCCGAACATCGTCCGCTGATAAAGCCAGAGCATGTAGGCGGCGCCCAGAACGATTCCCGAAACCGCCCAGGCGGCCCAATGCCAGTTCGATTCGTATGCCCCTTGCAGAATCGTGAACTCACCAATGAATCCGTTGAGAAGCGGCAACCCGATCGAGGAGAGCATCACGATCATGAAGAGCGTGGCGTAAACCGGCATGACATTGGAGAGCCCGCCAAACTCCTTGATCTCGCGCGTGTGGCGCCGCTCATAGATCAGGCCCACAATCAAGAAGAGCGCTCCAGTGGATATTCCGTGATTAATCTGCTGAATCACGCTCCCTTGCAGGCCGTGCGGGTTCAGGGCGAAGATTCCAAGCGTGCAGAATCCCAGATGGCTTACGGAAGAATAAGCAATCAGCTTCTTCATATCCTTCTGCATCAAGGAAACCAGCGCACCGTAGACAATGGCGATGATGGAGAGCCAGACCATCCACTTCACGACGGTGGGATTGCTGCTGGCTTGGGGAAGGAGCGGCAGGGAGAAGCGCAGAAAACCGTATGTGCCCATCTTCAACAGAACGCCAGCCAGGATTACCGAACCCGCAGTGGGCGCCTCCACGTGAGCGTCCGGCAGCCAGGTGTGGAACGGGAACATCGGCACTTTAATGGCAAACCCGATGGCGAAGGCAATGAAGACCCAGATTTGCATCTGCAGCGGCCAGGAGCTCGTATGCTTCATTAATTCGATCAAGTCAAAGGTGTGCCGCCCGTCGGGCAGTGTGTAGTTAAGGTAGAGTGTCAAAATCCCCAACAGCATCAGGACCGATCCCGCCAGGGTGTAAAGGAAGAACTTGATAGCGGCATAAAGCTTACGAGGCCCGCCCCACACTCCGATGATGAAGTACATCGGGACGAGCATGACTTCCCAGAACACATAGAAGAGGAAAACATCGAGCGACATGAAAACGCCGAGCATCCCCGTCTGGAGCAGAAAGAACATTGCATAATATTCCTTCACGCGCTCCTGGATTGCCGACCAGGACGACAAGACGGCAATAAAGCCTAGAACCGTGGTCAGCATGATGAGAAGAAAGCTGATGCCATCAATCCCCAGATGGTATTGCGCGCCAATGGAAGGAATCCAATCGTGCTGCTCGATGAATTTGAATTGCTGATCCGGCGTTTCACTCGAGAACCAAAAAACGAGGGGCAGAGAGGCAAGAAAGTCCACGAACATCACAATGTTTCCCCACCACCGGACCGCCTGCTTGTTCTCGCCCGGGATGAGGAAGAGCGGAATTATCCCGGCGACGGGGATGAACAAGACAATACTCAGAATGTGGTCGTGAAAGAATTCCATGCTTTCCCTCGCAAAATCCTAGGTACCAAGGTCCAGGTGTCAGAGTTCGGCGGCCAGATCCCGGAGCTTCGCACCTTGGTGGCTTCCAACGTCCTGGAACCTTTTGTCTGGCTCCCAAACTTACAAACGAACGAAGTAATAAACCATGAAGACCAATACACCCGCCGTAATGAACCAGGCGTAGTTCTGCACCATGCCGGTTTGCAGGATGCGGGCCGGCCAACTTAGGACGCGCACGACAAAACCCAGGACGTTCACCAAGCCGTCAATCACCCAGGAGTCCCACAACCGTGAGAGTTCGGCGGACATACGCGTGACCCAGCCCACGAGGTTGACCCCGCCATCCACAACGCCCAGATCAAACGCGGCCAGGCCGCTGCCAAGATTCTTGACACGATTCACAAACAGGGCGTCGTAGATTTCATCGACATAATATTTGTGAAGCAAAAGCCGGTGGAAGCCCCCGGCCGCGGACGATACTCGATCGGAAAGCGCCGGCTGCTGCACGTACATCCGGTAGGCGATGCCGATGCCGACGAAGGCCGTCACCACGGAAAGCCCCATCAGGAAGTATTCCATCCCTCTTCCGTATTCGTGCATGGGCACTACGGCGTTCCCTTCGAATACCGGCTCAAGAAAGTTACCGAACCATTCCCCGCCCCCGAGTGACTTGGGTATTCCTACAAAGCCGCCGATAGCTGAAAGCACCGCCAGCGTCACCAAAGGAATAGTCATGGGCCGGGGCGATTCATGAAGATGATGCTCAGCCTCGTGGGAAACGTGCGACTCTCCCCAAAAGGTCATAAAGATCAGGCGCGCCATATAAAACGCCGTCAGGCCCGCTGTGAGCCAGCCCACCGTCCATAGCAGCGTGTGTCCGTACGGTCCGGCAAACGACTGCCACAGAATTTCATCCTTGCTGAAGAATCCGGCGAATGGTGGAAGGCCGGCAATTGCCGCCGTGGCAATGACCATCGTCCAACACGTTACCGGAATCTTGCGCGAGAGGGCGCCCATTTTGCGCATATCCTGCTCGCCGCTCATGGCGTGGATAACACTGCCGGAACCGAGAAATAGGAGCGCTTTGAAAAACGCGTGCGTCATCAGATGGAAAACGCCCGCGCCGAAGGCACCGACACCGCACGCCAGAAACATGTACCCCAACTGGCTGACCGTCGAGTAAGCCAGCACGCGTTTGATGTCATTCTGCACTAAGCCGATCGACGCCGCCCAGATTGCGGTCGCCGCGCCAATCCCTGCCACGATCGCCAAAGCTTTGGGTGAGAGCGCAAATAGTGCGTTCGACCTTGCCACCATATACACGCCCGCGGTCACCATCGTCGCCGCATGGATCAACGCGCTCACTGGCGTCGGGCCTTCCATGGCGTCGGGCAGCCAAACGTAAAGGGGGATCTGCGCCGATTTGCCGGTCGCACCCACGAACAGCAACAAGCAGATGGCGGTTATCACCCCACTCCCCACCGGGAATTGCCCGCTGCGGGCCACGGCGGTGACGGATTGAAAATCTACCGCGCCAATGGTCACCGCCATCAGCATTACGCCCATCAGGAAGCCCGCGTCGCCAATGCGGTTTACAATAAATGCTTTTTTCCCCGCGTCGGATGCGGACTTGCGCAGGAAATAGAATCCGATGAGCAGATAAGAGCACAGGCCCACGCCCTCCCAACCCACAAACATCATCAGGTAGTTGTCCGCCAAGACGAGCACCAGCATGGAGAACATGAAAAGGTTGAGGTAGCCGAAGAACCGGTAATATCCGCCTTCGTGCGCCATGTATCCGGTGGAGTAAACGTGAATAAGAAAGCCTACGCCGGTTACTACCAGCATCATGACGCAAGAAAGCGGATCGAGTTGCATCCCAACGCCCACGGTAAGGTTTCCCACGGTTCCATTCGATAAATGGAACGCCCCGGCGGGCAACCACGTGTACAGAGGCCTGAGGAAAAGGTGATTGTAAGATGGCGGAAGAGCCAGAAACTGTGCAAAACAACCGAGCGCCCAGACGAAGGAAAGCCCCGGCAGTCCTACTGAAACCACTGACACTGCCCTGTTTGACGACCGGCGTCCAAAAAATAACTGAATCGCCGCGCCGGCGAGCGGCAGGAAGGGGATCATCCAGATGTTGTCTAGAAAATGCATTTCTGAGGTACTCTCTTAACCGTCTGTGAACCGTCTATCGAGAACTGCCACGGATTCCCATGACCCGGCAGCGGCGGATCCGTCCGGTTCTACCACTTGAGCAAATCGATCTCGTCCGCATTGACTGTCTCTTTGTTTCGGAACAGAGCGATGATCAGACCTAAACCGACCGCAGCTTCCGCAGCCGCATCCGTGATTACGAAAATCGCAAAGACCTGGCCATCCACGGACTTGAAGTACTGCGACAGAGCCACCAAATTGATGTTGACCGCGTTCAGAATGAGTTCAATCGACATTAAAATGATCAGCACATTGCGCCGCGTCAGCACACCGATAACTCCGATGGTGAACAATGCGCTGCTGAGAAAAATGTAGTATTCCGTGTGCATCATTGCAATTTCCTCTTCGCCATAATCACAGCGCCGACCATCGCCACCAGCAACAATAATGAGGCGATTTCGGTAGGCAGCATATAGTTCTGGTAGAGAGCCGATCCCACCGCCTGGGTGTTAAGGGCAGGAGCAGCCCCCATGGGGCGCGCGGGGAGGTTCAATCCGGTTCCGTGGTTGTACAACGCATAACCGAGAATGGCCACCAAGAGCAGGGCCGTCACGAATGCTACCTGCCATTGCCGCGCATAGCGCGCCTGCTTCATCGCCACATCGATATCCACCAGCATGACCACAAACAGGAACAGCACCATGATGCCGCCGACATAGAGAATGATCTGCACCGCAAAGAGGAACTCGGCATGTTGCAAAAGGAAAATGCCGCCCACTGCAAACAGCGTTCCGATCAGCCAAATCGCGCTGTGCACGGCATTGTGACGGGTAATCACCATCACAGCCGAAACCAGCGCAACAATCGAAAGGAATATGAACGTAATGAGCTCTGGCATATCAAACTCAGAAGAGAAGCTGCTGTGGTGTCCTGCCAAATTTTTGACACCGGTACGCTGCCTCTACCCCCTCATCCCCTTCCCCTCGCCCCCTTGGGGGAGAGGGTGGCTCGGCGAGGCGTTTTCATCAGCCGAGACAAGACGGGTGAGGAGGTCCCACCTAGTGTCACTTCGAATAAAGGACACCGTACCACATGTCAAAATACCGGACTTCTAACTTCTACCTCCTATGCTCCTTCTTACCGCGTGTAGCGCGCCGGCTGCGGGCCTTCTTCCAGCGCCTGGCGGTCCCAAATCATCCCTTCGCGCGAGTAATTCGCGATCTCGAAGTCTTGCGTCAGTTCCAGCGCGTCCACCGGGCAGGCATCTTCGCACAGCCCGCAGAACATGCACCGCGAGAGGTCGTAAGTGAACGTCGTCAGGCGTTTCTTGCGATCCTCTGTGCGCGCCCAGCCCACCACAATCAAGTTCTCCGGGCAGGCAATCGAACACAGGTTGCACGCAATGCACAGAGTCTCGCCCGATTCGGGATGGTTATTCAGGCGCGGGGCGCCCCGATAACGCTCGGCCACGGGCGGCCGTTCCAGCGGATACTGCTCCGTGTAAGTGGCATCCGGCCGCTGATAGGAAAACGTCAGCCGCAAGCCCTTGATCAGGTCAATCAAAAAGATCCGCCGGAAGAAATCCTTCCAGTCCATTACCACCTCACCGGCCGCACTCTACACCCTTACCTCTTTGAGGCAATTTGCGTCGGCGGCGAACTCAAACTCAAAAGGTAAGCCACCGCCGCCGTACAGACCACGTCAACCACCAGCAAAGGCCACACATGCGGCCCTTTCCACCAAATGACCACCGCCGTCACGATAAGATTCGTCAGCGCCACGGGAATCAAGAACCTCCATCCCACATTCATCAACTGGTCATAACGATAACGGGGAAAAGTCGCGCGATACCAGATGAACGCATACAGAAACGCCAGCACTTTGGCACTGAACCAGAAGATACCCTGAATCGCATTCAGCACCACGGGAATCGCCACCAACCCCGCCAGGATTACGCAGCCGACGGCAAGGGCAACAAAGAAATAGCGCTCCCGCGCCAGCAAGCTTTTCAGCCCCAGCCAAAGCACAAACACTCCCGCTGCCAAAAAGGCAACGATGGGGGTGAATTTCAAGAAATCGAGCGCCGCAATGCCCGGCAGCGGTCGCAGCCACCCACCCAGAAAGAGGGTCACGGCGATACACGACACCACCACCATGTTGGTGTATTCGGCCATGAAGTATAGGGCAAAGCGAAAGCCGCTATATTCCGTGTGAAAGCCGGCCGTCAGTTCCGATTCCGCTTCCGGAAGGTCGAAGGGATTGCGATTGGTCTCCGCCACCGCGGCAATGACGTAAATCAGGAAGGCCACCGGCTGCAGGAAGACATTCCAAACGCCCAGGGTGAGTTGGCGATTGACAATGTCGACCATGCTGAGGGAATTAGAAATCAGCAGCACGCCGACCAGCGCCATCCCTCCTGCAACCTCGTAGCTCACCAGTTGAGCAGAGGAACGCAGCGCTCCCAACAACGGATAATGGCTATTGGACGCCCATCCTCCCAGGATAATCCCGTAGATTCCAAGCGACGAAACCGCCAGAATAAGCAGCAGCCCAATATTGATATCACTTACATAGAAATTATTCGCGAAGGGGATAGCCGCAAACACCGTGAACGCGGCGAATACGCTGATGGCGGGGGCCAAGAGAAACAACCATTCATCCGCCCCGGCCGGAATGATGTCCTCTTTCAGCAGCAGCTTCAAGCCATCCGCGGCGGGTTGCAGCAGACCCCACGGCCCCACGCGCATCGGTCCAAGGCGTGCCTGCATAAAGGCCAGAACCTTGCGCTCCATGTAGACCAGGTAAGCAACAATTCCGGAAAGCACCCCGAAGATAATCAGAATCTTGACGAGAGCGAGCAGCAGCGGCGTAGCAAGAATAAATTTGAGGGTACTTGCGAGCATGTTCAGTCCTAAAACGGGACTCGGGACACGGGATACGGGAATCGCCGCATTTTGCTATTACCTGTTACCGGTACTCAACCAACGCATCAAACGCCGCCTGCGAAGTCAGACCCCGTTGCCCGCAGCCCGGGCCCCGTGTCCCGTTACCGATCTACTTCCCCCAGCACGATATCGAGCGTCCCGATGATTGCAACAATATCAGCAATCAGGTGACCCTGGGCCATTTTATCCAACGCCTGCAAATTGATCAGCGAAGGCGGCCGCACGCGCACCCGATAAGGATTGACCGTGCCATCGCTCACCACGTAGTAGCCAAGTTCACCCTTGGGCGACTCAATGGAATGGTAGACCTCGCCTGCCGGTGGCTTGATGACCTTCCCCACCTTCCCGAAGATCGGCCCGGGAGCCAGGCGCTCCACGCATTGGCGAATGATGCGCACGGACTGGCGCATTTCCGCCATCCGCACGATATATCGATCGTAGGTATCGCCGCGTTCGCCGGTGGGAACATCAAACTCCACCTTATCATAGGCCTCGTAGGGCTGCGCCTTGCGGATATCCCACTTCACGCCCGACCCTCGCAAGACCGGCCCCGTCACGCCCATGGCGATCGCATCGTCACCGGAGATAATGCCAATATTGCGCGTCCGGTCGATCCAAATGCGGTTCTTGGTCAGAAGCTGTTCGTACTCGTCAACCTTGGGCAGGAAGTAGTCGCAGAACTTCACCACGTCACGCTCAAATCCGTCGTAGAGGTCGTATTGCAGGCCGCCAATGCGGAAAGCGTGCGTGGTCAGGCGCGCCCCGCAATACTCTTCGAAAACTTTCAATATTTCTTCGCGCTCGCGGAAGGTATAAAAAACCGGCGTCATGGCGCCGAGATCCAGGGCGTGGGTCCCCAGCCAAAGCAGATGGCTGGCAATGCGCTGCAATTCCGCCAGAGCCATCCGCGTATACTGCGCACGCGGAGGAATTTCCACCCCCAGCAACTTCTCAACCGCCTCCACGTAGCCCATGCCATTGGTGACAGCGGCCACGTAATCCATGCGGTCCACATAAGGGGTGAACTGCGCGTAGGTGCGATTCTCGGCAATTTTCTCCACGCCGCGGTGGAGGTAACCCATGATGCATTCCGTGCCCAGCACGCGTTCGCCGTCGAGCTTGAGCTTGACACGCAATACGCCGTGGGTGGCCGGATGCTGCGGCCCCATGTTGATAACAAGTTCGTTGGCGTCAAGAAAAGTGGTTTCCGGCATGACTTATGCTTTGCTCTCAGGTCTTCACTACCCGCCCGCCCCTAATCATGATCCCCTACAGAGCGAAATAGATTGCGAATTCGGCTGTAGCGGCGGTCTCTGACCGCCGTCGTCGATCGGAGATCGACGCTACAATTTATGTCGCAGCAACTGCCTTCTTACTGCCCACTCTCAATGCCCAGGTTCGTCTTAACCCAATCGACGTCCTGCTTCAGGATGTCGTAGTCCTTGCGCAAAGGGTGCCCGATCCACTCATCCGGAAGAAGAATCCGCGTGAGATTTGGGTGGCCTTCAAACGCCACGCCGAACATGTCGAAAACCTCGCGTTCCAGCCAGTTGGCCGTGGGCCATACGCCGGTAACCGAGGGAACCTTTTCACCCGCGGCCGCTTGCACCCGTAAGCGCAGACGGTTGTTCCCAACGAAGGAGTATAAGTGATAGACAATATCGAAGCGCTTTTCCCGCTTGGGATAGTCCGCCGCCGTTTCATCCGTCAGCAACGTGTATGCTCCGCCCTCCGGCCCCTTGAGGAATTGACAAATCGCCACCACGTGTTCTTTCGCAACATTTACGGAAGGCTGATTGCGGAAGATTACTGCCTCGGTGATAGCGCCGGGGAAGCGCTTTTGGAGTTCATCCAGCAGCGGGCTTGACCATGGGTCCGGCTTAACGGGAGCCTTTGCGGGGGCAGCAGGTTTGGGCGCCCCAGCGGCGGCAGGTTTGGGCGCCGCAGCGGCGGCGGGTTTGGCGGGTGCGCTGGGGGCAGCACTCCCTCCCGGCGCCGGCGTAACAGGCTTGACAGGTGCGCCAGCCTCTGGCTTGGCTTGCGTGCTTGCCCCGCCGCCCTCCTCGCGCTTCGGCGTTTCTGTCCCATCAGCCGCCTTGGGCGGCTCTTTTTTCTCGTCGGCCATTAGCCTCAGGTGGTTCCCTGTAAGTCCTTGCGTCCCGCCTTAAAGCGTTGGATTCTCCCACACGCCAACCAGCATGTCAATAACTGCGCAAGGTCGTCAGCCCTGGCCTGGCTCCAATCCCTCATTGCCGCATTGGGCCGATTCCTATAGAATCACGGTTTGAATCGAATGCCCATGGATAATGCGCCCAAACCACGGCGCGAAAGTGAATGGCGTTTGCCACATTTCCCCCTCCGGCGGTTTGCCCGGCGCTGGTTGTTTTACCCCGCCATTGTGGCGCTGGGTGTAGCGGCTTTTTTCTGGCCGGCGCGCGAACTCCGTAGCGACAACTTCATTTTCTATCTTCCCTCCGGACCGCACATGCTCCCCGTTCAGAACATCGGAAACGCCAAATACCTTCCGGCATTGCAGATTCTGAATCTTCTGGGCAAGGTGGGACAGGTTCAGGAAAAGAAGCGAGTGCTGAAAATCGGCTTCGGCGGTGCCCAGATCGAATTGCTCTTGAATGACCCGAGGGTGCGTGTGGGGGGAGCAACCTATGAATTGCCTCAGACGGTGCTCCTTTCGGACGGACAGTGGATGGTTCCCGTCGATTTCCTGACCATCGTGCTTCCGCATTTGACACACCAAGCGGTGGAATATCAGGAGGGGACAAACCGCATCTTTGTGGGCGACGTCAAGCCCGCGTCCTTCACGGTGCGAGTGGATTCCCTCCCCAATGGGGTGCGCCTGACGGTGCAATTCACCGACAAGGTCACGGTCCGAACCGCTTCCAGCAACGGCAAATGGGTACTGTACTTGGGCGAACGGCCCATGGAGCCGCTGGAACCCTCCTATCATTTTCGCAATCCTTACCTCAGTGAAATGCAGTACGACGACCAGGATGGAGTGCCCAAACTCGTTATTTCACCGACCTCAGGAGGGCTGAATTTTTATCCGGTGCAAGCCGAAGGGGGGAAGATTCTGCTTGCGGACGTTGTGAAGCCCCCGTCCCCCGCCGCCCAGACCGTGAACCCTTCGCCGGCCACGACGCCGAGTCTGCCGAATGGTCCGCCATCCCCGGAGAGTCCAGCACCGCAAGTCACGGAAGAGGTTCCCGCCACCCCTCCCGGCCCGCCACTTCCGATTGTGGCGCTCGACGCGGGGCATGGTGGGACGGACACTGGCGGCCACAGCCGTGATGGCGTTTGGGAAAAGGATCTCGTTGCGCAATATGTGGCGCGCCTGCGGTCAGAATTGCTGACGACCAATAAATACCGGGTTGTTCTCAGCCGGACGGGTGACGTGAATATGAGCTTCGAGCAGAGGGCGCTCGCCGCCAATCTCTCCGGCGCAGTCTATTTTCTCAGCCTCCACGCCGGCGACCTGGGCACGCCCTCTTCCTGCATCGCCGTCTTTACCTATCAGCCGGGCAGCGATGCCTTGCCCACAGGTGATGCTTCCCCACCCCTTTTCGTGCCCTGGGGCCAAGTACAGGAAACGCGGCTAGCGCAAAGCCAGCAACTGGCCCTCGCCCTCCAGCAGCAATTTTCCTCGCTTACGGGGGTGGTTGCGGACCCGCCCGCCGGAGCTCCCTTTCGCACATTGCGCAGCGTTAACGCTCCGGCCGTGGCTATTGAATTGGGCCGTCTGGCCCCCGACCAGGACGCGACCAGCCTTACGAATCCGGCCTTCCAGCAGCAGGTCGCCGTGGAGATTGTCCAAGCCCTCGCCGCCTATGAAAAGGGAGGGCAGTAATCCGTGTCGGTGCGCGCCAAAATTTTTCTCCTCCTTTTGCTTGTCGGTTTGGGGGCTGGGGTGTTTTACCTGAGGATACTCTCGCAGCGGGTTTTTCTGGAGCCCAGCCAGCGCGGAGAAGAAACTGCACGGGCGAAACTGAGCCAGATCGCCCTGCAACCTAACAATGGGACGACGCAGTTGGCAACCCTTTACTTCCCCTTGGCAGACGAGAACAAAATCGTTGCGGAGAGCCGCTCCATTACCTGGGCGCAAGCTGACGCGGATCGAGTGCGGCAAATCGTGTTGGCTCTCGCCGAGGGATCGCACCAGGGATACGGCCGCGTCCTTCCAACCACTGCCACTGTTCATGCCGTCTTCCTCGCCGCCGACGGCACGGCTTACCTGGACCTTTCGAACGACGTTCTGAGCGATTTCGAACCGGGCATCAAGAGCGAGACCTTAACCATTTATTCAATCGTGAGTTCCATTATGATTAATATCCCCTCAGTGAAACGAGTACAATTCCTGATCCAGGGCCAAGAAGTGGAAACCCTGGACGGGCACGCTGACCTGACCACCGCCTTTACGCCCGATCTAACCCGTGTCAAATCCAATCCTTGAGGTTTTATGCCAACACCCCGACCCCTAAGCGGCTTGCTTTATTCCGGAGGCAAGTTGATCCGGCCTGACCAACGCGCGGCCACCGAGATGCGGCCGCTGGAAATTGTTCCCAATTTCATCTCCAGCGCGGAAGGCTCAGCGCTGATTCGCCTGGGCGAGACCCAAGTGATCTGTACCGCCACGGTGGAAGATGGTGTGCCCACCTTTCAAAAAGGTAGCGGGCGGGGTTGGATCACGAGTGAGTACGCCATGATCCCGCGCGCCACTAGCACACGCACCCCGCGCGAGTCCACGCGCGGCCGTCAATCCGGGCGCACTATGGAAATTCAGCGCCTGATCGGGCGTTCCCTGCGCGCCATTATCAATCTGGAGGCCCTCGGCGAGCGCACCGTGTGGATTGACTGCGATGTCATTCGTGCCGACGGCGGTACGCGTACTGCCTCTGTAACCGGGTCGCTGGTGGCCCTTGGGTTGGCCATTCAGAAACTTCAAGCCCAACGGAACCTCAAGACCCATCCCCTTAAAGATTATTTGGGCGCCATAAGTGTGGGCATCGTCGGCGATGAGATGCTGCTGGACCTCAGTTATATCGAGGATTCCAGCGCCGAAGTCGATATGAACGTAGTGATGACTGGTGCGGGCAAACTGGTGGAAGCCCAGGCCACCGCCGAAGGCCGCACGTTCAGCACGGCCGAACTCAACAGCTTGATTGAACTGGCGCGGCCCGCCATCCAACACATAATTGAAGTTCAGAAGTCGATCCTCAAGCTCGTCACGAGTAACAAGTGAGGAGTCCCCTTTTCCTTGCTTCTTCCAACCCCGGCAAACGTCGGGAGTTTCGCGATGCTGCGTCGGCGCGCGGATTGATGGTTGAAGAGCTTCCAGGCATTGCCGCACTGCCCGCATGCGTTGAAGATGGGGCCACGTTTGCGGAGAATGCCCGCAAGAAGGCCCTCCATTATAGTCAAGGTCTCTCGGGCCTGGTCTTTGCGGACGATTCGGGAATCTGCGTGGATGCTCTTGAGGGTGCACCGGGAGTCTATTCCGCTCGCTTCGCAGGCCCTGGCGCCACCGACGAGCAGAACAATGAGCGCCTGCTGGCCGAAATCCACCGGGTGGAAACACTGGCGCGTGAGGGCAAGACTGGCAGAGCCGGTGACTTGGGCAATCGCGCTGCCCACTATATTTGTGCAATCGCTTTGGCGGAGGCAGGGCGTGTCCTAACCGTTGTGGAGGGGCGGGCGGACGGGGTGATTGTCGATGAGCCGAAAGGCGCCGGTGGCTTTGGTTACGACCCTTACTTCTTTTACCCACCCTTGGGTAAGACCTTCGCGGAACTTAAGCCGGAAGGCAAATTCGCGGTATCCCACCGGGGCATAGCATTCCGCAAGCTGCTCGATGCCTGCCAAGGACTCGATTTATAGGTCTCCGGGGGGAACTGGAGGCCGCTAGGAGTGAGCTTTGCTGCGGGCTTGATCCAGTACATCCTTAATGCGACGCGCGACGATTAACTCTTCGCCGGGCTTCATCATGAAAGGTGTTACGCTCATTCCCTGCGGATGGTCGTCTTCCAGAACCTCAATGCTCGGCTCTTCTTCACGGAGTTGCTTCGCGCAGTCCGCCTTGGTTATCCCCCACGCACTTTCATCCCACTTGAGATAAAGGTGAGGAACGTGATTGGCCACCTCAGGTACAAAGGTGCCCATCTCCAGTCCTGCCGACGAGGATAGGACCTTTTTCATAGCTTGAATCCGCTGCTCCCAATCCTTCCATTCCGCTTCATGATTGAGACGGAGGTAGCGCTCGACAGCCACAAACATTCCGACGATTTCCTCCTTACCGACTTTCGACGGCCGGCCGATGGTGTCTTCGTTGGGGCAGTTGTTTAGGATCGCGGCTTCGATCAGCTCCTTCTTTCCCAACAGGAGACCGGCACACTGCGGTCCGCGCAATCCTTTGCCACCGCTGAAGGCCACGAGGTCGAAACCCATCTTGCAGTAATCGCTGAGATGCGAGAGCGGAGGGACATCCGCCGCGGCATCGTTGAAGGTGGGAACCCCGCGTCGTTTCCCCACTTCCACCCACTTCTCCAGCCCGATTTTCCCCGTGCTTTGCGCAGCGTTCAGAAAGTACATCATCGCCGTCTTTTCGCTAATGGCGCCTTCGAGGTCTTCCGGGCTCTCAACTTCCACCAGGCGAACTCCGTTGTTCCGGATGGCGTGATCGAAGGCATTGCGGTGGCTCTTCTGGATGACCACTTCACTTTTCATCCCCGTAAGGTCGGGAAGTTGCGCAATGCGTTTGGGGTCGTTCCCGGCCAGGCATGCGGCAGTTCCCAAGAGGATGGCGCCCGCCGCACCGGAGGTGACCATCGCCGCCTCTACACCCAGGAGCTCCGCGATCTTCGCTCCGGCCTTTTGCTGCAACTCGACCAAATAGACAAAATGCTTGGCTGCATCTTCCATCGCCTCCGAAACTTCCGGCGGCATCAAGGACCCCGTCAGATAGGTATAGGTCCCCTTGGCGTTGATGTGCGTGCGCACGCCCAAGCGCGCATAAATATCAGATGATTTCGAGGTTCCTTTCCCGGGGGCGGCACCTGCAAAGCGCGCGCCTGCGGCGGAGATTGCGCTTGATGCGATGCCGGAAGCCGCCAGGAAACCCCGGCGCGACGACGGAAACGAGAAGAAAGCCATTGTCCACCTCGCACAATTTTTGATTCCAGAATCATTCATGACCCTAGCGCGTGCCGAAGAAGCTGTCAAGGGAATGGAAACTTAAAGCCATAACCGCCGGATATCCTATACGTGCCCCAGACGCCCTTTGTGAAGAAGCATGATTGTGATAGGTTTTAGCATCCCGCTGCACGAATGCCTGGTGAGATTCCGGCCCGTGCAGGTACGATCAATCCATTACCATCGGAGGATCTCAATGCTCTCGAAAACTTCTAGTCGGCGTACATTTTTGAAGGGCTCGGCGGTTGGTACCGCTGCCGTGGGCGGAGCCGCTTTGGCCAACA
>Ga0335085_10006910_pt1 | contig 17780 bp, 18 predicted proteins | sample Lox_Sample_45_FD_206712 | JGI IMG/M metagenome (GOLD analysis project Ga0335085, IMG submission 206712) | Soil microbial communities from Loxahatchee National Wildlife Refuge, Florida, United States - Lox_Sample_4.5 | ecosystem: Environmental > Terrestrial > Soil > Wetlands | place: USA...
GGAAGCGATGAACGGTCCCCGATATGCTCTGGATGGTTTCGATCGTTTACCCGATAATGGTCTTAACCGCCCCCCGGCCGAAAAACGTTATCCGTCGGTCGTATGCCGCTAACGATAGTTGCCTATACGAACCTGACCGGGAATCTCATGGCTGTGGATTTGACGTCAGACGACGAAAACGATGCCTTGCCACGGCTAGCCGATGTTCATTCCACTCAGATTGGAGAGGTAAGGCTTGAGCTGATTCTCTTGACGATAGGTTTCGCTCGAAGACGTACTCGCTGTAATCGTCGAAGTGTTGCCGGATATAGACCCAAAGGCATCTCCCCCCATTACGTTTCCTGACGGTAGTACGTGCGGGACTTGTTCGAGAGATCCGTGAAAGGACCCAACACGGTCGCTCTCCTAGTCACACAAATCCTCGACGGGCCGTACCCGTGCGTCGATCGAAAACGTACGATCGGTGTAGAACGTCCACGCGAAAAACAACGAGAAATAAATTACGCCATCACGAATCGCTCCTGCGTTGATGTTAACTATAAAAAGATCGTGTATATTGCTTCCTCTCAGTTTAACTCTGACATAGATACGACGTGCTCTCGTCGAAATTTCGAAAAATACCCCGTACCGTCATCAGTAAAGCCCTGTCGGATCACAACGACCTCTACGTGCCCACATTCATTCACCTCCACGGCTTGCGTCCGAACGATTACAGCCCACTTAGAAGGGCCCGCCCCGTCAAACCCAATATTGTAGATGACTTACAAACCCCGGCCGGTCGAGCAGTTTCCGAGGAGATCGCTTTCATTCAGTCTTGGCTCAATGCAGGCGATATTGAAAAGGAATTTGAACGAAGACAACGACAGGAGGAGGATATGGCCATGCAGATCGATGACACACACGAAGGATTATTGGAATGGTATGTTCAACCGCAGCTTTCTGATCATAGCGGATGCTGTTTTGACGAGTTTGAAGCAAATTGTATGACCTCATGCGCAGAAGGCCATGTGTTTTGTCTCGAGTGTGCGAGGAGGAACGCAGAGATGACTGTAGGGAGTGCTCGGCATCTAGTCAAATGCATGGATGCTTCCGGTTGCCAGGCCGTATTCAGACCGGTCGACATCGCTCGGTTCTTGGACCCGAAAACGATCGCACTGAAGGATAAGCTGGAGTCTTCAGAGGCGGTCCGAGAAGTATGCCCGTCCGATGCCTTTGCTGATTCAGGCTTCTATCCAAGGGTTCGTCACATGTCCTTTTTGCGATTATGGCGCAATCATCGAAGATGAGAACGATAAGGAATTTTACTGTCAGATGCAGGAATGCGGTGTGGTATCGTGCCGGAAGTGTCGAGCCATGTCTCACCTTCCTCTCTCATGCGAAGGTACTTCCCGTCTAGATCTTGCTGATGAGAACATCAAAATGAGCATAAACTGTCAGCGCAACACGTCGTCGAAGAAGCCGTGAGTGCGGCCCTCATTCAGAAATGCAACAGGTGTTCCAAACCCTTCATCAAGGCCGACGGATGTAATAAAATGATATGCTCCTGCGGGAACCTCCAATGCTATATGTGCGGCGAAAACGTCCAAGATTACACACATTTCGATCGCGGAGAATACGCACATATCGATCGCGGAGGCCCCGCATGCCCTTTATATGACGAAAGTCGATTACAAACCAAGGTAAACGATGCCCACAAAGCCGCGGTGAGACAGGTATTGGAAGAGGATGCGGGGTTGACAGAGAACGATGTGATGGTTGATAAATTTTACGGTCGACGGCCCGGGTTGTGACTTGTGCGCCAACTCCTTCTCTGCCAAGGTCGAAAGATATTAAAAAATTGTTTTCCGGACGGGAGAGTTTTCGATAGGAGGTAGATAGCTTATGCAAGTTGTCAAACATTGCCAAACAATGAATAGTCAGGCCCAAATTGATGGCCCTCGTAAATTTTTCATAACGCCATTCCTTTACCTTCATGTCACGGTACGTTTGACGTGAGTATAATTGAAACTGACGTGTCGACAACCGCCTTTCTTGGTCTGTAAAATTCCCTTCTTTTTGAAACTCAACCGTTGGGTGATCCGTGGTTGCCGAATTTTCGCCGCCGAGGCTGTCGCCAATCATGTTCGCCGAATTTATTGGATTTGAGACAAGGCTCTGTTTGGTAAGTCTACCGCCGGAGATGGCAATGGAATGAAAGAGGAGATCTTGGAATCTGGGGCCCCGGCCCTCACTCCTGACGTTGGATTCGGTCTCCGTTCAACCTAAATCCAAATATATCACGTAAAAATCAATGGACGGTAAGAGTCATGTACTATTTTTATATATATACTCTACCCGCACTATCTTAGTCAGTCATTCCAACAATCTTGCGACACAACTCCAAGCGACAAGGAAATAAATCAATTATTTAATAAATAATCCCTCGGCAGCCGTCGTCAAGTCGCTGACCTTGTCAGCGCTTGCATGGCTGCTAACAAATGCCCAAGCCTTTTCGACCACCAATTCCCATGCTTCCTTCTCACAGGCTAATTTCCTCTCAAAAAATACGCAGACGATAACAGTCATCCAAATTTCCGCAGGGATACCCCGTATGTTCACGGGGATTGAAGGAATATCAGGAAGGTGGAGCAGACGAGCCAACGCCGTGTTCGAAGGGAAGGCGCCGGAAGAAGATTGGTGCATGATAATTTGGTGGAGCCTTTGTTCATCGGACAGCTTCGGTTCCAATTTGGCAAATTTACCTGCAGCCGACATTCCATGCAGCTGTGGGCCATCCGGCCCCGAACGTAGCCTTAGGCCGGACCCTGAACGATAACCATCTTGCAGAATCTCATCGACGATGCCCCGGGACCTTGAGCGCCAACCTTCTTGCTGAATCTCATCGTCGACAATACCCCCGAGGTCGTCGGAGTCATGAAATTCGTCGACCGCGACAAACCCAGTCCACTTACTGACGAGACAGTACTTGACGCCGATACGGATACCTTCGTGTTTGACTGCATCCGGCAAAGAAGGATCGTCCCCTTGTGTCCTTTGAACCTCGAGACGACCTTCTTGGAGTTCGCCAAGAATGGTGCGCGCCGCAAGAGTGTGAAGGATCGGTTTCAAGTTGTCGTCGAGGGTGTATTCTGTAATGGGGATATCAAGGGACATGACTGAGCCGGTTGGGGTGGTACCTTCAAGCGTGATCTTTTTGGGAGTGGGGTGACTCGATGGGAAGAGGAAGAACATGATATACATGGAGCTGCTGTAGATAGAAGGAATGGTTTCAGGGAATTGCTGGATTGCCGGAGCTTTGAGAGTACATCTTGGTGGGTCCGGGGCGGGTTCTGTTCTCATCGCATCGGTATCGTCTGCTTCCGTGTCGAAAAATGTAGCTGATTGTTTCTCCGGTTTCTTTACGACTTCGAAATCCTCCGTGACATCACTTTTGACAACTCTGTACATCGTCTCCTCAATAGGAGGTTTTCCAGGCCAATCGACATGAAGGTTATTGAGCGGAGGCTGGAGACCGGCCGACAACATCCTGACGACTTTTCTATCGAGTCTCTCCTCCTTCAGGACGAGCTGACTATACCCACCACCGGCACGAGCGATCCCCTCCACAAGATGATGGCTCACCGAGTCGCCAATTCCAAGAGAAAATACACGGAGCGGTTTATCCAAATGTTTTGCCTTCTCCTGGGAAATGCTGTTGATGATGGATTCAGTATTAAAGACTTCACCATCGGTCAATAAGATTATGGAAGTTTGACAGTCGGTCCGACGCCTCTTCATACAATCCAGCAACGGGTCTAAAATTTCGGTTCCGCCGTAATCTGCATCGACTTTAGGTACGTAGTCTTCAGCGGATTTGAGGGTTTGGGAATCGTATCTCTTACTCTTGCCGTCTCTGAACAAGTAATCAAAACGGGAACCGAAACTGCAGATGTTGAAATAAATTTCGGGAGATGCAGGAAGAGATTTGAGGAAGATTTGCAAGGCGCGTCGAACAGTCTCAACTTTATCATACATGCTTCCGGATCGATCGATGACAAAGATGACTTCCGTCGGGACTCGCGGCAGGTTGAATTTCGGGGCGAGGGTTAGCATGGCACATTTAGTAGATTCTGTGGGATGTGTTTCGATCATGCATCGAGGGGTGTCAAGGTCGTTTGCAGCGATGAGGATGACGACGTCCATGTTAAGAAAAGGAGAGCGATTGGAAAGAGTTACAGACGCTGTATTGGCACCGGAAAGGGTCATGGCGATGGGATGGGATGGGGACGATATCGAAGTGATTTGACTCGGCATCATGGCGTCGAGAGTGAGTTCAAATCCGGTTTGCGACTTGTTGACATTGGTTGAGCCAGGGTGGGTAGGGACGCCATAGCGAGGGGCGATTGACGTGGGGAGAGTAATTCGCACAGCATTTGACTCGGTATCTCGTTTGAGAGGTGTGATGTACGTCAAGGTGACGGTAATCGACGTCTTTGGAGGAATGTTTCCGACTTTGGTTTGGAAGATGTCGGCCTCCTTCTGGAGTACGAGTGCAGCTGTTTTGCCTTGTGCTTTCGCGGTTTCATAGGTTTTCATAGCATCTTCCTCGGGTTTGACAATTCCTCTGATTCTCCGTCCGCTGTGTTCCATTTCAAAGCCGCAAACGGCGCTGCTTTCGTACAAGGGAAATCGGTACAGGGCTTCATATGCCGTATCGGCGTTCTCGTTGGAAAACATCTGTGAGAGTGTGACGCTAGCAAACATATCAACAACCGATGCTTTGATACTGATGCTGGTAAGAGAGCAGGGAAGGTAATTTTTCATTCTGCGATCCTCAGATGGGATGTAGAGGTACAACCCAGCGGACGGGGGGAGACGGCCGACGAGGTGTGCTTCTATCATAACGAAAAAATCTTTAATCTGTCTTCGGAATGGCGAGAGCGGATTTGGTCTTTGAGCGATGATATATGAATTTAGTTGTGTTCGTTTAGAGGGAGGGGGGGGGTATTCTTGGTCCTTTTATAGGGCCCATTTGGCATACGCGTGATCTGCATAGCATTCGTATTGCCGCGCGAACTTTCGCTCACGTGAGTCAGGCGGAGTTCGTCCCCCGCCACGAATTCAATGTATTTTCCTTGAGCACCTTTGGTTTGACTCATTTTCACAGGATCCCTGAGTTCTCAAGGTGAGATACATGTTGGGCCACGTAATGACAAAGTTTACTGAATCATTTCTCGGGAAGCCCATCAACCGGGCAGTGCGAAGTCGATGTATCAAGCCAAATCCCACACGGATGACACTGTAAGTCTGCGTCATCTCTCAGGTGGTCAGGGGCCTCTTCCTGGGTTTGGGTCTCATTAGAAGTCTAACGCGTGATTTGTACAACTTTACACTGCCACCACGCCAGATATAAATGGAGCGTCTTCCTTCCTGCATAATATTCGCTTCTGATATCTATCATGTATGATCTCTTCAACAAGACGTAAGTCCCTTGACTCGTCGATGTCCCTGACGTCTGTTAGCTGCCCTCTCGAGAACAGTCCCGTCTACGGTAAGCCCACTCGAATTTCATCTTAATGCGAAATACAGATCAAGACAATTTCTGGACGGATGGCCATCAGGTAGACCCTTTCGTTTCTATTGAATAAACTGACCCGGGCGGCAGTGGGATGTATTTGCCTTTTCTCCCTTCGCGAGACATCCTCATACTGACATCTGGGCTTTCGCTTAGGCACACCGAATAGGATGGCTCGTCAGCGGCATATTCGCCTGTATCGATACAATCTTCGCATTCATGCTTATCTATCTACACTTGCGAAATTACCACAAACCCGAATACCAACGATACTATGTACGCATCATTCTCATGATCCCTGTTTACGCCGTCGTCTCCTGGTAACGTCCCTTCTTGTCATTTCGCCTTTACCTAACTTACTCGCCGGGTGCAGGCTTGGCTACCGGTTCTATCGCTCGGCCCCTTATTACGAGTTCGGACGGGACGCCTACGAGTCGATCGTAATTTGCAGTTTCATGGTTTTGATGTGCAATTTCCTTGGGTCCGAAATACATGATACTCTGCGAAGAAAGAATCGGGGCCGTCTAATTTTTCCGCTTTGTTTCATCAAAGTGAATCCGTCTGGGCTGGTATTCTTGCCTGGTCCGTACCATGATTAACCGTGTAGTACTTTGTGGAAGCGATCAAGTGGTAGACATGGCACGAGATCGTAAGCTGACGGCGTTAGGTGTGTATTGCAATTCGCGATAATCAATCGCAGGGACCCGTCCCAAGGCTTCAGCTAATGTGTAGCTGCCATAAGCGTTACGGCTATTGTTCTCCAAACGCAAAATCTGCTCTGCCCCGAAAGCATGAGTTTGGCATTTGGTAATTCCTGGCTTCAGATCATCAAGATCATTAGTGCAACCGTTGCAACCTATGCCTTAATTGAATTCTATTTCGTCATCCGAAAGGACATCGCGTATTATCTCCCGTTTCACTCTGATATCTCAGGAACCACAAGCCACTTTTGAAGTTTCTTTCCATTAAACTCGTCATTTTCTTGACATTTTATCAATCTTGTACATTTGAATATCGGAAACGACTGACTGGACAGTCCTGTTTTCGATTCTTGCGCATTTCAATCTCATTCATGGGACGGCATATTGGACGGTTTATAATGTCGAGTTTGCTCTAAGGTATCGTTTCTCGTTGACTTTTAGCTAATTTTACAGTGCATTTGCCATTACGATCGAGATGTTCGGCCACCAGTCCCGTAAAAGTTTTGTCTAACTTGATAGGCTTCTCTTTGTAATCCTCCACTTGTTCGCTTATCCCTGGAAAGAATTTCGTCGGGAGGGAAAGAGGACAAATGTATTCAGGTCTGCTGTCGACGCATTTAACATTTTCGATATTTTCATCGAAGTCTGGCGCAACTTTCGCTGGCTATTCGCAGCTATCGTCATTCGGCGGCCGTATCTCGAAGACCCACCCTTAGGAAAGATGGACCTGTATAAGGCATTGACGAGGGCACGGAATACAAAAGCGGATAACGAATTGAATTCCAATGTTCGGGATTCCGTCGAGGCGTGACAAGGAATAGGGGGCTTTTGGCACCTAACCAAATGAAAGACATTCACTGGATTTAGACATCTCCGTTTTAGCAACTCGGTATATCTCCTTTCGACCGGTTATTAGTTATATAAACAAATATATGTTACTATATCTCCCGATCTCTCCCCTCGTCACTGAAATTTCGAAAGTCCCCCTTCAACATGACGCACATGCTCTCTCCATAGTAAGCGATCCAAGGTTTGCAACAGAGTAACCAAAATTAATCTGAATTTTTTTGGGAAGGATCACTTCCAATAGATACTATAGTTCAACCATCAGAAATTCAAAAGTTACTTAACTACGCGCTCCAATCAAATGATATACTTATCGTTGAATAAGCTCTGTCATTACTTAATTATACGATCACCGGCTTCTCAAAGTGTTCCTCACCGAGTTTCCACCCATTTTCGTTTCCCTCGTGCCATTTAAACTTCTCCTGTCCAAAATTAACAGTTACCTTGCCTTCCCCAGAAATTCCGATCATGGCAAACACATCAAATCGATTGCGAGGAAAGAAGGCTCCAGAGAACGCATCCTGCTGCAGACGATGTCCGTTTAAAGTATAAAATATTGGCCCTGATGAATTCACGGTTGGATGGTAAATTCCGACTCCAAGGACGTCTACAAGATTAGGCGCCTGTAACAGAGAGCAAGGATCATACCATTCTTATTGATGGGGTTCGTAAAGGGTACTCCGCCATCTGAGTTTTCAAAGAACTTGAATCCATCATCCGAGTGAACAGCGGCGGAATGTCGATGCCACCCAGGAAGCCGAAAATCAGTTGGATAGGGAAGACATCCAAATCCAACCGCAACAACTGCATCCCTCCCCAATTTGTCAATCGAAACCTCATAATATACTCCCTTGGCACCCTCTCTCGCGCCATAGTTACCCCATAGCACGGGTAACGAAGAAACCAGAGTCTTGTCAATCGCGGAGGAAAACCTACTCTTTATTTCCGTAGTCCCACTTCTACTGCGGGTGACATTGCCATCGAATTGACTGGGCGGGGTGACGGTCCATGCACCGAGACCCTGAGTCCGGATCAAGTTGAGGCTCTCCCATGAGATTATTTGAGGCGAGTTGATTTCCGGGTGTAATTGAACGAATCGGGCACCGCGTTCGAAATTGTTGCTTCCTGCGTCATGACAGGCGCCAAACGGGTAGAGTCGGGCTATCCGACCTTCTCCAGCAGATGCCTCCCATTCTGGCGGGGCGGAGGAGTTTCCAATTGGAGGGTATTGACTCATTATGTGCTTTTGCGTGATTTACTATCGTTCGAAGGTGAACTTTAATCGAGTTGGTTTTCTTCCTGAACTGGGACAAAGTCTGAAAGGTACCTTTTATATTTGCGTGTTTAGGCGGTGCCTCATCCTATTGCAGTGTGACCATAGATAGACAAACCGAGCCATGGACTAAATGGGGAATATTCATCGCAAGTCCGTCAGACTCGATCGGAGCATGATGTCACGCGCACAAGCTCGGTGGAGGCAGTGCAATTAACCATTCCCGACCTTGCCGACCCATCATGGGCTGACCTCTGTTCTTCATCTTGCGGCTTTGTCCTGCAATGCCGGAGATGTAATAATTATCTCCGTGTAAGGAAGAACGATTTGTCAATGATAGATGAGTTGAAGGCTCGACTCTGCCGCGCAAGCCCAACATTCTCAAATTGAAATTACATCTGAGCATCGGCACGTCCACTGGCACCGCCTGCCTCGTCTTCGTCACTCATATTCGTCTCCCCCGACTATATTTTCCCGACCACCCTTTTCCGGCGTCCGCTGACGCACCCCGCCAACACGGCCCTTTTGAAGTCGCCCGAAATTCGAGACGACCTTTTCAAAATGACGCATATTCGTCCTCCGGGTCTTGTCCGCTCGCTGTCTCACCCTGCCGTATTACAGCCGCTTCGGCAAGATGCGAACGGCGTTTTTATCAATGTGATGACAGAGTCAGATGGGCCCCGAGTGAGGTTCACGGGAACGTGCCTTTTCTCGTGCAAACGGAGGACGTTTTCCATCCAAAGCCGGCATCACGATTCTTACTTCTCTTGCACTCTCAGGAAGATGGACAGTCTCACTATTGCCAATTACCGCACGTAGTGGGTTAGGGGCCTATGGGATATGTAAGGGAAGAACTCAACGGAACATGTACAGTATATTTTTGATTGCCTCGGAGTCAGAAATAGGGCATTTCCCTTACAAATATTCAGAACGTGCGAGATACACAAGCAACAACCCGCCCCATATGAACCCGGCTACCAACAGAAGGACAACAATAAACGCTACTACCAATGAGACGACCACATCCACAACAGGTCCACAGGACCGCACGAACCATACTACCAACAAAATGGCCACGCAAAGTACAGCCACCAAAGGCCCAATCAAGGCTCCAAAGAGTTGAATCGGTACTGTAAAGATTGCGGAGAACACACCACAGACGAGAATTTCGGCGATATTCTCGATCGTATCTGTCCCAAAAACCGATTGAATAAAGCACATGAGTGCTACTACCGACAAAATGACCCCGACGAGCCCGAGCACGCGGGTTTGTTCATTCGTCGTGGCTCGAATAGAGACGGCGAACCCTTGGGTGCCTAGAAAATAGAGGGAGAGAGAGCCCTTCGTGATACGCATCCCGTTCGAAACGAAAATCCCATAAAACCCCGTGGCTACGATCCAGCCGAAGATGATGTCGTAGTTTTCGAGGTGGAATGCAATGTGAGTACTCATAAGAGTGATGAGGAAGATGAATACGTAGAACGAGTCCGACCGGTGGTGTCTCGTTGTGTCCATTGCAGGCTATTCGAGTGAGATGGTGCGTGATTTACTAGCGTTCGAGGGTTAATCGAATTAGTTTCTTCGCAAATCGGGATGAGGTCTGGAAGGTACCTTTTATATCTGCGTTTTCAGGCCCTGTCTCATCTCATCGCGGTATGACTATTGATGGACAAGGCGATCCACGGACTCAATCGGGAATATTCATCGTAAGTCCGACGGGACCTGATCGGGGGATGATGTCACGCACACAAGCCTGTGGAGGCGGTGCAGCTCGCAATGAATCATCACCCAACGTTGTCGACTCATCATGCTCAGGCCTCTCATCTTCATCTTCCGGCTTTGTCCCACAATGCCGGGAATGTAAAAATCTGCATATAAAGAAAAACTGGTTCGCCAATGATTGCACACACGGAGATGCGTTAAAGACTGGATGCTGTCACGCAGGCCTAGAATTGTCAATTAAAGCTACATCTGACCGTCGGCGGGCCTCTTGTTCGTCCTCGTTGTCCAGTGACTCACTCGCGATTCGTCATCTGTTCTCGCTTCTCGCTTCTTTCACGGTCGCTCCGTTTGTGGCGTTCGCCAACTCACCACGCCAAACGCGGCCTTTTGAAGTCGTCGAAATTTCGAGAGCAAACTTTCCAAATGACGCATGGCTGTTTCCCTGTTCATTGGTTGCCCGATGGTAGATGCATTTTGGCCGCCCGCTGCCCCACCCTGCCGTATTACACCAGCTTCAGTAACATGTCAATTGCGTTTTATCAGCGTGACGGAGGAGTCAGATGGGCCGCGAGCGAGATTGATGGGGACGCACTTCTTCTCATGTTTGGAGAGGACATTTTGTAATGACGTCAGCCAGCATTCTGTTGACCACTTTGCCGTCGTTTAACGTATATATTGAGATGTACCCTCCGGATTCCCCAAACAAATTAAAGAGCACTTATTCGAAATAACGACTGATTCCATCCCGTTGGGTACAGGATTTTCTCTACGCCAGCGAATCTTTGACGATTACATCGCGAATTTCTGTCCCACAGACTCTTCACCATTTCATCCTCGCGCTTCATATATGGACCACGAGCCTTTGGAATTGGAATCGACCCATCCAACAGGCCTGGGGCAATGGGAGGACTTGGTATGTCTTTGTCTAGCCCACTAATGTTAAAGCTTGCTAAGGATACCCCCGACACTCTGGACATTTTGCCTTTTGATGGCATTGAATGGCCATTTCTAACGGAGGAGGCCATGGTGTTTTCAATTCAAGACCCATTTACCTCGGATTCGCATACTGTTTCGACGGCCTCCGCCTTGGACGACGTCTGCCTGGATGAGTGGCTCGCGTTCGACACAGATTCATCGCAGTGCGACCCTGAAAGTGACTATTCAAGCATTCCCGTGGGTCAGGCCAGCCCAACCCAATCCGAAAACCCAGTCACACCTGAAAGGGTGACATCGCCTCCGTCGTCGGCTGTTCGACGTAATGGCAGACTCTCGAAGAAAGCGTCACAGTCCCGGGGTGCTCGGACTAACGCCGGTCGTCTGGGTCTCAAAGTTCTTCGAAAAGCTCATAATAAATTTGGTTTGCGGAGCCGGCCGCGGCTCCACCGTCGGCTCGATGATCTGTGGAAAGTCATTCCCAAGGAAGAGAAGGAGCTTCAGATGGGGCCAGGGAGCAGCATTGATGGCAACGTCCTCTGTCGGGCCGACAGAGTGGTCGTCGCGATCGCGTACATTAGAAGGCTGCAGAAGCGGCTGGCCGGGCTAACCGATGGTAGAATGGAGGGCGAATAGGTATTCCTCAAGTTCTGGCCAATAGCTTTGCACATTTTCACCGAAAATCTTCCGTTGGGTTCGATCTTGACTCCAAGAATGGAATTAGCGAGAGGTCTAGAGGGGTTTTATGAAACGTGATGGGGAAGAGGGTAGCGGAGAGGCGAAGGAAGTAGATAGTGTTCAGTATTCGTCCATAGGCCTAAACAGTGAATACATCCGATTTTCCCTGTGGAACATCGCTTCTTACTAACTATGGCGCATGAGTGCACAAGACAATGGCTAACTGGAGTTATTGTTGGATGTCATCACACTCTCATTGGAGGCTTGATGTGGCGCCATCTGCGCCTCTTCATTGTTCAGATTGCGGTCTCTGGCACTTATCATAATGATCATTCTTGAGGCCGCTATTCGTGGGGATGGCATATTGGACAGAGGAAAAGACACTATTCCATATCCAGAAAACTAACTTAAACAAACGTTGTCTTCCGATGCTGTCAACTTCCTCCAGACCAACCGAGAGGATTCGGCCCAATGCAGCGAGTCGATCTGTTCCATGGGAATTTAGTGCTTGATTGCCCCGTTCCTCCACGACTTTTAAGCGCCCTCCCCAACAAGAATGATCGCGAGTTTACCCATATGCGGTATAGCGCTGCGACATGTGATCCTGCGGACTTTCAACACGAACAGTTTACTCTCCGTCAGATGCTGTATAGGGAACCGAGGGAGACGGAGATGTTCATCGTCATCACGTTGTATAATGAAGATGAGGTGTTGTTTGCCAGGACTTTGCACGGCGTAATGACGAATATCGCGGACTTGTGCTCTCGTAAACATTCGAAATTATGGGGCCCAGGAGCATGGAAAAAGGTGGTCGTTTGTGTGGTGGCGGATGGCCGGACAAAGTATGCACCCGCAATATCTCTAACGTCAGGATCAACAGTCGCACTTTGGCCATGTTGGCCACCATGGGGGTCTATCAAGATGGCATTGCCAAGAACGCCGTCAATGGGAAGCCCGTGGCCGCTCATATCTTCGAATATACGACTCAAATTAGTGTCGATCCTTCCTTACACTTTCGGTGGTGCCCTGGAAACCTCAGCTAATGAAAGTGGTAGCGACAAGGGTGTTATGCCGTGCCAAATGCTCTTCTGTCTCAAGGAGCATAATCAGAAGAAAATCAATTCTCATCGCTGGTTTTTCCAGGCTTTCGGCCCAATTCTTCGTCCCAACGTTTGCGTTCTCCTCGATGGTGGCACCCGTCCGGGCGGAGATTCGCTCTATCATCTTTGGAAAGCCTTCGATCTCAACCCGAATGTCGCCGGCGCTTGCGGGGAAATTGTTGCCATGAAAGGCACTCTCGGCAAGAATCTGCTCAACCCCCTCGTGGCGGCTCAAAACTTTGAGTATAAAATGAGTAATATCCTCGATAAGCCGCTCGAGAGCGTGTTCGGATTCATCTCGGTATTGCCAGGAGCGTTCTCCGCGTACCGCTATGTCGCGCTTCAAAATGACCATCTGGGGCGAGGTCCGCTTGCATCGTATTTCAAGGGCGAAGCATTGCACGGTGCCGATGCAGGGATTTTCGAAGCAAACATGTATTTGGCCGAGGACCGGATCTTGTGTTTCGAATTGGTCGCGAAACGAAAGGCGTCGTGGGTCTTGCACTACGTTAAATCTGCCTACGCCGAGACCGATGTTCCCGAGAGTCTTGCGGAATTGATTTCTCAGCGACGACGTTGGTTGAATGGAAGTTTCTTTGCGGCGGTTTATGCCATCAGTCACGCTTTCGCAGTGTTCCGTACGGATCACTCGATTCGTCGCAAATTTCTGTTCCAGATCGAGTTTCTCTACCAAACGATCTCGATGATTTTTTCGTGGTTCGCTTTAGTAACACTCATCCCAAGCCATTCTGATCGCAGGCGAATTTCTTTTTGATCTTTGTTATTTTGACAAGCAGTATGGCTGACCCCGATGCCGCCTTTCCCTCCGGAAAAACTCTTTTCGTGGTATTTGAATACGTCTACATCGCGCTTGTTCTCATGTGTTTCGTCCTGTAAATGCCGTTCCTTTGATACGCTCTAATCTCAGATCGATGGGCAATCGTCCGCAAGGAAGTAAATTCTCGTACGCGGCAACCGCGGTCTTCTTTGCATTGCTAATGGGCTATATGCTGTTTTGCTCGGTATGGTTGACGATCAAAGGCGTTCAGGCGACGCTCGCAGATCTGCGACAGCACGGAGAAACGTTCGGGCAGAGCCTCAGTGAAACGGTTTCGGCCACATTCGGGAATCAAATTTTTCGCGATCTGATCATCAGTTCCGGCGCTACCTACGGCCTCTACCTGGTTTCGAGTATTTTATTCCTCGACTTCCTACACATGTTTACCAGTTTTCTCCAATACCTCCTCCTGTCTCCGTCATACATCAATATAATGTTCTTCCCTCCACTGCGACTCTAATGAAAGGAACGTGTACGCGTTTTGCAACACTCACGATGTATCTTGGGGAACTAAAGGAGACAATACGATGAAAACAGATCTCGGGGTCGTGGAGGCTGGAGATGGCAATAAAGTCGAAGTCGAAATCCCAACGAGAGATGAAGACATCGACCAGAAATACGACCGTGCCCTCGCAATACTCACAAGGCCCGGGCCAAAAGAAAAACGAAGTCGCGATGCTTCGACACGACAGGAGGATTATTACAAGAGTTTTCGTACTCGTGTTGTGCTCTTTTGGCTGATTTCAAATCTCGGACTGATAATTGGGATATTACGCTCGGGTACTGGAGCGCTGGGCATTGGGTCGGAAGGTTCAGCGACAACGGCGAACATTTATCTCGCCATTAGTACGCCCTCTTGGGGGCGGTGCTAATGATAGTACTATGGAGCGTCGCTGGACTTGCAGCGTTTCGGTTTATTGGAGCAGTGTTGTATTTGATTTTCAGGCTTCTCCAGGGAGAATAGGCCGGGATTTATGGTTGGATGTGAGATTAGATTGGGGACGTCGCCAATCCGTGCATACCACCGTGACATTCCTTAAATGAGGCTCAACCACGCGGCAGTGTTGTTATTCTGGTCGCGTTTATTGGCGTGAGATTGTTATTCTTGTTTCCCAGCTCTTTAATCGCAACGCCGAATATGTCAGATACTTTTGACCGTTGAGTCTGGCGTTCTTGTTGCCAAGGATCCTAAATAGACCTAAGTACGTTCTAATAAACTCTTTGCATTTCCGTATTCAGGTACCACACTACCACCTTCAAGTTCCGCCCTTACTTCGTCTAGCTCTCTATCTGACACACATCTCATGTCCAGACGTGCATCGCGCAGAAGGCTCGGGATTAAGGCACAGTTCCCCGAAACAGGCCTGCCTTCTGACAGATTCAAGTGAAGTCGCGTCATGTTGGGTCCAGCCTCCCCTGTATTCCAAGGATCCACCCGAGAATCGACATATGCAATGATCTCACCCTTTTTAGAGTAATAGTAACCGGCTCGCGACCCGCGACTGAAGTAGTAGCTATCGGAAGTAAACGCAACGAACCTCCCCAGATATGCTTCGGCATCGTTTGCCGTGCTCACCCGACGAGGCTTCCTAGGAGTAAGCATCATGCGTACACCAGGATTTACGTCATATCGGGTCTCTCATTTTTAGGCATGGGTGAAGAAACGAAGTAGGAAGATATGATTTGATTGATTGCACGGGATGCGGGTTACCTAGCTAGGAGACACCCTAGAGTATAGGAAGCGTGAAGCCGCGGTTGGTTTAGACTGGGACGTTGGACTAAATATATGTTCCCCCCTCCTCTGAACGTGCCTAGAATCGAGAGCGAGCAGCAAAGGCACAATATCCTTGCGATTTCCACTCCTCAATAGTGTCTCGCTAAATTTTCTTTTTGTCCCACTGATAGTGTCATCGTTTATACCAGATTTACGTCCCTTTAGAATTCGGGTCTTATAGTGTATTATCCGACTCCGTTATCTTCTCGACGACAATGCATGACGTCCACTGTCTATAAGAAATCGCCTCACCGTCGATCGACGGAGCGCGCGAGTAGCTTCTTTCCCATTCGACACCCGGCAATTGATGCAATCAATGGGCACGATGTATTGTACCCGTGTTAGCTTGGGTGAACGCTTACGGAAACAAGAGGACTTAGCCGTAAGCCCTATGAGAAAAGAATAGGGGTCTGTCCTAATATTTCGCACTGCTAATAAATCGGGACTTTGATATTCTTCTCAAGGACGAGGATTACTTAAGGGATCCCCGTTTTTGGTCTTTTAATTTCCGGGTTATTGCGCTTATTGGAAACAGTTCGTATTGGCTTGCCATTGCCCCATGAACTTTTCCGGGTTTCTTTTAACGGCGGAAACGACAACATTGGCTACCGGAGGCCCACCTGGTCAGGTGAATATGGAGAGGTCCATGACTTAGACACCAAAGCAGTCCTCAGCAATACCAAACTCATCTCACCAGCGTATGATTCATGGATTAAGTATGGGAAATGGAATCCGCTTTTTTGAACCGGTCGCGGCAGTACATTGTTCAATAATAATGTATTGTGGTACAAAGTTGCAGGATTAATTTTACTGTCATTTGCATGTCTGCATGCCTGGACGAGAGAATGATGAAAGCGATAAAGACGCCACTTTTCGTTGAATGAAATTATTTACGTCGTCATCCCCCGTCATGAGATTCCGATCAGGTCCTTCAGAATTGAGAAGATGGTTCTAATTTGCATTTTGTATGAGACTATGTCTAATTTGGAGGACGTGCTACGGTCAATTGTCGGTCCGCTGTCTGGTCCAGCCGTGAAAATCTCATAGACACGCCCATCTCAACGATCGACGGACGTTGCCTGTCTTTGAAATGCACCCAGACAACTTGCTGGCGGCGTACCATCGGGGATTCATCAGCAATAGCTGCGGATTAAGATACAAGGAGCTGGTTTGCAAAATTCCTTGTGCAGAAGGGATAAAATGTCCTTGGCGGCGTGGCATTCGAAGCCACTCTGGTTTGCGACGGCGCAAGGGCTCTTTGACTGTCCTTTATTGATAGATGTCAGGGTGCTGGTCTCCGATTGACTCACAATTCTCTCCGCCATTTTAGTCTCGCAGCATATGGTATAGTTGACAACGGGCTGCCGTTGTGCTTCCCACTTCCGCGACAAAAAGAGTATAAAATGGAGACGTTATCCTTCCACTCACTTGATAACCATCAGCTCCAGCCAAATATTCCCCATGGCAAAAACGGCGAAACCCGGTATCACTTGGATCGATATCGATCAGTCACAATACCAAAAGTTCTACAAAACGGTCATCGCTAATTTTTTTCCTTTCCATCCTATTGTAAATACCGCCTACGAGCTCCAGCGAAGCTATCCACCCAATGTCACTGACGACATGTGTCACGTTTTACTCCAGCTCGATGCGAAACAGTTTCGTCAAATTCCACCCCAATTGGCGATGTTGCAAACATGTGCATTGGAGCAACTAGAACCCGGGTCAGGGGCCAAGGCCATGAGGGAAGGTCTCTCTGGGATACTTAAGATTCCGCAAAAGATGAAGAAACGTCAAAATGAGAAAGAGGTTGTTAATTAAATATAGGTCAATTAAAAATTGCTATACTATGTACGCTTCAAAGATGCCAGAAATTGGTCCCGCTTCCAGAGACATCTGTTTAAAATTTAAGATCGTTACGACAGTCGATGCACCGAGGATATGCGACCCACGACCCAAATTCCTTTAGCAAAAAGAGGGTCCGAATCTCGACCGTACGGGTCTCGTTTTTAAGAATACCGTTAAGGTGTGGTTTAAATTTACAAATTTCGGAAGTGACGAGTTTTGCCACCATCTTTGGATCACCACAGCAACAGAGACCAGTGAGATCCCGCGACTAAAAGTTAGCAAATCATATTGCTTCGCGGCCCTTTCATGGCTTTGACCGCCCTTTACTTCGTCACCAACGTTCATAAAAATACGATACAGCTTTCGAATCACGGTCCGGCGCTTGTTTTTTCTCCCATGTTTTTCGCCACTGAAATATTCGTCGCCTCGGTTTTTCCCGATGTGCTCATCGACAGCTAGAATCAATTTGACAATTTTACCAACAAAGGGTCGATGTCAGTGGCAAGGAACATC
>Ga0335085_10006911_pt1 | contig 17779 bp, 18 predicted proteins | sample Lox_Sample_45_FD_206712 | JGI IMG/M metagenome (GOLD analysis project Ga0335085, IMG submission 206712) | Soil microbial communities from Loxahatchee National Wildlife Refuge, Florida, United States - Lox_Sample_4.5 | ecosystem: Environmental > Terrestrial > Soil > Wetlands | place: USA...
CCGCGCCCGAGCAGGTGTGCGTACCGTTCGGCACGACGACGGCGGCGAGCCCGCACGCGCAGGCGGCGGTGAACTGCCATCCGGACCTCGCCGCGTCGCTCGGGATGCCGACGATCGGCTACCCGGTGCCCGAGCCTGCCGAGGCGCCACTCGCGGGGGCGACCCTGCTCGCGCTGGCCGCGCGGGCGCGCCGGTCCAGCGGCTCGAGGGCCTGAGTCGCCCTACTCTCCGCTCGTGGCGGAGGCGTACGACGTCGCGATCGTCGGCTACGGGCCGGTCGGCGAGCTGCTCGCGATCCTGCTGGGCCAGCGCGGCTGGCGCGTGTGCGCCCTCGAGCGCTGGCCGAGCGCCTACCCGCTCCCGCGCGCCGTGCACTTCGATCACGAGATCGGCCGCGTGCTGCAGTCGGCGGGAGTCGCCGACGCGGTGGCAGCCTCGACCGAGCCCGCATCGCTCTACGAGTGGCGCAACGCAGCCGGGGATCTGCTGCTGCGGATCGGGCGCGATACGGACCGCAGCCTCTCGGGATGGCCGGAGTCGAGCATGTTCTGCCAGCCGGTGCTCGAGCGCATCCTGGACGAGCGCGCGCGCACCCTGCCGTCCGTGCGCGTGGACCGCGGCTGCGAGGTGGAGGCGGTGCGCGCGCAGGGCGACTGCGTCGAGCTCGACGCCCGGCGCGAGGACGGCACGTGCATCGGGGTGCGAGCGCGCTACGGCATCGGCTGCGACGGCGCCAACAGCGTCGTGCGGGGAGCGCTCGGCATTCCGTGGCTCGACCTCGGCTTCCACTTCGACTGGCTCGTCGTGGACGTGCTCCCCGCCGTGCCGCGGCGCTGGGATCCGCTCAACTGGCAGCTCTGCGACCCCGCGCGGCCCACCACGCTCGTCTCGGGCGGTCCGGGACGCCGCCGCTTCGAGTTCATGCGGCTTCCGCACGAGTCGCTCGACCAGCTCGCCGACGAGGCCGCGGCCTGGCGGCTGCTCGAGCCGTGGGGCCTGCACTCCGGAAACGCCAAGCTGGAACGCCATGCGGTGTATACCTTCCGCGCACGCTGGGCCGAGGCGTGGCGCCGGGAGCGCTGGCTGCTGGCCGGCGACGCCGCGCACCTGATGCCGCCGTTCGCCGGCCAGGGCATGTGCTCGGGCCTGCGCGACGCGGCGAACCTGGCCTGGAAGCTCGATCTCGTGCTCGCCGGCAGGGCGCCCGACCGGCTGCTCGACAGCTACGCGAGCGAGCGCATCCCGCACGTGCGGGCGCTCATCGAGCTGTCGATCGAGCTCGGCAAGGTGATCTGTGTGGCCGACCCGGCCGCGGCGGCGGCGCGCGACGAGCGGATGACCTCGGAGGCGCACGCCCGGAGCGCGCCGATCGCGGCCCCTCTCCCGTCGCTCGGCCCCGGCCTCTTCGCGGAGGGGAGCGCCGGCGCCGGCCGCCTGTTCGTGCAGGACCGCGTGCGGCGGGGCGACGCCGAGGGGCGCTTCGACGACGTCGTGGGGCGCGGCTTCGCGCTCGTGAGCCCGATCGGGGACCCGGCGGCGGCGCTCGACCGCGAGTCGGCGGCGTTCTTCGCGGCGCTCGGAGGCGTCACGGCGCACGTTTCGGCCGACGGGCCGATCGTCGATGCGAACGGCGGCTACGCCCGCTGGTTCGCCGCCCACGGAGCCGCGGTGGCGCTGCAGCGTCCGGACTTCTACGTCTTCGGCACCGCGCCGGCGCTCGACGGCGCGCGCGGCCTGGTCGAGTCGCTGCGCAGCGCGCTGCGGGGCTGACACCGCCCGGCGCGGCGGCTCGATGGCAATCCCGCGCTGCACCGATGGAGCTATAGTCCCGCCCGCCGCGACGGAGAGGAGATCCCGATGGCCGATGCGCTTCCGATCCCCGACGTGCTCACGCAGCTCGTGCTGCAGAATCCGCCCCAGACCGCCGCCGACATGCGCCGCCTGATCGACGGCTTCGCGGCGTTCATGAATGCGGATCTGCCCGAGGTCGGCGCCTTCCACGAAGCGGTGTCGATCGGCGACGGCGTCAGCGCCGACGTCGTGGTGCCGAGGAGCGCCGGCCCCCATCCGGTGGTCGTCTACCTGCACGGCGGCGGCTGGATCTGCGGGAGCGCGCGCACGCACCGCAAGCTCGCCTTCCGCCTCGCCGAGGCCGGCTTCCTGGTGCTGAACGTCGACTATCGTCTCGCTCCCGAGCACCCGTTCCCGACGCCCTTCGAGGACTGCCTGGCGGCGCTGCGCTTCGCGCGCCGCGAGGGGGCGCGCTGGGGCGGCGATCCCGCCCGGATCGCCGTCGCCGGCGACAGCGCGGGAGGCAACCTCGCCGCCGCGACGTCGGCAGCGCTCGCGGACGACCCCGCGCGCCCGAAGGCCGCCGTGCTGATCTACGGGGTCTTCGACTTCGCGACGATCGGCCAGGGCGCGATGCCCGGCATCCCCGAAGACGGCCCGCTCGCAGACCTGGGCCGGCGGATGATCGAGCTGATGGTGCGCTCGTACCTCGGCGACGATGCCGGCCCCCGCACCGCCGATCCCCGCGTGAGCCCGCTGCACGTCGCGCACCGGCTCCCGCCTACGCACGTCGTGGTCGGAGGCGCGGATCCGCTCGCCGCGCAGGCCGAGGCGCTCGTCAAGGCGCTCGGCGCGGCGGGCGTGAGCCACGAGCACTTCGTCGACGCGGGAATGCCCCACGGCTACTTCCAGATGGAGTTCCTGGCGCCGACGCGGCCCGCCATCGCCCGCGCCGTCGCCTTCCTGCGCGAGCACGTCTGAGGATCGGGCGCGAGCGGCTAGACCCGGGCGGCGTGCTTCGCGATCGCGTCGACCAGCGTGGGCCAGAGCGCCCGCGGCAGGTCGTGGCCCATGCCCTCGATCTCGAGCAGCTCGGCGCCCGGCACTGCGGCGGCGGTCGCGCGTCCGGCGTCGACCGGGATCAGCGGATCGGCCGCGCCGTGGATCACCAGCGTCGGCGCGCGCACCGCGGCGAGCGCGTCGCGGCGGCTCCCCGACGCGAGGATCGCCACGAGCTGGCGCGCCGTGCCGGCCGGGCTCGGCCCGCGGTCGAAGGTGCGTCCGGCCATCGCGCGGACCTCGGCCTCGTCGAACGCGAAGCCGGGGCTGCCGATCGTCCGCCACAGCCGGACGCCGTGCTCGATCGCCGCCGCGCGCTCCGTGGGCGGCGGCGTGAGCAGCATCGCCATCGCCTCCGGCCGCGCCTGCGGCAGGCTCGGATCCCCCGTCGTGGACATGATCGAGGTCAGCGTGCGCACGCGCGCCGGATGCTCGATCGCGAGCGTCTGCGCGATCATGCCGCCCATCGACGCGCCGACGACGTGTGCGGACGGGAGATCGAGCGCGTCGAGCAGCCCGGCGGCGTCGGCCGCCATGTCGGAGAGCCGGTAGGGCGCGTCGACCGGACGTCCCTGCGCCACGGCCCCGAGCGCGCCCATCACGTCGGGCAGACCCGCCGGGTCGAGCCTCGTCGAGAGGCCGGCGTCGCGATTGTCGAAGCGGACGACGTGGTGTCCGCGGTCGGCGAGCGCCTCGCAGAACTCGTCGGGCCAGAGGATCATCTGCGCGCCGAGCCCCATCACGAGCAGAAGCGGCGGATCCTCCGGATCCCCGATGCTCTCGTACTCGATCTCGATCCGATTGGCGCGCGCTCGCGGCATCGATGCGTCCTCCGGCGTCCAGGGCGACCCACGGAGTCTAGACCGGCGATCGGCCCCTCGGCGAGGCGCCCCCGCCCGGGCACTGGCCGGCCGCCCGCCCGGGGCGGTAGCCTCCCGTCCCCGGATCCGAACCGCGAGGAGCCGCCATGCGCCATACGCCGCCCGAGTTCGTCGAGATCACCCCCGAGCTGCGCGAGCGGATCGAGAAGTTCCGCGCCGAGCACGAGGGCGACCCGATCGGCAAGGTGGCCAACCACGTGCTGTTCGAGGACGAGAACGTGCGGATCTGGGAGATGAAGCTCGCGCCGGGCGAGCACTCCGACCTGCACCGCCACGATCACGACTACTACCTGGTGATCGACTCGGGCGACCTGGTGGCCGGGATCCCGCCGAAGTCGAGCGGGATGGACGCCTTCGTCGGCAAGGTCCCGGCGCAGGGCAACACGGTGGCCGTGCCGAAGGGCGGCGTCGAGTGGGCCCTGAACGTCGGGAAGAAGACCTACCACGAGATCCTGATCGAGCTGAAGAAGCGCTGAGGCGGCGCTCGAGCGCGAGCCTCGGCGGGACCTCGCGTGCCGGCGTCGGAGCCCACGCTGCACTTCGCATCGACGAGCGACGGCTGGCGCGTCGCGCTGCATCACCGCCCGCCGCGCGGCGGGGGACATCGCACGCCCGTGCTGCTCTGCCACGGCATGGGCTCGAACCGCTTCAACATGGACGGACCCGCGCGCGCCAGCCTCGCGCGCCACCTCGTACGGGCCGGCTACGACGTCTGGATCCTCGAGCTGCGCGGAGCCGGCCGCTCGCACCGCCCGCTGCTGCGCGTCCCGCGCGCCTCCTGGTCGTGGACCTTCGAGGACTACGTGCAGCACGACGTGCCTGCGGCGCTCCACCGGGTGCGCGAGCTGACGGGTCGCGAGCGCATCCTCTGGGTGGGCCACTCGCTCGGAGGCATGGTGGCGTATGCGAGCCTGATGACGCCCGCCGCCGGCGCGTTCGCGGGCGCCGTCACGCTCGCCTCGCCGGGAATGTCGGAGATCGGCGACGAGGCGATCGACCGCTGGCTCGCGCTGCGGCGGCTGCTCCGGCTCGCGCCGGCGCGCATCCGCGTGCGCTCGCTCGCGTGCGCGGCGGCACCGCTGGCGCCCTTCATCGCCGCGACGGCCCCGAGCCTGCTCCGCGACTGGTTCTGGCATCCGGACAACTTCGACGTCGAGATCGTCCGCTTCATGATGCGCCGCGGTGTCGAGGACCTCCCGCGCTCGCTCCTGATCGAGTTCGCGCGCTGGTACGAGGCGCGCCGCATGACGGATCGCTACGAGCTCTTCGGCTTCGCGGATCACCTGGAGCGCATCCGCGTCCCGATGCTGGTGATCGCGGGGAGCCGCGACCGGCTGACGCCGGCCGCCGACCTCGAGCGCCTGTTCGAGCGGCTCGGCTCGTCCGACAAGACCTTCGTCGTCGCCGGGCACGCCTCCGGCCTTGCGCACGAGTACAGCCACGTCGATCTGGTGCTCGGGCGCCATGCGCCGGACGAGGTCTATCCGCTCGTCACCGACTGGCTCGACGCGCGGCGCCCGACGAGCTAAGGAGACGGATCGCCTAGCGAGAGGTCCGAGCGTGGAGCGAAACGCGACCGCCGCCATCGTGGGCGCTGGCGACTGGATCGGCGCCGCCATCGCCCGCAGGTTCGCCGCCGAGGGCTTCACGGTCTTCGCAGGGCGCCGCAACGGCGAGAAGCTCGCACCACTCGTGGCCGACGTCGAGGCGAAGGGCGGACGCATGGTCGCGCGCTCGCTCGACGCGCGGAAGGAGGAGGAGGTCGCGGCCTTCCTCGCGGACGCCGACGCGGCGGCGCCCCTCGAGGTCTGCATCTTCAACGTCGGCGCGAACGTGAGCGTCCCGTTCGTCGAGACGACGGAGCGCGTCTTCCGCAAGGTCTGGGAGATGGCGTGCTACGCGGGCTTCCTCACCGGGCGCGAGGCCGCGCGCCGCATGCTGCCGCACGGCCGCGGCTCGCTCTTCTTCACGGGCGCGACCGCGAGCCTGCGCGGCGGCATCGGCTACGCGGCCTTCGCAGCCGCCAAGGCGGGCCTGCGCATGGTCGCCGAGAGCGCGGCCCGCGAGCTCGGCCCGCGCAACCTCCACGTCGCCCACCTGGTGATCGACGCGGGCGTCGACACCGCGTGGGTGCGCGAGCGCATCGAGGAGCGCGGCGGCAAGGCGGCCCTCGACCAGCTCGCGCCCGACACGCTGATGCGACCCGAGTCGGTCGCCGAAGCCTACTGGCAGCTCCACCAGCAGCCGCGCGACGCCTGGACCTTCGAGCTCGTGATCCGGCCCTTCGGCGAGCGGTGGTGAGGCATGGTGAAGCCGGAGTTCCACTTCGACTTCGGGAGCCCGAACGCCTACCTCGCCCACCTCGTGCTGCCCGGGATCGAGGCGCGGACGGGAGTCCGCTTCGAGTACGTCCCGGTCCTGCTCGGCGGCATCTTCAAGCTCACGAACAACCGCTCGCCGGCGGAGAGCCTGGCGGGGATCCGCAACAAGCCGAGCTACGAGCAGCTCGAGATGCAGCGCTTCCTGCGCCGCCACGGCATCACCCGGTTCCGGATGAACCCGCACTTCCCGGTGAACACCCTCGTGCTGATGCGCGGCGCCCTCGCCGCCCGGGAGCTCGGCGTCTTCGAGCGCTACGTCGACGAGGTCTTCGCGCACATGTGGGCGGAGCCGAAGAAGCTCGACGACCCGGCCGTGCTGCGCGCCGCGCTCGAGGCCTCTGGGTTCGACGCGGCGCGCCTGCTCGAGCGGGCGCAGACTCCGCCGATCAAGCAGCAGCTCATCGAGAACACCGAGCGCTCCGTCGAGCGCGGCAGCTTCGGCGCCCCGACCTTCTTCGTCGGCGACGAGATCTTCTTCGGCAAGGACCGCCTGCGCGAGGTCGAGGAGGCGATCCGCGAGGCGCAGTCGGACGGTTGATCCTCGACGCGCTCGCCTTCTCGAGCGTCTGGGTCGCGGCCGCGGCCACGGCCCTGGCGGCGGCGGCCTCGCGCTCGTTCGGCGCCCCGCAGAGCCCGGAGCTGCTCGCGCTCGCCTTCGCGGGAACGCTCGCGGTGTACTCGCTCGACCGGCTGCGCGACGTCGCGCGCGATCGGATGACGGCGCCGTCGCGGAGCACCTGGGTCGAGCGACACTGGAATGCGATCGCCGGCACCGCGGCGATCGCCGCGCTCGCCGCCGGCGTCTGCGCCGTGGTGCTCGGACCCGCCGCCATCGCCGCGGCGGCCGCGGCGGGCGGGCTCGGCGCGCTCCACCGCCGCCTCAAGCACGTGCCCTTCGCGAAGTCGCTCTACGTGGCAGCGGCGTGGCTGGCGGTCACGGTGGCGCTGCCGGCGGCGGTCGCGCGCCCGCCTCCGTCGGCTGCGGCCTTCGGCTGGTCGGCGACGACGGTCGGCCTCGCGCTCGTCGCGAACGCCATCGCATCGAGCGCGCGCGACGCGGAGGCGGGGGCGGCGGTGATCGGCCGCGAGCGGGCGCTCCGGCTGGCGCTCGCCTGCGCTCTCGCAGGAGCCGGCGCCGGCCTGGTCGCGCCTCGTCCGCAGCGCGCGCTCGCGGCGGTCGCCATCGCGACGGCCGCCGCGCTCGTCGGATTCCGTCCGGGCGAGCGGTACGGCCTGCTGATCCTCGACGGCGCCCTCACGCTGGGCGCGCTCTGGACGTTCGTCTGACGGAGGCGCCCGGCAGGCGCGCTCGCTAGGCGAGCGCCGCCCGCGCCCCGGCCGCCGCGAGCGCCTCCGCCACCTCGTGCGCGGCGCCGTAGCCGGGCAGGAACGTCACGCCGGGACCCGGGTGACACGACGCGCCGCACAGATAGAGGCTCGGGATCGGCGTCGCGTGCGCCGAGCCCGGAACCAGCAGGCGCCCGCCGATCATCTGCTCGGGATGGATGAGGCCGTGCGTGAAGTCGCCGTTGGTCGCGCCCTGCATGGCGGCGAAGTGGTCCGACGAGAAGACGGCCCGCTCGACGATGCAGTCGCGCAGGTCGGGCATGAACTCGGAGAGGCGGTCGAGGATGCGCTCCGCCATCTCGTCCCGCAGCCGGCCGCGATCCTCGCGCGGCGCCTCGCACGGGAAGAAGAAGCCGTACGTCGTGGCGACGTGGTAGCCGTCGGGCGCGAGGCTCGGGTCCATCACGGTCGGGATCTGCATGCCGACGGGAGGATGCTCGGGCACCTCGCCGCGCCGGCACGCCTCGTAGCTCGCCTGCTGGAGCTCCGGGTCGGGCACGAGGGTCGTGTTGAAGCGCGTGCGCGGATCGGCGTTGAGGTGCTCGAAGGGCGGAGCGTAGGTGGGCAGGCGCCGCAGCTTGAAGAGCAGGTGCATGAAGGCGCCGCGCTGCTCGATCGACTCGATCTGCTTGGCCGGCGCCTCGTCGAGGTGGTCGCGGCCGACCAGCCCGAAGAAGGTCGCGGGCTTGTCGAGGTTCGAGACCACGGCGCGCGCCGTGATCTTCTTCCCGTCGCGCAGCTCGACGCCGATCGCGCGGCCGTCCTCGATGAGGATGCGCCGCACGGGTGTCCGGAAGCGCACCTCGCCGCCCTTGTCGGCGATCGAGCGACACAGCGCCTCCGACAGCGAGCCCATGCCGCCCTTCACGCGCCGCATCAGCCCACCGCCCTCGTTCTGCGCGAAGGTGTAGACGAGGCACAGCGCACTGCCCGGCGTGAACGGCCCCTTGTAGGTCGACTGCACCGCCGCGAAGGCAGCCAGCGCGCGCAGCGTGCGGTGCCGCTCGCGGTCGGGCAGGAAGCGATCGACCAGATCCATCGCCGAGCCCGTGAAGGCGAGCTGGATCTGCTCGCGCTTGCGCTCGTTCGGCGCGCGGTCGAGCAGCTCCTCGAGCGTCGGCGGCACGCTGCGCGGCGTGAAGCGGTCCATCAGGCTCGCCGGGTACTTGCAGAACGCCATCAGGCGGACGAAGCCGACCATCGCGCTCGCGCCGAAGTGTCGCAGCACGTAGAGCGCCATCCGCAGCGGATTCGAGTAGAAGACGGCGGGCGGCGACGTCTTCGAGTTGACGTTGCAGGCCATGATCGGCAGGTCGATGAACTCGACGCCGTAGCGCCGCAGCTCGAGCTCCTCCTCGAGGCCCTTCGCGAGCGGGAAGAGCAGGCTCGCGCCGACGTCGTTGCGGCAGCCGGAGAGGATCTCGCGGGTTCCGGCCATCCCGCCGGCGTACGCGTTCTTCTCGAGGCAGACGACGCGAAGCCTGCGCTTGGCGAGCAGGGCGGTCGCCGCGAGCCCGTTGTGGCCCGCGCCGACCACGATCGCGTCGTAGTCGACCGCCGCGCTCACTGCGGCCTCGCGAGCCAGCGCACCTGGCGCTCCTGCGCGGCGAGGTACAGGCCCATCGCGAAGGTGAAGCTCGTGAAGAGGCTCATCACGAAGTAGATCCAGGTGTGGCGGAGGCCGCGCCGCGGCCCGTCGATGATCGTCCAGAGCGGAAAGAGGACGACATTCGTGAGGATCATGTCCTGCCCGATCGACCCGGCCGCCGGATTGGTGAAGAGCATCCCGGTGAAGTGCACCCAGCTCGCCTCCGCCGGGTACGCGAAGACGTACTTCGAGTTGAAGTACCAGCCGACGCACACGGACACCGCGGCCACCGCGTAGTAGATCCGCTCGAGGATCGTCGGCTCGGATCCCTTCCAGTCGCGGCGGTAGAGATGGGCGTTCGCGTAGAAGAACACGGCGACCGTGAGCGCGCCGAGCCCGGCGTGGACGAGCAGCGAGACCATGGAGCCCTCTCCCGCGGAAGTGACCCCGAATTCTAGTCCGGGCTACCATCGCTGCGCTCGCGCCACCATGTCGCGCCGACTGCTACTCGCCATCGCCGTCCTGCTCGCGCCGGCTCCCGGCCGCGCCGAGCCGTGCTTCGCTCCGGCATCGATCGGAGACGGCTGGCCGATCGCGGCCCCCGGCAACATCGGCTTCGATGCGACGGCGCTGTGCGCCGCGCTCGCGGCGGTCGCGACCGGCGACGCCAACGTCCACAGCGTGATCGTGGTGCGACACGGCTGGCTGGTCGCGGAGCTCTACCGCACGGGCCTCGATCGCTCCATCTGGAGCGTGACGGCGCACGAGACGGCGTTCGGCCCGAACGATCTCCACGACCTTCGCTCGGTGAGCAAGAGCGTCGTGGGGCTGCTCGTCGGCATCGCGGTGCAGGACGGGCGGATCGCGAGCGTCGATGCACCCGTGCTCGGCTTCTTCCCGGAGTACGAAGACCTCCGCTCTCCCGAGCGCGAGGCGATCACCGTGGCGCACCTCCTCACGATGAGCAGCGGCCTCGACTGGAACGAGGAGCTCGCCTCGTACGGCACGCTCCGCAACGACGAGACGCGCCTCTACTGGCACTGGGCGCTGGACCGCCTCGTTCTCGGCCGCCCGATCGTCGCCTCGCCGGGCACCCGCTTCTACTACAGCGGCGGCGGCACCACGGTGCTCGCCGACATCCTCGTCCGGACTTCACATCACGAGTTGCCGGAGCTCGCGCAGCAGGAGCTGTTCGCGCCGCTGGGCATCGAGCACTGGGAGTGGGTCGGGGATCTCTGGGGCCGTCCGCTCGCGTTTGCGGGTCTGCGCATGCGCCCGCGCGACCTCGCCAAGCTCGGCAGCATGCTCCTGAGCCACGGCCAATGGATGGGGCGGCAGGTCGTGCCGGCGGCGTGGGTGAGCGAGTCGCTGCGCCCGCACATCGCCGTGGACGACGAAGGGCTCGGGTACGGGTACCAGTGGTGGACCGGGACCGTGGACTGGCACGGCACGCAGCTTCCGTGGGGCGCCGCGTTCGGGAACGGCGGCCAGCGGCTGTTCCTCGTGCCCGACCTCGACCTCGCCGTGGTCGCGACGGCGGGTGCCTACAACCAGCGCGAGATCGGCGGCGTCGTGAGACGCCTGCTCGGGGCGATCGTCGCGGCGACGTCCGCTCCGGCCTCCGAGGCGACGACACCGGCTGCGCAGTGATCGGAGGCGGCGGCTCCCCTCTCCTCGCGCAACGCCGGCCGCAAGCCGCCGAAAATCCTCGGCCTGCGCGGCCTAGGGCCGCGGCTTGACTTCGCGGCTCGATCGGTGGGAGGATGGCCGCCATCGGCTCGCGGGTCCCTCTCCTCGGAACGGTGCCATGATGTGCCGCGCTGCGTTGATCGCTTCGCTCGTCCTGCTGCTGCTCCACTCCGCCGCCTCGGCCGCCGAGCTCCGGCCAGGGGATGCCTCGCCGCCGCTCGCGCTCGAGGACGTCAAGGGCCGCGCGCTCGCCGTCCCGTCTCCGGGCCACGTGATGTTGCTGTCGTTCGCCTCCCGGTCTACCGCGGAGGCGACGGGAGAGATCACCCGAGCGATCCGCGTGGACTATCCGGGGCTGGAGATCCTGTCGTTCATCGATCTCTCGGGCCTTCCCGGTTTCATGCACGCGATCGCGAGGGAGCGGATGGCGGCCCGCCAGGAGGGCGCGGTGAAGGCGACTCAGGCGGCCTTCGCCGCGGCGGGGCGAGAGGCGCCCGACGATCTCGATGCGCGCATCCACATCATTCCGGACTTCGACGCGAAGACCTGCGAGGCGTTCGGCGCGACCGACGCCGGCAACCAGCCGATGATCGTGCTGATCGGCAAGGATGGCCGCGTGAAGGCGATCTTCCAGCAGATGCCGTCGCTCGCCGAGGTGGAGGCCGCGGTCGCGAACGAGACCAGCAGCAAGCCTTGATCACGGCTCCAGAGCGCAGCCCCAGGGGCAGGGCCCCGTGGGGTGGCACGCGACACCCGACGAATAGAAGCCGAGGCTCGCCGTCCCAGGCCACGATGCGTCCGAAGGCGGCGATCTCGACGGTGCTCGGCGTGCTCTTCGCGGTGGCAGCGCAGCCGGCGCTCGCGCGCGCCGAGGCGTCTCTCGAATCGGGCGCCCCGGCGATCGACGGCGGCGTCACCGCGCGCGAGCCCGAGTGGGCGCTCCGCCTTTCGCTGGCTCCATCCGCCCGACTCCAGCCCTACCTCGGCGTCGGCCGGCAGCCTGCCGAGATCGCGTGGAGCGCGGTGCCGCACCGCTTCACCACCAGCGAGCTCGACTCCGGGAGCATCGACGTGGGGACCGGCCTCCGCTGGAAGCTCGAGCCTCGCGTCGAGCTCTTCGGCGAGTACGACATGCTCTCGATGCGCAACCCCGTGGACCAGGGGGAGCCCGGCCCCGGGCTCGTCGAGCGGCCCGCGGTCCGGGGCGGCCTCTCGATCCGCTTCTGACGATCCGCTGCGCTCCACGGCCTCGCGAGAGGCCTCCTTCCGTGCGAGAGTGGACGCATGTCGGAGAACTTGAAGCTCCTCGGAAGGTACAGCGCGGCGATGCAGTCGGGCGACGGCGCGGCGGTCTACGCGTTCTGGGCGCCCGAGTTCCACAGCCACGTGACGGAGCGCGTGTCACCGGATCGCGTCGGGCAGGACGTGCGCAGCGACGAGCAGCGCTGGTGGCGGGAGGCCAAGTCCGCGTTCCCCGACATGACGTTCCACGTGAACCTCCTCATCGAGAAGGGCGATCTGGTCGTCTCGAACTGGACGCTCAGGGGAACGCACACCGGCGCGGCGTTCTACGACGTGGAGCCGTCGGGCCGACCCGTCGAGATCAACGGGACCGCGATCCTCCGCATCCGCGACGGCCAGATCGTCGAGCACTGGGGCGGCCCGCACTGCCAGCGCGGGCTCGGCCTGATCCGCTAGGAGCCGCGCCCGCTCGGATCAGACGCGCGACGGCTTCACCAGCCTCATGCCGTTCTCTCGCATCACGAGGCGGACCTCGTCGCGCGAGAAGCCGTCGAGGTCGTTCACGAAGGTCACCGGCTCGGCGAGGCCCTCGCCGTGCGGGAAGTCCGAGCCGAAGAGCATGTGGTCGGCGCCGATCTCGTCCCGCAGGGCCGGCAAGGGGTCTTCGTAGTACGGCGACACCCAGACGTGACGGCAGAAGGCCTCGACCGGATCCGACTGGAAGGCGAACGGCATCTGCCCGTAGGCCTTCTTCAGCTTCGCGAGGAGGCCCGGCACCCAGGAGCTGCCCGTCTCGATGGTGGCGACGCGCAGGCTGGGGAAGCGGTCGAAGAGGTTGCCGCACAGCAGCGCCGCGAGCAGGTCCGAGATCGGCTGGGCGGACATGCACAGGCGCAGCGGGTGGAAGTCGAAGGACTTGAAGTCGCCGCCGATACCCCAGGCCTCGAGGAACTTGAAGTAGCCCGAGTCGCCGGAGTGGTAGGCGACGGTGATGCCCGCCTCGTTCACGCGCGACCAGAAGGGGTCGAAGCGCGGGTGCGCCGGCGAGAAGCCGCCGGCGCGCGTCATCACCGGCGCAGCCCGCATCACCACCGTGCGAGCGTCGCGGGAGAGCGCCCACTCGAGCTCCGCCACCGCGGCGTCCACGTCCACCAGCGTGATGTAGGGTGCCGCGAACAGGCGCCCTCGATAGGCGAAGCCCCAGTCCTCGTCGAGCCATCGGTTGAAGGCCCGGAAGGCGGCAACCAGCGCCTCGGGATCGTCGATCAGCGACTCCTCCATGCCCACGCCGAGCGTCGGGAAGAGGAAGCAGGCCTCGAGCTCCTGGGCGTCCATCAGCGCGAGGCGCGCGTCGCGGTTGCGATAGGCCGGGTTGATCGGCTCGAGCTCGCCGAAGATCTCGCGGATGCTCTTGGCCTCGGGGTTCCTGCCGCGGAAGTACTCGTCGAGGCAGCCGGGCTTTGCGACCGGATCGAAGGTCGGGTTCGGGATGAAGCGGTTCACCTTGCCGCCGACCAGCAGCGTGCGGCGACCGTTCACGTCCGCCCACTGCATCGCGCGCCGCGCCATGCGCGGGTCGATGTGCCGGGTGAAGGCGTCCTCGGCCTCGTAGTAGTGGTTGTCGGCGTCGAAGGCGCGGAAGCCGAGGGGGCCGGCGGCGTGGCTCATCGAGGGCTCTCCTGCTTGACCGGGGGTCCGGGGTTGGATACTAGCGGAGCGGCTCCGAGCCTCTCCACGGCGACGCCGAAGCCGCCCCGCGAGGAGGATTCGAATGCAGGAGGTCGAGGGCAAGGTCGCCGTGATCACGGGCGCGGCCAGCGGAATCGGCCGCGCGATGGCGCGGGCGTTCGGCGCTGCGGGCATGAGGGTCGCGCTCGCCGACGTCGAGGCGGGCGCGCTCCGGGAGGCGCGCGCGGAGATCGCGGCCGACGGAGTCGAGGCCGCCGCGTTCGCGTGCGACGTCTCGCAGGCCGACGCGGTGCGCAAGCTCGCCGAGGATGCATTGTCGGCCTTCGGCAGGATCCACGTCGTCTGCAACAACGCGGGCGTCTTCTGCGGCGGCACCACCTGGGGGACGTCGGTCAACGACTACGAGTGGATCCTCCGGGTCAACGTCTGGGGCGTGATCCACGGCCTTCGAACCTTCGTCCCGATCCTGCTCGAGCAGAACGAGCCGGCGCACGTGGTCAACACGGCCTCGATGGCGGGGCTCACGACCGGCCCGCTGACCGCCGCCTACTTCATGAGCAAGCACGCAGCGGTGGCGCTCTCGGAGAGCCTCTTTCACGAGCTCGCGATGCGCCCGGGCTGTCCGGTCGGCGTCTCCGTCCTGTGTCCGGAGCTCGTCCGGACGCGAATCTTCGAGGCCGAGCGCAACCGCCCGCCGCACCTGAAGCGCGACGCTGCGGAGGATCTTCCGGAGGAGACGAAGCAGCTCGAGACCACGGTCGGCAGCTTCGCCTCGCTGGGCGTGGACCCTCGCGTCCTCGCCGAGCGGACGCTCGCGGCGATTCGCGAGGACCGCTTCTGGATCCTCCCGCCGGAAGGCGACCCGTGGCGCGTCGCCGCACGCCTGCGCAACCGGAGCATTGACGACGGAGCCAACCCGACGCTCGGCGGTGCGCTCGCCGGCGAGGGGCTATGAGCGCGTTCGGATCTGCCGGTCTGTCCGTCGATCGATCGCGGCGAAGAGCGCGAGCAGGCCTCGCGCCGCAAGCCAGAGCAAGGGCTCGGGGGGAAGCGTCGGCGCCGGCTTCGGGAAGACGCGCGCCCACTCATTGTCGCGGCCGGCGATCGAGTCGGCGAGGATTTCACCTGCCGCGGTCGCCTGCGCCACCCCGTGCCCGTTGTAGCCGAGCGCGTGCCATTGTCGCCCATCGCTCGCGTGCGCGCCGATCGACGGCAGGAAGCTCAGCGTCATCGCGATCCAGCCGCCCCAGAAGCGCGCGATCGGTAGCTTCGCGAGCGCGGGGAAGCGATCGCGGAAGCCGCGCACGATCACGTCCTGACAGGGCGCATCCGGTCCTCCGTATCCGGCGGGGCGTGCGCCCCAGTGGTAGCGAGGCCCCTTCGAGCCGCCGATGATCGTGCGGCGGGCGGTCAGGCGATAGCTCTCGAGGATCTCGTGTGCGGTGTACACGCCCTCGCGTCGAGGCCAGCCGCCGATCGCCGCGAGCTGCACGTCGTCGAGCGGCTCGGTCTCGAAGAGCGTCACGTAGAGCGGAACGAGCTTGGCGCCGGGCGACCCGATCTCGCGCGTCCAGGCATTGGTCGCCATCACGACGCGCTCGGCGCGCACGTCGCCCTGGGCAGTGCGCACGACCGGCGCGGAGCCCTCGTCGATTCGCGTCACGCGCGTTCCCTCGTGGATCCGAACGCCCGCGGCGAGGGCGGCGCGGCGCAGGCCGAGCACGAGCTTGCCTGGGTCGAGTGTTCCGCCCGCACCTTCGAGCGCCCCGGAGAGGAAGGCCGGCGGAAGGCCGCGCGCGCGCATCTCCTCGCGCTCCAGGAAGCGCACGTTCGCGCCGACCGTGCCCGCCAGCTCCGCCGCGCGGCGAAGGCGCTTCTCCTGCTTCGGGTGCACGACGGCCATCACGTTGCCGCTCGGCGCGTAGTCGCACGCGATGCCGAGCTCGGCGATGAGTTCCTCGGTACGGTGCACGCAGTGGTCGGCGAAGCGCACGATCGCCGCGGTCCGCTCCCGGCCGTAGAGCATGAGGAGCGTCGGCAGGTCCTTGCCGATCGTCGGGGTCAGGTGCCCCGCGTTGCGACCGCTGGCGCCGAAGCCGCAGAACTCGCGCTCGAGCACCACGGCATCGACGCCCGAACGCTTCAGTGCGAGCGCCGTGGAAAGACCGGTGAGCCCGCCGCCCACGATCGCGACGTCGGCGCGCGCGTCGCCGGCGAGCGTCGGCTCGCGTTCCGGCGGCGACTCCAGGTAGGCGCTGATCGGCAGGAAGGGAGCCGAGAGGTCGTCCATCGTGTCGATCCCTCGCGAACGGAGCGCTCCGGGCGGGCTCATGGCGCCGACGGACGATCTCAAACCCTGGGCAGCGTCGCCGCCCAGCGCGCGAGCGTGTCCGCGAAGAGCCGCGGGTCCTGGCCGTGCATCGAATGGCCCACGGTCGGGAACGACTGGTAGTCGACGGCGCCGCCCGCGGCGCCGAGCAGCTCGCGCACCCGCACAGCCTGCACGTCGGAGAGCGCTCCCATGAGCTCACCCGTCGCCTCGTCCACCCGGCGGAAGTGATGCGTCAGGAGAACGGGCACCTTCACGCTCGCGAGCATCCGCGCGTGGTCGCAGCTCGCGGCCACCGTGCCGGTCCAGAACGCGCGGGCCCACTCGGGGTCGTACTCCTTCAGGTTCTGGGGCGGCTCGGGCTTCGCGACGGCGGAGAAGAGCGCTGCGAGCCACGCAGGCAGCTCGCGCGGAGCGGCGGCCAACATGCCGTCCCAGTCGCCGAGGCTCCACTGATCGCCGAGGTGCTTGCTCCAGAGCGCGAACATCGGGCCGATGCTCTGGCGCACCGACGGGCCGCACGCGGGATTCACCTCCGAGGCGAAGAGCGGCGGGTCCTCGTAGAGCGCGCCGCGGACCTGCCCCGGCCTCGCGTACGCCGAGAGCCACGCGGCGAGCACGCCACCGGAGGAGAGGCCGCTCACGATCGCGGGCCGGCCCACCGCTCCGTCGAGGAAGCGCACGAGGTCGTTGCCCATGTTGTCGAGCGTGTAGCGGCCGGGCGTCCTCGAGGAGCGGCCCTGTCCGCGCAGATCGACCGCGAAGGCCTGGAAGTGCTCCGCGAGCAGCGGCATCGCCTGCTCGTACCCCCACCACGACTCCGTCTGTCCGGGGATCAGGAGCAGGGCCGGCTTGTCCGGCGCGCCCGCGACCGCGTAGTTCATCGACACCTCGCCGGTGTCGAAGGTCCGCTCGGGGAAGGCGTGGGGGACGTAGGTCGCCTCGGGACGATGCGGGCCGAAGGCGTTGGCGAAGCGGCTCATGCGCTCCTCCGGAGCCGCGGGAAGAGGGGCTCCGCCGCACCCCGGTCGATCGACGCGCGCTGCGCACCCGAGAGTGGGAAGCTCTCGTAGAGCCCGGCGAATGCCGCGACGGCAGCGGCCGGCGCGTAGGGGAAGTCGCTCCCGTAGTGCACGTGGTCGGGCTCCGCGAACGCGAGCAGGCTCGGGAGGGCAGTTGGGCTGCTCGAGAGCGCGACGTCGAAGTGGAAGCGCTTGAGCCGCGCCATGCCTTCGAGCGGATTCCCGGACGCCGAGGCTGCGATCGCGATGCGATACGCCGCGTAGGGCACGAAGCCGCCTGCGTGCGACAGGATCACCTTCAGGTCGGGACAGCGGTCGAGCGTGCCCGAGCGGCAGAGGTTGATCGCGGCGCGCGTCGTGTCGAGCAGGAAGTCGGCCACGAATGCGGGTACACCCGGGAGCGGCTCGATCCCCGGGAGGATCGAGGGATGCACGAAGACGACGGCGCGCCGGCGGTTCAGCTCGTCGAAGAGCGGGTCGAAGCGCGGGTCGCCGAGGTAGACGCCGCGGCTGTTCGCCAGCAGGACGACGCCGTCGGCGCGCAGCGTGTCGAACGCGTAGGCCAGCTCGTTGAGCGCGCCGTCCACGTCGGGCAGCGTGAGCGTGGCGAAGAATCCGAAGCGGGACGGATGGTCGTGGACGATCTTCGCGGCGATCTCGTTGACCTCGCGCGCGCGGGTGCGCGCGTCGCCCTCCTCGCCGAGGTGCACGCCCGGCGTCGAGACCGACAGGATCGCCGTCTCCACGCCGCGCGCGTCCAT
>Ga0335085_10006912_pt1 | contig 17778 bp, 15 predicted proteins | sample Lox_Sample_45_FD_206712 | JGI IMG/M metagenome (GOLD analysis project Ga0335085, IMG submission 206712) | Soil microbial communities from Loxahatchee National Wildlife Refuge, Florida, United States - Lox_Sample_4.5 | ecosystem: Environmental > Terrestrial > Soil > Wetlands | place: USA...
GATGGCGACGAATCTGCCGGTGATAACGGTTGATGTAGGCGACGCCGCGGAATTGATCGGTCCCACGGAAGGATGCTATCTGGTCCCCCGTGAGGCGGCGGCGATTGCCGATAAAATTGTTGCCGTCTGCCGGCGCGGGGGCCGCACCAACGGCCGGGAATGGATTCGCAGACTTTCCATGGAAGCGGTGGGCCAGCAGATTGTGCAAGTCTACGCCGAAGCCCTGCGGCGGTAACCTGCTCCAGCACGTGTTACAATCGATCGAGAGCGAAGCGGATGGTCACGCAGATCTTCGCTCGATGACGGCGGCCGGAAACCGCCGCCCCCGAGGATGCCAACCCAAAAAGAGCTTACGTCCGCCGCCCAGCGCCTGCATTCGCACCTGCTGAAACACCATTATTTCCAGGGATTGCTGCACGGACCTGACGCGGGTGTGCGCTTTAACTTGCGGCTCTGGAGATTCGTGAAGGCCGGCTTGGATTTCGTCCCCTGGCATGATGATTACGTTTTCCTACAGTCGCAGGGCTATTGGATTCTCTCCAATTGGATGTTGCATGAGGCGACAGGCGACTCCCAGTTTCGCGTAATTGCCCTGGAAAGCGCGGAGGCGACGCTACGCCTGCAGCAGCCCGAAGGTTTTTGGCTATACCCTTTGCCCGAGCGGCGGCATCTGATCGCCACCGTGGAGGGAGATTGGGGGGCGATTGGGCTGCTGGCCGCCTTCGCTCGCGCGCCGCGAAAGGAATTCCTTCAGGCAGCAGTCCGCTGGTACGATTACCTGGTGCAGCGCATTGGCTTTCAAGCGCACTCGCGTGGAGAGGCTATTAACTACTTCGATAAGCCGCGGGGAAAAATCCCTAATAACTCCGTGGAAGCCATTTGGCTTTTTCTGCGGCTTTGGAAGGCTTCAGGTGATGAGCGGTACTTGGAACATGTGTATGACCTTCTGGATTTCCTGGTCGATTCCCAGCTTTCCACCGGCGAGCTGCCGTATATTGTGGACGGCCCGCATGAAAAAGGCCGCGCGCACTATCTCTGCTATCAGTACAACGCCTTTCAGTTTCTGAAACTCGCTTGGGCGGCCGCGCTGCGTTCCGATCCGAGGCTTGACCACATTCTGCCCACGCTTGCGGGCTTTCTGGCCCAAGGGGTCAACCCGACAGGTGCGAGTGCGGCCGATTGCTTTAACTCCGGCCCGGAGAACGATTACTTTACGGCGGTGCTGGCCGCCGCGCTGTGGGAAGCGCAAAAACTGCCGATCCCCGAGGTCGCGCCCCCAGGCTGGGGTGAGTATACGCCTTCAACGAAAGGTCCGGACATGCAGGCACTGAGCGGACATTGCTACTCACGGGTTCTCGAGAGGCAGCGGCCCGACGGAAGCTTTGCCTATTCCCAGGGCGATTACGGCTTCTTGCGCGATGGGCGGTCCTATCCCCGACCGCAGGTCATGACGCTCTATCACCTGCTCTACCCGGCGTGTGGAAATGGGTTTGAAAGGACAGTGGCAGGTGGGGAGTGATCATCGGCGTTGCTGGAGTGCGCGACCGCCAGATGCACCTCTGGGCGTTGATGAACTTCGAATTGTGGTGCCAAAGGTTAGGTTCCCAATAGCTCTGTGCGAGAAACATCCGTCCTCATCATCGTCGAAAACCTGACCGTGCCCATCGACCGCCGGGTTTGGCAAGAAGCACGCACCCTGCGCGATGCGGGGTATCGTGTGTCCATCATCTGTCCCAAGGGTTCGGGATTCCAGAAAAGCCGGGAAACGCTCGAGGGCATTGAGATTTACCGGCATGCGCTGTGGGAGGCTTCCGGGGCGCTGGGTTATCTGCTGGAGTACTCCTGGGCGCTGGCGATTCAATTCCTTCTATCCTTGCGAATCTATGCGCGAACCCGCTTTCGCATTATCCAGGCCTGCAATCCCCCTGACACCATTTTCTTAATTGCGCTGTTTTACAAGCTTCTTGGCGTGCGCTTCATCTTCGACCACCACGACTTGAATCCCGAGCTCTATGAGACAAAATTCGGGCGCCGCGATATGGGGTACAAGTTGGTCTGTTGGGCGGAGCGCATGACCTTCCAGACCGCGGACGTCTCCATCGCCACCAACGAATCCTATCGGGAGGTGGCGCTGACCCGGGGCCACATGCCCCGCGAACGCACGTTTGTGGTGCGGAGTTGCCCAGACCTGGATAGAATCCGCATCCTTCCCCCGCAGGCCGAACTCAAGCGGGGCCGGCAACACTTAGTGGTCTACCTGGGCGTCATGGGCTATCAGGACGGGTTGGATCTTTGGCTGGAATCGATCGCCCTAATCACCAAGCTCCACAAGTATGACGACACGTTTTTCGTCCTGATCGGCTCCGGCCCCGAACTCCCTCGCCTTAAAGAGTTGGCGAAGCAGAAGGGACTGGAGGCTCAGGTCCTGTTTACCGGAAGGCTGCCGGACGAGGATGTAGCCGCCTTTTTTTCCACGGCAGCTTTCGGTGTGGCCCCCGACCGGGCGACGCCGATGAATGACAAATCAACGATGAACAAGATTCTGGAGTACATGGCATTTGGCCTGCCCGTGGTGCTTTACGATCTCACCGAGGGCCGGCGTTCGGCGGGGGATGCCGCACTTTATGCCCACAAAGACGACCCGGCAGACTTCGCGCAGAAGGCCATGACCTTGCTGGACTCGGAGGCGTTGCGTGCGGAGTTGGGCGCGCGCGCGCGAAAACGCATCGAGGAAGAATTGAATTGGGGCAATGAAAAACGGGCCTTGCTGGAAGCCTATGCGATGGCGTTGAAGCAGAGATGAGGGATGCCGAATGCCTGCCGCGCCCCTGGCAATTATGCCGAGCGACATAGATTGTTGCGTCGATCTCCGATCGACGACGGCGGTCGTAGACCGCCTCTACAACCGAATGCGCAAATGTTCACGTCGCTTTGTGTAGCTCAACTCGCGCCCCGCCCCACGATCACAATCGGGATCGTTTTCAGCAGGATTTTCCAGTCGAGCGCCATGGACCAGTGGTCGATGTATTCCAGGTCCAGCTCCATCCAGCGCCGGAAGCTGAGCCGGCTGCGACCTTCGAGCGCCCACAGGCAGGTCAGGCCGGGCTGCATCCGCAGGCGACGCCGCTGCCAGCGCTCGTATTTTTCCACTTCCTGGGGAAGCGGAGGCCGGGGCCCCACAAAAGACATATCACCTCGGATGATATTGACGAACTGGGGGAGCTCGTCCAGGCTGAACTTCCGCATGAAGCGCCCGATGGGAGTGCAGCGAGGATCGTTGCGGATTTTGAACACGGGGCCGTCCACCTCATTGAGCGCTTCCAGTTCTTCACGAATCAGGTCAGCGTCCGCGCGCATCGAGCGGAATTTGTAGAGGGTGAATTTGCGCCCGCCCAGCCCACAGCGGACTTGCGAGAAGAAAACCGGCCCGCGCGAGGTAAGCTTGACCAAAATGGCTAGAACCAGAAGAACCGGGGAGAGCAGCACCAGCGCGGCAAGCGCCATGACGAAATCAACGCCCCGCTTGAGCAATAGGATTTCATCGTCAGGCGTCGCGGAAAAGGTGAGAAGCGGTTTGGACCCCAAGCGTTCCAGGTAGACTTTGGAAACGACCTGCGGGAAAAAGCTGAGCAGAACCCGCGTTTTGACGCCCTCTTCTTCGCAGACCAGGAAGGTGTCGCCGAGCTTTTCCAAATCCTCCTTGGCGACCACAAAGATAACCTCGTCGATTACGTGGCGCCGTAATAAATCCGGAAGTTCGGGGAGGGTAAACTCAGGATACGGCTTGGCGAGTTCCAGCCCGTGCGGCGGGCTAAGACCCAGTTCGCCCCCGGTGTGAACGATTCCGAACAGCCGCATACCGCGGCTTTCATTGGCTTCCAGGGTGCGGGCAATTTCAGCCACCTCCGGCCCCTCTCCCACAAGCAGAAAGGTCCGTAGGCCCGAGACGCTGCGGCAGCCGGAAGCAGATCATTGCCAGAACATCGATCAGCCCAAAAATTGCCAGCAGCAGTCGGCTGATGTATTCAAACTTCACGACCGAAATCACCGCGAGGAGAACGACGGTAGCGGCAAGTCCAACCTTGAGAGGATCAACGAAGGCGCGGCGGAGATCCTCCTCCTGAACCTCCCGATAGATGCCCGCCACGATCCCGGCGCCAATCCACAAAGCCAAAATCAGCGGAACAATCCAGGGATAGTTGGAAATCGGAAAGAACTGGCGTGTTCCCGGCAGGTGGGCGCGGACCACATGTGCCAAGCCGAAACTGGCCAGGGCCAGGACAAAATCGGTAAAGAGATAGATGAGACCAATCAGCCGGTTATGGCGTGCAAACATGGAGCGCTACCTTGCCTCAAGGGGCAACTCTATCTTAGCAGAAAGCCTGGCGGCGCCCTGCGGATAGGTCGCAGGCATTATGGTACACTCACGCACTCCGGGGGCAAATCCTCACCCTGCTCTTCGATGGGATATTTCGAGATGTATTGGGCGGCAAAAATTTTCTTCGTGCTTGGGGTTTTGCTTTTGGGGCAGAGCGCCTGGGCGTTCGTCGATGGGTTGCGTTTTCGTCGCCTGATTCGTCAGCGATCCAAACGCCCGCAGGGAAACTATTCTCCCTTCGCCGCCGTGTTGATCCCTTGCAAGGGAGTGGACGCGGGATTTGTAGCAAACCTGGACCGGTACCTGAATCAAAACTATCCGGAGTACCAGATCATCTTCATCGTCGCCGACGCTGCGGATTCGGCTTATCAGCTTATCCAGGAACGGCTGCACGCACGGGGGCCTTTGGGGGAAGAACACATGCCCCAAGCCTCTCTCAAGGTGGCGGGTTTCGCCGACGGGCGGGGAGAAAAGGTGAACAATCTCTTGCGTGGCGTGGAGAGTGTGAAGCAAGACGCTCAGGTTTTAGTTTTTGCGGATGTTGACGCGGCGCCCGCAGCGGATTGGCTCCGTTCGCTCGTCGCGCCCCTCGCCGACCCCGCCGTTACCGTCAGCACGGGATTCCGATGGTATCTGCCGGGTGAGGGCGTTGTTTCGCGGTTGCGCGCCGCTTGGGACACCTCGATCGCCACCATGATGGGTGACCACGGACACAATTTTGCGTGGGGCGGGTCGATGGCGATCCGCGCCTCCGATTTTCACAAGCTGCGTGTTGCGGATCGCTATTGGCCCAACGTCGTGAGCGACGACTACGCCATGACGCGGGCGGTTCGCGAAGCGGGTGGGAAAGTCGCCTTTCAGCCGCGCTGCCTGATCGCTTCCCGGGAAGAGTCGAGTCTGCGGGAGTTCCTCCGCTGGTCGACGCGTCAAATCATCATTACGCGGGTTTACGCCGCGCACCTGTGGAAACTGGGGCTCGCTTCATATGTTTTCTATTGCGGAACTCTGCTGTTGGGATTGGCAACAATGGCATTCCCTGGCGCTACCGCGGGGCAACGATGGGCAGCAGGGGGGATTATTCTGAGCGTGCTCATTCTCGGCTCCGCTAAAGGGTACATTCGCACCCTGGTGGCCCGAGATCTTTTTGCCGCGGAACTCGGCAACCGCGGATCCTGCTATTGGCAGTTATCGCCGCTGGTTGCGTGGGTCATGCTGTGGAATTTTGTGGTAGCGGGATTTACGCGGCGCATCGAGTGGCGGGGAACAGAATACGAGCTCATCTCGAGGGACAAGGTCCGAGTCATCAAGCGTGCCGGTGGATAATCGTCCCTCCGCCTATCGGCGGCCCCGCGGCGGCCGCGTGGCGTGGCGGGATATGTACCGGGCGGGGACAGTGGCACGCTTTTTCTTGGCGACCTCGACAACAACCTCAGGCACAGGAGCAGTTTCCTCCTCGACGGGTGGCGGCTCCGCACTGGGCGGGGCGGACTTTGCCAGGACCTGATCCAAGAGCGATGCCTTAGGCCCGGATTTCTTCTTGGGCGGCACGACGGCGTTCTTGAACGGATGCTCAGTGTGGCAAGTCTGGCAAACCACCTTCACCACATTTCCATCCACCATGCTTGCTACGGCATGGTTAAGCAGCAGCTTGCAGCGCGGACAATAGTCATCAATTACGTCACCCAGGCGGGGCACAGAAGCAGTCATGGGCAAATTCCCACTCGACTCTTATTTTCTTGACGGATATGCGATCCCGGCCATTATAACGCCGGAGCCTCTAAAACAAAACCTTCTTGTAGCAGCTTGTAGCGGCTACTCGGCAGGCAAGGGGATTTACCCGAGTCCCCAGGGATTTTACCGTCCGTCATGTGCGTCATGCCTTACCGTGCGAAATCACTTTCCCAACGTGCGGAAACCGTCAATCGTCTGGAGCACTTTGGTGGTTTCGCCCCAGCTTACGTAGATTCCTTGCCCCTGGCAGGCGCGGAGAAAGTCTGCGTCCTGCCGGTGAATGGCTTCCTCGTAGGTTTCCTGTTCGTTCCCGGTGAATGCCGGTTCTGGAAGGTCGGATTTCAGATAGCTGAAACCATCCGTCTCAATGGTGTGCGCCTCTCCCACGATCATGACCTGCATGTGGTAGATTCGCGCTGCATAGGTTACGGTAATGCTCGCCGCCCCGCCGGTGGGAAGCCTCCCCAACACAGAGACCGTTTGCGGCCGGCGGATGTCCGGCAATGCCACACATCCTTTGGGTTCAAGCCCTCCACACCAGAAATGCGCCAGGTCGATGGGGTGCGCGGAGTGGTGCAGCAGCGCGTCATCCTTCCAACTGCGCTCGCGCAGTCTGTGGTAACGCACATAGTTGATCGCTTGGATCTCCCCAAGTAATCCCGAGGCGATGGATTGCCGAACTTGTTGAAATGGGGCCACAAAACGACTCGTGTGCGCGCACCCGAGTTTCACTCCGGACTTTTGGGCAAGCCTGGCTAGGTCCCCGGCTTCTGCGGCATTCTCACACGGGGGCATTTCCACCAGCGTATGTACGCCGAGTTCCAGGCATTCGCGAGCCTGCGCAAAATGCGCCGCGGAAGGGGAGCAGATAATCGCCGCATCCGCGCCGGACACCGCCTCGGCGATGCTGCCGCACGCCCGCGGAATACCATGGGCCGCAGCGAATGACGAGGCTTTTTCGCGATGGGGCCCATAAACCGACACCAATTCAATGCCCGGCTCCCTTAAGAGTTTTGCCGCGTGAATAGATCCCACGGCGCCATAGCCAATTATCGTTACACGCATCCCCATTCTGTTCGATCTCCTGTCAATTCCCGGCAAGGCATCATAAGCTATGGAACTGCCAGCGTGCTGTCAACTAGAATGCTCAGCGACCAACAATGACAGCTCAGCCCCATACGGAGACGCCAACACGAGTTTCGGCAAGGAGCTGGTGGATCTGCTTCCTCTTGTTCCTGGCGACAGCCATCATCTATCTCGACCGCCAGGTGATGGCCCTGACGGCCGAAAAGATCATTGCTGATTTTGGACTCACTAAGGAAGGCTTCGGCAGGGTTATCACCGCATTTCGCGCTTCCTACGGAATCTCCCAGCTCGTGGGGGGATTTCTTGTGGACGCGCATGGCCCTTTGATTGTTTTTCCGGCGGCAGGTGGGGTGTGGGCTCTTTCGGGTCTGCTTACCGGTTTGGCGGGGTCACTCGGCATGCTGACTGGCTGCCGGTTCCTGCTGGGCATTGGCGAGGCGTTCAACTGGCCCTGTGCCCTTAAGGTCACCAGCGAGATCCTGCCACCCCAAGACCGTCCACTTGCGAACGGAATCTTCAATGCCGGCGGCCCCATCGGCGCACTGCTGGCTCCCATTATTGTTACTGCCATCACCATCTTTTTTAGCTGGCGCGCGGCGTTTGTAACCACCGGGGTCATCGCCGGGCTATGGGTTGTCCTTTGGATCGGGTTCACGCGGGGGGAATCCACGCGCCTGCGGGGAGATCCCTTTCCTCTTGCCATGATGTTCCGCACAATGGTTCGAATCCTTAGACTAAGAGGGTTCTGGATGCTGACGTTTTCCGCCGTCATCATCAACGGAGTGAACTATTACCTGTCGGATTGGATCCCTCTCTATCTCAAAACCGCGCGTGGATTCAGCTTTGCCATCGGCAACCTGCTGACCATCGTCATTTACTTGGGAATTTCGGCGGGGAACCTCCTTTCCGGGTTGTTGGTGAATCGCCTGGTGGCGCGAGGCATCAGTATCGCAAGGGCCAAGCAGTGGACTCTTTTCTGGAGCTGCGTACTTATGCTCTCCGCTGTGGCGGCGGGCCTGACCCCCTCGCGCTTTCTGGCCGTGGGCCTCCTGGCGCTGACGGGGGTGGGCGTGGCAGGCTTTCTGGTTATCTACCTGACGCTGGCGCAGGACCTTGACCCCGCCCACGTCGGCGTGACCACCGGATTGTTGGGCGGGATCGGGAATCTCGCCTACGGATTCCTTAGTCCTTACATTGGCCTGCTCGCCGATCTTCACAAGAATTTTTTGACCCTGGCGATTATTGGGGTTCTCCCCTGGCTCGCATTTATAGCGATCCTAGTGGGGTCGGATTCTCTCCATCAGCAAGATCAAAGCTAATAGAGCAATCCCAGACTGGAGGTGAGCTGCGTGCGAAACGGACGCGGGTTGGGACGCGCTACAAACCTGCGCGTATCCGCGTCAGAAACCGATTGACAAAATGTCCCTCCGGAGGTAGAAGTGGGTTGGGTCTTTTCTTCTTCCCACTCTCAGCTTCTCAGGAGATGCATCATGGCTCCGACGCGCCGGGACTTTCTCAAGATGAGCTCGGTCGGAGGTGCAGCCGCGGCAATGCTGGGCTTCGACTTGGCGCCCGCCTACGCGGAAATGCGCGCGCTCAAGATCGCCCGCGCCTCGGAAACGCGCTCCACCTGCCCCTACTGTTCGGTAAGCTGCGGCGTCATCATTTATGCGCAGGGCGATGGCGCCAAAAACGCTACTCCATTCGCCGTGCACGTGGAAGGCGACCCCGACCATCCCATCAATCGCGGCACCCTTTGCCCCAAGGGTTCTTCGCTACAGCAGGATATTCTCAACGAGCGCCGTCTGCTAAAACCGCAGGTGCGGCGGCCCGGATCTGACCATTGGGATGACATTGGCTGGGACGATGCCATCAACGAAATTGGCGGCTGGGTGAAGAAGACCCGCGACGCCACCTTTGTGGAGAAGGACGCGCAAGGCCGCACGGTAAATCGCTGCGAAGGCATCGCCTGGACGGGCGGCTGTACGGATACCAATGAGTTCAATTACCTGGTCGTCAAAACCATGAGGAGTATGGGCCTGTGTTATCTCGAAAACCAGGCCAGGGTTTGACACGGCCCCACGGTCTCAAGTTTGGGACCTACCTTCGGACGCGGGGCGATGACCAATGGCTGGATCGACATCAAGAACACCGACATGATGTTGATCGAGGGCGGGAATCCTGCGGAAAACCATCCTTGTGGCTTTAAGTGGGCGATTGAAGCCAAGCGCAACCGCAATGCCAAGATGATTGTGGTTGACCCGCGATTCACGCGGACCGCCGCGGTGGCCGACCTTCACCTCCAGATTCGCACCGGCACGGACATTGCCTTCCTCGGTGGGCTGATCCATTACGCTATTGAGAACAACCGCATTGCCAAAGATTATCTGGTGAACTTCACCAATGCCGCCTTCATTATCAAAGACGGCTTCAAGCTTCCTGAAGACGGGCTCTATTCGGGCTTCGACGCCGCCACGCAGGTCTACGACAAGTCCACCTGGAATTACGCTGAAGGCGGCGACATGAGCGGCAAGTCCGTGATGGAAAATGTGAACGGCGCCCCGCCCGAAGGCGGTCACGGGCCGGATGCACACGCCACACCGGCGCCTCTGCCTGGCTTGCCGGAGAACGTCGCTTACGATCTCACGCTCCAGCATCGGCGTTGCGTGTTTCAACTTCTGCGCCGGCAATACTCCCGCTACACGCCGGACGTCGTCGAGAAGATCACGGGCATTCCGCAGGACCAGTTCCACAAGGCCGCCGACCTCTTTACCTCAATCCGCAAAGACGGAGACATGAAGAAGGTCGGCACCATTATTTACGCGGTGGGCTGGACGCAGCATACCTCGGGAACGCAGACCATTCGCGCGGCCGCCATGCTGCAACTCCTGCTCGGCAACGTGGGGCGCGCCGGAGGCGGGGTGAACGCACTGCGCGGCCACTCCAACATCCAAGGCGCCACCGACATGGCCGGGGTCTTCGACATATTGCCTGGCTACCTGAAGGTGCCTACACCGAATGACGGCAACCTGGAAGGATACTTGAAGCGCATCACGCCGAAGCCTTCCAAACCCGGGCCGTGGGAATCAATGAATTACTGGTCGAACACCCCGAAGTTTGCCGTTTCGTTCCTCAAAGCCATGTATGGCGACGCCGCCCGCAAGGAAAATGACTGGGCCTATGACTACCTGCCCAAGGTTGACCGGAACTATTCCTGGGTCCAAATATGGGACAACATGTATCGCGGCAGCGTAAAAGGCATGTTCGCCTTCGGCATGAACGGCGTCATGATCGGCCCCGACTCCCGGAAGAATATTGAAGCCCTCAAGAAGGCGGATTGGCTGGTGGTGGGTGAGATCTATCCGGACGAAACCAGCGAATTTTGGAAAGCGCCGGGGACCACGCCGGAAGAAATGACGAGGATCGGAACCACCGTCTACCGCCTGCCTTGCGCAGGCTTTGCGGAGAAGGATGGGTCCTTTACCAACTCGGCGCGCTGGCTGCAATGGAAAAACGCTGCGCTGCCGCCGCCGGGTGATTGCCGGCTTGACCAAGCCATCATAGCGCAGATTTTTCTCAAGGTGCGGGAGCTCTACCGGAATGAGGGCGGCAAGTTTCCTGACCCCATCCTGAACCTTACCTGGCCTTACACCGACCCCCATAACCCCGCGCTCGCCGAAGTGGCGAAGGAGATCAACGGCAAGGCGCTTGCCGACATCACCGACCCCAAGCTTAACCAGACCATGAAAGGGGGCCAGCAGCTTCCCTCATTTGCCTGGCTGCACGACGACGGTACCACGGCCTGCGGCAACTGGATCTACTCCGGAAGCTGGACGGAGGCCGGGCCGCAGATCGCACGTCGCGGCACGGAGGACCCCTCCGGTCTGGGCATTTATCCGAACTGGGCGTGGAGCTGGCCGGTAAATCGCCGCGTCCTTTACAACCGCGCCTCCTGTAACGTGGAGGGCAAGCCTTGGGATCCCGACCGCCGCCAGGTGTGGTGGAACGAAGACGCCCAGAAATGGGTGGGGAACGACGTCCCGGATTTCAAGCCCGATTCCCATCCCAAGGACCACATGGGTCCCTTCATCATGAATCCGGAGGGTGTGGGCCGGCTGTTTGTGCCGATCGGCGCCGTGGCGGATGGACCATTTCCCGAGCACTACGAACCCATTGAGAGTCCGACTGAAAATCTGCTGCACCCCCGCCAGTCGAATAACCCGCTGGTGAAGCGGCTGAAGACCGAGATGGACAAGTACGGCACACCCGCGGACGGCTTCAATGTGGTGTGTACCACATACCGGCTGACCGAGCATTACCACTACTGGACCAAGAACAACCCCGCCAATGTGGAATTGGTGCCGGAGCCGTTTGTGGAGATTCCTACCGAACTGGCTGACGAGATGGGAATCAGGGGAGGCGAACATGTGAAGGTAACCAGTGCCCGCGCCCATTACATCGCGCGAGCCATGGTCACGCGGCGCATGAAGGCCATGCTGATCAATGGGAAGAAGACGTACCAAATCGGCATCCCGATTCACTGGGGTTACCGGGGGATCGCCGAAGACGCGGGCCGAACGGCGAATAATCCGGCTAACCTGCTGTCACCGACAGTGGTTGACCCTAACGCCTTCACGCCGGAATTCAAGGGATTCCTGGTGAAGTTGGAGCGCGCCTAATGAGCCAGGCCACACTGCGCATTGTAAAGATTTCCGGCCATGCCGGGCCCGTTCCGGGGCAGGGAATGCAACGGCAGGAGAAAGTCGCGAAGCTGGTGGACACCACTACCTGCATCGGTTGCAAAGCCTGCGAGATTGCCTGCCAGGAGTGGAACGATCTTCCCTTCGCCACCACTTCGTTCGACAATACCTACCAGACCATGCCCCACACGGAGTGGAACTTCTGGAACCTGATTAAGTTCAACGAGCAGCCCAAGGCCGATGGCGGGCTGATGTGGCTCATGCGCAAAGACCAGTGCATGCACTGTGCGGAGCCCGGTTGCCTGGCCGCATGCCCCGCCGACAGCGCCATCGTTCAGTACGCCAACGGGATTGTGGACTTTCAGCAGGACCACTGCACCGGGTGCGGCTACTGCATCACCGGATGTCCCTTCGATATTCCCAAGTTCAATCCCGCATCAAAGAAAGTCTACAAGTGCACGCTGTGCTCTGACCGCGTCGGCCAGGGGCTTGAACCGGCGTGCATCAAGGCCTGCCCCACCGGCTGCCTGCACTTCGGCACCAAGGACGACATGAAGGATTTGGCGGAGAAGCGTGCCACGCAGCTTCGCGAGCATTACGGGTTTGAGAATGCCGGAGTTTACGACCCGCCCGGCGTGGGCGGCACGGGCGTCATTTACGTGCTGCACGACGCCAGCAACCCCGAGGCTTATGGCGGCCTGCCCGCCAATCCCTCGATTCCCTGGGTGGTCAAGCTTTGGAAGACGCCGCTGAAGATTTTGGGGAACCTCGCCATGCTGGGGGGGCTAATCGGCGTCAGTTTGCACTATCTAAGGTTCGGCCCCAAGGTTGTAAAAGAGCCACTGCGCAACGGGGGCGCGACGAAGGCATTAACCGGCAGGTAAGAGCGTTTCACAACGAAGACACAGCGCGGCAGAGCCGCAACCGAAGCGACCCCTCACCCCCACGACCTACAAAACGTGGGGCCCCCTTCGGCGCATGGCCGACACCCTCTCCTCTTGGGAGAGTGAAAAGGACTTTCTGTTCCTTCTCACTTGGGGAGAAGGTGGCCGACGGAGGAGGTCGAATGAGAGGTTACCTACTTCCTGTGAACCGCGGTTGATCTGTCTGAACCGTACTCCAGAAGAAGCGAGCGAAAAGCCCATGAGCACTACGATTCTTCCCTACGATCCGGCCCGGGGGCACTCTGCCGAGCGCATCCTGCGTTACACCCTGGCCGAGCGCGTCATCCACTGGGTTGCCGGCTTGGCTTACATCTATGTGCTGGGGACGGGACTGGCTTTTTGGACTCCCGTGCTCTTCTGGATCGCCGACCTGGTCGGAGGCGGACCCACGGCGCGCTTTTGGCATCCCTGGTTCGGCCTGTTGTGGTTTGCAGCGGTTTTGTGGATGTACGTAGCGTGGCGGCGGGATATGCGCACCACCGATGCCGACCGTGAATGGGCAAAACACGTGGGCGATTATATCCGCAATGAGGATGAGAACCTACCGCCCATCGGCCGCTTCAACATCGGCCAGAAGCAATTCTTCTGGCTGATGTTCTACGCAGGCTTTGCCCTGGTGCTTTCCGGCACGGCCATGTGGTTCGTGAACGACATTCCTTGGAGTTGGCGCTGGGTGCGCTATGCGGCGGTGCTAGTGCATGTGGTTTCGGCGCTGCTCACCATCGGTGGTTTCATTATCCACGTCTATATGGGCACAGCGATGGTGCGGGGCGGTTTCACTTCCATTATTCGCGGTGAGGTTTCGGGCGACTGGGCGCGCATGCATCACCGTCTGTGGTATGAGCAGGTGCGCGACAGAGGGCCGGGAAAGAACGAGGGCGCCTGAGTGCCGAATGACGGCCGGAAGTGGGACCGCCGCCTCGACCGCGCCCATGAGCTCGCCGACGCCAATCCCTTCGCCCGGCAGATCTTACTCTTCTACTCCCACCTTACGGTTTTGCAGCGCGACATATATCTTCAAATGCCCGCTTCCTACGCCTCCAGAGGCGCGGGGCGTTACTCGCTCCCCGCGAGGCTGGATGATATTGACGTGGGCATTCTTCTCCCCAGGTGGGGACCCTTTCTCAAGCTGCTGGAAGGCATTGCACCCGCTCCGCTGGCGCAATTCGCACAGAGACTCCGTGCGAGCGGACCGGCCGCCGGCGCCTCGTATCTTCGCTCAGCATGGCCGGCCGCCGGCATAAACCCCCTCCAAGCCTCGGCAATCCACCCCTGCGAGAGGTTTTGCACCCAAGCTTTCCTGCAACCCTTCGCGGAGTTCCTGGCTGACCATACTGAAGTTCCGGTGCCGCATGCCCGGCTGCCGATCTGTCCCTACTGTGGATCCGCACCGCTTGTGGGAGCGCTCCGGCCTGAGGGGGAGGGCGGCAAGCGTACCCTCATCTGTTCGTTTTGCCGGACCGAATGGGACTACCTGCGCATTGCGTGTCCGGCATGCGATGAGCGCCGGGAGCAGAAACTTTGCGTCTATATCTCACCCAAGTTTGAGTTCGTGCGAGTCGAGGCCTGTGAAACCTGCAAGGCCTATCTTAAGACTGTTGATCTCACGCGAACCGGCCTGGCTGTTCCGGAGGTGGACGAACTCGCGTCCGTCCCCCTTACTTTGTGGGCTGATGAGAATGGTTACCACAAAGCTACCCTCGGCATCTTCTTCCTCTGAATTTAATTCGCTCCCTTCTTTGATGTGCTAGAATAAAGGAAAGACTGATTGTGAGAGCTTACAACAATCCTCGCGGAGAGAGGAGACGATTCGGCGGGGTGCTTAATCAGTAATAGGTGACAGAAAATCCGTAAAACCTTCTCGATTTGCCCCTGCATCCAACAATGATACAGATGGAGGTCTTAATTCCGAGATGACCAGGTGTGTAACGGACTACCTCGTGCAAGAGCATCAAGAACTATCTCTCTTACTGAACGAACTCCAGGAACAACTAAGCGTGTTGCGAGTGGCGCGTGACCGCCGCAGGACGACAGAGCGGTTGAGCGGGCTGCGGCTGAAGATTTCCGAGGCCCTTCACACGCACGTCGTGGAAGAAGAACAGATCCTCTACCCGGCACTCAAGGAACACGTCCAAGGCATTGACTTCACGCTGGACCGCATGCGGCGCGAACACCATGCCGGCCAACAATCAGGAAATTCCTTTCACCAGAGCTTGGACCGGCTGCTGCAGGGGGCAGGCAACCCCCACGAGGTCATGCAGTCCGGGCGCCAATACATCGGCTGGCTGCGCAACCACCTTTTGGATGAAAATGGACGGTTGTTCCCCATGGTCGAACGCGGCCTCGACTCCGCCACCCAGGAAGCCGTCCGACGAGCCATGGAGGAGTTGCGGCAGGAATCTTCAGCGCGGATTGCGGAAGGCCAAACGATGGCCGCGCGAGCATAATCGGCAGGGAGAGCCAATCCAAGGGCCCGCGGCGTTATCGTGGTGACCGCCGGGGATGGTTGTTGCCCAGGGTCTGTCCCCACCCTGCAGTACCGCGAAGGGGCGGAATTCCTTTTGATTGTTCGCAATCGCCCCAGCCCACCGGTGAATACCCCGCGCCACATCCGGGGGCTTTACTCAAGAGACAAGCATCAATTTGACATGCAACGGTTGACCGGATAATATCGGGCCGACGACTGATAGCTTGAATCGCTTCCTTCCCCGGAGGGGACCGAACCCGGTATGACTGAAATCGAACAGCGCTTCTCCAACTTCTTCCTGCTGCGCGCAGTTCTTTCGATCATCGTTCTAGCTTTGGTGTTTTACCACCACCAGCAAACCTCCACTGCCTTGTGGATTCTTGCGACGGTTTATCTTGCCTCGAACCTTCTGCTGCGCGTCCTTCCCGCCAAGCGATTCGAGAACCCGGCCGTGGGCTACGGGTTATTTTTCGTGGACATTGCCGTACTCACCATCATCCTCTACTGGGTGGCTGGTACCAAACCTTCATGGCTGGTGCTCTTCTACCTGACGATTTTCATGGCCACGATGGGTGAGAACGTTCCACAAAGCGTGGGCATCGGATTTGGCGTCTCCGCCGTCTACGTGTGGATCCTGAGCGAAAACGGCGGTCACCTCTTTGAAGATCATGCGGCCATGCTCCAAATCCCTTTTTTCCTAGTCACCGCCGTCTTGTGCGGCTTCCTCGCCCGGGAGGTCCGGCATTTCAAGGGGCAGGTGCGCAGTTTGAAGGACATCCAGAAAACGCTGGAACTGCGAATCGGTAAATCCTCCGAGGATCTGGCGCAGAGCGAAGATTTGCGGGTCGCCGCCCAGGAACTGGCGCAGCGATTTCGCAACCTCGTGGAGGATCTGAACGCCGGTATTTGGGAGATGGAGGTGCCCAGCCTGAAAGTCACATTTGTGAGCCACCAGATGGAGGCGATCTTGGGTTTTCCCATGACCAGGTGGCTGAAGGAGGCGGACTTCTGGGTTCAGCACATTCATCCGGAAGACCGCGAACACGTGCTTGGCCGGTGTCAGAAAGCCATTGATGAGGGAAGGGACTACAACTTTCGCTACCGGGCAAGGACCGCCCAGGGCAAGACGATTTGGCTGCAGGATATCGTTCGCGTGGTACGGGATGACCGCGGCAAAGTGCGCCAACTCCGCGGGGTCATGGTGGATGTGACCGAGCATCAGCAGCTTGAGGAGGAATTTCACCAGGCGCAAAAGATGGAGGCGGTGGGGCGCTTGGCCGGTGGCGTGGCCCACGATTTTAACAATCTCTTGACCATCATCACCGGCTACGCGCAGTTGCTGGAGGATTTGGTGGCGTCGGAGCCCCAGCTTCGCTCCTACGTTGACGAGATCATCCGTGCGGGCGACCGGGCCAGCGCACTGGTGCGGAGGCTCCTGGCGTTTACCCGCCGTCAATCCATGGAGCCCCAGGTGCTCGACCTCAACAGCGTCGTGAAAAGCACGGAGAAGATGATACGCCGCTTGATTGGGGAAGATATCGAGGTGGTCACCGTGCTGCCTGCGGATCTGGGTGCGGTCAGGTCCGACCCGGCCCAACTCGACCAGGTCCTCATCAACCTCTCGGTGAACTCGCGCGACGCCATGCCCAACGGCGGCAAGCTGATCATCGAGACCGCCAACGTCGATTTGGATCAAGCTTATGCGGAAACCCACCTGGCTGTGACGCCGGGGCCCTATGTGATGCTTGCCGTCAGTGATACCGGCCATGGCATGGATGCCCATACCCGGGCGCACATGTTTGAACCTTTCTTTACGACCAAGGAGAAGGGCAAGGGGACAGGGTTGGGCCTGGCCACTGTCTATGGCGTGGTCAAGCAGACGGGAGGGAATATCTGGGTCTACAGCGAACTAGGGAAAGGCACGACCTTCAAGATCTACTTGCCGCGAGTCGTCGCCCCCTTGGAGCCCGCGGAGCCAAAGCAGGTCCGCGAATTCCAGCCGCAAGGCTCAGAGACCATTCTTTTGGTGGAAGATGAGGAGGGCATCCGGATGCTGGTGCTGGGCATCCTCCGTGCGCGGGGCTACAAGGTGCTGGAGGCGAGCCGTCCGCATGAAGCTTTGGAAATCAGCCAGAAGTTCGAAGGAATAATCCATTTACTTTTTACCGACGTGGTGATGCCCCAGATGAGCGGACGAGAAGTCGCCGCGCAGATCAGTGTAACCCGCCCAAATACCAAGGTTCTTTATATGTCCGGGTATACCGACAACGCCATTGCCCACCACGGCGTCTTGGAACCCGGAGTCCCCTTTTTACAGAAGCCGTTTACACCTGAAGCCCTTACGCACAAGGTGCGTGAGGTCTTGGATAAAGTTCCCTCCGCCACCGCCTGACCCCTTCACTAATCGTTACATGAGTTGTAGCGGGGGGGGGGGGCCCCCCCCGCCAAAACGCCCCCACACCCCCCAATATA
>Ga0335085_10006913_pt1 | contig 17778 bp, 22 predicted proteins | sample Lox_Sample_45_FD_206712 | JGI IMG/M metagenome (GOLD analysis project Ga0335085, IMG submission 206712) | Soil microbial communities from Loxahatchee National Wildlife Refuge, Florida, United States - Lox_Sample_4.5 | ecosystem: Environmental > Terrestrial > Soil > Wetlands | place: USA...
CCAGCCCGAGCGAGAACAGCGACAACGCGACGGCCCCTCCGGCCACCACCGGCAGGTGCTGCCGGCGGGTGGCCGGGGTTGCCGTGCGGGTACGGCGCGTCAGGACGAGAACCGCGACGAGTGAGAGCGCTAGGGCGATCGCGGCTTCGAGCTCGTACAGGCCGGTCGCCAGGGCCGGCCGCGAGTCGACCAGCGCCAGGTTGCGAGGGTGAGCGCTGTGATAGCGCGTGAGCGGATCGAAGACCACCGCCAGCGCCTGCAACACGATCACGTTCACATAGGCGGCAACGACCACGCGCCGGCTGATCGGGCCGAGCCGGCCGCTCGGGTACGCGAGCAGCGCGTGCACGAGCACCGCGTAGACGACGTTCGAGGCGAATACGCCGACCGTGTAGGCGGCGGCGTCGTTCGCCTCGTGCAGCACGCTGACGAGCGACGCGAAGCCGGTGGCGGCGAGGAGCAGGCCGAAGCCGGCGTACGGCCGGAGCCGCAGCCCGGCCAGCCCTGCTCCCACGAACGTGAGACACACGAGCGCCGTCAGCAGCGACTGGGCCGCCGGATCCGGCGCGATCCTGCTGACCGCGATGACGTAGACGGCACCGCCCGTGGCGGCAGCGGCGAGCAGAAGCAGCGCCGGGACCGCCGTTCCGGCGCCGGGGCCGGCGCGGGCATGGATCGTCTCGCTCACTCGAGCAGCCTCGCGAGAGCGGCGCCGGACAGGTCGGCCTTGCTGAGGAACCCGAGGGCGCCGCTCCTCTCGATCAGCGGCCCATACGACGAGCGGTCACGGCTCGAGATGAGCACGATCCGCAGTCGCGGGTCGGCGGCGAGTAGCCGCTCGGCGACCGCGAAGCCGTCGAGGTCGGGAAGCTGGATGTCGAGCAGCACGAGCCCGGGCTCGAGTTCGCTCGCCAGGGCAACCGCGGACGCTCCGTCCTCCGCCTGCCCGACGACCTCGAACCCCTCAGCGGCGAGCAGGGCACTCGCACAGCTCCGGAAGCCCGCGTGGTCGTCGACCAGGAGCACGCGCCGCCCGTCGCGCGCCTGCTCGGCCACCTGCTCGACGTTCATCACAACCCCCCTCTTCCGGCCAGGTTACTCCAAGTCGAGCGCCGGGGCGGCGTCCGGGGCGCGCTCGCGCCGCGGCCGCCTCCGCTCCTCGTCGGCGTCGAGGCGCGGCAGCCACTCGAGCCAGCGGGGCAGGTACCAGTTCCACTCGCCGAGGAGCTTCATCACCGCCGGCAGCAGCACCGCCCGCACGATCGTGGAGTCGATCAGGATCGCCGCGGCGAGCCCGAACCCCATCTGCTTGATGTCGAGCGTGCGCAGGGTGACGAAGATCGCGAACACCGCCACCATCACGACCGCCGCGCTCGTGACCGTGCCGGCAGTGCGCCGGATCCCGGTCGCGACCGCCTCCTCGGTCGGCATGCCGCCGTCGACGAGCTCCTTGATCCGGCTCAGGATGAACACGTGGTAGTCCATCGAGAGCCCGAACAGGATCACGAACATGAAGAGCGGCAGCCACGACGTGATCGCGCCGTTCGAGTGGAAGCCGAGGATCCCCTGCGCCCAGGTGTGCTGGAAGACGAGCACGAGCAGGCCGTAGGCGGCGCCGACGGAGAGCAGGTTCAGCAGCACCGCCTTGATCGGGATCACGAGCGACCTGAACGTCACGAGCAGGAGCAGGAAGCAGAGCGCGAGCACGAACGCGAACACGAGCGGCGCGTGGCTCTTCATCTGCTGGTTGAAGTCATGGGTACCCGCGGTCTCGCCCGTGACCGCCGCCTCGACGCCGTGGACGCTCCCGACCGTCGCGGGGATCACCTGCTCGCGGAGCGTCCGGAGCGCCGCGACCGACCTCCCGTTGCTGCCGTTGCCCTGGAGCGGGATCGAGACCGTCTCGACAGTGTGTGCCGGGTTGATCTCGGTCGAGATCGGCTCGAACATCTGCCCGGTCGAGAGCGCGCGTGACTCGAGGCGCGAGATCGCCCGCTGCACCCGAGGCGTGGTCACGTCCGCGGCCCCGACGACGACCTTCGCCGGCGTCTGCGCCCCGGGGAAGGCTCGCTGGATCGCCTCGTAGGTGCGGACGATCGGCAGCGACTTCGGCAGGTCGGTGAAGCTCGGCAGCTGCGTATGCAGCGTCAGGGCCGGTACGGCGAGCGCGAGCAGCGCCCCGCCGGAGAGGATCGCGGCGAGCGCCGGCCTGCGGAGGACGCGGTCGAGCACGAACCCCCAGATGCGCGACTCACCCGCGGCGCGGCGGCCGAGCAGCGGGACCCGCGCCCGGTCGACACCGTGGCCGAGCTTCGCGAGCATGGCCGGCAGGATCGAGAGCGACCCGATCAGGGCCACCGCGACCATCAGCATCGCTCCCACGGCGATCGACGTGAAGACGGCGTTGCCGGTGAAGAGCATCCCGGCCATCGCGATCAGCACCGTCAGGCCGGAGATGAAGACCGCATGCCCGGAGGTGCGGGCCGCGTTCAGCAATGCCTCGCGTGGCGAGAGGCCGCGTTCGCGCTCCTCCCGCTCGCGGCGGAGGTAGAAGAGCGAGTAGTCGACGCCGACGGCCATCCCGATCAGGAGGATCACCGACTTGGTCGCGTCGCCGGCGGCGACGACATGGCTCGCCGCGGCGGAGAGCCCGATCGTCGCGAGGACACCCGAGAACGCGAGCAGCACGGGCAGGCCGGCCGCGACGAGCGCGCCGAAGGCGACGATCAGGATCACGAGCGTCACGGGCAGCGACGAGTACTCGGCCCGCTGGAAGTCCTTGCTCAGCGTGCCGTTCAGCTCGTGGGTCGAGCTCGCGAAGCCGAACTCGGCGACCGCGAAGCCGCGGTGCCTCGCCTGCGCGCCCGCGACGGCGTCGAGCACCGGCTGCACCTTCTGGTCGGACTTGTCCAGGTCGCCCGCGATCTGGAACTGGACGAGGGCGGAATGCCGGTCCTTCGACACCTGGCCCGTGTTGCCGGGCGCGAGCGGCGAGCGCACGCGCTCCACCTGCGAAAGCCTCGACACGGTGCGCACGACGTCGGCGACGGTCGCCCGGAAGCCCGGGTCGCCGACGGTCTGCGTCGTCGACTGGACGAGCACGCTCTCGCCCGCCTGATCCGGGAAGCCGGCGTTCTTCAGGATCTGCTCGGCCTTGTGCGAGCCGCCGGCGGCGGTATCCGCCTGCTTCAGCATCCGAGTGCCCGCAACCGAGCCGAGCGCGATTGCGACCACGCAGAACGCGAGCCATGCCGACACTGCCGTCTTCCAGTGCTCCGCGCTCCAGCGTCCGGCGCGCGCGGCGATGTTGATGCTCATGTTCTCCTCCCCCCTGTCCTTTTCGATCAGCCTGCCGCCCGCTCGCGGCTCAGCGAGTCGTGCCGCCCGGCAGCGGCCGGTACGGGAAACCACACTCCGCTCAGGCGGAAGGGGCTCGACCGGCGTGGCCGGTGTCGCGCGACGGCCGACCACCCCACGATCGCCATGAGCCCCGTTTCGACCAGATATCCGCCCGGCATGAGAACCCCCTCTTCGAGCAGCCTGCCGGCCGCTCGCCCGCCGGCGAGTCGGGCCGCCCGGCTCCGGCCGGTGCGGGAAACCGCACTCCGCCACCCGCGCCCGAGATCACGCCCGGGGGCGTCAGCCGAGCAGCGGCAGCACCCGGTCGCAGATCAGGTCGACGCCGCCGAGGGTCGTGAGCCCCTGCGGCGTGCCGAGCTCGACCCGGTCGGCGCCCGCGTCGACGAGCTCGAGCACCTGCGCAGCCACCTCCTCGGGCGTGCCCGCGAAGGTGAACAGCTCGAGCGGCGGCTCCTCGTCCTCGGCGAGGTGAAGGGTCGGGTCGAGGCGACCGACGACCGGGAGGTAGACCTGGACGTGCTCGCGCGCGCGAGCCCGGGCCGTGGCGCCGTCCTCGTCGACGACCGATACCGCGCCGGCGACGATCCGCACGTCGTCGTTCCCGATCCACTCGCGGGCCTGGCGGACCATCTCCGGGTTCGCCGTGCCGCCGAGCTTCACCTCACGAGCGACCGTGCCTGCCCACGCGAGCATGCGCGGCCGCCAGCTGCCGACGAGCAGCGGGATCTCCGGGCGGAGCGGCTCGTAGTTGAGCCCGGTTCCGGGCGCGAGGGTGAAGTGCCGGCCCGAGAAGCCGCTGCGATCTCCGGCGAGCACCAGGCGGACGACCTCCGCCGCCTCCTTGAGCGCGGAGAAGCTCTGGCGCCCGTCCAGGCCGAGCTGGTCGAGCCAGGCGCCCTGGACGAGCCCGAGGTACGCGCGGCCGCCGGAGGCGAGGTCGAGGGCTGCGGCCTGGCCGGCGAGCTCGACCGGGTGGAGCGTGTACGGGTTGACCGCGGAGGGCCCGAGCCGGATCCGCTCGGTCACGCGCGCCATCAGGAGAAGCGGCGCGATCGCGGGCTGGTAGAAGAGGTCGTGGTAGACGCTGAGGACGTCGATCCCGGCGGCCTCGGCGCGGCGCGCGATCGCCTCGTACTCGGCCGGCTGCTTGTCGGACTGCAGGCCGAGGCCGACCTCGAAGCTCCGGCTCACGTCAGGTCTTCGGAGCGCATCACGCGCTCGCCGATCCGTTCGATGCGCATGATCAGGCGCTCGTCGGGATCGGGACAGCAGACGAGGCTGTCCTGCTCGAGCCAGTCTTCGCCGGGCAGGCGCCGCTGCTTCGCCGGCAGCAGGGGGAGCACCGCCTGCAGCGCGTAGACGCAGAAGTGGCCGCCCTCCGGGATCCTCAGCTTGCTCGACTCGACGAGCTCGAAGTAGTCGCCCGGCTTCATGCCGCAGACGGAGCGGCCTTCGATCCGCTCGACGGTCACCCTCAAGTCGTAGAGCCGCATCTCCGCCACGCCCGTGCGCCATGGTTGCAAATCGTGGTCGACGGAGCCGCGGAGGTGGCTCGCGGTCGACCTCGAGAACACGAGGGCGGCGGCAATCGCCCCGGCCGGGATGCAACCGGCCCGGCGGGTCAGGCGTGCGCTCGCTGATAGGCTGAGTGCCGACTTCGAGCGAGTATCGGTTGCGCGCGGTGCGCCTCCCCTGCCCGTTCCTGATCGGGTAGAGGGAGGTGTTTTTTCTATGGCAACCGGAACCGTGAAGTGGTTCAACGACGCCAAGGGCTTCGGGTTCATCACGCCCGATGACGGCGGTAAGGACGTGTTCGTTCATTTCAGCGCAGTCGGTGGCGAGGGCTTCAAGTCGCTGACGGAGGGTGCGAGCGTCGAGTACGAGACCGAGGAGGGCCCGAAAGGCCCGCAGGCCAGGTCGGTCAGGGTCGTCAGCACGACCTAGAGGCAGTGTGGCCGTCAGGGAAAGAGAAGGTGGAGGTGTCCGGCCGGGCCAGGTGGGGCAAGCGCCGGTGAGCGGGCGACTCCGCGTCGTCGAGCCCGGGCTCGACCTGAGCGTCGGCGCCCTGGTCGTCTACGGGGGCTACGGTCTCGGCCGGGTCACCGCCCGCAGGCAACGCAACGGCGGGGACACGGAAGACGCGACGATCGTGCTCGACTTCGCTTCCGGCCTCTCGGTGATCCTGCCGCTCGAGCGAGCCGAGTCCTGCCTGCGCCCCCCGGCCGGCGCGAGAGCGTTCGCGGACGTGCGCACTGTGCTCCGCTCGCCGAACCCGACCGTCGAGCCGTCCTGGCAGGTCCGCACCCGGACGTCCCGCGCGAAGATCGCGGCCGGCGATCCCGTCGGGCTTGCCGAGGTCGTGCGCGACGCGGTCGAACGGCAGCGCGGTGTCGCCGCCGGCCCGGCGCGCGCCTCCGCCGAGCAGGAGCTGTACCTGAAGGCGCGGCGCCTGCTCGCCGCCGAGCTCGCCGTCGCAGCCGGGGTCGACGAGTCCCAGGCCGAGAACTGGATCGAGAGCCAGCTGGAGCGGGACGCCGACTGAGCCGCCGGCTTCGGCCGACGTAAGCTCCACGTACGCAAAGGCCGGCGCTCAGGGGCGGCCGGCGCGATAGCCGACGCCGCGGACGGTCTCGATCATGCCGGCGTGCCGTCCGAGCTTGCGCCGGAGGGCGCTGACGACGGTCTCGATCACGTTGCTCCCGCCGGTCCAGTCGGTGCCCCAGACGTCGCGGAGGATCGCGCGACGCTCGACGGCCGTGCCCTCTCGGTCGAGCAGGTAGCGGAGCAGGTCGAACTCGAGTGGTGTGAGGTCGACCGGGGTGCCGTCGACGACGAGCCGCCGCTGCCGCTCGTCGAGCACTTCGTCGTCGAGCTCCAGGTCGTCTGCGACGAGCCTGCCGAGCCAGCCGTCGACCGAGGCAGGCCCGAGGTCGAGAGCGAGCACGTGGTAGGCGACGCCGCCGAGCTCGACGGGGCCGCCCCGCACGGGGGCGAATCCGAGCGGCTCGAGCGCCGGCCCGTGCTGCTCGATCGCGGCGACGACGGTGTAGACGCGCCGGAGCTCGGGCCTCAGCGCCAGGTACTCGCGCTTGATGTCGAGCCAGCAGGCCGCCTGGGCCGGGGAGAGCCCCTCGCCGGTGTCCGCGGCGAGCATCGAACGGATCGCGAGCGCCCGCCGTCCTCGCCCGAGCGGGTCGCGCCGCAGGTCGTCCCGGATCAGGGCGGCCGCGGGATCGCCGGCGGCGAGCGCATGCGGCAGCGCGTCCGGGTCGCAGCTGCAGACGTACGCGTCGACCTCCCCGCCGCGCCCGCGGGCGACCCGGAAGCCGGCCGGCGCGTGCTCCCACCAGGTCTCGACGAGGCGAGCGGCCTCGCGCGGCTCGTGCCGGCGCGCGATCGCCGTGATCCCCGGCCCGTCGCCGGCGCGGGCCGGCTCGAGCAGATACGTTCGCCGGCCCGTCGGGAAGAAGGACTCGCGGACGAGCGGCCGCTCGAGCATGTACAGCGCATCGGCGGTCGCGCGCCAGAGGTCGTGGCGGCCGGCCTCCGACAGCTCCCGGCGCAGAACGTGCCAGGCCGCAACCCGGTGGCGCCGGTACGTCGCCGGGTCGGTCGCCTTCAGGGAGGCGGCGACGGCCTCGCGGATCGTGTCGTGCAGTACGAGCCCGTCCGGATCGGACTCGACGAAGGGCAGGCCGCGAAGCCGGTCGAGTGCGAGCTCGGCGTCGTCCTCGTCGAGCATGGCGGCGAGAAGCGCCCGCGTCGGTCTGCGGACGACCGACGCCGCGTCGAGCGCCCGCCGCGTCTCGCGGTCGAGCCCGCCGAGGTAGAGGCGCGTCAGCTCGGCGACGACGGCGCCGGTGGCGAGCGACTCGAGGTCGAGGTCCGGGCGGTTCACGAGCGCGGCGGCCGCCAGGCGCAGCGAGAGCGGATGGCCGCGAGCGATCCGGTCGATGCGAGCGGCGTCGGCCGGCGCGACGCCGGCGCGCCACAGCAGCTCCTCGGCGTCACCGCGGCGCAGGTTGCCGAGCGGCAGCGGCTCGAACAGCTCGCCCAGCTCGGCAGGCCAGGCCGAGACCGGCTCGTCACGCCCGGCGAGGAGGAGCCGCGAGCTGTCCGGGAGGCTCGGCAGCAGGACCTGGCGGACCCAGTCGTCGAGGAGCGCAAGAGCCTCGTAGTGGTCGACGGCCAGCACCGTCCGTGTCCGGTGCGCATCGAGCCTCGCGGCGAGCGCAGCGAGGAAGCCTCGTTCCGTCGGCTCGATCGTGCGCCCGTCCAGGGACACGACGGCGGCACCGTGCTCCCGCGCGTCCTCGGCGAACGCCGCGAGCAGCGCGGACTTGCCCACACCGGCGAGGCCGTGGACGAACATGGCGACCGGAACATCCCTACGGACGAGATGCAGCAGTGCGGCCCGCTCGCGGTCACGGCCGACGACCCGGGCCGCCTGCTGGTCGAGCACGGCGGCGAGCGTCGATCCCACAGCCTCCCAAGTCTACGCCGGAGTTTCCGTGGTGGACAACTCCGCGAGCCCCTTCATCGTCAGCGCCGTGGGCGCGGCAAGCGTGTCGAGGATCGACGAGCGGAAGCCGGCGAAGGCCGGGCTCCGGCGTGCCGCTGCGAGCAGCTCGCCGTCCGCATACGCCTCGGCCGAGGCGCGGTCGGTCCACAGGTAGACGCCGCCGTAGATGTTCTCGCCGGGCTCGCCGAGCCATGCTTTGGCGATCAGCCCGGGTAGCCGCGCGAATGCCGGGGCGATCCGCTCGGCCTCGGCCTCGTACTCCGCCGGATCGATCCCGGCGAGCTGAAACTGCACGATCTGAACCACCATCACTGCCTCCTGTCGTTGTCGGAACGGACACAGCCGACGGTAGACGGGGCCGGGCGCCCGCTCCTCGGGATTGCCTGAGCGATTCCTGAGGACCGTCGCGCCGGTCCTCAGGAACGCCCCAGCCACGACTCACGAACCGGCGCCGGAGCGCCAGTACGGTCGAAGCGACGGCTTTCCCAACCCAGAAGGAGCCCACCATGGCCACGCTCGAAACCGCTGCCGGCACGATCCTGACCGACGAGCTGCTCGCCCGCTTCGACGAGCGGGCGCCCCGCTACGACGCCGACAACCGCTTCTTCCAGGAGGACTTCGACGAGCTTCGCGACGCGGGCTACCTCGACCTGGCGATCCCGGCGGACCTCGGCGGGCCGGGGCTGAGGCTCGCCCAGGTGGGTCGGCTGCAGCGCCGGCTGGCCTATGTCGCGCCCGCGACCGCGGTCGCGATCAACATGCACCTCTACTGGACGGGTGTCGCCGCGGAGCTCTACCGCGCCGGCGACACGACCCTTGCCTGGCTGCTGGAGGAGGCGGCCGCGGGCCACGTCTTCGCCGCCGGCCACGGCGAGGCCGGCAACGACGTCCCGCTGTTCCTCTCGACGACGAGCGCCGAGCGAGCCGAGGGAGGCTGGCGGTTCACCGGCCGCAAGATCTTCGGCAGCCTCTCCCCCGTCTGGACGTACCTCGGGCTGCACGGCATGGACACGAGCGGCCCGGCCGGCCCGCGCATCGTCCACGCGTTCCTGGCCCGCGACGCGGAGGGCTACCGGATCGAGGAGACGTGGGACACGCTCGGGATGCGCGCGACGGCGAGCCAGGACACCATCCTCGACGGGGCGTTCGTGCCCGACGAGCGCGTGGCGCTCGTCTGCCCTGCCGGCATGGCCGGCGCGACGCCGTTCCACCTGGCGGTCTTCGCCTGGGGGATGCTGGGCTTCGCGAACGTCTACACCGGCATCGCCCGCCGCGCCTACGACCTCACCGTCGAGCGCGCCCACCGGCGCACCTCGATCGCACTGACGAGAACGCTGGCCCACCACCCGCACGTCCAGCACTCGGTCGCCGAGATGCGGATGTCGCTCGAGTCGGCCGGCGCTCTGCTCGACCGGACGCTCGACGAGTGGTCGGCCGGCGTCGACCACGGCGCCGACTGGCCGCTGAAGATCGTCACCGCCAAGCACGTGGCGGTCACGGGCGCCTGGCGGGTCGTCGACACCGCCCTCGAGCTCACCGGCGGTGGCGGGATCTTCAAGCGCGACCGGATGGAGCAGCTCTTCCGCGACGCGCGCCTCGGGCTGATCCATCCCGCCAACACGCTGCTCGCCCACGAGCTGGTGGGGAAGCTGTCGCTCGGGATCCACCCGGACGAGCAGCCCCGCTGGGGCTGAGCCCGCCTGGCAGGGAGGGCTCGGAAAGTCCAGGCTTGCACGCGAGTTCGTCGCGGGCATCGAGCCACAGGTCGTCGAGGGACAGGCGGCCTGCCGGATCAGGTTCGCGATCATCGGCGAGTCGCAAATGCCGCCGAGCGCCACGATCCCCGGGCTCTCTGCTGGCCTCGTGGCTGGCTGTAACGCCTCCCCGCCGTCCGACGAAGTACGTCCGACAGCGAGGATCCGAGGAAGTGCGAGTGCGAGTGCAGAAGCAGAACGAGATCACATCCGACCCGGAGGCCTTCGAGCGGTTCTACCGGCAGCACGTCGAGGCGGTGCAGCGGTTCGTCGCGCGGCGGGTGGACGATCCGTACCTGGCCGCCGATCTGACCGCGGACGTCTTCCTGGCCGTGATCGAGTCGGCGGGCTCTTACCGGCGCAGCCGGGGCGAGCCCGTGGCCTGGCTCTACGGGATCGCCCGCAACGTCGTCGCCGACGCGCACCGGCGGAAGGCGAAGGAGCTGCGGCTGGCCGCGCGCATCCGCGGGCGAGAGCTCGTCGGCGAGGACGACCTGGCGGCGCTGCACGCACGGATCGACGGCGAGTCGGCCGCGCGAGGGCTCTACGCGGAGCTGACCCTGCTCCCGGCGCGAGAGCGAGCGGTGCTGGAGCTGGTCGCGCTCGACGGCCTCTCCGTCGGCGAAGCCGGGCGGGCGCTCGGCATCGGCGCCGTCGCGGCCCGGGTACGGCTGCACCGGGCTCGCCGCCGGCTCCACAGCCGGCTCGACCTCCTCGACCTCGGCGACGGCGATCTGACGGAGGTGGCGACATGACGAACTTCGAAGAGCGGCTGCTGCACGAGCTGCGCAGCCTCGTGGCGGCAGCTCCTGCCGAGCGTGGCCGGCGGCGTTCGCTCCGGCAAAGGCCGCGGCTCGTCCTCGCAGGCGCGCTCGCCGCGGTGCTCGCGGCGGCCGCGACCGCCGGTGCGCTCGTCCTCTCCGCGGGCACCCAGGCTGCCTACGCCGTGACCAGGAACGCGGACGGCACGGTGACGGTCGAGATCGATTCCCTCAGCGACGCGGCCGGGCTGCAGGCGCAGCTTCAGGCGGCCGGCGTGAACGCCGTCGTCCAGTACCTGCCGGAGGGGAAGATCTGCCGGCGGCCGTGGTTCACGCCGCTCGGTCATCCCGCCGGCGGCACGACGCAGAGCGGCGTCGAGCGCCTGGAGAACGGGGGTGTTCGCTTTACGCTGACGGCGGACATCCCGGCCGGCGCCACGGTGGTGATCGAGACCCAGAGCGGGCCGGACAACGAGACAGCGCTCGGCATCGGCTATGCGCAGGGAGACGTCCCGCCCTGCCAGGTCGTCGACGCCCCCGCCGGAAGCGGCCCGCTCGGCGGCCCGCCACCCGGCGCCGACACCCAGACCGGACAGGGCTCGCCCTGATTTCTCACCCCGGGGCGCCGCGGGTTCCCAGGCGCAGAGCGCGCCAGCTCGCGTCGGAGGACCAGCCGCCGTCGACGGGGAGCGCCACGCCGTTGACGAAGCCGCTCCGCGCGGGGTCGGCGAGGAACGCAACCGCTTCGGCGACGTCCTCGAGGAACGGTCCGGTGAGGTTGATTGCGAGCACCCTCTGCCACTCGGCGAGGCTGGTCTCCTCGGCGGGCTTGAGGAGCGAGACACCCGCGTTGTTGACGAGGACGTCAGCCCGGCCGAAGTGGCCGAGCGTCTCAGCGGCCAACCGGGCCACGTCCTCCTCCGAGGAGACATCGGCTCGAATGGCAAGCGCCGCTGCGCCGGCTGACTCCACGTCGGCGACCGCTTCGGCAAGCGGCGACAGATCGACGAGAACGAGCCGGTAGCCTCGCCGCGCCAGCGTCGAAGCCACGACCCGGCCGAGCCCGCGCGCGGCTCCCGTCACCACCGCGACGTCGTCATACGCCACGTTGGCATTGTCATGCATGAGCGCCGGACAATCGGACTGTCACAGCCAACGTGTCCGGCGGGTCTTTCTCGACGACACCACTTCAAGCGGAGGATCGAGAAGATGAAGAACCGCATCGACAGCCCGGCACTCACCGTTCCCGGCGCGCTGAAGGCCCTTCAGGGGCTCGGCGCCGTGGTCGAGCAAGCCGACATCCCGGAGACGACGCTGCTGCTCATGCAGCTGCGCGCCAGCCAGATCAACGGCTGCGGCGTCTGCGTCGACATGCACTCCCGCGAGCTCGGGAACGCGGGCGAGCCCGACGTTCGCATCCTCACCGTTTCGGCCTGGCGCGACGTCTCGTACTTCACCGACGCCGAGCGGGCCGCGCTCGCGCTCACGGAGGCCGCCACGCGGCTCGCCGATCGCCCGGACCCCGTCCCGGACGGCGTGTGGGACGAAGCGGCCCGCCATTACGACGAGCAGCAGCTCGCCGCACTCGTCCTCGCGATCGCCGCGATCAACGCCTGGAACCGCCTCAACGTCGCGACGAGGCAGATCAGCGGCGAGTGGGTGAGCCAGTGGATCACGCCGAGCCAGCCGACCAGCCGGGCAGCGTGACCGAGCAGGAATACCTCGCCCGGCAGTTCGAGCAGGAGCGGCCGCATCTCCGTGCGGTCGCCTACCGGATGCTCGGCTCACTCAGCGAGGCCGACGACGCCGTCCAGGACGCCTGGCTGCGGCTCAGCCGCGCCGACACGAGCGATGTCGGGAACCTCCGCGCCTGGCTGACGACGGTCGTCGCACGCGTCGCGCTGAACATGCTCCGCTCGCGCAGAACCCGCCGCGAGCAGCCACTCGACGTGCACCTGCCCGACCCGATCGTCGACCCGGCCGAAGGCACCGACCCCGAGCACGAGGCGCTGCTCGCCGACTCCGTCGGGCTGGCTCTCCTCATCGTCCTCGAGACCCTGAGCCCGGCGGAGCGGCTCGCCTTCGTCCTCCACGACATGTTCGCCGTGCCCTTCGACGAGATCGCCCCGATCGTCGAGCGCTCACCGGAGGCGACCCGGCAGCTCGCGAGCCGCGCCCGCCGCCGCGTCCGCGGCGCCGATCCGGTTCCCGATGCCGACCTGAGCGCTCAGTGGGAGGTCGTCGAGGCGTTCATCGCGGCGGCGCGGGAGGGTGACTTCGAAGCGCTCGTCGCCGTCCTCGACCCCGAGGTCGTGCTGCGGGCCGACGGCGGCGCGATCAGCGGCCTCTCGCAGGTCGTCCAGGGTGCGGAGGCCGTCGCGGGCCGGGCGTTGCTGTGGTCGCGGGTCGACCTCACGCTGAGGCGCGCCCTGGTGAACGGCGCCACGGGCATGGTCGCGTTCCTGCGCGGGAAGCCGTTCTCGATCTGCGCCGTCACCGTGAAGAACGGGAAGCTCGCCGAGATGAACTTCCTCGCCGACCCGGAGCGGATCGCCCGGCTCGACCTGGCGGCGATCGGCGACTGAACCGCAAGTGGCCGATCGTCGGCGACGGCGGGGGCGTCTGGAGCACAACGACCCAGCGACCGTCGACGACGAGCCCTGACCTGCGCGCACTGGCTGACCGAGTTCGCGAGACTCCTCGGCGCGAAACCGCCGTGTCTCAGGCGAGCGGCAGCAGCGCCCCCTCGTGCTCGAGGAGGAAGCGTTTCACGTCGAGCCCGCCGCCGAAGCCCGTCAGCGACCCGTCCGCGCCGACGACGCGATGGCAGGGAAGGATGATCGGCAGCGGGTTCCGGCCGTTCGCCGCGCCGACGGCGCGAGCGGCGTCGCTGCCGAGCCCGAGGCGGCGCGCCTGCTCGCCGTAGCTCACGGTCTGCCCGTACGGGATGGACGCGAGCGCGAGCCAGCAGCGACGCTGAAACTCGGTGCCGTCGAGCTCGAGCGGCAGGTCGAACGCGACGAGCTCACCGGCGAAGTAGGCCTCGAGCTGGTGGCGGGCCTCGGCGAGCACCGGCGACTCACCGCCGGGGCGAAGGCTGCGCCCGTCGAAGAGGACGCCACGAAGGGCGCTCTTCGACGCGATCAGGCCGAGGGGGCCGATGGGCGTGTCGACGACTGTGCGGGCCATCACGAGATTGGAACGTTGCTCTGGGGCCATCTGTGAGACGCGCACCTCGGTTACGGAGTGCTGTCCGACCGCTCGACCTCGGCGCTCAGGCGCGTGCCGGAGTCTCGCGGTCGATCCAGACCGAGACGTCGGCAAAGCGGTCGTCGGCGCCGAGCTCGAAGACGTAGACGGAGCTCCGCTCCTCGACGCCCCCGTCGACGAGGGTGCCGGTGAACTCCTGCTCGGTGACGACGATCCGCGCCACCTCGTCCACGGCGATGCGCGTCACCCGGTGCTCCATGCCGCTGTGCGAGCGAAAGAACGACTGCCACAGCTCGCGGATCTCTTGCGCCCCGCGGACGACCAGGTCACCCGTGCGCACGCTGAGAACGGCATCGCCGGCAAAGCACGAGACGACCGCGTCGACGTCGAGCCGGTCGAGGGCCGCGAGATAGGAGGTGGCCCGCGCGGCGAGTGCATCCCTCGTCTCCATCCGGCCAGTATCACGAACCTCCGGGCAGCGCACTCGTGGCAGGATCGTGCTATGACGACGGAGAACGGGCTCGTTCCCTTCGAGGCTCTCTGCGTGGTCCGGGGAACGAGACCGGAGCAGATCCTCACGCTCGCGCAGGCAGGCCTGGTGCCGCCGCCGGGAGCGCTCGTCGCGCCCGATTATTCCGAGGCCCACGGCCACGGCCGCGTCGCTGCGCGCGATTGCAGCGGGCGACAGCGAGGCCTACGAGCGCGAGGTGCGGGCCGTGCTCCTGACCTTCGAGGAGCGCGACCGCTATCTCGAGGACGTGCCGGTCGCCGACACCGTTCTGACGCTCCAGCTCCTGGCCCGTCCGCGGGGGCTCGAGATTCCACACTCCTCCCCCGTCCTGCCGACCCCGAAAGGAGCGCAATGACGCCCCCACCGCGCCCGCCGTACGAGGTGGCCTACCTCGACGACATCCCGAACACGCAGAGCGACTCGAGCTACGGCTTCCAGCTCGTCGGCGAGTGGAAGCAGATCCGGCCGTACTTCGGCATCCGCGAGTTCGCCGCCAACGCGTTCATCGCGACCGAGGCGGGCCAGGAGATCGTCCACCTGCACTTCGAAGAGCCGAACGACGACTCGAGCGACGTGGGCGACGAGGAGCTCTACTACCTCGTGAGCGGCAGCGCGGACGTGCGCCTGGGCGACGAGGTCGTCGAGATCGAGGCGGGTGCGCTCATCTTCGTCGGCGACGCGTCGGTCGTGCGCAGCGTCACCGCCAGGGAGAAGGGCACGACCATCCTCACCTTCGGCACCAATCCCGGTGTCGAGTTCGTCGTCTCGGAGTTCGAGAAGGCGATGACCCCGCCGCCGCGCTGGTCGGACTGAGCGGATGGAAAGCGAGGAGCTCGGACGCGGTGGGCGGCTCCGCGGCGGTGCCGCGGGGGAGCTCGTGGCCGCGGCGTACGCCGCCGAGAGCGCGCACGGCCCGCGGCTCGCGCACGGCCTGTCGCTGGCCGATCTCGCGCACGCGGTCGCGCTCGTCGAGGGTGGCGACCTCGCGGGCGAGGACGCGCGGTCGCTGCTGCGCGGGCTGCTCGAGCTACACGCGATCCGGGGCGACGAGTTCCCGTGGGATCCGGCGCTCGGCGACGCGTTCAACGCGCGGGAGGCCGAGCTCGAGCGGCGCGTCGGCCGCTCTGCCGCCGGCTGGCTGAGCGCGGGCCGGCCCCGGCGCGAGGCGTTCCGTGTCGGGCTGCGGCTCACAGCACGTGCAGGGGTCCTCGACCTCCACGACGCCCTCGCCGCCCAGGCGGAGACGCTCGCCGCTCACGCCCGCGAGACGAAGACGGCGCTCGCGACCGACTACACCTATCTTCAGCCGGCGCAGCCGACGACGGTCGGCCACCTCCTGCTCGCCTACGCCTTCCCCGCACTGCGGGACGCCGGCCGGGCGCGCGGCCTGCACGGCTCCCTCGGCGCGAGCGTCGCCGGCGCCGGTGGCAGCGCCGGCTCCCGCTGGCGGCTCGACCGGCTCCGGCTCGCCGAGCTGCTCGGCTCCGAGAGCGTCGTCGAGCACGCGAAAGACGCCGCCTGGCAGGCGGACGTCTACCTCGAGCTGCTCGCCGCGCTCGCGATCGCCGCGACGCACCAGGGCCAGCTCGGCCAGGACTTCGAGATCTACGCGAGCCAGGAGTTCGGCCTCCTGGAGCTCTCCGACGCCCACAGCCGCGCCAGCGCGCTGATGCCGCAGAAGAAGAACCCGTATGCGCTCGCCGCCATCCGCACCCAGGCCGGGCAGGCGGCAGGTGATCTCGCCGCCGCCCTGGCGGCGCTCCACACCGGCTCGGCCCGCACCGACCACTTCCACCTGCTCAACGGGACCGTGCCGCGCGCCCTGGACGAGGCGGTGGCGATCGCGCGGCTCACCGCGTCGGTGCTCGAGGGGATCGAGCTGCGGCCCGAGCGGTTCGCGGAGATCGCGCGGGAGAGCTTCGTCACTGCCGCCGACGTCGCGGACGTGCTGGCGCTGTCGGGGGAGCTCGACTACCGCAGCGCCCACAAGGTGGTCGGCCGTGCGGTGCGCGAGCTCGTCGACGCGGGCGATCCGCCGTCGGCGCTGACACCCGAGCGCCTCGCCGCCGCCGCCGAGGCCGTCACCGGCCGCCCGGTCACGATCGACGACGCAGCGCTCCGCGATGCGCTCGATCCGGCGGCCTGCGCCGCGGCGCGCCACCAGATCGGCTCGTCATCCGCCTCGGCGATGGACGCGATGCTCGCGGACCTCGACGAGGCGCTCGCCGCCCATACCGGATGGAGCGACGGCGCGCGCCGGCGAGCGGCAGCTGCAGAGGCGGCGCTGCTCGATCGCGCACGCGCGCTTGCGTAGCCTGGGGCGATGGGCTCGCCACGACTGACGACGACGCTCCTGCCGCGCAGCAATGCCAAGGAGTACGTGCGCCGGATCGAGGAGACGAAGCGTGAGGAGGCGCGGGAGCGGCGCGTCGCAGCTAGCGAGACGGCCGGCGCCGGAGGAGCCGCGCCAGGTTGAGGTCGTAGCCCCAGCCGAACGACTTCGGCGTGAACAGGCGCGGGTCGCCCGGGTTCCACCAGCGCTGCTCGAGGCGGGCGACCGTCGGCCGCCGCCAGTCGTACGGGACACGAAGAAATGTGCCGACCTTGCTCATGAGGCCAGGATACGCCCGCCTGGAGGCCAGCGGCCGAGCGGCCTGCCGAGCTCCCACTCGTGGCCGAAGGGGTCGACGATCCGGCCGAGCCGCCAGCCGTGCTCGTCGGCGACGGGTGAGAGCTCCTTCGCTCCCGCACGGACGGCCTGGGCCGCGACGCCGTCGGGGTCGTCGACGACGAGCAGCGTGCGGCTGGTCGCGCCGTCGATCGCGCGCGGGCTGAGCCGCTTCAGGGGCGAGGAGGCCGGTGCGACCCAGAAGGCTGCGTCGCCGACTGCGAGCTGCGCGACGATGTCGTCGCCCTCGCCGGCGAGATGCAGGACGGTCGCGCCGAACGCGGCGCCGTAGAAGCCGAGCGCCTCGCGGGCGTTCTCGACCCACAGCTCCGGCTGGATGCTCGTCATCGGGCCGTTCTAGACGTTATCTGCGGCTTTCCCGGGACACGCGTAGCATGCGTTTGAGCTGATCGTGGCCGACCGACGGGACGATGTGATCAACGCGCTGGCCGAGCGTGCCGGCACGAACGCGCTCACGGCGGAGGAGATCGAGGCCGTGCTCGCCCTGGCCGCCGTCGCGGCCCACGGCACCGGCGACCGGACGACCGCGCCGCTGGCGTCGTTCCTTGCGGGGATCGCCGCGGCGGGGGCCGACGACAGGATCCGGCTGCTCGACGAGCTCCGGCGCCACGTCGCCGAGACGTCGGCTCCGGCGCAACTCGACTGAGCGGCCTCGCCACTCCGCTGCTCGTCCTCGTGTTCGCTGCCGGCGCGGCCGCCACCTGGACGGCCGGCGTCTACCTCTCGAAGACGACCGATGCTCTCGACGTCCGCTTCGGCCTCGGCGAGGCGCTCGGCGGGCTGATCCTGCTCGCGATCGCCGGCACGCTGCCGGAGATCGCGATCACGGTCTCGGCGGCGCGGTCCGGCCATCTCAGCCTCGCGGTCGGGAACCTGATCGGCGGCGTCGCGGTGCAGACGCTGGTGCTCGTCGTCCTCGACGCCGTCAGCGGCCCCGAGAAGCCGCTCTCCTACCTCGTCGGCTCGCTGCT
>Ga0335085_10006914_pt1 | contig 17777 bp, 8 predicted proteins | sample Lox_Sample_45_FD_206712 | JGI IMG/M metagenome (GOLD analysis project Ga0335085, IMG submission 206712) | Soil microbial communities from Loxahatchee National Wildlife Refuge, Florida, United States - Lox_Sample_4.5 | ecosystem: Environmental > Terrestrial > Soil > Wetlands | place: USA: Florida...
GCATTGCCCAAGCCTATCCAGCCCACCTTTGAGCAGATGATCCGCGCCGAGACCGATTGCCGGCTTGTCACTGTGCACGGCCTGGTCCGCTCAGCCGATCTTGTCCCCGACCCTCGTTCGCCGATCGCATCCGGTTATCTCCGCATGATCGTTGACGGCGGGCCCATCGACGCTAACATCGACACGCAGGATGAGAGCGCCCTCAAAAACCTGCTGGATGATGACATCGAAATCACGGGTGCGATCTCCGGGCACTTCGACAACAAAATGCAGATGACCGGCATTCTGCTTCATGTGCAGTCGCTTGCCGGAATCAAAGTTCTCAAGCGCGCCGTCTCCGATCCATGGTCACTTCCGGTCACGCCCATGGACCGCATCATCACCGGCTATCGCTTCAACGATTTTTCAGAGCGCATGCGGGTTCGCGGCACCATCACCTACTATCAGCCTGGTACGGCTCTCGTGCTCCAGGACGGTTCCAGAAGCCTGTGGATCAACACCGATAGTTGGACCCCGTTGCACGTGGGCGATGTCGCCGATGCTATCGGATTTCCTTCCGTCGAAAACGGCTTCCTGCGGCTCAACCGTGGCGAGGTCCGCGACAGCCTCGTGCAGGCCCCGCTGACCCCGGCTCTCTTCACCTGGCGCGACCTTGCTATGGGCGGCAATGATGGCCACAGTCATGTATTCGACCTCGTTTCCGTCGAAGGCCAGGTGGTAACCGAAGTTCGGCAGGCCACGCAGGACCTGTACGTTCTCGAGTCCGATGGCCACCTGTTCTCCGTCCTCTTGAGCCATTCCGCTTTGCAGGGATCGGCTCCAATTCCACCCATGAAGGAAGTTCCTCTGGGCGCCCGCATCCGTGTCACGGGCATCTGCATCCTGGCAGACGCCAACCCCTTCAATGGTGAAGTGCCGTTCAATATTCTCATTCGGGATTTTGACGACATCGCGATCGTCGCTCAACCGCCGTGGCTGAGTGTTGGCCATCTGCTCGCCATTGCCGGCATCTTGCTGGCGGCGGTCATCGCCCTTGGCTTTCGCGAGTGGTCAACGGAACGAAAGAATCGGCGCCAAATTGGCTCGCTTGCCTACGTCGAGCGCCGCCGCAGCAAGGTCCTTGAAGATATCAACCATTCCAAGCCCCTCGCCGAGATTCTGGAGCGAATTACGGAGCTCGTCTCAGTCCGGTTGAATGGCGCGCCCTGCTGGTGCCAGGTTGCCGGCGGAGCCGCTCTGGGCAACCGTCCCGTCGACTTTCAGTCTTCATCTCTCCGCATCGTCGAGAACCCCATTCCTGGGCGCTCCGGTCCGGCTCTGGGCTCCATCTTCGCCGCGTTCGACGCTCGCACCAGCCCGAATGCCGTTGAAAAATCCGCCCTGGCGATGGCGTCGGAATTGGCCACCTTGGCCATCGAGACTTCGCGCCTCTACTCCGACCTTGTCCACCGTTCGGAGTTCGACATCCTGACGGACGTTCAAAACCGCTTCGCCATGGAAAAAGCCCTCGGCGCAATGATCCATACCGCGCGCGAAACCGCCGGAATCTTTGGCTTGATTTACATTGACCTGAATGAATTCAAACAGGTGAACGACCTGCACGGCCATCTCGTCGGCGACAGATATCTCCAGGAAGTCTCGCGGCGCATGAAGCGCCAGCTTCGCCCCTGCGACGTTTTAGCGCGCCTGGGCGGCGACGAATTTGCGGTTCTGGTTTCTGAAGTGCACAACAGGGCCGAGGTTGATGAAATATGTGCCCGGCTCCAGGGCTGCTTCCAGGAGCCGTTCATCGGAGACGGCTACTTCCTTCAGGGCTCGGCAAGCTTTGGCGTCTCACTGTACCCTGAAGACGCCGACACCGCCGATGGCTTGCTGCGCGGGGCCGACGCCGCGATGTACGTAGCTAAATACACCAGGCTCTCCAATTCCAACGCCGGCGAAGAAGAGCAGCCTGAAGCCGGCCTGGCGCCAAGAGCCCGGTCCTAGAATCGCGATCACCCCCTGCCGCAACTCCCTGGGCCGCCGCGATTTCCTCACGAATCGTTCATTCTTCTCTTCCCCGTGCCGATAAGGCTTCATAGGGCCGGATCGTGCTCGTCATCCGGCCCGCTCGAGCTGCGTTATGAAGAGGGTGGTTCCCTGTTTCGCGATGCTTTTGCTCTGCGCTTTGGGAGCGCGGTCGCAGCCGTCTCGCCCAATCACAACAGTGCAGGACGCAGCATCCCTCACCAACGCCCAGGCCAGCAAGCACCAGCCCGTGACCTTTGAGGCCACAGTTACCTACTACCGGTCCTACGAAAGGAATCTGTTCGTGCAGCAAGGGGCCGCGGCAATTTATGTGCACCCCTCCCTCCTATACCGGCTCGTCCCTGGTGATCGCGTTCGCGTGCGCGGAACCATGCATGAAAGCTTCAGGCCCTATGTGGACAATGCCGAAATCTCGCCCTTGGGTCACGGCCCGCTGCCAAAACCGATCCGTCCCAGCTTCGAGCAGATGATACGCGGCGAAACCGACGGCAAACTCGTCCTGGTGCGAGCCGTCATCCAGTCGGCGAATCTTGTGCCCAACACCCTCGCATCATTCTCGAATACGAAACTGAGCGCGCTCGTAGAAGGAGGGCCGGTTGAAGCCACAGTCGATAGCGACGATCAGTCCCGCATCGAGGACCTTCTCGATGCCGAAGTGGAAATGACCGGCGTCCAGTCCGGCGTCTTCGACAACAAAATGCAGCAAACCGGCATTCAGTTTCATATCCAGTCGTTGAACGATGTGAGGATTCTGAAGCGCGCGGATGTCGACCCCTGGTCCATCGCGGTGGTTCCCATGGACAAGGTGATCGATGGGTACCAGGTCCGCGATTCGAGTGACCGCGAGCGTGTGCATGGAACCATCACCTACTATCAGCCCGGCGTGGCCCTGGTTCTCGAAGATGGCTCAAAGAGCGTTTGGATCAGGACCGAAACCTGGACCCCTCTGCACGTGGGCTATGTCGCCGACGCCATCGGATTCCCCGCTGTCGAGAATGGCTTCCTTACATTGACGCGCGGCGAAGTCCACGAAACGTCAACGCAGGCGCCGGTTTCGCCCTCGCTCTTCACGTGGCGTCAGTTGGCGCTTGGCGGCAATGCCGGCCAAAGCCGCGTTTTCGATCTGGTCTCAGTAGAAGGCCAGGTGGTGACTGAGGTGCGGCAGGCCACCCAGGATGAGTATGTGCTCAACTCCGATGGGCACCTCCTCTCGGCCATCATTCGCCATCCCGGCACTGCAAGCAATCTCCCCCTCAACCCCATGCGCGAGATTCCCATAGGCGCGCAAATCCGCGTCACCGGCATCTGCATGCTGACTGACGCGAATCCCTTCAACGGCGAGGTGCCCTTCAACATTCTCATGCGCAACGTTGACGACATCGTGGTCGTCGCACGGCCTCCGTGGTTGAATGTGCGTCACCTCATGTTGATCGTGGGCCTGCTGCTTCTGGTGGTTATCGGCAGCGGCGCCAGGAGCTGGGCCATCGAGCGGCGCATTCGGCAGAAAACCGCGGCCTTGGCCTACCTCGAACAGCGGCGAAGCCGCATCCTTGAGGACATCAACAGAGCCCGCCCCCTCGGCGAAATCATCCAGTGCATTACTGAGGTGGTTTCGTTCCGCTTGCACGGCGCTGCCTGCTGGTGCGAGATTGCCGATGGCGCTTGCCTCGGCAAACGTCCGCTCAAAATCACTTCGCAGAGAATCGTCCAGCAGGAAATCCCCGGCCGCGCGGGAGCCTCGCTGGGAACCATCTTCGCGGCCATGAACCGGCTCACGAAACCTTGCGCGGAGGAAGACACTGCCCTCGCGCTCGGAGCAGGCCTCGCTACGCTGGCCATCGAAACCTCGCGCCTCTATTCCGATCTCTTGCATCGCTCAGAGTTCGATCTGCTCACCGACATTCCCAACCGTTTCTCGCTGGAGAAACATCTGAACGCCATGATCTCTCAAGCCCGGTGCTTCGCCAGCAGCTTCGGCTTCATCTTCATCGACCTCGACCAGTTCAAGCAGGTCAATGACCAGTTCGGCCACCTGGTCGGCGACATGTACCTGCAGGAAGCCGCCTCGCGCATGAAACGTCAGCTGCGTCCCGGTGACACGCTGGCGCGTCTCGGCGGTGATGAGTTCGCCGTCGTCGTGGGCGCAGTGCACAATCGCTCAGACGTCCATGAAATCGCGCACCGCCTCGAGCACAGCTTCGATTGTCCCTTCACGGTCGGCGGACACGTGGTGCGAGGTGCGGCAAGTGTCGGCGTCGCTCTCTACCCCGAAGACGCCGATTCTGCCGACAACCTTCTCAAAGCGGCCGATGACGCCATGTATGCCGTTAAGCAATCTCGTAGCGGAAACAGAACCGCCGCAGCCCCCGGCCACCCGTCCAGCAAATGCGCATGACAAAGGCCCGGCAATTGCGGAGTCCTCTAGCGGACGTGCAACTGCGAAATCGTGATCTTGCCCTTGGAAATCTCTGCTTTGCGCCAGCTGCTCTTGTCGTTGAGCGCAACCCAGCGCCGTTCCTCGCTCCGGTAATGCCAGTCTTTGTCGAGTTGATAGTAGATCTGCATTCCGCTTGACTCCATGACGTTGATGATGCTGTTGTCGTGCTGATTTCGCTCATCAAAATCAGTCGATGCGCTTTGTCCCATCTCGGAATAGATCTCATTCAGCTCAAACAACAGCGCATTCACTTCGTCGCTCATCGGCTCGACCTTCAAGCCAATCCTCTTTGCTTCCCGCAGAGTGATTGGATACGTGTGCGACGGATACCCTGAGTTCAAAATGTTGCTGATTTCCCGAGTCCTCTTTGGATCTTTCATATGGTAAGAAAGGATCTCCTCACAGATCCGGGTTGAGAGAGCGCTTGAGCGATCGACAGCGCCAATCACGAGCGGGTGGATAAATGGGAACAATGCCTCGTAGGGGTTTGCCGTCGAAGTCTTGCCTTGTTCGGTCCAAAGCCTGATCACGCGCAGCAGTTCATCATTGCTCACACTTACGCGATCGTTGTCCCGGTCGATAGGCGAGAGATCGTGGGTCAGCGAAGTATCGACCGCGGAAAGCTGTGCCAGCGGGCCCATCAGGATGCGATCCGCGCCGAGCGCGAGCATCGTCGCGGCCGACTGACATTCCAGGGGCGCCAGAACCGTCAGGTGATCGACATATTGGCGCAGGAGATTGACCATGCGCAACGAAGCCTGACCCGATCCGCCGTCCGACTTCACAAAGAAGGACAGTCGATCGAGCCTCCCGATATTCCGCAGAAGCGCGTAGAGGCCAACAACATCGTTTTGACAAATAGCGCCCTTTGTCGAATTCCAGTAGGTCACGACCGGCTGACCCAATGCCGCCGAGAGCTTCTTGATCACTGGCTGGGTGCGCTTGGTGAGTAGCGGTGGCTTCTTGATCGGTGGGCGCTTCGAAGACGCAGCGGGAACTTCCGTCTGAGACATAGTACGACCTGCTGACCTAGGATTTGTCTTGGAAAGAATAGCAAAGGCGTCCGACGGCAACAAAAATCAAAGGCCCGGCTTTTTGGCCGGGCCCTTTTTGATCACTGACCACTGATCACTGTCTTTACTCCGCCGCCATCTCCTCGGCTTCGCCTTCCTGCCGCATCAGTTCCAGCTCCCGCTCGGCGGCTTCGATCTCGGCATGCACTTCCTGCTGCACGCGAGCCGCGGCCTCTTCGAGTTCCGGCGAAAGCTGAACGTTGCGGTAGTATTCCAGGCCCGTGCCCGCGGGAATCAACCGTCCCACGATCACGTTCTCCTTCAACCCGCGCAGATTGTCCACCGCGCCATTGATGCTGGCCTCGGTGAGTACGCGCGTCGTCTCCTGGAAGCTCGCGGCCGAAATAAAGCTGTCGGTCGAGAGCGACGCCTTGGTGATGCCCAGCAACAGCGGACGTCCAATCGGCGGACGGCCTCCATTGGCAAGCACGCGCTCGATCTCTTCGCGGAAGCGGAAGCGATCGACTTGCTGCTCGAGCAGGAAGTTCGAATCGCCAACTTCATCGATGCGAACCCAGCGCAGCATCTGCCGCACGATTACTTCAATGTGCTTGTCGCTGATGGCCACGCCCTGCAGCCGGTAGACTTCCTGAATTTCGTTCACCAGGTAAGCCTGCAGCTCTTTTTCGCCCAGCACGGCAAGAATGTCGTGCGGGTTCAGGGGCCCATCCATCAGCGGATCGCCGGCGCGAAGCCGTTCGCCTTCCTGCACGTTCACGTGAATGCCGCGCGGCACCGAGTATTCCTTCTCGTCACCGTTGTCAGCCGTCACGTAAATCTTGCGCTGTCCCTTTGAGACCTCACCGAACCGAACCACGCCATCGATTTCGCTGATGATCGCGGTCTCGCGCGGCTTGCGCGCCTCAAAGAGTTCCACCACGCGCGGCAGACCGCCCGTGATGTCCTTGGTGCGCGTGCTCTCCTTCGGAATCTTCGCCAGCACATCGCCCGGACCCACCTCATCGCCGTCCTGCACCATCAGGTGAGCGCCGCGAGGCAGCAGGTACCGCTTGCTGCTCTTGGAGCCCTTGATGGCAATGGCCGGCTGCCGCTTCTCGTCGGGCGAGTCGGCAACCACCAGGCGCGAAAGGCCGGTCACTTCGTCCACTTCTTCGTTCAGCGTGATGCCTTCCTGCAAGTCCTTGAACTGCACCGGGCCGCCGATTTCCGTGAGGATGGCGTACGTGTACGGATCCCACTCAGCCAGCACTTGCCCGAGTTTCACCGCCGCACCCTCGCGAACGCGGAGACGCGCTCCATACACCACCTGGTAGCGCTCCTTTTCACGTCCGCGCTCATCCACGATGGCGATCGAGCCGGAGCGGTTCATAGCCACCAGCTCGCCTTCCTTGCTTTCCACCGTGTTCAGGTTGATGAAGCGCACGAAGCCGTTGTTCTTGGCATCGAGGCGCGACTTATCCTGCACGCGGCTGGCTGTACCACCCACGTGGAAGGTACGCATCGTGAGCTGCGTTCCCGGTTCGCCGATGGATTGCGCCGCGATCACGCCGCAGGTTTCGCCCAGCTCGACCATGCGGCCGGAGCCAAGGTTGCGCCCGTAGCACAACGCGCAAACGCCGCGTCGCGATTCGCACGTGAGCACGGAGCGGATCTTTACCCTTTCCACGCCTGCGCCCTGAATCGCCGAGGCGATGTCTTCATCGATTGGCTGGTTCACTTCGACCACCACGTTGCCGTCGTAGTCCTTGATCCTTTCGAGTGACACGCGGCCAATGATGCGGTCGCGCAGCGGCTCGATGATCTCGCCCGACTCCACGATCGATCCGACGTAAATGCCTTCGAGCGTGCCGCAGTCCTGCTCGGTCACGATCACATCCTGCGCCACGTCAACCAGACGCCGCGTCAGGTAGCCCGAGTCGGCCGTCTTGAGCGCCGTATCGGCCAGGCCCTTGCGCGCGCCGTGCGTCGAGATGAAGTATTCGAGCACCGTCAGCCCTTCGCGGAAGTTCGCGGTGATCGGCGTCTCAATGACTTCGCCCGAAGGCTTAGCCATCAGTCCGCGCATGCCGCTCAACTGGCGAATCTGCTGCTTCGATCCGCGGGCGCCGGAATCGGCCATGATGTAGATCGGGTTCATGGCCCCCTCGTCGTCCGCCTTCTTCATGTTCGAAAACATCTCGTCGGCAACCTGGTCCGTCACCGCCGACCACATCTGGATGACCTTGTTCGAACGCTCGCCGTTGGTGATGGCGCCGTCCATATATTGCTTCTGGACTTCGATCACCTTCTTGTCGGCGTCGTCCACTACCTTGTACTTGCTCTCCGGGATCACCATGTCGTCCAGGCCAACGGAAAGGCCGGAGCGCGTGGCAAAGTTGAAGCCCAGTGACTTGATGCGATCGAGCATGCCCACTGTCACTTCAAGCCCCAGGTTCTGGTTGCAATAGTTCACCAGTTGCCCAATGCCCTTCTTCTTCATCAGCCCGTTTACGAAAGGCATGCCCGGCGGCAGCGCGTCGTTCAGAATCACGCGGCCAACCGTGGTCGACAAATACTCCTTGTCGAAGTCCACCGGCTCGGTATGCGTCAGATCCTGATCGTCGTAAGCGTTGGCCATGTCGAGCACCTTGCCCGTATAGCGCACGCGAATCGGCGAGAGCGTCTCCACCTCGCCGGCTTCGAGCGCCATCAGGATTTCGTCGGTGTTCGAGAACACGCGGCCTTCGCCCTTGGCACCCTTCTTGGCCTTGGTCAGGTAGTAAAGTCCCAGCACCATGTCCTGCGTCGGCACGGTGATCGGCTGACCGCTGGCAGGCGACAGAATATTGTGCGAGGCCAGCATCAGCACGCTGGCTTCAATCTGCGCCTCGGGCGACAGCGGAATGTGAACCGCCATCTGGTCGCCGTCGAAGTCCGCGTTAAACGCGGTGCAGACCAGCGGATGGATCTTGATGGCCTTGCCTTCCACTAGCACCGGCTCAAAAGCCTGAATGCCGAGGCGGTGCAGCGTTGGAGCGCGGTTCAGCATTACAGGATGATCCTTGATGACTTCCTCAAGGATGTCCCACACCACGGGCTCCTGCATCTCCACCATTTCCTTGGCTTGCTTGATGGTGGTGCACTGCCCGGTTTGCTCCAGCCGGTGATAGATGAACGGCTTGAACAGCTCGAGCGCCATCTTCTTCGGCAAACCGCACTGGTGCAGCTTCAGCTCCGGACCCACCACGATCACCGAGCGGCCCGAATAGTCAACGCGCTTGCCCAGCAGGTTCTGCCGGAAACGACCCTGCTTACCCTTCAGAGTGTCGGAGAGCGATTTGAGCGGGCGGTTGTTCGCGCCCCTCAGCACGCGGCCGCGGCGGCCGTTGTCAAACAGCGCGTCCACAGCTTCCTGCAGCATGCGCTTTTCGTTGCGCACAATCACTTCCGGCGCGTGCAGGTCCATCAGCTTTTTCAACCGGTTGTTGCGGTTGATCACGCGGCGATACAAATCGTTCAAATCCGACGTGGCAAACCGTCCGCCGTCCAGCGGCACCAGGGGGCGCAGCTCTGGGGGAATCACAGGCAGCACGTCCAAAATCATCCAGTGCGGCTTGTTGCTCGATTTGCGGAACGCTTCCACAACCTTCAGGCGCTTGGCAAACTTGATCTTCTTCTGCGCCGAGGTCTCGGTCTTCATGCGCTCGCGCAGTTCCACTCCCAGCTCGTCAATGTTCACGCGCTTGAGCAATTCCTTGATGGCTTCGGCGCCCATCATGGCCTTGAAGCCCGAGGGCCGGAACTGCTGGTCCAGTTCGCGGAACTTGGTCTCGTCCTTGATGATTTCGCGCTCGCGCACGGGCGCGTCGCCCGGATCAATCACGACGTAGGACTCGAAGTAGAGAATGCCTTCAAGATCGCGCAGCGAAATATCCAGCAGGTGGCCAATGCGCGAAGGCAGGCCCTTGAAGAACCACACGTGCGAGCACGGCGAAGCCAGCTCAATGTGGCCCATGCGCTCGCGGCGCACCTTGCTCACCGTTACTTCCACGCCGCACTTGTCGCAGATCACGCCGCGGTGCTTCATGCGCTTGTACTTGCCGCACAGGCACTCCCAGTCCGTCACCGGTCCAAAAATGCGCGCGCAGAACAGGCCGTCGCGCTCCGGCTTGAAGGTGCGGTAATTGATGGTCTCCGGCTTGGTGACTTCGCCGTGCGACCAGCTGCGGATCTTTTCCGGGCTGGCCAGCATGATGCGGATGGCGTCAAAGTCGGTAATGGGGCTCGTGAGCTCAAACGGGTTCGAACGGAACAAGGCGACCCTCCCTGGCGGGTTCTCTATTACCCGCCGCGGTACTGCATTTTTCCCGGGATTCCTTTGGGATCCTTCCTTCCCGGGTAGCGGCGTTTACCGCTTTCAAGAAGGACCCGAAAACCAGCTATCAGCCTTCAGCCGTCAGCTCACTGCTTCTTTGTGCTTGAGCCGCTTTCACAACTTCCGGCCAACAACAAACTTCGCTATGCCCCAGCCGCCAGTTCAACCTCGATCAAACTGAAGGCTGAAAGCTGACGGCTGAAGGCTGCTCTTAGTCGGCCACCGCCGCCACTTCCGGCGTCGGCAGCTTCTTGATCAGGTCCGCGCGCTTGATCAACTCCACATCGAGGCAGAGCGATTGCAACTCGCGGATCAACACATTGAACGACTCCGGCACGCCCGGCTCGATCGCCGCTTCGCCCTTGACGATGGCCTCGTAAAGCTTGGTGCGGCCATACACGTCGTCGGACTTTGCGGTGAGCAGTTCCTGCAGGATGTATGCGGCGCCGTATGCTTCCAGAGCCCACACTTCCATTTCGCCGAAGCGCTGCCCGCCGAACTGCGCCTTGCCGCCCAGCGGCTGTTGCGTAATGAGCGAGTACGGGCCAATCGACCGTGCGTGAATCTTGTCGTCGACCAGGTGCGACAGCTTGAGCATGTAAATGTAGCCCACGGTCACCGGCTGTTCGAACTGATCGCCGGTCAGGCCATCGAAGAGCATCGTCTTGCCCGATGAAGGCAATCCCGCCGACGCCAGCAGAGCCTTGATTTCGCTCTCCTGCGCGCCGTCGAACACCGCCGTTCCGAACCAGATGCCCTTGCTCATGCCTTGCATCACGCGGATCAGCATCTCGTCGTCAAGTTCAAGCAACTGGCCCAGCACCGCGGTTCCGGCGAATTCCTTCTTCGCCATCTCGCGCGCATACTCCGCGCCCGAGTTGGCCTTCACCATCGCCGCAACCTTCTTGCCCAGTTCGTGCGCGGCCCATCCAAGGTGCGTCTCCAGGATCTGCCCCACATTCATACGAGAAGGCACGCCCAGCGGATTCAGCACAATCTCCACCGGCGTTCCATCGGGCAGATACGGCATGTCTTCCACCGGAAGAATGCGCGAGATCACGCCCTTGTTTCCGTGACGGCCGGCCATCTTGTCGCCCACGCTCAGCTTGCGCTTCATGGCCACGTACACCTTCACCAGCTTGATCACGCCCGGAGGCAGCTCGTCGCCCTTTTGCAGCTTGGCTACCTTCTCGTTCGTAATCTTGCGCAGCACTTCGATCTGCCGCGATGTCATCTCTTCGATCTCGTCGATCTGCTCGTTCACCCGCGGATCCTTGTCGGCGTAGCGGATGCGCTTCAGATTCTTCGTCGAGATGCGCTCAATCGTGTCGCGGTCCAGAATCGCGCCTTTCACCAGCAGGCGCTTGTTGGTGCGCTCGTCGTGCAGGTCGGCCAGCACTTCCTTCGCGCCCAGAATCGCTTCCAGCCGCTTCAACCGCTCATCGGTCAGAATCCGGATTTCGTCGCCCAGGTTCTTTTCAAGCTTGGCCACGTACTCGGCTTCGATCAGCTTGGCGCGCTCGTCCTTCTCCTGGCCCTTGCGGCTGAAGATGCGAACATCGACCACCGTGCCTTCAATGCCCGGAGGGCAGGTGAGCGAAGCGTCGCGCACGTCACCGGCCTTCTCGCCGAAGATCGCGCGCAACAATTTCTCTTCCGGCGTCAGCTGCGTTTCGCCCTTCGGCGTCACCTTGCCCACCAGAATGTCGCCGTGCCCGATCTGGGCGCCGATGCGGATCACTCCGCTCTCGTCCAGGTCGCGCAGCGCGTGTTCGCTCACGTTGGGAATGTCGCGCGTGATCTCTTCCGGTCCCAGCTTCGTGTCGCGCGATTCGATCTCGAACTCCTCAATGTGCACCGAAGTGTAGTAATCCTCGCGCACCAGTTGCTCGCTGATCAGGATCGCGTCCTCAAAGTTGTAACCGCGCCACGGCATGAAGGCCACCAGCACATTGCGTCCCAACGCCAGCTCGCCTTGCTCCGTGCACGGCCCGTCGGCAATCACTTGCCCCTTGATCACACGGTCGCCCTGCCGCACAACCGGCTTCTGGTTGATGCAGGTGTTCTGGTTTGACCGCTTGAACTTGATGAGCTGATAAATGTCGGAACCCACCTCGCGCGAAAGCTGCATCGGATGATGCTCGCCTTCGACGCGTACGATAATGCGCTCCGAATCCACCGAGTCCACGATGCCGTTGCGCTTGGCAAGGATTACCGCGCCTGAGTCGCGCGCGGTCACGCCTTCCATGCCCGTGCCCACCAGCGGCGCTTCTGCCGCGAGCAGCGGCACGCTCTGCCGTTGCATGTTTGCGCCCATCAGCGCGCGGTTGGCGTCGTCGTGCTCCAGGAACGGCACCAGCGAAGCGGCCACCGACACCAGTTGCTTCGGGCTCACGTCGATGTAGTCGACCTCGGTCCGATTCACCAGCACAAAGTTGCCAAGCCGGCGCGCATTCACCAGGTCTTCGGTAATTACGCCGTCCTGGTTGAACTCGATGTTGGCCTGCGCAATGGTGTGCTTGTCCTCTTCCCACGCCGACAGGTAGAAGCTGAAAGGAATCGAGTCAATAGGACGCTTGCCTTCCTTCTTCAGCTTTGCGTTCAGGCGCGCAGCCTCGTCCTTCTCAATGTGGTCGCCGACGCGCAATCCACTCTCGCCCGCGTTTACGATCTCCACGAAATCGAGAATCTTCGAGTCCTTCACCTTGCGGTAAGGCGACTCGATAAATCCGTACTCGTTGATGCGCGCAAAGCAGCTCAGAGAGCTGATCAGTCCGATGTTCGGGCCTTCCGGCGTCTCAATCGGGCAAATGCGTCCGTAGTGCGTCGGGTGCACGTCGCGTACTTCAAATCCGGCGCGTTCGCGGCTCAACCCGCCCGGCCCAAGCGCCGAAAGACGTCGCTTGTGCGTGATCTCCGACAGCGGATTGGTCTGGTCCATGAACTGCGACAGCTGCGACGATCCAAAGAACTCGCGAATTGCGGCCATTACCGGCTTGGCGTTGATCAGGTCGTGCGGCATCGCCGTGTTCAGCTCCTGATACACGCTCATCTTTTCCTTGATGGCGCGCTCCATGCGCACCAGGCCGATGCGGAACTGGTTTTCCATCAGCTCGCCCACCGCGCGCACGCGGCGGTTGCCCAGGTGATCGATGTCGTCTACCACGCCGATGTTCTTGCGCAGCTTGAGCAGGTACCGGATGGTCGCGTAAAAGTCGTCCGCCGTCAGTGTCCGGTGATCGAGTTGCGTCGCGTCCTGGTTCTCGTAGAGCTTGATGTTGAACTTCAGCCGGCCCACACGCGAGAAATCGTACTTGCGCGGATCGAAGAACATGCCTTCGAACAGCGCCGTCGCCGTGTCCAGCGTCGGCGGATCGCCCGGCCGCAGCTTGCGGTAGATCTCGATCAATGCCTCTTCCGGCTTGTGCACCGAGTCGCGCTTCAGCGTGTTTGAAATGATGTTGCCCACGTCATCGCGGTCCGGGAAGAAAACTTCAAAACTCCCCGCGCCCGACGCCATCACCTTGTGCAGGCGATCGGCCGTCAACTCCACGTTGGCCTCGACAATCACTTCGCCGGTGGTCGTATCCACTACGTCGGAAGCCGTCAGCGCGCCGTCCAGCTCCGCCGCTTCCACTTCCACCTTCTGGATGTTTCCAGCGCGCATTGCCTTCAGTGCATGGGCGGTAATCTTGCGGCCCGCGTGCGCAATCTCTTCGCCGCCATGCTTGATGGCATGTGCAGGCTTGGCGCCCACCAGGTGCGTGCCCTTCGTCGCGTCCTGCTGCACTTCCCACATCAGCTTGCCGTCGTCTTTGTGAATCCGGTCCACTGTGTAGAAGGTCTTCAGAATCTCTTCGTTCGAGCGCAGTCCCAGCGCGCGCAGGAAGATCGTTCCCAGGAACTTGCGCTTGCGGTCGATGCGAACATAGAGCGTGTTCTTCTGGTCGTATTCGAACTCCACCCAGGAGCCGCGATAGGGAATGATCTTGCCCAGGAAGTAGGTGCGGTTGTTGGCCGTTTCAAAAAAGACGCCCGGCGACCGGTGCAGCTGCGAAACAATCACGCGCTCCGTGCCGTTCACAATGAACGTTCCATTCGGCGTCATCAGCGGAATGTCGCCGAAGAACACTTCCTGTTCCTTAATGTCGCGGATGGTCTTGTTGCCCGTCTCGGCGTCCTTGTCGTAGATGGTCAGGCGCACCGTCACCTTCAACGGCGCACTGAACGTCATACCGCGTTCCTCGCACTCCTGCTGGTCGTACTTCAGCTGCAGGCTTACGGGATCGCCGCACTTATTGCAGAAGTCCGGAGTGTTCTTGTTATAGGTGCCGCACTTCTGGCAAAGCACGTCGCTCGACATAAACGGATCGGTGATGACCATCGCGCCGCAATGTACGCAGGCCGTTCTGAGGTGATGCAGCCCCTTCAGGTGGCCGCACTTGCACTCCCAGTTGCCGATCGAGAAGTCGACGAAATCCAGTTGCGAGATCCCGCGAAAGTCCATGATCGGAAATACCGACACAAACACCGACTGCAAGCCGCTGTCGTCGCGCTCGTTCGGCAGTTTGTCCATCTGCAGGAACCGCTCGTAGCTGCGGCGCTGCACTTCGATCAGGTTGGGAATCTGGGTGGCAGTTGGGATCTTTGAAAAATCGAGCCGGCTGCGAATCGCGCGCTTCTCGTTGGGCATGTTCACTCCTGAGCCTCGTCGTTCCGGCGCCGCCACCCCATTTCGTGGCTCGGCCGGTCGGGCGCTTGAGTCTCGTGGGCGCCCGTGTGGTTCCGTTATTCCGCAAGTTGCCGAAAGTGCGTGAGAGCAGGCAATGATTGCCCGCTCTTCTGTTGCCGGCATCCGGAAATGGTTTCCGGTTACCGGAAAGAACCCGTGTCAGGCGGGTTCTGCGAGAGCTCGGTCAAAAACGCGTGGTCGGTGTTGCGTGCTTCGGGCAGGTGCGCTAGACTGCGCACAATTGGAAGATGCGAGCACAACGGCTGAACCCGGAATTACGGGAGAAACCGTAAAGGGAAGTTGTGCGCATATGGCTGACGGAGCCTGGAAAACCTCCTCCGCAGCACACCGGGAGACACGAAAAGCCCGTAAGGACGCAATGCCTCACGAGCGCAGCTGTTCGCCTGTGCCCCCAATCGAATTTTCTTCCATTGCCCTCGCCGATCGCAAAATCCGCTTCCGCCGCGAATCACCCGCTGCCCGACCACCGTCAACAGTCGCCCCGCCTGACCCTGGGAAAACCGCTGACTCAAAAGAACTTGACTCGAAACATCCGCCCGCTTCGATCGCTGCCCTGATCTACGGATGCCTGCGTGACCGCCACGCCCGCACTTCACGCTGTCCGGGCATTTCGCTCACTCATTAGACTGAGCGAAACCGCCAAGACGCGCACCCTCTATCCTAGCGCGTCTCAGCGGCGCATGCAAGTCCCATGCCGTTCCATTGACTTCGACCGGTTTATCTGACCTGTTACTTGATTTCGACCGTCGCCACGCCTTCAAACTTCTTCCGGATGGCTTCCGCCTCGTCCTTGGTCGCGTTTTCCTTGATGGCCTTCGGAGCGCCGTCAACCAGGTCCTTGGCTTCCTTCAGGCCGAGCGAAGTCACCTCGCGTACAGCCTTGATGGTGTTGATCTTATTGGCGCCGGCATCCTTCAGGATAACCTGGAATTCGGTCTTCTCTTCTGCTGCCGGAGCTGCTCCGCCCGCCGCTGCGCCGCCCGCAACCATCACAGGTGCCGCTGCCGCCGCCGAAACGCCAAGCCGCTCTTCCAGCTTCTTCACCAAAGCCGCCGCTTCCAGCAGGCTCAGGCTTACGATTTGCTCTTCCAACTGCGCGATATCCGCCATGTTCTCTCTCCAATTAAATCCGTTTGAATTCGTCTTTCCCCGGCTGCCCTGCAAACTCGAGAGTTTCCGCTGCGCCAGACTTGCGCACTCTCAAACTTGCTCACAGCCAAAACCCTAAAAACAAGCCCTCAGCTTTCAGCCATCAGCTTTCAGCCATCAGCCTTCAGCTCGCGGCTTCTACGCCGCAGCAAACTTTTCCTTCTCCACACCCTGGCCAATCACCACCGCCAAATCGCGGCCCGTGGCGTTGATGACCGTCGCCAGCCTTTGCGCCGGCGCGTTGATCAGGAAGAGCAGCTTCGAGAAGATCTCTTCCTTGCCCGGCATGGTCGCCAGCGCCTTCACGTCATCCACGCTCAGCAGCTTGCCGTCTACGATGCCCAGCTTGAAGTGGAACTCCGTCGCGTTCTCGCCCGCCCACTTGGCAAATACCTTGGCCAGCGCCACCGGGTCGCCCGCGGTAAACGCCACCGAGTTCACGCCCTTCAGGCCCTTCAGCGCCTCTTCAACCTGCGTGCCCGAGCCGGAAATCGCGGCCAGCTTGTTCTTCACCACGCGATACTTGCCGCCAGCTTCGCGGATCACTTTGCGCAGCTCGTAATCCTTGGCCACGGTCAGCTTGCTGAACGTGCCTACAATCGCGGTGGTTGATCCGGCCAGCTCCGTGGCCAGCACCTTTACCTTCTCCGCTTTTTTCGCTTTCGAAATCGCCATTGTCTTCGCTCCGCTACGACAGGTGTCAGTGGTCAGTTGTCAGTGGTCAGTAAAAAAGCCGCTGATCCTTGGTCTCTTTCCCTGTTCCACACCGTTTCGCCGACGCTCTCGGCTTCAAATCTCCGTGGCCCGAAACGCCAAGCTGGCCACCAATGTCCGTTAGCCAAAACACCAACTGACCACTGACAACTGTTTCTTACTTTTTTACTGCCGCGTCCGCCACAGCCGAATCCAGCGGAACCCCAGGTCCCATGGTCGAGCTCAGCGTCACGCTCTTGATGTATCTGCCCTTCGCCGCCGAAGGCTTGGCCCGCACGATCGATGTAATCACCGTCGTCGCGTTGTCGATCAGCTTCTGTGGCTCGAAACTCAACTTGCCCACCGGCACGTGCACCAGGCTGGTCTTGTCGGCGCGAAATTCTACCTTGCCGGCCTTGATCTCTTTGACCGCCGCGCCCACATCCATGGTCACGGTTCCGGTCTTGGGATTCGGCATGAGACCCTTCGGCCCCAGCACCTTGCCCAGCCGGCCCACAACCTTCATCATGTCCGGCGTCGCAATCAGCGCGTCGAAGTCGGTCCAGTTTTCCTTCTGGATCTTCTCGACCATCTCCTCGCCGCCCACAAAGTCCGCGCCTGCTTCCTGCGCTTCCTTCTGCCGGTCGCCGGTCGCGATCACAGCCACGGTCTTGGTCTTGCCCAACCCGTGCGGCAGCACAACCGTGCCGCGAACCATCTGGTCCGCATGGCGCGTGTCCACGCCGAGGCGCATCGTCAGATCGACGGTCTCGTCGAACTTCGCATATTTCACTTGCTTCAGGAGATTCACTGCTTCAGGCAGCGGATACGCCGGCTTGTTCACAGCGGCGCGCGCCTTCGCAATATTCTTTCCAGCGGCCATGTTCCCTCGTCTCCCACCGCATTTGCCAGCCCGCCTGAACGGGACTCCCTGCCGGAGCCAAAAGCCGTGGTGCAATTGACAGCGCAGGGCTTCCCCTGCGCGTATCCAGTTATCCTAGCGAATTGGACAAGAAAAAGCAAAAAAGCGAAGATAAGGAGTAGACACATTGGAGCGCTAGATCAGTGTTCGAGACCTTTTCATTTCGCCAGAAGCAACTGAGCCGAAAAGCGGCGGATGTATATCTCTACGACGAACTTCCCCCAGCCCTTCGTGTTCAAGCCGCGAGGATATGGGGGGACGCCTTGGAGGCCATCTTCGAACCGATGGACGTGCCAAGAAACGTCTTTGTATCCTTCCATGACTTGATAACAACAGAATTAGGCGTCTTCAGCCTATCGACATTTGACAACAAGTCGAGGGCCGACATCGTTAACTACTTCGTTCAA